>WNFI01097865.1_pt1 | contig 31803 bp, 26 predicted proteins | sample 5400471 | NCBI WGS metagenome assembly WNFI01 (sample SAMN13153348, study PRJNA577476) | soil metagenome | isolation source: 100 cm saprolite on Douglas fir-dominated hillslope | place: USA:California | collected 2013-09-17 | reverse complement strand
CTACGGCGTCTATGTCGCGACCAAAGCCGCGGTCGAGGCCCTGACTAGTGTGCTCGCCAAGGAACTGCGTGGCCGCAACATCACGGTAAATGCCGTGGCTCCAGGCCCCACCGCCACCGACCTCTTCCTCAAAGGTAAACCTCAGGAGGTCGTGGATCGCATGGCGAAGATGACCCCGCTCGAGCGTCTCGGCCAGCCGAGTGACGTCGCGAATGTTGTCGCCTTTCTTGCTGGACCCGATGCGGCTTGGGTCAATGGCCAAGTGCTGCGTGCCAACGGCGGAATCATCTGATCGATGTTGCTCCTGGTTTAGATTATTGACATCGGCGCTTTGCGTCTTCGGCTGTGCAAGTTGAATGGAGGCAACCGGGCCCTCCCTGGTCACGATCAGCGGACGGTCAACCATGCGAAACTCCGGTGTCACCATTCGAACTCGCGATAGCCGCCGGTCAATCAAAGTTGGAGCAGTGGACGCTCGCGGCGTGGCTGTGTCTTTGCCATCCCCGCAATCAACAGCGAAGAAATCGCCGCTGGAATGGCGGCAAACATAAACAGGATCTCGTTCGTAAAGTGATGCGCGATGAGCTGAGCGGCGGCCATCGGCCCAACAATTGAACCTGCGCGACCGATGCCCAGGCACCACCCCACGCCCGTTGCTCGCAGCTGGGTGGGATAAACGGAAGTCGCAAGCGCGTTGATCCCGGGCTGACCTCCCAAGATCGATACGCCGGCGAAGAGAACCACTGCGCACTCAACGATAACCGGTATATCCGGTTGGCCGACAGCCGCAATCATGGCGGCGCCTAATAGAAACGAGGGTGCGAGTACTCGATAGAATCCGAATCGGTCAATGAAGCGCCCGAGAACCAGGGCACCCAGGATCCCACCGGCCTGCAGAGTGGTTCCCATGAGCACGCCCAGCGAATCGCTGTAGCCCATGCGCGTCGCGAGCAGCGGCAACCAATTCGATAGAAAAAAAAGATTCAATAAATTTGCGAAACTGACTGCCCAGAGTAGCAACGAGCGCATCCATAAGCCGCCGCGAAATAGGTCGATGACCGATGCCTTTGGGGCGACTTCAGCGACCTGGGGCGCTCTCGTACTAGGTAGAACAAATCCCGGCGCAAGTCGCTGCAGCCAATATTCGATCCGGCCGCGATCGGCGCCTCGAATGAGCAATAGGTGCACTGACTCGGGTAGCTCGCGGACCAGCAGGATTGCCACGCCGAGTGGCAGGAGTCCCCCTACGATAAAGACCGAGCGCCAGCCCGTGCGTGGAATCAATACGGCGGCGAGCAGTCCACCCAGGATTGCGCCCGCTGTAAATCCACAGGAGATGCCCATGAGCAACGAGGCCCGCCGAGCGCTTGGGCAATATTCGCTCGCGAGGGTTACCGCATTGCCCAACACGCCTCCGAGTCCGACTCCCGTCAAGAATCGCAGCGCCAACATCTGAGGCACTGAACGCGTTGCCGCAGTCGATAAGACACATAAGGCTACGAAGAATGTGGCGCCGATCAGCACAGGCCGCCGTCCGATGCGGTCGGCTAACATGCCTAAGCCCGTCGAGCCGACGAGCATCCCCAAGAGGCCGGCGCCAAAAATAGGGCCCAAGGCATCGGGCGGGAGGTTCCAGCTACGCAACAGCGCCGGGGCCACAAATCCGATCACTTGGACGTCAAAGCCATCCATCAGCACCAGGCAGCCGACCAGCGCGAGTACACGAACCTGGAAGGCGGAGAGTGGCCGGCTGTCGATCAGTGCTCCAATGTCTGTGCTGTCCATGTCGCGTGCTAGAAGGGATACGGAGCGATCGTCTCTCGCGAGGTTATCCACTGCCATTCGGTGAACTGCTCGGCGTTCGTGAGCGTGCTGTAGCTGTAGCCGTTGCCGGAAACTCCGTGCCCGCCGATCGGTCCGTACACCTCGTGCAGGATCGTCTGATCGTTGATGTGGATGATGCCGCAGCGGAGCTGGTCGGCAATGTGCTGCGCGCGCGTCAGGTTCGCCGAGAGGATCGATGCGGCGAGACCGTACTCGGTGTGATTGGCCAGAGTCACCGCTTCAGCATCGTCACGGAAGGTGGTGACCGGGGCGACGGGCCCAAATATCTCCTCGTCAAACGCCGCCATCCCGGGCGCCACGCCGGACAAAACCGTGGGTGCAAAGAACAGGCCTTGTCGGGTGCCTCCGGTTACGAGCCGCGCACCGTGAGCGACGGTTTCCGCAACCACTCTATCGACGTTTGCGGCCTGTCGTTCGTTGATGAGCGGTCCCAGATGCACTTCGGAAGTCGATGGGTTCCCCACTTTGAGCGCTTGGGAATGCCGAGCCAGTGCCTTCACATAGTCCTCGGCGATTCGTTCATGCACCAAGTGCCGGCCGGCGGTAAAGCAGATCTGACCCTGATGGAAGAATGAACCCCACGCGCCGGCACTGGCCGCGGCCTCGATGTCCGCATCGTCCAGGACGATGAAGGCATTGTTGCCCCCGAGCTCGAGCGAGACGCGCTTTAAGAGCGCCCCAGCGGTGGCCCCGATCGAGCGTCCAACTTTGGTTGAGCCGGTGAAACTGATCATGTGCACATTCTTGTCTTTCACGAGTGCGTCGCCCACTTCCGCGCCACCGGGGAGGATGTGCAGAAGACCCTTCGGCAAGCCCGCGGCCTCGAAGAGTTGCGCGAAGAATGCCCCTCCGCACACCGGAGACTGGGGGTCGGGCTTCAGTAGTACCGCATTGCCGGTAGCCAGCGCCGGTGCGACGGCGCGAGACGCCAGCAGGAACGGCGAATTCCAGGGGGTGATGACGCCCACCACACCCACCGGTATGCGGCGCGCGATACTGCGCCGGCCTGGTGCTTCGCTCGCAGTGATGAAGCCCGTGGGTTGGCTGGCGAGCGAGGCCGCTTCCAGGATCTCGCGCGCCGTCAGCGCGGCTTCGGCACGTCCCTTCGGGCGGATCGAGCCTGTCTCGCGCACAATCTGGGCGGCAATCTCATCGGCGTAATCCACCACGAGCAGCGAAGCCTTGCGCACGATGTCACCGCGATGCGGGCCGGGTAGTGCGGCCCAGGCGCGCTGCGATTCGTGTGCGATCAAGGCGGCGCTGGCGACATCATTGGCGGAAGCGCGCCCGATCTCTCCAAGGCGCTCGCCGGTGGATTTATCCGCCACCGTTAGGGCGCCGCCCTCTGCGCTCCGCCAGCCACTGCTGTAGATCTTGCCGTTCCAGACGCTCGACTGCGCGAGTCCTGTCTTAGCCATGAGCTTCTCCTACCATTTCCCCGTCACCGCATCTCGCGAACGAGTATTAGTTAAGACCGAAGAGACGGCATGCGTTGTCACGCCCGATCTTCTTGCGATCCGCTTCACTGATTTCGCAATGATCAAACCATTGAGATGCCTCCGCGTGATTCTCGAAGGGGTAGTCCACGGAGTACATGATCCGATCGCTGCCCATCTCCAACATGGTGCACAGTAAAGTGGGCGTGCGGAAGTTCCCGCTGGTCGTGACGTAGACGTTCTCGCGCAAGTAGTCGCCGATCTCGCGTTTGCACGGAATGCCGCGGGGGGCCTTTCGCACGATATGATCGACCCGCCAAATGTTGAAGGGAATTCCCTCGCCGAGATGTCCCAGGATCATTTGCAGCGCTGGATGGCGATCGAACAAACCGGAGGACATCAACCTCAGCGCGTGGATGCTGGTCTCGACCGCGAACGCCCAAGTCGCCGCCGTCAACCAAAGAAATCCGTCGTAAATCGGTTCGCGGCTCGGCAATGGATCACGCGGATGCAGATAGAAGGGCTTACCGAGAGAGGCAGCCGCATCCCAGAACTCCGCAAACTGAGGCGCATCGTAGTAGGTGGCATTGTCCGCCGATCCTACTTGCGAGAAGCCATTGACCATGAAGCCGTGGAAGCCGAGTTGCTTGACGCAGCGTTCCAACTCGCGTGCCGCCGCGCCGGGTTCTTGCATCGGCAAGGCCGCGAAACCGCCCAATTTGGTGGGATGGCGCTGCACGTGCTCAGCCAAGACATCGTTCGCCCGACGCGCCACCGTGATCGCTTCTTGCGGGTTGTGAATGCCTTGGATGCCGGGTGAATTGAGAGAGAGGATCGAGAAGGCGGTGCCCCCTTCCTCCATGCGCTCTAGGCGCTGTTGCTCAATGTCCAAAAGACCGGACTTCAAGCGTTCCCAGACAACGGGTGGCGCATAAATCTTCGACTGATCAATCGTGAGGTCGATGGCGAAATGCTCCTCCAATGCAATCTTGTTCTTCACTGACTAAGTCTCCAGGTAGGCGTTGAATAGCATCGGACTTTCCGTGACGGTTTGACTGAACGTTCCGAAAGTCAGGCGGTCATAACTTCGTGCTAACAGTAATGCCGTAGGTCAACGGCATCCCGACTGTGCGAATGATGGTGTCGGTTACCCGTTGGGCGAACGTGGTATAGAACCGATCGGTGACGTTGTGTCCCCATAACTCCACCCGCCAGGTGTCGCGCTCGAAGCCGGCTCGCAGGTCAAGCAGGGCGTAGGACGGCAGAACGAAATCGTCATTCCCGCCAAAGAAGGACCGAGTCGACGTTCGGTACGTGGCGGTGGTGCCCACGAACGCCGTCCAGTCGTTGCGCAGCGCGAATTGATATTCCGCATCGCTCGTAGCCTGCCAGCGCGGCGTGTTGGGAAAGCGATTGCCGCCGATATCCACTGCGGGTCCACCCAACGGATTCGCCAGGAAGAACGAGCCCAAGACCTTGGAGTCGACATAGGTGCCTCCAATGCGCAGTGTCAGTCCGCGCAGCGGCCGGAGTGTCGCATCCAACTCGCCGCCCGCCACACGAGACTTCGGTATGCTGACCATCCCAGGCAGTGTGCCAAAAGGCGGCCCGAGGTTGACGCTGCCCAGCAGTTGCTTGTGGCTGTAGTCGTAATAGAAGGCGGCTCCCGTGAATTGCGCGGTATGTTCGAGGAATTCTGTCTTGAAGCCGCTCTCGTATGCGAGCACTGATTCCTGGGTTACCGGGTCGGCCTGCACCGGTCGAATTGCTGGCATCGTGCCGTAGCTGCCGGCTTTGTAGCCCTTCGTGACATTGGCGTAAAGCATTACATCCGTCAGAGGTTTCCAGGACAGCCCTGTTCGCCAGGACACGTTGTCCTGGTCAAGGCTTGAGCGAATACCATCGGTGAGCGGTTTATTCGTCACCGGGTCGAGTGTCACACATCCCCCCGCCGGAATGACTGTCGGACTGTGCGAGAGGCGGCTGGAGAGAAAACTGAATGCTGCGGCGAGCTGTCCGTTGCCGTTGTCGGCAAGACACCCGTGATAATCCCGATCCTGCGAGGTGTATCGGACCGAACCCTGCACGGTCAGCGATTGGGTGAGTGCGAAGTCGAGGCTGCCGAAAGCAGCTTCGGTGTTGACATTCTGGTTGTTGAGGTTGTCCAGCCCGTTCCAGCGGAACGGGCCAATGCCGGAGTTCGTCGCATTGAGCGACAGGTGCTGCTCGTCGTGTGTCGAATCGTATTCGTAGTTGCCGCCCACCATCCATTTCAAGCGCTTCTGATCGAGGGAGCTCCCTGAGAGACGGATCTCCTGGGTATAGGTGTCGATCGAACCCAGAATGATACTGTAGGAGTTCGGCAGCGTGGTCGCGTCGTTGTCGTTCGGCGTGTCCACCTTCAAGTGCGAGTACGCCCCGAGGGAAGTCAACGTGATCCGCTCTGAGATACCCCAATCGGCACGTATCGAGAACTGATAGAAGTTGTCGTTGCGTTGATAGTTGTTCCCGGGACTCCAATCGGCCGCGCGAGGATCGTTTGGCGCATTTGGATAAGCCCGGAGCTGCGCCTGCAGGTTCGGATAGCCCGGAGCGCCCGGGAAGCCACCCGGGCTGATGGGTGCATAGCCGATTTTCTGCTTGGCCTGAGTGTCGGATTTGTCGAACCAGCCATTCAACCCGAACTCGACTCGAAGCCCGTCCTGCGGCAACCAATCGAGCAGCAGGCGGCCGGTGGTGAAGTGGCGTTGCCCGAGCTGCTCATCGGTGGTGTAACTTTGCTGCCAATCTCCGCGCTGCTCAGTCCTCACCGCCAGCCTGGCGTTGAATCCACTGGCAACCGGACCACTCACGAAGGCTTCGGCGTCCGTCTCATCGAACCGGCCGTACGTCACTTCTCCGCCCGCTTCGAGCTGGTTGGTTGGTCTGTTGGGTATGTAGTTGATCGCACCGCCCGTGGAGTTCTCGCCAAACAGCGTCCCCTGCGGGCCCTTGAGCGCCTCCACCCGCGACAGATCAAAGGATGCACCGGCCGTCATACGCGAAAAAGGAAGCGGGACCTGGTCAACGTACACGCCGACGGCCGGAGATATGGCGATCGCCTCGTCGTAGGATCCGATACCGCGGATGGTGTAGATCGGGGCGCTGTAGGCACTTTGCGTGAAGACGAATCCGGGCACGATTTTCTCGAGCGCGGCAGGACTGGTAATACCCAACTCCAGCAACTGTTGCCCCGTGGCAGCGGTGATGGAGAGGGGTACATCGTTCACTCGCTCGGCCCGCTTTTGCGCCGTGACGATGATCTCGCCCAGGGCACTGCTGGCACTGCCGGACTCCGCGGACGGCGTAGCCGTGATGCCGGCGGGCGTCGTCGGGCTAGTTTGCGCCCAGACTAGGTTGGCGCCTATGATCGCGACGCCAAGTAGGACGCTCGGCGCTGCGTGTTTGGTGTGCACTCTCAGTTCCCCCTCCCCATGTGAATGTCAGCTCTGTTGTCTGGCGGCGGTCGAAGTCCTGACATCTGGTCTCCAGCGCGCAGGTATCCGCTGCTTCATGGGCAACGTTGTAGACCTCCGTCAACGGAGAATATTGATACCGATGCGCATGTTTGGGACCGGCTCGGAGGACCCATATTGTGCGGGACCAAAACCAGTTCGCGAGCTCTTCAGACGCCCCGGCCGTGGCCGGTGGCGACGGCAACGAGCTCATTCGGCTCCTGTGGCAGGCGGTTGTCCCGCCACACTACATGCATGTCGGGGCGCAGCAGCAACAGGTCGCGTTCGTAGATCTCGCGCACCGGCTGGCCGGGAAGATCGAGAACCGTCAAAGGCGCGCCTCGCGCCTCGAATGCCGCCCGCAATGGAGCGGTGTCGTGCTGCGGGTCCAAACGCAGCAGTGTGTAGCCATCCTTTGGAATTAAATCTTGTACGGCTACACCGTCCAGCCAGGCATGCGGCAAGCGGGCCCCGGGCCACGTCGTGGGACGGTATTCTCGGCAGAGGTGTTCCGGGCCACCCGGGATGCTGTCGATAATCGGTGAGTCGACATATCGGTACCCGAGTTCCGCGCCGACCATTTCGTTCACTTTGCGTTGTTCGATGTCCGCGACAGCCACGAGATCTTCGCGCGCTGCAAGCCCCGCGGGCGTGTCCTCGTAGAGGGTCGGAGCACACCGGGAGCGCCACTTACGATAACTGAGCGCTGCGTAGCGCGACGCTCCGATGTTTCGCTCATCAATCTGGCGCCGCTCGATCTCGTAGGATCGGAGCAATTGTGGGCCGCCCCAACCTGCGAGCGTCCCTGCGAGTTTCCAGGACAGATCAAACGCATCTCCCACACCCGTGTTCATGCCGAGGCCGCCAGTGGGGATCATCAGATGCGCGGCATCGCCGGCCAGAAACACACGGCCTGAGGCATAGTGATCGGCGAGGAGCAGGTTCTGGCGCCATTCGCCGCAGTAGAGCATTTCATACTTCACGGGCACACCGACGAGGGTTTCGAATCGATGACGCATCTCCTCATCGCACCCCGCCGCCGCGTGAACCGTCCAGTGACGCCGCGAGTCCTGCATGATCAGAAAGCTGCCGTGGGAATCGACGCTCAGGTAGTGACGGCCCCGACCGGGACCAGCGCCGAGCGGCAGCCGGTCGTAGAGCTCATCACATCGGTAGAGCGCCTGACGGAGTTTCGCTAAATTGCCTTCCCCGCGGAGTGGGATGCCAAGTTGTTTTCTGATCTGGCTGGCACCGCCGTCACACCCTACGAGATATGAGGCCCGAATGCGTTCCGCGATACCACCATGCCCGCGTACGAGGGCCGTTACTCCGGAAGCGTCCTGTTCGGAGTCCAGAAACTCCGTGCCATATCGGACGGTAATGCACGGGATTCGTTCTGCCCACGCCTTCAGGAGAGGTTCCAGCGTGTATTGCGAGATCAGCTGGTAGGGCTCGAGAGGTCTGGTCCCGTCACACGACGCTTCGATTTCATGTCGAGCCTGCTCGACAGAGGGGTACTTCAGATGCAGCAGGGGCGGCCGGGTCATGGAGAGTACAACGTAGACGTCCATCGGGCTGTCTACCGGCAGGCCTGCGGCCCGTATCGCGTCCGTCAAGCCGAGGCGACGATACATTTCCATCGTGCGAGCGTTGCAGCGCTCCATCTTGGGTAGAAACTGCGGCTCTTGTTTCTGTTCGATTAATACACAATGTATTCCCCGGCGCCCCAGATCAAGCGCCAAGGTCAACCCAACGGGTCCTGCGCCGACGATAATGACTTGGGTGTCCATGGTTCGAGAACTCAGAACCGACCGTCGCATATCGCCCCGGCACGTTTCTGTGCGCAACAATCCAATCGCATCTGCGGATCGATTTTTGTGGGCATGTCAGCGACTCGTTGGCAGATCGGCGGCAATCGAGAAGTCATAATGCAGGCTGTACCATTCCCCCTGCATGGCCTGACCGTCGGGCGCGGTGCCGCCTGAGTGCCGCACATATTCGCGCACAAGGGAATTCTTGACGCCGAAGACCACATCGGAGTCCAGGTACTCATCACCCGCCGCAAACACGTGCGTGACAAGCCTGCGGTGCCCCGACGCCTCGATGAGAAAATGAATATGCTCGGGTCGAAAGGGGTGACGCCCTTGGGCCTTTAACATCTTGCCCACCGAGCCATCATGTGGGATCGGGTAAGGGGATGGTCGAATGGTCCACAGATGAAAACACCCGTTCGCGTCCGCGTAAAATCGCCCCCTGCCGGCCAGCTCCGGGTGTTCGTCCAGCTTTTGCAGATCGTAATAACCTTCCCGGTCCGCGTGCCACACATCAATGGTGGCGCCTTCCAGGGGCCGACCCTCGGCGCCGCGCACCGTGCCGCTCACAAACAGAGGGCAACCATTCAAATAGCCTTTGATATTGGCGCCGATCGGGTAATGCGGCGGCGTGACGTAGAAGGGGCCAAAGACCGTCGTCTCAGTGGCACCTCCGGGCAGCCGATGATTGATCGCATCAACCAACATCGATACTCCCAAAGTATCCGAGAGTAAAATGAATTCCTGCCGGATATCGCTGCACAGGTGACCGGTTTCTGTGAGGAAACGGATGCCCCATTCCCATTCGGCTTCCGTGGGTTCAACCTCACGGATGAAGGCATGCAGATGACGCACGAGTGCTTCACTGACTTGTCGAACGCGCGCATCCGGTGCGCCGTGCACACTTGTCAGGACTGCCTCGGTGATGGTTGTTTCATCGAAGTCACGCATCCTCGAACTCCGTCGACTGTGTGAGGGGAGAGCTTCCTGACCAGGCACGCGCCAGTAGTGCGCGGATCGCTTCTCGCTCGAGAGGGCGCGGATTGGGATATGGATTGCGGACGGCGATATCCGCGGCACTATCGAGGGCGGTTTCCGGCATGTCGAGTTCGCGCAATGCCCGAGGTAGGTCTAGCCGGTGAGCGAACTCCGCGAGCGCCCTTGCCGGATCAGGATCTTGGAACACGCGAATGAGCGTGCGCTGCGCATCGGGAGCGAAGGGCAAATTGTAGGCGAGCGCATGCGGCAACAAGACCGCGTGGGTCTCGGCGTGGGGTAGGTTGAATGTGCCACCCAGCGTGTGACAGAGTTTATGATGCAGACCCATCTTGGTCACGCCCAGGCAACAGCCTGACAACCAAGCTCCCGATAGAGCCGTTGCGCGAGCATCGATGTCATCTGCTCGTTCATGTATTTTAGGCAAGGCATTGATGAGCGCGTTCAAGGCAGCCTCGGCCATCAAGTTTGTGAGGGGGTTGCGATCGGGTGCGTAGAGAGCCTCCGCGGCGTGCGCGATCGCATTCAGACCGGAGGCCATCGATACCGACACCGGTAACCCGACCGTGAGATCTACGTCGTAGAGAATCGTCTCTGGCAGAATTTTCTCCGAGCGTTGCGTGTGCTTCACGTTTCCGACGGTTTCGCCCAATATGGACGTGGCCTCGGAACCCGCATACGTTGTCGGGAGCACGATTTGCGGTAGATCGGTCCGTAGAGCGAGAGCCTTGCTCAAACCGATCGCGGAGCCGCCCCCGATGGCAACGAATCCGTCCACTCGCAAATTAGCAACCTGCGCCATGGCAGCTTCGGTGACGTGGCCGGGCGTGTGCATGACTGCGTTTGCAAATACGCCGACGGCGAGCCGGCCGAGCAACTCTTTGGCACGCTCCGCATGCTTGCGCTGTCCCGCGGTGCTGATGATCAGAGCGCGGCGCAGTTGTAGCCGTGCGGCCTCCTCAGGGAGTCTGGCAATGGCGCCGCCACCAAAGACCACGCGCGCGGGCAGTGCGTCATACTGAAAGGTAAGTTTCACCGAGGCTGATCCGTTTTGCCCGTTAGCTCCCGGGTCATCCGCTCTCGGAGAAGATATTTTTGAACCTTCCCCGTTGCCGTAGTGGGGAAACAATCGACGAACTTGATATAGCGCGGAATTTTGAAGTGCGCGATTTTCCCCCGGCAGAACGCGCGGATATCCTCATCGCTCGTCTGAATATCGGGACGCAAAATGATCCAAGCACACAGTTCCTCGCCAAATTTTGTGTCGGGCACGCCGGTGACCTGTACATCGCGCACCGCTGGATGGCGATACAGATACTCTTCAACCTCCCGCGGAGAAATATTTTCTCCGCCTCGGATCACCAGGTCCTTAAGACGTCCGATAATGCGGCAGTAACCCTCCTCATCGATTGTGGCGAGATCGCCGGAATGCATCCACCCGGCCGTGTCCAATACCTCGCGTGTTCTTGCATCATCGCCCCAGTAACCAATCATCACGGAGTAGCCGCGCGTGCACAGCTCGCCGCGCTCGCCGCGAGGCACGATTCGCCCGCTCTCATCCACGATCTTGACTTCTGAATGTGGCATGACGCGGCCCACCGTCTCGACGCGCGCGGCGAGCGGGTCGGTGAGACGCGTTTGAAAACTGACCGGGCTGGTCTCGGTCATCCCATAGGCAATGGTGACCTCCCGCATGTTCATGTCCGCCATCACCGCCTTCATGACTTCGACCGGACAGGGCGCCCCGGCCATGATTCCCCCTCGCAACGAGCCAAGATCAAAGGCGCGGAACTGCTCATGACCAAGGATCGAGATGAACATGGTGGGCACACCGTAGAGGTGGGTGCAGCGCTCTTCCTCGATGGCACGCAAAACCTCGAGCGCATCGAATGCCTCGCTTGGGTACACCATGGTGGCGGCGTGGGTCAGACAGGCGAGATTTCCCATCACCATGCCAAAGCAGTGATACAGCGGGACTGGGAGGCAGACACGGTCTGCCGAGCGGATGCCGGTAGCCTCCCCGACTTGCAGCCCGTTATTCAGCAGGTTGTGGTGAGAGAGAGTGACTCCCTTGGGAAGGCCGGTGGTACCGCTGGTGAACTGAATGTTGCATGGATCGTCGCATTGCACCGCTATCGCAGCTACCGCGTGGGGACCTGCGAGCTCACCGCGCGCAACGAGGTCGCGGTAGGTGAGGTAGCCGTCGTCCTCGAGTTGATCCAACACAATGATATGGCGCAAGTCGGGGAGACGCTCGCAGCTGATGGGCACCTCACCGCGAGGCCATTCAGGTACGAGCGAGGCGATCATGTCGAGGTAGTGGCTGGATTTGAAATGCGCCGCAGTGACAAGCGCTTTGCAGGCCGCGGTTCGAAGCACGTGCTCGAGTTCGAAAACCCGGTAGGCTGGATTAATGTTGACCAGGATCAGACCGGCCTTTGCGGCGGCGAACTGGACTACGGCCCACTCCGCGCGGTTGGGGGACCAGATCCCCAGCCGATCCCCGGGAGCTAAACCTAGCGCGAGAAGTCCCGCGGCCAACTGGTCGGCGTGCCCCTTCAGTTGGGCATAGTTCCACCGGATCTTCTGGCCGAACGAGACCAGGGCGTCGCGCTCACCATGAGTGGCGGCGATTTCATCGAGAAAGCCCCCGACACTCAGGCCGACGAGGGGCTTTCCTGTGTGACCATGAACATAACTGAGATCCGGCACGGCACCGTCCGCGTTTGGGAATGCGGCGTGACGCTAAGGCCGGTTCTGGATCAGGTCTTGATGTGGATCAGCGCGTTTGGGATCGACCCCGGAAGTCCTTGATTAATAATGCCTTGCCGACAGGACTAGAACTGCAGATGTGTCTCGCTGCCCAATTGACGGGGCCCGGTCTCTGCGCTACAAGTGCTGGCGAGGGCCAAACATTACACGTGGGGATTCCCAGAAATCTGGGCCCTACGACGGCCCCGCGAGACGAAGGGGGAGAACTGGTGGATTTCGGAAGCCGCGATCCGCATAACTTGGGCACTGCCCGCATCCGCAGTCATTGCTGGAGCGGCATTGCCGTGCACTCCATCCAGCAGCACGTGCTGCCGGGCTGTGCATGGCATCAACTGCTTTGCGACCGCCCGATATTGTCCGTTGTCGTGAACGAGACCGGTGGCCACTGCGAGGCCCGCTCGACAATCGATGAGGGCAGGCGCGTCGCCGCAGAGGTGGCGCGACGTCCCCGCACAGGTCACACGAGTCTCATTCCGGCCGGCCTGCCGGTGTGGGGTTACTCGGACGGGATGGCCCGCTTCGATGAGGTGCGTCTGATCCTCGACACCGATCGCGTCTTGGAGGTCACCGGGGGCGAGTTCCCGGTGGCGCAACTGGCCGACCCGCAGCTGGTCTTCATCGATGAGCCTCTGCAGGCGTTGGCGCGACTACTGGCGGCCAGCGAAGAAGAAATGGCAGCTTTCGTACTTTTCGGTGATAGCCTGGTGACAGCGATGATCGGGCGCCTGTCACAGCTGAATGCCGTGAAGCATGCGGCCGATCGACGACTTGGCTTAACCAAGCGTCAGTTGTCACGGGTCACTGACTTCATGCGCGACAATGTTGATCAGCCCATTCGACTGGCCGATCTCGCAAAGCTCGCGGGCTTGTCGTCCTCGCAGTTCGGCCGCGCCTTCAGAGTCTCCATGGGAACGACACCGCACAAGTGGTTCCTAGACGCGCGAATCGAGTGTGCCAAAGCGATGCTCGCCGATCCACGCCGCAATCTTGTAGACATTGCTCTTGAAACCGGCTTCTCCGAGCAAAGTCACTTCAATCGCGCGTTTCGTACCGCCACTGGCGCGACTCCCAACGCGTGGAGATGCTTGCGTCTGAACTGACGCGGACCTAAGGGTTCTCGCCAGGAGTCCCGAACGAGTTCCATTCGCAGCGGAATTCGTCAATCCTCCGCCCACGGCCTCGCGTCACTCTCTCACTCACCGGTCGGTATTTGGACCTGATGTGAGGGAGAGTCAACCATGATCGAAGAGCGCGATGTCCGGATCGCAATGCGAGATGGAACACGTCTCGCCTTGGATGTCTATCGCCCGGAGTCAGCGGGGCGTTTCCCCGTCTTGTATGCGGCGGCACTGCACAACAAAGATATGCAGGGACCTGATATCGCCGACGTGTTGCCACCGCAGCCGGCCAATGCCCCCCTATGGTTCGGGCCGATCGAGGCGGGCGACACACGACGCTTTATCTCCGCCGGGTATGTCCATGTCATCGCACAGCCGCGCGGATCAGCCAAGTCCGAAGGTCACTACGGCCACGAAGATACCGACCACTACGACACGATCGAGTGGATTACGCAGCAACCGTGGTCCAACGGCAAGGTTGGTATGGTGGGCATCTCAGGCTACGCCGGCGAGCAATGGCGGGCGGCGGCCCAGGGACACCCGGCGCTCAAGGCTATCTTTCCGTACGACGCGTGCAGCGCATACGGAGGGATGTTCGGGTTTCGCGATTTCTACCCCGGCGGCGTGCTGCACACCTTCCCCTATCTTCTCGATGTGTTCAGCACGGTGCACGAATCACGCGGCATTCCGGGCGAACTGCCTCCCGAAGAGGAGGCACTGTTCAACACCGCGATGGCGAATCCTGACTTCAAGATGTACATGAATCTGTACAACATCCTGACGCAGAAGGGCCAGCGCACATTCATCATGTACCGCTCGATGGTGGCGCCCTGGGAAGCGGACGGGACGGTCGAGGCCGCGGAGAAGCACTACCAGACGATCAAGATTCCGTTCTATACGGGCTCCGGCGCCTACGCCTATACCTATAAGCTTCACTGGCTCGGCGCGCAGCATTATTTTCAGAACGTCAAGGCGCCATCAAAGTTACTATTCACCGGGCCTGCTCATCTCGAGCGGCCGTTTCATCAATATCACGATGAAATCCTTCGCTGGTACGACCATTGGTTGAAGGGCGTCGACACCGGCATCATGGACGAGCCACGGGTACGCTACTGGCTGATGGGCGCCAATGAGTGGCGCACGGGAGAGAACTGGCCACTACCCGAAACGCAGTGGGTGAAATACTACTTGCGAGATTGGGAGGGCTTGACGACCGAGTCTCCGTCACCCACCCGCGAGGTGGGAGCGGCGGCACGCGAGCCGGATGTCTTCACCCAAATGCCTCTCAAGAAGACAGCCAAAATCGAACGATTGCGCTACCTGAGCGAGCCCTTCGCCTCGGATCTCACGGTCGCCGGCCCGATTAGTCTGACGCTCTACGCGGCGATCGTAAAGGCCTCGTATCGCGCATTGGACGAAGAGCGCTCCACACCCTGGGAGCCGTTCCACAAGCTTACGCGCGCAGCGATCCAGCCTGTACCGCCCGGAGAAGTGTTGGAGTATCGCATCCAGATTCTTGCGACCGCGAACCAATTCAAGGCCGGACACCGCATATGCCTTGAGATCACGTCCATGGACGTGCCGACTGGCACGGGTGCCATGACCAACGTGGAATACATTCCATACCATGTCTGTAGCAGCCGCACGGTCACGCATCGTGTCTACCACGACGCGGGGCGGCCCTCACACCTGCTACTACCCGTTATTCGCTAATTCGCGGTTGAAATTCGCAAGGAAAGGCCTGTTATGAAAACGATTCGATTCGATCGCGAACAAGGTGTTGGCCACATCGTGCTTGCCAATCCTCCCCACAATTATCTCGATAAACGATTTTGCGAAAGTCTTGCCAACGCCGTCCACGAGGCGAGTGAAAGCGATGTCCGCGTAGTCCTCGTGCGAGCTGAGGGACCTCATTTTAGCTTCGGCGGCGAGGTTCGAGAGTGGCCCGGCAAGGATATCAACTGGTTTCGCACCTTTGTCGCCGAAGTGAATCAGTCCTATCGCGCGCTTGAGGCACTGCGGGTACCAACAATCGCCGCCGTGCAAGGAATTGCCTTTGGCGGTGGTTTTGAACTGGCCTTGAATTGCGACTTCATCGTTGCGGCGGAGAACGCGATTTTTCGTTGCGTGGAGGTCACTACCGGCATGTTGCCGATTGCCGGCGCGCTGCAGCGACTTGCCGAGCGTGCCGGGCGTACTTGGGCATCGCGCTGGGCCATGTTGGGTGAGCCAATCACGGGTGCGATGGCCGGGCAGCTTGGGATTGTCAGTCACGTAGTGGCCGAGGCAGCGGTTGCTGCCGCTGCGAAGGAGCTTGCACAGAAGTTGGCAACCGGTCCTACTCGCTCCTATGCGGCGACCCGGACACTGCTCAAGGCCTGGTCAGCGGGAGGCGTGCCGTTAGCCGATGCGATGATGCTGGACATCTGCATGGATCTGTATCTCTCGGAGGATTGCACCCGAGGTTTCTTGAGCACGGCCAAAGCATTCGATCAAGGCATCGAGCCGCCTGCCATGATGTTCAATGGTCGGTAAGGAACTTGCCACTTCGAATGAAAGCAATCAGCGACGTTGATGAAGCCACGCCGTCGGCGTAGTGCCCAAGATGTCCAGGAACGCCCGAGAAAAGTGACTTTGATCGGCGAAACCCGATCGCAAGGCGATCAACGAGAGAGAGAGTGCAGGATCGTCCACCATTAAGCGTTGCGCAAAGCGTACGCGGGCATCCATCTGCCACCGTTGTGGTGAAAGTCCGGTCGCTTCACGAAAGGCGTGCCCGAACTGTGTGGGAGAGATCTCTGCGAGGTGCGCAAGGCTCTCGTTGCTGACCCGCTGATCAAAGTGTTCGGCAATATGGGTCAGCACCCGGGCAAGCCGGCGGCCCGTAAGTCGGTTCGTGGAGGCTCGCGCTGGATCGCTCGCCACCCCCACCAGGGCGGCAAGCAACGCGCGCCCCAATCCGAGCCCGTATGCGTCGTGCTCGTCGTCGCTTTCGTAGGCGCTCAGCATTTGCGCGCAGGTGTGCAGCCGATTGTCTTGGAACATGAGGCGGCTCGGTGCGCGGATAATTAACTCAGCTTGCTCGACGGTCAAACAGCCTGCTTCTTGCGGATGAAGGACGATGCAGGCGAACTGCGCGTATCGTAGTGATGACGAATACAAGGTGATCGAGTCCGCGGAGGCGAGCAGGGTGAGGTGATCTGTTCCGAAATATTCCCCTTCAGCAGGAATGTCCGGTCGAGCCCGCAGCTCGGCGCGACCCCCGACCTCTTCGACCAAAAAGCACAACGTGGGTCGCTCGAACGACAGGCTCATCCAACCGGGAGTCGCATCCCAATGCACGTCGTATACGAGGCATGATAGGCCGTCCCAGTGGTGACGGCGCCGAAGCGAAGCGTGCGTTGAGTGTTCTGCCACTAACATCTCTCAATTCTGCGCCTGATAAGCGTACCGCATTCGCCACGTACAACCTCTGAACGTTTGCGTCTCCGAGCGTAGCGCTGGAACGGCCGGGGCGCAAACGGCGGCTTGGGGGACGCGCCAACGTTCGCCTTGTGGCACAGACATTGATTCTGGCCAGCCGCTCCCACTGCGACGGCGGCCGCTTCAGCTACAGTCGGTTTGCCACCTGGTTCCAATCGCGCTGGAATTCGTCAATCCTCCAAACCCCGCCTTGCGTCATGCTCCCACTCCATCCTGTGGATTTCGCACCGGATCCGACCAAGGGGGCGATTCATGAAGTGCGCGTTTCACGCGACTGTTATTCAATGCAGTCTCTGCGTTGCGCTGTGGGCGACCGCTGCCGTTGGCGCGGAAAGTACCGCGTCGGGGGCGGCGCAGACCCAAGGCGCGGCGAACTCTCCGGGCGAGAGCGACGGGGCAACGACCGGTCTCGCGGAAGTCGTTGTCACAGCCACGCGCCGCGAAACCAGTCTCGAAAGAACGCCCATCTCAATGTCCGTCTTGTCGGCCGGCGCGATCACAAAGAACCGGGTGCTGGATTTGACCGACGTTACGCGACTCACTCCCAGCCTCGTATATGTGCCTCGCGGCGACAGCGAGGGGTATCTCTCGCTGCGCGGCGCAATCATCTTCGATGACTCGCCGGGCACGGACCCGGCCGTCAGCCTGTTCGTGGACGATGTCGTAAGAGTTAGCGTTGCCGATGTATCGCCACAGCTGTTCGATATGGACCGCGTGGAGGTCCTGAAGGGGCCACAAGGGACTCTATTCGGCCGCAATTCCATCGGTGGTGTCGTGTCAACGTACACCAAACAGCCCAGTTTCGAGACGGAGGGAGGGGAAATGTGAAGGACGTTGTCACGGGCGGCGAGCTCAATGGCAACCATTGGGCAGCCGCCCGGGCGAAGTTGCTGTTCACCCCGCGTGATGATTTCAAGCTCGTTACGGGCTTCGATTTTCTGCGCAGGGAAGGGTCAAATTCGACGTGGATCTCCGGGAATTTCGAGCCCATGCTGTTGCCGAATCTGACGTACGACCCGAAAAAGAGCAATCAGCTCACGCCCGGAATGAACTATCAGCAGAACTGGGGCTTTGTCGGCCGGGCGGACTGGACGACCGGGGTGGGAACCGTTACGTCCATCACCGGCTATCGCCACCTGGATGGGGCCAATCTCACGGCCGCGGCACCTGCGCCGATCAACATCGCCAATATCGGTACGCGCGAACACGATACTCAGGTCACGCAAGAGCTGCGCCTGGCATCCCCGGCCGACAGGCGCCTAACGTGGATTCTGGGGGCATACTTCCTCCACAGCAACAGGGCGCGCTCGATCGACGCCTTTATCGATTACCTGCCCGCTTCGCTTCTTGGTTTCCTGGCGGGGTTCCCTGCGCCGATCACCAACGATCTGATCCAAGCGACCGGCACAACCAGCGCTGCTCCATTCGCCCACTTGACCTACGCGCTAACCGATCGGCTGAAGGTTGAAGTCGGCGGTCGGTACACCTGGCAGAGAAAGTCGGGTCACGGATTCTCAACGCACGCGAACTTGTTCGCAGGCGGTCCGATTGATGCGGTGTATTCCGCTTCCTGGACTGCCTTCACGCCTACGATGACCGTGACCTTTCAGCCGACCCAGTCGCTCATGACCTATGCCACGGCATCGAAGGGATTTCTGAGTGGTGGATTCAATGCGCAAGGATCGACCGCTGCCACCTTGAGAACCCCCTTCGATTCCGAGTACGTATGGAACTACGAGGTGGGCGCGAAGTTCGACGGGTTGAGCAACCGCCTCAGAGTGAACGTCGCCGGATTTGTCGACCGGTACAGCAATCTTCAGGTCATTCAGTTCAACACGCAGCTGGGCGCGGCCGACACCACCAACGCCGGCGCTGCGAGCGTGGATGGCATCGAAACGGAGATTTCGGCCCTGCCCGTTCGTTGGCTGACTGTCGGCGTGGCTTACGATTATCTGCACAGCAAGTTCACCGAGTATCTAGTCAACAACGGTGACGGCACGTTCAGCAATCACGCCGGGAAGCAGGTACCCTTTACCCCCAAGCACCGGGTGACGGCAAGCGCCGAAGTGCATACGGACTTACCACAGGGTGCCGGCAGCCTCGCCGTCGGAGGCGACTATACCTATCGCAGCTCCCAGGAATTTACCGTTGCCAATGATATTCCGCCGGACATTCGCAAGCTCACAGAATGGCGGGGCATTGTTAATGCGCACGCCTCCTGGCATTCGGGAAAGGATCGCTGGGAAGTGTCGCTGTGGGGTAAGAACGTAACCAATCGACATTACGCCGTTTTTGCGCAGGATCAGACATTCGCCTACGCGACGCCCGCCGAGTTGGCCAATCCTCTCGCCCATATATTCGAGATCCAGGCGGGGCCGTACCGCAGCTACGGCATGACAGTGAGAATCAACTTTTGATACGTCCTGTGCAGTCGAGCGAGAGCACTGACGCTCTCGGTGTGGCCGTCGTGACAGAGATCGAAGCATTCATTTGCGATGCTGTCCGTCGCGACCGCCGATCTGAGAACCCCGCCTTGCGGCAAAATTCGCGCTCAAGGCGCAATGGCATCCACTCTGGCGAATGCGGTATTAACGGCCTTCTCGGCGACTTCCGGTCCGAATGCGATGCCCTCCACGGTGATGACCTCGACGTCGGTGATACCGATGAATCCGAGGGCCGCTTTCAAATAGGTGTCCTGGAAGTTGAAGGCCTGCATTGGAGCTTGGGAATAGTTCCCGCCCCGGGCGACGACGAGGTACGCCTTCTTCCCTTTGATCAAGCCTTCCGGACCGTTGTTCCCATACCGGAAGGTGACGCCCGGACGCACCACATAGTCGATGTACGCCTTGAGGCTCGAGGGAATGCCGAAGTTGATCATACCGGCCGCGACAATGACGGTGTCGGCGAAGAAGAGCTCCGCCAGCAATTTATCGGACAGTGACAATGCTGACTTTTGAGCGCTGGTCAAAAACTCCGGCTGTGTGTTGCGGGCGACCGCGAAGCTATCGTCGATGTGCGGCAAAGGCTGACGCGTCAGGTCGCGCACGGTAAGACCGGACCCGGGTCCGCTGGCGAGTTTCTCGCTAAGTTTGCGGGCGACGCGCGTCGAGTAGGATTCCATTCGCGGGCTGGAGGTAATCAATAGAATCTGGCTCATGTTGGTTCCTTTTGGGGTTAGTGCTCTTGTCTTTATCCCTCGGTTGGGGGAGCAGACCCCTCTCTCGTGGTGATTGCCTGCACAACTACTCATCGTTCAGCGATGGCCGGCGAATTGTGACCTCGCCCTTGGTGGTCTTTACTCCAAGCGCATATAGGCCATGCTTGCCACCGTTAAACCGCACGGGATGGTCCTTCGCGCGCGTCAGCCCACCGAACCACGCGTCGAAATCCGCCTCTGTTCCTCCCACCTCGACCCACGCGAGACCGAGCGGCTCGCGGTCGCCCGTGCGCGCCTCCACGGGATATCGGGAATCGTGCTTGGTCATATCCGGCCACCAATAAACGTTTGGCATGCCTTGCGGCCAACACTCCAGCGCGTTCGGTGCTTCAATTACTACGTTCTTGTCTCCGTTCATCATTTGCTGGGCGTTCTCGTAGTTCAGAACCTCGCGATCGATTTTGTGCCCGGTGACTCTGGAGAATTCTTCGAGTTCCGCCTCAGTATCGGTGCGAAAGCACCAAGCCAGAAAGGTCTCGCGCCGCTTCATCAGCACTTGACCGAAAAAGCTCGGCGTTTCGAGTTCCCTCTTCATCACATCCAAATCCACCAGGCTCTGGATTTCCAGAAAGACATCCTCCCCCAAAGGAATGACTCGGATGCCGGCGCCGAACTTCGGGAAGAAGCCACCATCATAGCTTCCTAGGCCCGTCTCGCGGCTCAGCCGGAATGTCGCCTCGCTTTGGTTTCTGGTGATCAGCGAAAAGTGATCGAGATGGAACATCGAGTTCTCCTTCCAAAGCCCATGGTTCGGATTAAGACGAAGCCAGCAGACATATCCGTAACGGGGTTGATAAAATTCTCAACTCCAAAAGGGGTCACCGTCTTGCCGCGCTCGATCGCGCGTTGCGGCGGCACCGGGCCCATGCCCAGCCGATCCGGGACTGCTGACCTACACTCGACTGCGCTCCGGTGTGCGTCTTCGGCCAGCTGACGTACCGCGAATTTCCTCTACGTCGCGATAGCCGAGCCGCCTGACATCCTGTACGACAGCAGCGACACAGTAAGACGCGGCCCGACCGTCAAGTGTGCTCTACAATTCTGTTTCCCAGCGTGGTAGTGTCGAAAACGTACTTTAATCGGGAGAAGGGAGGCGCGGCCGTCGACCGCCGGAGTATGAACGCACGGCGGTGATTCCCGTCGCTAGTAACCATTCATGACCGACTACACCTACTGCAGGATCCAGCGTCTCGACGAGTTCACCTCCATGGAGGTCGTCGACGTTGCCTTTCAAACGGAAGTTTTTCCGAAGCACTTCCACGACACTTTCACTTTAGGACTTGTGACACGAGGTAGCCGCGCGGTAGAACAGAACAAACAGGTCCACATTGCCCCTGTCGGTAGCGTTATCTTGATCGCGCCGGGCGCAATCCATGCGGGCTACGGCCTCGATCAACAAGGCTGGCGCAACGTAATGCTCTACCCGTCGGCGCAAACGCTGTCCGCGCTTCTGGACGATGCGGATCTGTCGGACGTTCATTTTCCGAGCCCCGTGGTTCGCGATCGGCAGGCCGAAAGCGTGATGCGAGAGCTGATCGCGACGCTGCTATCGAACGATTCACGACTTCGACGGGAGACTATATTCTCGGCGGCCGGCCGCTACCTGCTCGGGCAATACTCAACTCTCGATCTTTGCAAGACGACTTCCGCCATGCCATCATCCCGACTTATCGCCCGCGCCCGCGACTACTTACAGGCACATTTCCGCGACAATATCGCGCTGGAGCAACTCGCCGAAATCGCACAATGCGGCCGCTTGCAGCTGATCGAGCAATTCAATCGTCAGGTCGGGATGCCCCCGCATTCGTATCAGATACAACTGCGCGTTCAATTGGCGCAGCATCTTCTGCGCCGCGGACAGCCGATCGCCGAGGTGGCCGCGGAATGCGGATTCTTCGACCAGAGCCACTTGAACCGACATTTCAAGAAGCACGTCGGCCTGCCACCGACCTACTACCGCAGTCCCCGCCGGATAGGGGTGGTAGCGTTCTCTGCGCTGTCCTAGTATCTCGAATGATCCCACGCGTGATCTGTCCCATCGGAAAGTCTACCGGGACCCGTACCTACTACGTTCCGACGTCCGCAGTACCGGTCAGAGGAGACTGCAGTGCCGGAGCGTTCTGAATTCGTTTATAGGGCGGCAGTCTAAACATTATGATGGCGGAAACAACGAACATGATGACGATGGCAACGAGACCAGTCGTATAGGACCCGATGAAGTCGTGACTCAGAGAGAGCAGGAGCGGACCGCCGCTCACTACCAATAGATTGATCCCGAATGCCGTTCCGTAGATTTCCCCGTAGGCCTTGAGCCCAAAGTATCGCTGCAGCGCATACGGCAGCAAACTATAATCTGCGCCGGCGCCGACACCCATCAAAGTGCCGCCCAAGATAAACATCCCGGGGGAACGTGCATTCGAAATGACGACAAGACCAACGGTCATAACGAGAACCGCGGGAGCACAGATGCGTGGTGTCGCGAGTCGATCATAAAGTCGGCCGAGGATCCCCTGAAAAATCAGATTGGATGCCGCCAGAGCCGATGTACCGAGCAAAGCACCCTGCGGCGGAATGCCTCGGTCGGCCGACATCGCCACCAGATGCGCCATGATCGCTATAAAACCGCATCCACCCATGCAGACCGATGCCAATATCATCCAAAAAACAGGAGAACGACGGGCATCGGCTGCTGAATACCCTTCAGCGGCCCCATCAGCATTGGCTATCACCGCGCGCCCATTGCGGATCACCGCAGAAGCTGTACGATTTTTTAGCAAAAACCAAAACGTCGGCTGCCCAACGGTGATGATGAGAATGGAAAAGCCGAGATAAGCGCCTCGCCAACCAAATCTATCGATCATCCACTGCCCAAGAATTGGAAACAGCATGAATCCGACGCTCAAACCCAGCGTCGCCGTAAGGGCAAATACCATTCCGCGCCATCGATCAAACCAGTCCGCCACGATCTTCGCGATGACCACTGTACTGGGGATGCTTCCGGCCAGCCCGGCAAAAATGAACAGAGCGTAGGTAATTGGGGGCGCTGGCGTGGAGAAAGACAACGCGGCGATCGCAGCAGCGAAGACTACATTGCCAGCGATGAGCGTTCTGCGCGCACCATATTTATCTGCTACTCTCCCAAAGAAAGGATAGCTGACCAACCCTACGACCGCTAGCATGACCAACACCGCTGAGAAACCGCTGCGCGTCCAACCTAGAGATGCCGACACGGGCAACAGAAAGACACCGAACGGCCCGTTAAGAATTGCGCCCGAGCTCACGGCGTTCCCAGCAACTGAGCCAGCGGCGACTCCCATCGACCGAAAGTTGACGCGATCCGTTTCATGCATCTTCAATGATCTCGTTACTCGTTGAAAGAGGGATGTCGGATCACGACTGCACGGCCGCCGGTAGTAACCTCAGCTTCAGCATGGATTATTCCTCGCCGATGGAATTGAACGACGATGGGGCCTGGCTCGAGCCTGCAAAAGCCCATCTGTGAGGTAAGACGATAAAAGTGGGAGTTTCCGTAATGCGACACCGACGATCGACGCTGATCCGCTCGAAACACCGCATTGCCCGAGTCAAAACTGCGTATTGAAGGTTATGCCGAAGGTACGCGGCGCCGAGGGAGTAAAGACATCGGTCGAGACCGGCGTGCCCGACAACCATTGCGCGTAGATCTCATTGGTGAGATTGCGGCCCCAGATCGCGACCTTGTACCGGTCATCTCGCGACGTCCACGTGATCTTGCTATTCACCTGATTGAAGGGCGGCTGACGCAGTCGATTGTCAGGATCTGCGTACCACCCATCGTTATGGGAAAAAGTGACATTCACATCTAATTTGACCGACTTGATGGGCAGGCGCCAATCAGCCGTTATGAACGCCGTCCCTTGGGGGCTCAGCATGACGACGTTCCCCGAGGCGCTGCCGGAGATGAGGCGGTTGCCACCTGCCGGCAAGGGCACGCTGATTTCGGCATCGGGAAACGACGTGTAGCGAGGATGTAGAAGTTCTAGGCCCGCGCTCAGCCGTACGTCGGAAGTCACAGCGAACTGCGAATCGAGATCCAGACCATACATCTCCGCCACTGCTGCATTGTGCAGCGTTACGGTGCCGTTGCTGTAGGAAGGAACCTGGAGGTCTTTATACTTCGAATAGAAGACCGCACTGTTCACGCGAAGGCGATCGTCGAAGAACGTAGACTTCGTCCCTACCTCGTAGGCGTCGTTGGTCTCGGGCTTCACGGCGTCTAGAGGGGAACTGTAGCTCGTAATGCTGAATTGACCACTTTTAAAGCCTCGATCGTATGACACGTAGGCCATGGTCGAGGAAGTGAACTTGTGGTCGAGCGCAATGCGCCATGTCGCACTCTTATATATATTCTGCGCCGTGGCGGAGCTCAATACGCCAAGATTCGTATCGCCGATCTGCCCCGCCACGTAGTCCCACGCATTTCGTCTTTCAACTGTGTACCGTAAACCGAGCGTAAGCTTCGTGTCGCGCGCCACCTCCGCCGTCGCCTGTCCGAACAGCGCGCCCGACAGCGCGCTTTGCTCGGGGCGCTCGGTGACCTGTGTGAGCGGCGCTATCTCGCTGCCGAAGATATTGTAATGATCAATCGCACTGAACTGATAGTAACCGTAGAAGCCACCTACCCATTGAATTGGCGAGTCGGTCGGCGAAAGCAACTGCACCTCCTGGGTCGCTTGTCGCGTGAACGTGTTCGCATTGATCACGAGGAGCTGAACCGGCAGGCCGTAACTTGCGTCGATGACCTGCTGGACGTCCTCGAATCGATAGGCCGAGATGCTCAGCAGCCGCGCGGGCCCGAAGTTATGCTCCACCCGCAGGCTCACGCCCTCCTGGCCCTCCACGACGACGGGCTGAATCGTCGTATCGACGTCCTGTATGCCGCCCGTAAACTGGGTGCCGAGTATGGTGGTTGCACCGGGCGCCGGCCGCCACGCAATTCCTGTCGATGTATCATCGTGCGAATAGTCTAGGCCGAGTGTGACTGAGGTATCCGCGGAGAAATCCCATTTAAATTTTGAGCGCAGACTCCAGGTCGCCGTTCGATTGATAGGATCCCCATTGAAGAGGTTGACGCCAAAACCCTGGTGCTGATCCTCGTAGTAGCCGGAGAGATTGGCGGCGAGCGTATCCGTGATCCCGCCCGTGACGTAGAAGCGGCTCTCCAGGGTCTGGTAGTTGCCATAGCCGATGGACGCGTTACCCCCGAACTGCTGCACCGGGTCGAGCGTATTGATCGAGATAACTCCGCCGGTCGCATTGCGTCCGAAGAGCGTTCCCTGGGGACCCTTTAGTACTTCAATCTGGTCGACGCTCGCCAGGGAAAAGACAGTCGAGGCTACCGACCCGTAGTAGACGCCGTCGACGTACGTCGCGATCGGGCTTTCGGCGCCCGGGCCGATATTATTGTTGCCCACGCCGCGAATGAAGGGAGCCGCATCACCTGTCGCCCACGTGTAGTTAAGGCCGGGCGTAAGAAGCCCGAGGTCGGCAGTCGACTGTATTCCCGACGCCGCTATCTGCGAACCAGTAACCACGCTGACGGAGATCGGGACACTCTCTAAGTTCTCTTTCCGCTTCTGCGCGGTCACAGTGATTTCCTCCAGCGCCGACGAGGAGCCCGCACCGGCGGTGCTTTGTGAGCCGCTCGGTGCAGCCGCGGTGGTCGACACCGTCCGCACTTCCGCAACGCGAACGAGTGTCGTTGAGCTGCTCGGGGAATCCGCCGACTCGCTTTGAGCAGGTGCGGAGGCCGCGAAGATGCACCCCGCGAGAAAGTTCAGAGCATCGTTACGGTGCAAGTTGGCCACTGATCATCCCTCGTTACATTTGAATGTATTTCGTACGACTTCCAACTAAGACGATGCTTCGCGACCGATCCGTCATTCGAGAATAATTTTTTTGCCTGTCTGTCAAATGTCGATCGAAGGCTAAATTTCGTACAAGAATTCAACGCATCATCACGAGATGATTCGCATGCGTGCATTGGTCCGTCCGCTACCGATCGCGCCCGCGGCGTGGGCTATCGCTGGCGTCGCAGGCCACGGATTGCCGCGCTCGCGTTGACTCATGTAACGCAGTCCGACATGCGCCATTGTTTCGGCAAATGCGCCAAATGGCCGCGTGCTCACGCACTGACGTCGTACTTCCTGCGACCTGATTTCGAGCCACCAGTACAACGCTGTCATTCATGGACTGACTCGATCGGGTCGAACATCGGCGTCTGACGATCCGCCACGAAGTGCGATAGGCTATTCGATAACTCCCCTGCCCTAGAATGTCTCGGTCGTGCGTTGACTTCGACTGCACCTTGGCAGCGGAAGGCGTGTAGCTGCGCTGCGAGTCCTGTCACGAGCACGGGTCGGTCCCAAACGCGCGCGTCCCCATCAAGAACTTCGGGTCAACCTGGACTTAAACTCATCGACGGTTCGACTTTGATACTTCAAATAGATCACAGGAGCATGGCTTGTTTGGGATGTTTGAGGCGCTCGGGCCGCAATTTGTTGACGCGCCCGAAGTCATTCCACCTGCGTACAGGAATTTGAGGTTCACTTCTACACGATGAGAGCGAAGACCTTACGAACAGTGTCATCGGAGCGGCTAGTTAACGAATGAATGTTATGGAGATTCATTACTGGTTCACGCGCGAGGTGCTGCCCCTTGAACCTGGCTTGACCCGCTTCCTACGCCGAAGCTGGCGTAACCAGAGTGAAATCGCAGATTTGCGACAGGAGATTTATGTGCGGCTATGCGATGCGGCCCGCAGCCGAACACCAAAGCAGACTAAGCCTTTTCTATTCGCCGTGGCCCGCAATCTCATCATCGATCTGGCGCGTCGGGCACCGACCGCGCGGCTCCACGTCTCGACAGATGATGAATCAGTGAAGAGCGCCGACATGAACACGCCGGACCATGAGGCAATCGCCCGGGAGGATCTTCAGATCCTGCAGCATGCCTTGAATCAACTGCCGAGCCGCTGCCGGGAAGTCGTACGCCTCAGAAGGCTCGAGGGTCTATCGCAGCGTGAAACGGCGGCCCGAATGGGAATCACCGAGAACACCGTAGAGCGGCAGATGGTCAAGGCGATGCAGAGGCTCGCCTACGCGCTCTCCCAGGAGCAACCAGACAGCGCACGTCGGCCATCGGATAGCCGAGCGAAGCTAGCGGAACCGCAAGATGCGTTATAGCGTGACTAATCAGACTCGCACTGTCCTCTGTGATGATCCAGGGGCTGTCACGCACGAGGCACCACCCCCATGCGCCCCGTGGTTCCTGGCCAGCACGATCGGAGTTCGCCGGGCCATGCAATTCGCTTTTCTTCAGTCGCAGTTGGATGCCGCCCAAGCATTGCAGCTCGCTCAAGTTCCCTTGCAAGCGTTTCGTCGGACGAGGCAGCTGCCGCTGCAATCCACTGAACGCACGTTACGCGCGAGCAGCTCGCCAACCGGCTTCAGGGACACGGTGACGCCGCGTACGTAGGCCATCCTGAGCGTCAAGTTCGGCGCTCTGCGCGGCCCTGCCGGAGGCTGGTCAGGAGCAGATGCACGCCCTGCGGCCGTGAAGAACTTTCTGGCGTATTCCCTGCGGCGCCCTGGGCGTCGACCATATCGACATCTATCGCCCCGCGCGCCGCGATCCGCAGGTCCCAATCGAGGATACGGTGGGGGCTATCGCCGAGATGGTGCAGGCCGGGTACGTTCGCCACATCGCGCTGCGGAGGTCGGCGCCGAGACTTTGCGGCGAGCAGCGGCGACCCACCCGATTGTCGATCTGCATACCGAATACTCGCTCTTTACACGAGGCATCGAGGACGAGATTTTGCCCACATGCCGCGAACTCGGCGTCCCCGCCTGGGGTCTATTCCGGTGGAAGCTTTGGCGACCTTGCTAAGACGTCGATTGGACAGCGACACTCGAAGGGAGCCCTGTACGGTTGGGCGGATGGGGAGAGGCGGCGCGCAGCACGAGCGCGCCTCCGCTGATGAACAACGACGCGCTGTATCCGAACGGTGACTACCTCTCAAGCAGTGTATCGAGCGCCGCGGGCCATCGATACTCGAAGTCGCCGTCACTTTGGAGTCCGCGCTTTAACAGAGCTTGGATTCGCCGTTGCGTTTCAGTCCATGTCAGGGCTGTCTGAAAGGAGTTGAGGGCGTCGAGGAGCCGGTCGGCGGATGGCAACGAGACTTGGTTAACGAGGTTCTTGGCCGCCGCAATAGGACCCCGGTCGAAGGAGGCGATCCGGCGCGCGAGCGCGTCGACGAAGCCGTCCAGCTCCGCGTCCGGAAGTGCTCGGTTAACGTATCCGTATCGTTCCGCAGTGTCGCCGTCGAAGTCGTTCGCGCCGAGAACGATTTCGAGCGCGCGGCCGCGGCCGACGAGATGTGGGAGGCGTTCCGTACCCCCGCCGCCAGGATGCACTCCCACCCCGACTTCGGGTTGGCCCAGTCGCGTGTTCTCGCGCGACGCGAAGCGCATATCGCAGGCGAGGACGAACTCGCTGCTCACGCCCCGAACGCAGCCTCGGATCTTCGCGATGCTGACCACCGGGGACTTGGTGAGACGGACGAACGTATCCATCAGGATCGGGAGGCCGGAAGGCCCGACAGCTGTGGTGATGTTTCCCGTCTTGCCTGTCAAATCAAAGTGGGCAAGGTAGAACTCAGGATTGGCGCTCTCGAATACAACGACACGCAGGCTCTGGCTGGCATCCATTCGAGCGAGCAGATCCTGGAGCCCTTCGAATATGCTGGCGTCGACAATGTTGAAAGGCGGGTTTTCGAACAGCACCCTCCAGTACGCAGACGTTTCCTCGATGACCCGCACGCGCGCGGCTGATTCAGTCATGACTCACGCCCCTTGCTTGGACCACAATCGAGCGCGACGGCGAGGTGACGTGTTCCTCTTCATAGGCACGCATGCGCGCGAGTGCAGGTTCGGCGATGCACAATTTTAAGAAGAGATTTCGTTCGAGTGCCAGTCCCTGTGCCAGCGGCGTGTCGGTGGCGTTGCGGACGAGACGCTTGATGTAAGCAACCGATTCTGGCGTATCGCGGCTGGCGTTCCGATGGTGCGTGGCAGCCTTTGCGTGCCGCCGGCGCCGGGAAGGAGTCCAAGGTTCGCCTCCGGCAATCCGATCAGGTAGTCACCCTCCTCCGCGATACGCAGATCGCAAGAGAGCGCGAACTCGAATCCACCAGCCAGGGCTGTGCCGGAAATTGCGGCGATTACTGGTTTTGGCATGCTCTCGCATAGCGCCATGGCCTTGTCGAAGAATCCCCCATTGTAGGTCGCGTTCTCGGGCCACTCGCGACCGGAATCGCGCAGAGATTGTGCGAGGCGGATAAGCGCAGCGACGGTAAAATGACGAATAAAGTAACCGGGTGCGCCGCCAGTCACCACGACAACGCGAATCTTAGCGTCGCCCGCGAATTCTTCCAGCGCCTCGGTGAGTGCGTTGCCCATCTCCTCATCGAAATAGATGCGCCTTGTGCTGCCCAGTGTAATGACCGCAATTCCATCGGCTACTCTTGTCGTCAGGACTTCGGGGTTCATCGCATTTCTCCTTTTTCACGGAATGCCTGACTAGCACTTTTCACCTCCTCTCCGGAAAAGCGACGCCAAGCTCGTCAACCGCAAGCCTCGGCCGACTTCTTACCGCGCTGCTTGCGGTTTCCGCCTGAACCGTTGGAGTCACCTTGTCGAAACACGAGCCGTCGGCCCAGATCCCGTGATAGAAGACGATGCTAGGTTTGGTTTGCGGAGGTTTCATTTTGTTCTCCAGGGTTGCCTCTCGCGCTTCGATCGAACCAGATATTGAACAGGGGCCGCAGTCAGAGTAGGGTCAAGACTGCCTGCTATCTTGCAGAATTTTGCTGGTTTTATTGTTTATTGCCTAAAAATGAGTCGCATTGACGGCCCCGGAGGCGCGACTGTCTCGAAACCGCGGGAAGTGAGGGGCCTTACGCTCGGAAATGCCTTGTCATGTTTTGCCGTCGCCATCTTCCGGGGCTGACCCCGACGACTTGATGGAATGTGCGCGTGAACGCTGCCTGGTCGTTAAATCCTGAGCGAATCGCGATGTCGATCAGCGACATGCTGGTCTGGGCCATCAGGTGTTTGGCGTGGTCAATGCGATGCTGAATCAGCCACTGGTGAGTGGAGGTGCCGAAAGAGGTTTTGAATGAGCGGGCAAAGTGGCTGACGGAAAGTCCGCATTCGCCTGCAATGTCCGAAAGCCGGATTCGGCCTTGCATGTTCTCATGAAGAAGTTCCGACGCTCGTCGCTTCTGCCACGGCGCCAGACCTCCCCTTGAACAACGTGCTGTTTTCTTGAGCACGCCGTACCGCTGGAGAAGATGGGCTCCCAGGATGAGGCTCAATTGATCGAGAGCCAGCACCGCGAGACCATCGCTCCGCCGAAGGAACGGAAGGATGCTTTTGGTGATCTGGGCCACAACTAGATCGTCTTCGAGCACTGCCAGGCGATAGTCACTGACCCGGCCAAAACCGAGATCCTCGGCAATGTCATCCAGTCCGTTACGAGGGACCGAATAGTGAACGTAGTCGAAGGCACAACCTGCCCAGCACCTTGGCTGTGAGTCGAAATCGATGACATTGGAGCGAAACGGGTGGACTATGGATGTGGCAATGAGCTTGTCTGCTGCCCACACCTGGTAGCTGGATGATGGCAGCGACTTAAGGGAGATCGACACTAGCAGAGCGGGGACGGGCGATAGCTTTGTGATTCGGTCAGGAAGCCCGGCGGGCGACTGGAGCCGGGTGATCGTAAAAGTCCCCGCAGTACGAAACTGCGATGGAACGGGGGATCTCCCGTCCAATTCAATGAACCTTGTGAAGGGAGCATCAGGTGACGCCTCCGGCGTCTTGTCTGCCTTAGGCGAAGGGTTATTGTCCATCGCGATCTCCGGCGCGGGACCCTGCACGACCAGTTCTGACATTTTCGATCAAGAACTACCTGTAGCGCCTCGCTTTTGCGACCATCTCAGAAAGCATTCGCTGGCCCAACCGGGCCTCAAACGCTCGCTGCGTATCCCCCAGCAGCTCTACCATCGCCTCTTTATGCGTGCAGCTCGTGCGGCATGTCTTTTCCCTTGGATACTCGTGAATCGAAAAAACAGGGGGCGCCTCGACTGCTCTGTAAATTTCCAACAGACTGATCCTATTTGCTGGCCGCGACAACGACGAAAAGCCATGGCGGCCGCGAGATGCCATCACTAAACCGGCTTTCACAAATTTGGAGAGCACACTGCGGACTTGCGATTCATGTGCCCGCACACTTGCGGTCAAATGTGCTGAGGTGACCCGTTCACCGTGATGGTCGCCGAGCGCCGTCATGATGTGAACACCGACTGAGAATTTGTTGTTAATCCTCGACATAATGTTATAATAGATATCACATTTTGGTCAAGAAAAGAAGGCCGCGGTCTTCATGCGCAGCGCAACCGCAACCATTAAGCGGTGTTCGTGGGTCAGCGTCGATGATCCGCTGATGCTCCAATACCATGATCGCGAGTGGGGTGTCCCAGTCCACGATGACCGCAGGCACTTCGAGTTTCTCGTGCTCGAAGGTGCA
>WNFI01689677.1_pt1 | contig 31805 bp, 34 predicted proteins | sample 5400471 | NCBI WGS metagenome assembly WNFI01 (sample SAMN13153348, study PRJNA577476) | soil metagenome | isolation source: 100 cm saprolite on Douglas fir-dominated hillslope | place: USA:California | collected 2013-09-17 | reverse complement strand
AATTCCTACAGACCACATGAATCACTTGACTATCTTACTCCTCTCGAGTATGCTCATCAACAATTCTTCAATCTGTCACCGATGTGGTCTGCCAGAACATTTCGTTGACTTAATGGCAGATTCGCATATATTTGTTGGAACTTTGTAGCCGAACTATCCATAATTTTACTGTCTCCTAATTCGCATTATACTAATATAAGTATTTAAAATACAATAACTCAGATCACAATAGGTACTTAAAATTTAAAAAGTCCCTTAATATTAGTAGAATAAATTAATTATTTTCCTCAATAATCTTATGTAACTCATCTGGTTTAACACCTAATTCATATAATCTCAAAGCAATTAAATCTTGTATTGCATATTCAAAAAGCTTTGCGAGTTTTAAAATCCATTTAATATCTTTTGGCATTGGACTAGGTGATTTAATACCCAGCTTTTTTAAAAAGTTCGAAGATCTTTGATCTGTTACATCTTCAAGGGCAAACTTAATATTTTCATCTTTTTTATATACCATTAATTTATGCTTTAATTTATTTGATAAAGGTATAAAAACTTCATTAATAAATGGTACTAAATCCTTAGTCTGCCAAAAAGCAACTATGCCTGATAATCTTTTTTCTATTGCTTCTTGTGTTTTAAAGTCGAAATTTTCTTTTTTATAATCTAGAGATTTTACAATAGCCTTAGAGTCTTTATTCTTCAACCAATCTACTATTACTCTAACATCTTGATCTTTTGCCATTGTGTCTAAAAATGGCTTCTTATTGCTTTCTTTAAATGCTCGAAGTACGCCTTCAAAAGCCTCATATGATAAATAAATCTGTTCCATTGCCATTATATGACAATAGGCTTTTTCATTAAAATCTTTAGCTTGTGAATATTGATCTGTTAACTGTTTAATCAATTGCGTTCTAACTCTTGAGGTGAAAGTATGGTAGCCTATTAAAAATTCTTTTTCATCAGTTTTGGAAAATTTACTCATGCAAACATTTTAACAAAATCTTCTAGTTAATCAAGAGTGAATTACTGAGTATGAGTATGATAAATTCTATAACAGCTTTAGGGATAAAATCGTAGAAGTAGACGCAGACATAACAATACAGCAGGATACGGAAGATAGCTATTATTTGAGCGTAAAATACATCCTAGAACTGGCTAATCGGGCGTATGAGCTGTTTGAAAGTTCTGAATTGGAAGAAAAACGGCAGTTAATCAAGTTGATACTTCAGAACCTACGGGTAGAAGGCAGTTTAGTCAAGTATGACGTGCTAAAACCCTTTGATACAATCGCAAATTATGCGGATCGTTCATCTTGGGGTGAGTAATCGAACTCGACTTTTCGGTTACTGAATACATTACTAGGCGGAGCCCTATCTTTTTAGCCTCAATTTTGTCACGTCCCGAACAGGACGATCGAACCCTGTGATATAATTAGAGTTGAAAATATGTTACGTTGTACCCCATTTCTTTTATTTGATGGGAATTGTGCAGAGGCAATGACGTTTTATCATCAGTGTCTCGGTGGAGAGTTAACCCTTACAAAGCTAGGCGATACACCAATGAAAGACATGCTCCCGCCGGAGAAGCATGAGCGGATTATCAATGCCCATTTAAAAAGTGGCGATATAGAGATATCGGCTACTGACTGGATGGCTTCCCCTGAATTTGAACCGATACAGGGAAATACCTTCGCTATATTCGTTATTGGAAAGACATATGATGAGTTAAAATCAGTTTTTGACAAGCTCAAGGATGGCGACAATAACAAAAGATTGCAAGAGCTCCATGACATGCCATTTGGAACATATGGACAGTTTTAAAAAAATAAGTCCTCAAAAAAGAGAACTTATTAATTTCTGCAATATATAACAAATTACTTATCTTCCGGTGTTGCAGCGAAATCTTGGTGAAACTTTTCCATAAATTGCTTAACCGCTTCTGGATCATCCATATGATGCTTCATAGATTCCATAACTTCTAGATGTGCTTTATCTCCTTTAGAAGCCATTTCCATTCCATGTTTTTGACTGTTTTGCATCATTTCTTCAGCAGTTTCACCATGAATAGGTTCATCACACGGTCCATGTAACTGTCTGCATGTCATTGTTTTCATCTAATCACCTCCTTACTTCACATAATAACACATACGCTTTTAATAAATAAAGTTATTTGCAATGTATCGACAAATAATAAGTTTCCACATTTGCCACCAGGCGGAGCCAGATTTAGCCTCACATCTGCAAGCGTTTTGCCACGAATTGACCAAATTCATTAAGGGTTACCCAGTCGCTTTCAAGCATCGGCGGCTCATCGTAAGGTGGGTGGTATACATAAGCAACCCAACTAATATTCTTTTGATCAAGATAATCAATAAGAGGTTTCGCGAATCCTTCAAGCGTTCCATTTACCGTCTCATCCTTTGCTCCATTATGAAAACCCCATTCAGAGACTATAACTGGATAAGTCGATGAGAGAAACCCAAAACGTCTTTCCCACTCCGTAATTTGATCGTCCCCTTTAGGGACGGTGTTAGGATAAATGTGAGCTACATATACGAGATTGGAATCAGTGTAAGGATTAGTTGGTACATCAGAGAGATCTCCTGTGTATTTCGGTCCTGATCCCAGAATAATATTGTCTGAATGCTGACGGATTGTTGTGATGAGCAGTTGACCAGTTGGTCGCCATTTGGCCCATGTAAAGTCATCATTTGTGGGATCGAGCATGCCCACAGGCTCGTTGTACATCTCAAAAAGCACGTGTTTTCTCTGTCCATAACGTGTTGTAACTTTGTTCCAGAATGCGACCGTCATATTGGTATCCGTATAGTGGACTTTTGCTGGGTAGTTAGGGAGCATCGTAGTGTCGGAATCCGACTCATACCATCCACCAGGTTTCCCTATTACATGATAAGAAATTATTGCGTACAGTCCATTTTGCTCGGCCAGATCAATCATGCGGTCGACATAGGTAGTAAGATATTTGTCGCCTCCGACTAAAAAATAATATCCAGGATAAACTGGTAGACGAACGACATTTACACCGAGTGCTTTCACTCGCGCGAAGTCTTCTGCGATCTTTGAAAAATGATTGTCGACTACACCATTCTCATTAGCGCCTTTCTCGAGCATAAAAGGATCCTCAAAGTTTACTCCTCGGAGTCGGATAGTCTGTCCCTCCTCATTGACTATATGGTTGCCCAAAACATGGAGTTTAGAGATTCGATCTATTGGAACGGAAACCCGTCCTGTTATTGTAGAGGTAGGATAATTGGATGGAGAAATTTGAGATATGTTTTTCTTCGAAAGGAAGTAACAAACTACACTAAAAAGAACAAGTAAAATAATCAGATAAATACCAATCCATTGCCAAATGTTTTTCTTTTTATCTTTTTTTGATGGAAAGGGCAGAGTCTCTGATAAAGGTTCCGGTGGATGGCTTTGAGTTACTAATTCATTCTTTTCCACGGTTTAAGTTTTACACTATAATTATTACCTGTCAATAGCTATGGTAGAAGATGAAATCTCTCCTTAATTTAAGGAAGCGATTCTCATGATAGTTCTCCATATATTCAACCAGAGAGAGCATATTCTTAATTATAAAAGACATGCTATTATTGAATTGCTAAGAATAAAAATGTGTTGAAACGCATTGGAGCAGTATTGGCAGGAATCCTAACAATTGTTATTTTATCTATTCTAACAGATACTATCCTTGAATTAATTGGTTTTTTCCTCCATCCACCCAAGGTCTTTTTGATCCAATACTATTATTTGTTGCTCTTTTTCATAGAACTCTCTTTGCATTTTTCGGGGAATATGTTACAGCTAGATTAGCATCAAGTAGGCCAACCAAGGGCCAGACATTGGCTTCAGAACTTATAAATAACTTTTGGAACTCCTATGTGACAAGATTATTTCTTAAAGAAGTTACGAAAAATACGTATATAAACTGGAGCTGGTTGTGCGTCTCTTAGTGCTGCTGTTGCTGCTGCTAAACCTTCTGGAGTATCTAATTCTTGAGTTTCTTGAGTCATATTTTTTTTTCTCATTTCAACCTGTGCTTCAACCTGTTCAGGATATAGACCATGTTTGTCGAAAGTAGATAATTCCGCAATTATCTCTTTTATTTTCGTTAACTTTATTAGATTATCTGGATCATTTGTGTTAGATTGTAACTCCTTTTGATTTTCTTGCAAGGCACTTATAATTCGAGGAATAGTAGGATATCTGGAAGTTCTCCTCTTAGTAACTTTACAACTTTGGTTGTCGTCAGAGCACGAATACCTTCATTCCCGTCTCCTCCTTCTACATTTAGTGCATAATGACTTGCTTGTATTGCATAACGATCGGCAAATCTTACTACTGGATTGGATGGTTGTTGTTCATTTCCAAGTTCGGACATATATTCCTATATTAACAACTTCATCATTTGCATGCAATTCTTTTCTTCCCGGCCATTTCAATGCTCCTGAAAAATTTAATTTTTATTCTGTTGTTTTTTTGATATAATCTATTTATGCAAAAAATTACTCCTCATTTATGGTTTGACAAAGAAGCAAAGGAAGCTACGGCGTTCTACACATCTCTATTTCAGGACTCAAAAGTTACAAATGTCACAACAATTACAGATACACCTTCTGGTGATTCCGATATTGTTACCTTTACGCTTTCCGGACAAGATTTTATGGCTATTAGTGCAGGTCCATATTTCAAACTAAATCCGTCCATATCCTTGTTTGTTGTGTTTGACAATGAAGCAGAAATTGAAGCAGTATGGAATAAATTAATTGAAGGGGGTAAAGCATTAATGCCATATAATAGCTATCCATGGGCACATAAATATGGATGGCTACAAGACAAGTATGGGCTTTCCTGGCAACTCTCATGGAGCGAACATCACAAATTGGAGCAAAAGATCACTCCTCTTCTCATGTTCACCAAGGATATGGCGGGCAAAGCAAAAGAGGCAATAGCAGACTATACAAGCATTTTTCCTAATTCCAAAATTGAAATGCTTGTGCCTTACACAAAAGACGATGGTGACAAGGAAGGATTCATCAAACATGCTCGTTTTAATCTCGACGGACAGAATTTCATGGCGATGGATAGTTCACTTTCGCATGATTTTAGTTTTAATGAAGCGATATCATTTGTGGTTAACTGCGATACGCAAAAAGAAATAGATTACTATTGGGAAAAACTCTCCGCAGTGCCGGAAGCAGAACAATGTGGGTGGCTCAAGGATAAGTATGGTGTGTCGTGGCAAATTGTCCCATCCATTATGGACGAAATGATGACAAGTGGTAATAAAGAAAAGATCGCACGAGTTACACAAGCTTTTCTTAAAATGAAAAAGTTTGATATCGCGAAACTACAGGAAGCATACCAAGGAAAATAGAAGATTACTGCTATACAGCTTCTATTGTAAGTGTCTTTATATGCCAAAGAAAGCCTTTAGAAAACTTTCCAACAGAGAAGCTGTTTATTGGTCGAATATAGCTATTTCATGTTCTCAAATCTTCTTTGGTTTGTTTGTTGCAACTGCTTTTATAAATCCACTTGACTTCAATAAATTGTTCGTGTTAGTATCAGCATTGCTATGGTCAGTTATCTTTTGGATAATTGGCTGGTATATAATTAAATGATTAACTTAAATTCTATTAATTGGGGTTTTGTCGCCGCTGCCGAGATGTTTGCTGGATTAGTGATTCTTAGTGTTTTTTTCTACGTGCTAACTCGTAGTCACTAATACGTATTATGAAACCGACTCTTACTCCTTATCTTAATTTCAACGGCCAAACTGGTGAAGCAATGAAGTTTTACCAATCTGTTTTGGGCGGAGAGCTGAAAATGCAAACATTTGCCGAAAGCGGTATGCCTACTTCACCGGAAGATAAAGACAAAATTATTCACGCAGACCTGCAAAACGATATGCTGTCATTTATGGCAAGCGATGGCAATACAGAACACCCGGTACATATGGGTGACAATATACATATGAGTATTGTAGGTAGCGGTGAAGGTCTCTTAACAAAATATTTTAATGCTTTAGCCGAGGGTGGAAAAGTAGACATGCCTCTTGCAAAACAGTTCTGGGGAGATACGTATGGACAACTCACTGATAGATTCGGCGTCCACTGGGCAGTTAATATCGTGTCCGCAACTCCACAAAAATAATTCAATTTTCCCATGTACACTACTCCTTAAGTGCTTTGGTCAAAATTGATACAAATTGTCTGTAAAAATAGTGTATAATGATATCTATGGCAAAACGAGATACAAAAGGCCGGGGTCAAAAGAAAAGATCTCATTCCCATAAGACAAAGAAAAGGCTTGAGATAAAGCGCGCAATGTTAGCGGAGAGAACAAAGAAGCGACATAAATAAAATAGGTCGGCAGACTTATTCAACCCACTCACTAGGTTGAATTGACATTTCTATCATCATAAAAGCGGCTCCTGCTGGGTCAGCAATCATTGCAATTTTCCCAATACTTATTTCTTTTGGTCCCATATAGACTTGTCCGCCGAGTTCTTTTACTTTTGCCAGAGATTCGTCAAGGTTTTTAACCGTGAAATAAACAGTCCAGTTTGGTGGCATAGTTCCCATTTCAGGAGTCATAGCAAAAATTCCACCATTACTGCGACCCTTGTTTTTAATCATGATATAGCTGTTATTTTTTTCATCGACTTCATATGTCCAGCCTAACAAATCAGCATAAAATTGCTTTGCTTTTTCTACGTCTTTTGTATAGAGCTCGTTCCAAGACATTGCCCCAACCGTGTTTACGATAGCTGCTCCAATATGTTTTTTCGGTTGCCACAGAGAAAGGTTTGCTCCTGTCGGATCTTGAATAGATGCCATTCTTCCAGAGTCAAGAACGTCCATTGGCGGCATGGTTACCTTGCCTCCAAGTTTTTCAACGTTTGCTACGACTTCATCCACATTTTCGACACTCACATAATTGTTCCAAAACGAAGGCATATTTGGCATGAAGGTTGGACTGCCGCCAGCAACTACTTTGTTATCAAGATAGAACATTGTGTAATCAGGGCGACCTTCCCCTGTAGGCATATCTTGACTTGTCCATCCAAAAAGAGCGGTGAGAAATTTTTTTGACTTCTCAATATCTGTAGAAGCTACATCTGCCCAGGAGAATGTTCCATGTGGATATTTTGTTACTGTATATGCCATTATTACCAGTATAAAAAAGTAGTAAGTAAAAATCAATACGGTAAATAGTCACGACTCTTGCACAATTGTTACAATAAAAGAGTACAATTGATTTGGGAGTATATACAGTATATGCACCACCTAACCATCCAGACGGGATAGTAGAAGCTACAAAGGAAGAAGCGGAGAAAAAAGAACCTGAAACACTATGACAAATAAATTATTTGTAGGAAATCTTTCAAGAGGGGTAAGGTATGCTCAACTGCTAAAACATTTTTCTTTAGCAGGGACAGTACTTTCTGCCCAAGTAATCCTCGATAGACATGGGCTTGGAAGGGGATATGGATTTGTGGAAATGGCAACTAATGAAGAAGCAGAAAAGGCCAAGGCTATATTAAATCATACAGAAATAGACGGGATGAAAATTGAAGTAAAAGAAGAAAAACACCAACCATAAATTATTGTTGGTCATAAGCTTGCTTTAATTTTGCTATGTCAATTTTACTCATTTGAAGCATTGCTGCCATAACTCTCTTTGCTTTCTCAGGATCTTTATCTCCCAACATTTCACCTAAAGCAGAGGGAATGATCTGCCAGGACAGACCATATTTGTCTTTTAACCAGCCGCATTGCGATTTTTCTCCGCCTTCTGAAAGCTTTTCCCACAACTCGTCTACTTCTTCTTGTGTCTCACAGTTCACAAAGAAAGATATTGCTTCCGTGAATTTGTACTGAGGACCAGCGTTTAATGCAAAGAATTCTTGTCCATCAAGTTCGAATGTTACGCTCATTGCCGTACCATTCGGTCCCGGAGTAACGCTGAGAACCTTTGAATTTTTGAAAATAGAGACATAAAAATGCATTGCCTCTTCAGCTTTGCTATCAAACCATAAAAACGGAGTAATTTTTTTCATATATCTTCCTTAAGATGATTTTAATCTTATATGATAAACATTGTCAAACGCTAAAACTGTTTACTATTTGACAAAAATGAGAAATAGCTTCATACTATTTTTGGTTAATACGTTATGAAAAAAACTTTGATTTTAGGAGGAATACTCGTTCTTGTTGTAGTTGGTGGATATTTGGGGAGACATAAAATTAAAGCATTATTTGGTGGAACTTCATCACAGGTATCAACGCAAATGCAACAATCAGGTACTCCAGCATCTTCTCAAATAAATGCAGTTCCTTCAGACAATATTTACCTGACAAAAACAGATCCAGTAAAAGGTAAATATCTGACAGATTTTGCCGGAATGACACTCTATGTTTTTGACAAAGATACAACAGGTGTAAGCAATTGTAATGATACTTGTGCAACAACATGGAGACCATACACGTCAGGAGCGACTGCACAATCTCAATTTCCCGTGAATATTACCGTCATTACCCGAAAAGACACATCAAAGCAGTTTGCCTGGAAAGGAATGCCACTGTATTATTACTCTGGCGATCAAAAGTCAGCTGATATAACCGGTGATGGTGTAGGTGGCCTATGGCATCTGGTAAAGCCCTAATTTTAATATCTCTCACTCCCTAAAGTAAAAGATCTCTCCTCAAAACATATGAGTAATGGGAGCTATTTTAGTTGACAATATATAGTTTATGTGTTAAACTATTTAACAGATAAACTTAAAACGTATGGACAAGCAACAATACATAGAACAATTATTCAATTCAATGGGGCAGATTCGAAAACTTCTTGAGAACCAAACTCAAGAGTCACATGAAGAAAAAACTGCAACAATCATGCAATATTCAGCACTGAAGTTTTTGAAAAGTACTGAAAACAGTACCGTTGGTGATATCGGAGGGCATTTGAAACTATCTAAATCATCTGCAACGCAACTTATTGAACGGCTAGTAAAGGCAGACCTAGTAGAACGCTTCGATGACCAGAAAGACAGACGGATCGTACATATTGTTATTACTCCTGCAGGAAAACAGAAAATTATAGATTTAAAAAAGAAATTTATGGATAAAATGAGCAAAATTTTTTCAAAGATTCCCGATGAAGATTTGAAGGAACTTACCCGTATACACTCCAATCTTGTTGAGACATTACAAAAAGAACAAAGTAATTAATACTATGGAAGAGAAAACACCACAGAAAAAAGGATTTAAGAAATGGCTGCCTTTAGTCATTTTAAGTCTTGGATTTACTATCATTATTCTTGATACTACCATTTTAAATGTATCACTTCGAACAATTATTAATGACTTGCATACAGATATCCAGAGTATTCAATGGGTTATTACTGCCTATTCATTGATGCTTGCTGCTTTCACCGTCACCGGAGGAAGACTAGGAGATCTATTTGGAAGAAAGAGAATGTTTATGCTGGGAGCAATTATCTTCGCGATAGGTTCTTTTATTGCGTCGGTTAGTCCCTCTGTGGGAGTTTTGATTGCGGGTGAAGCAATCATTGAAGGGATTGGAGCAGCATTGATGATGCCTGCAACAATGTCATTGATAGTATCAAATTACAAAGGCCGTGATAGGCAGATAGGTTTTGGGGTGTGGGGTGGTATTGCAGGAGGTGCTGCTGCGCTTGGCCCTGTTGTGGGAGGATGGCTTACGACATATACTTCATGGCGATGGGCGTTTCGTGTTAATGTTGGAGTTGCTGCGCTTCTTCTGATTGGATCACTTTTCATTGCTGAAGCCCAGGATAAAGAAGAAAAAGCATCGCTTGATATTATAGGAGTTATTCTTTCGGCAGTAGGATTACTTTCCATAGTGTTCGGGTTTATTAAAGCATCAGACTATGGCTGGATTACCATGAAAGAAACAATAACGTTTTTAGGTATACCATTTGCTCAAAATGGAATTTCTCTTGTCCCGATTGCTGTACTAGTGGGAATACTTATTCTCACCTTGTTTGCTTTATGGGAAAACCATATTGCAAAACAAGGGAAAACGCCTCTTGTATCGCTCAAATTATTCAAGAATTCACAATTTACTATTGCAGTAGCAATTACCGGTATCTTGGCATTAGGTCAGTCAGGACTTTCATTCGCAATCCCGGTATTCTTGCAAGCTGTGAAACATTTGAACCCTTTAGATACAGGCTTTGCTATGCTGCCAATGACGCTTACATTGTTGGTTGCGGCACCTCTCTCTGCTGTTATCAGTAAATATGTATCTCCAAAACGTATTATTCAAGCAGGATTGATAATGAGTGCGTTGGGATTTTTAGTAATGAGAGCAGGTATACAAGTAAATGCAGGTCAATGGGCGCTTACGCCTGGATTTATTCTCTTTGGTGCAGGAATGGGATTTATGATGTCCCAGTTAAGTAACTTGGCAGTTTCTGCTGTTTCTGTTCAAGAAGCAGGAGAAGTATCTGGAGTAAATAGTACATTCCGGACTGTTGGACAAACGCTTGGATCGGCTGTTGTAGGAGCGATACTTATCTCTGTTTTAACAACAAACCTTGTTACCGGAGTAAATACCAGTTCTGTTATCCCTTCCTCGCAAAAAGCTGTCATCAGTGAAAAGGTAAGTACACAAACATCAAATATTGAGTTTGGATCAGGGGCAACTGTTACAAATAATCAAGTGCCAGTAGCTATTAGTAACGAGATTACACACATTAGCCAACAAGCGACAGTGGATGCGACACATGCTACATTGTTAATAGGAGCAGGTTTTATTCTTTTAGCACTTCTTCTGTCTATGAAATTACCTCATGGAAAAGATATAGAAATTGAGAAATCAATTGCAGCAAGTCATTAAGTGAAAGAAGAACATATTGACTTTGCTAGAGTTTTCTTAGAAAATATAAGTAATGCATAAGCCTCTGGTAATCATCGTAATAGCTGTAGGAGGTATATTTTTTATTTGTGCAGCAATATATTTTATTGAACCCGCGAAATCGTTACCCGCTTTCTTCCCGGGATATGACATGACTCTTACAAAACATCATTACAAACATGGTATTGGGGCATTACTTCTTGGATTAGGATGTTTCGCGTTTTCGTGGTTTCAAAGCGGTAAAAAATCACCGAAAAAGGAATAAGAGAGAAACAATTGCTCCGATTACGACACAATAAACTCCAAATGGAAACAATTTTTTCGATTCAAAGTATTTTGTAAGAAATTTTACTGATAAATAGGCAAATACTCCTGCAAATAGTACACCCACAATTGTGGGGCCAATATTTTTATTGCCTGTTTGTGTTGCCAGTTCTGGTAACTTTAAGAGTGCGGCTGCGCCGATAATTGGCGTAGCAAGAAGAAATGAGAACCGTGCCGCATCTTCATGAGAAAGTCCTACAAATAACCCTCCTGCGATAGTTGCTCCTGTACGGGAGAAACCCGGAAGAAGAGCAATACATTGGAGTAATCCAATCTTAACCGCTTCTATCCAATGTATTCTTGCAATTCTTTTATCGCTTCCTTTTTCTTTATCTTCTCTTCTATTTTTTCGTAACATTTCCGTTCCTAAAAGCATAAGACCATTCAGTATCAGAATGCCTGCTACAATTTGCGGGGATGCAAATAGTGTCTTTAATGAATCCTCAAAGAGAAGACCAATAACGCCTGCAGGGATTGTACCAATAATTAACAGCCACCCCAGTTTGGCATAAGAATCGTTATTCTGAATCTCACGTTCTTTAAGTGAATGTATAACTCCTGAAATAATTAATTTCCAATCTTTCCAGAAAAAGACAAAAAGAACAATTGCAGTAGCTGCATGGGTAGCAACAAGAAAAATCAGAAAAAAAGGATCTTTTTGATTAACATGCCATCCAAGTACTCTTGGAAGAATAACACTATGACCAAGACTGGAAATAGGGAAAAGTTCTGTTATGCCTTGCACTATACCCAGAATGATTGCTTGGAAATACGTAAGCATAAAACAAGTATATCACTATACAACCTTTTCTGTGTTATAGTTACAGTAGACATATGAGAAAACTAATTGTTACAGAATTTATGTCACTCGATGGTGTTTTTCAAGCACCCGGTCCTGATGGATCAGGATTTAAATATGAAGGCTGGACGTTTGCGTATAATAGCGAAGAGTTTGGAAAATTTAAATACGATGAACTACAACAGACAGACATGCTTCTTTTAGGTAGAGTAACCTATGAAGGATTTGCGAAAGCATGGCCAAGTCAGAAAGACCCTGCTGGTTTTGCAGATAAGTTTAATTCCATGCCAAAGTATGTTGTTTCAAAGACTTTAAAGAAAGCAGAATGGAATAATTCCCACATTATTAACGGCAATGTTGTTGAAGAGATAAAAAAACTTAAACAGTCGGACCCGCTTTCGCAAAGCTCCAGCGAGGCGAAGGGCGATATCGTTGTCCATGGAAGCGGAACCCTTGCCCGATTTTTAATCGAACAAGGCCTTGTAGATGGGTTGACCATCATGCTTTATCCAGTGGTACTTGGAACAGGAAAACGTTTATTTCAAGACATAACAAAAACAAATTTAAAACTCATAGAAACAACTCCATTTAAAACAGGAGTTGTTGTCTTAAAATATGTGCCGGAACATCAAAAATCTATTTAACTTTGACCCTCCTGCTACTGATGAAGAAATCCGAAATGCATCACTTCAGTTCGTAAGGAAACTTTCCGGTTTCAACAAGCCTTCTAAGATCAATGAGGAGTCATTTAATTACGCAGTTGAAGAAACGTCTAAAGTTACCCGGAATTTATTGGATTCACTGGTAAGCACTGCTCAACCCAGGGATCGAGAAGTAGAAGCAAAGCGCGCCCGAGAGAGAAATGCGAAAAGATTTATGTAAAGAACAAAAATATTTGTTCCCTACGGGCCGGTTGCATTATACTTTTATAAAGTGTAGTATCATATAAGTATGCTAAATTTAAATTCAATCATGGTCGGAACAATGCAGCCCAAGGTAATGGCTGAATTTTATGAAAAAGCATTTGGTAAACCTGCTGATATGTCCGAGGGTGGATGGCACGGCTGGAAAGTAGGAAGTACATTTTTTTCAGTAGGAGAGCATTCAGAAATGAAAGGTGCAGCAAAAGATCCTGGACGAGTGATGTTCAATTTTGAAACGAAAGAAGTAAAAGAAGAATTTGAGAAAATCAAAGCGATTCAAGGCGCAAAGGTTATAAAAGAACCGTATGAAATGGGTGGAGGATGGATCGCCACTCTAGCTGATCCGGATGGTAACTATTTTCAATTAATGACTCCTTGGGATAATAATTAATGTAAACCTATGTTCAAAGATACAAAAGCATTCAGTAGCTTTTCAGTCAATGATCTGGCTAAGGCTAAAGAATTTTATAGCACAACCCTTGGATTAGAGGTTACAGAAGAACCTATGGGTTTGCTTGGTTTAGCTTTGGCAACAGGTGGTAAGGTAATGATTTACCCCAAACCCAATCATACTCCTGCAACTTTCACTGTTCTTAATTTTCCCGTAGACAATATCGATACAGTAGTCGATGAACTAAGCAAGCGTGGGGTACTATTTGAATCCTATGATACTGAGTACATCAAAACAGATAAGAAGGGTATTGCCCGAGGCAAATCCTCAGGACAAGGCCCGGATATAGCTTGGTTCAAAGACCCCGCAGGTAATATCCTGTCCGTACTTCAAGAAAAGTAATATTCTCCATAACATAATTTATTTAAATGAATTCAATATAATTTGGCAAGAAAGTTACTACAAGGAGCTTGAATACAATCATAAGAATTGGAAAAATCCTCAATTGACTTTTATTTCTTTTACTATTCTCCATTAAGCGTTAATTCAGATAGTCTTGGTAGTCTATGGAAAGACCCGCCTTCACTAAAGTTACGGCGGGCGAGGAGGGAGGTGAGAAAATGAATATTCAAAATGTGAGTAAGAAAGGTTTGACAAGCGCTGTAATTGCAGCATCCATGCTTGTAGGAGTAATAGCTGGATCAACAGTGTTGCATGCGCAGCCATCTAACGCTCAAACAGTAACTCCAGCAGTGACGAGTACAACTACTCCGGCGGCAACAAATACAGACCCCAGTACTAGTGTGAACAACGGCACCCAGAGCGCTGGTACGTTCAAATCAAATGAAAATCCCGCTCACGAGGCTACAGAAAGCCCGCAGCGGGAAGCACAAGAAAATGCAGGACAAATGCCAACTGTCCGCTAGTGTGCAAAAAATGGGTGGACTCTCATACAGTCCACTCAGGAATTTATTTTAACCTACAAATCGCAAGAGTACAAAATAGATGAATTTGCTACTATAAAGGTAGTGAAACAATACACAATAAAATCCCCAGAAGGGAAATTCATATTACTTGCAACCATATTGGCCAGCGGTATGGCTTTTTTGGATGGGTCGGTTGTCAATATTGCTATTCCCGCGATCCAATCACAACTGCATGCAACTATTACCGGAATTCAATGGGTAGTCAATGGATATGCACTCATGCTTTGCTCGTTAATTCTTATCAGTGGTGCTTTAGGTGATAGATTTGGGAGAAAACGTATATTTACGTATGGTATTGGTATCTTTGTTGCTTCTTCATTTCTTTGCAGCATTTCCCATGGAGTAACACAGCTTATACTATTTCGCGCACTCCAAGGGATAGGCGGGGCCATGATGATTCCCGGGAGTTTGAGTATTATCAATGCTTCATTTAATGAATCCGTCCGTGGTAGAGCAATTGGATTGTGGTCAGGTTTTGCAGGAGGAGTTGCCGCGCTTGGGCCTTTTTTAGGGGGATGGCTTGTGCAGACATTTGGCTGGCAATCAATTTTCTATATCAATATCCCTCTGGGTTTACTTGCTTTATTTATTTCAATTACATTTGTTCCTGAAACAAAAAATCCTACCTCAACAAAAATCGATCTGATAGGAGCAATACTTATTTTTCTTTCTCTTTTGGGCATTACGTATGGACTAATATCAGGACCTGTGACAAGTCTTATTGGCGGTATTGTATTGTTTATTTTTTTTATTATTACACAAACACGTGTGAAAGATCCGCTTGTGCCGCTGAAGATTTTTACTTCTCCTCTTGTTACAGGTGCAAATCTTGCTACTTTATTTTTGTATTTTGCTTTAAGCGGTGTTATATTCTTTTTCGTTTTAAATTTACAGCAAGTGCAACAGTACCCGCCAGTTTTTGCTGGACTGGCAATGCTGCCGGCAATTCTTCTCATTACTTTTCTCTCCGGTCCTGCTGGAGGATTGGCAGATAAGATAGGGCCGCGAATACCTATGGTTATTGGTCCATTACTCGTCTCTGTAGGAATGGTATTACTGATATTGCCGGGAACACACGCAAACTATTTTTTGCAGTACTTGCCGGGCCTTGTTTTGTTTGGTCTCGGTATGGCGTTGGTTATCGCACCGCTGACAAAGTCAGCATTGGCTGTTGAACAGAAGTTTTCCGGCGCGGCATCTGGAGTGAATAATGCTGTCGCGCGAGTCGCGGGTCTTTTGGCTGTTGCGTTATTAGGGGCGATTGTCGTGTCTCTTTTTACCGCACAACTGCATAACAAAATAACTACGTCACCTCTGAAGCCAAGTGAGCAGCAGCAAATTCTGGCACAAAGCAATAAACTGGCAGGAATAGAACTGCCAAGCAGTTTTACACCTCAAACAAAAGCCATTGCGCAGAGCGCTATCGAGGATGCTTTTATCTATGCCTTCCGCTGGGCAATGGGTATCAATGCCCTTCTGGCTTTCTTAAGCGCAGTAATCGCTTTTTTTACTATTCATAACCCCAAGAAAAAAATCTAAGTTTCTCCTAGAATCTTCCTTGCGCTTATGCTATACTCTTAGATAGTCCCGAAAGGGGAGTTTTTATATGGCAGACACAAAGGTAAAAAAAATATACGATTTAGATAAGATTAGAAATATAGGTATTATCGCGCATATTGATGCGGGGAAAACAACTACTACAGAACGTATCCTCTATTACACAGGCCGTACCTACAAAATCGGTGATATTGATGAAGGAAATACCGTCATGGACTGGATGGAAGAAGAGCGTAAAAGGGGTATTACGATTGTCTCCGCTGCAACAACTGCTTTTTGGAAAGACCACAGAATTAATATTATTGATACTCCGGGTCACGTTGACTTTACGGCAGAAGTAGAGCGTTCTCTGCGTGTTTTGGACGGCGGTATTACAGTCCTTGATGCTGAAGAAGGCGTGCAGTCACAATCTGAAACAGTCTGGCGCCAGGCAGATAAGTACAATGTACCAAGAATTTGTTTTGTCAATAAAATGGATAAGCTCGGCGCGGATTTTTTGGCAACAATTAAATCTATTGAAGATAGACTTGGAGCAAATCCGGCAATTATGGTGTTACCCATTGGGGTTGAATCTAGTTTTGTAGGTACAGTGGACTTGTTAACACGCAAAGCATTTATTTGGGGATCAGATGAACTAGGCGCGAAATTTGAAGAGACTGATCAAATTCCTGAAGACATGAAAGATCAGGTAGAAGAATTCCGCCATAAACTCGTTGAGAAAATTGCCGAAACAGATGATGTACTACTGGAAAAATATTTAAATGCCGAAGAAATTTCAGTTGAAGAATTAAAAGCTGCACTTAGACGCGCAGTCATTGCATACAAATTAGTACCGATCTATGCAGGCTCCTCTCTGAGACATAAGGGCGTACAGCCGCTCTTAGACGCAGTCATTGATTATTTACCCTCACCTGTTGATTTGAAAGAAGTAAAAGGGCTGAACCCAAAAACAAACGCAGAAGAATTCAGACAGCTTGTTCCTGAAGAAAGTCTTGCAGGGCTTGCATTCAAAATCCAGAATGATCCGCATGTGGGAAAGCTGACTTTCTTTAGAGTATATTCAGGCAAAATAACTGCCGGTTCTTATATTTACAACAGTGTGAAAAAAATCAAAGAGCGCGTTGGACGTTTACTTCTCATGCATTCTAATCAGCGTGAGGAAATTCAGGAAGCGATGGCGGGTGAAATTATAGCAATTGTGGGACTTAAAGATACCAGCACAGGAGACACATTGTGTGATGAAGCGAAGCCAATAATTCTGGAAAAAATTACTTTCCCCGAGCCAGTTATTTCTCTGGCAATTGAACCCAAAACCAAATCAGATCAAGAGAAATTAGGGTATGCGTTAAAACGACTAATGGATGAAGATCCAACATTTCAAGTGAAGACAAATCATGAGACAGGCCAGACGATTATTTCCGGAGTAGGGGAATTGCAATTGGAAGTCAAAGTAAATACAATGAAAAGTGATTTTGGCGTTGACGCAAATGTGGGCGCGCCGCAAGTCGCGTATAAAGAAACTGTTGGACAAAAAGCGGAAGCAGAAGGGAAATATATCAAGCAATCAGGAGGCCGCGGACAATACGGCCATTGTTATTTGCGTCTTGAACCAAAACCTCGAGGAGAGGGAAATACATTTGTGAATGCTATCAGAGGAGGCGCAATTCCTCAGGAATTTATTTCATCAGTTGAAAAAGGAGTTAAAGAAGTCATGGCAAATGGGGTATTGCTTGGGTATCCTGTGGTTGATGTATCAGTGACGCTCTATGACGGGAGTTATCATGATGTTGATTCTTCAGATATTGCCTTCAAAATTGCTGCAAGTATGGCATTTCAGGCAGCTTCCAAAAAAGCGAACTTAACTCTCCTGGAACCGATTATGAAAGTAGAAGTGACAACACCGAGTGAATTTATGGGAGACGTGATTGGTGATTTGTCTTCCAAACGCGCGCAAATTCTCGGCTCTGAAGAGCGTAGTAGGGCAACTATTATCAACGCTATGGTGCCATTAGCAGAACTTTCAGGATATGCAACGCAGCTGCGAAGTATGTCACAAGGCCGCGCTAGTTATTACATGGAACCAAGCCACTACGAAGAAGTCCCAAGAAATATAACAGAAGCCATGCTAGCAAAATCTACATTTACGGGAAGAGTAGAATAAATACACTTTTCCGCGAGGGAAAAATCGGAAGATTAATTCTTTGTTATATGGAATCCTAAGCCTTCCAGCCATTTGATGATTTTATCAATGAACCACTCCTGTTTCTTCTTTTGACCTGTATGTTTATCATTATCCCCAGTACCACTACCACTGGCATTTTTATTACCATTATCTTTATCTTTTTGACGGATACAATCTTCACTATCTTTGGCATCGCCGCCTAATTTCACCATACGCAGTGATTCATCAGGGCTGCATCCTGAAATTTTAGGAGTCGGTTTTTGTGAGGGATGACTAGTTGGCAAGGGTGAAGGAGTTGTTGTCGGCGGACACCAGCCATCTTTTGGCTCTGGGACCAAACATCGAGGAACCGCATCTAGACAAGGCGGACGCGGGATACAAGTTACAGCAGGCGTTAGTGTGGTAGTGATTGTAGGGGTGACAGTTGGGGTTTGTGTTGGTGTATCGGTTGGTGTCGTTGATGGCGAAGGACTGGGAGTAATTGTTGGATTGCCGGAGATGGTAATATCCGCAGGTGTTGTGGTGCCCAAGACATTGTCATTTGCTCCACTGGTAGCACTGGTGGACAAAATTTGTGTTTTAGTACCAAAGGCTATTTGCGTTGGCAACCCGCCTGTTCCGTCTGCTGCCTGTAGTGTTAGCGTTGCAACTTTCGTCGCTATTGTAATAACTTTGCTCGGATCACTGCCAATGCCAAGAGAGAGAATTATGCTGCAGGTATTACCAGTGCACGTATTTATCGGTCCGTCAAGTATTTGACTAAAAGCAGTCGTATTAGCAGTGAGAGAAGGATTGGTAAATTTTGCTGCATCATATGTTATTTCCAGATTGACAAATGAAACCGAATTACTTGCAGGATCCAGATTGATATCCATAGCGACCTGGTTTCCGGGATTCACAGATTGAGTAGTAGGAGACATGGCAAGAGTTGCAGTGCCGGATCCTCTTTGCGTTAAAGAAAAAAATGCAGCTGCAGGTAAAATAATAGCCAATAAAATCAAAAGAATAATCACAAGTATTTTGGTAGGTTTCCTTGAAAGAAAGGTATTTGAGTTCTTTTTTTGAGTTGTTTCCATGCGCAATCACGTAGTGATACTTTCAGCATAACAGAAATTTTTTAAATAATGCAAGAGAGAATTTGAAAATAAGGTAAAAACATGAGGTATACTATTAGTATGAAGCATATGTTACTTGTGTGGAGCTTTATTTGTTTGCTAAGTGTCATTATTTACGTATATTTTTCTCAAGGAAATCAGAAAGTTGCTGTAACTACTTTATCACCAATAGCGTTTTCTAAAATAATTATCTCACCAACCCCGATTCAATCGGGGCCAACCCCGACCAATGTATCAATAACAAACATAACAAAACAGTTAGTAGTCCCTTATTGGACCCTTAGCGGGAAACATATTGATACCACAGAGTACACAACTATAATTTATTTTGGTGTCCCTGCGAATACTGAAGGTTTGAATACTCAAGATCCCGGATATACACATATTGATATCTTTAATAAAGTAGTGAATTCCAATACCAAAAGACTTCTCACAATTCGCATGATTGATTCAAATATTAATATAAAAGTGCTTGATGATAAAGATTTGCAGCAAAAAGTTGTTACTCAAAGTGTTGCTTTGGCAAAAGAAAAGCGTTTTGATGGAATTGTTTTAGATTTTGAAATTACTGCATTGGGATTTGACAGTGTTGTAAAAAGTATCAGTGATTTTGAAACACATTTTGCAACTCAGACGCATGCTGGGGGGTTACCATTTTACGCGACTGTTTACGGTGATACATACGCACGGTATCGGCCATATGACGTTGCATCAATTGCGAAGCAGGCTGATAGAATTTTTATTATGGCATATGACTTTCACAAAGCAAACGGCGATCCGGGTCCGAATTTTCCTTTGCATCAAACGCAAAATGACGGATATGATTTAGTTACAATGATAAGTGATTTTTTGAAACAAGTACCTGCAGAAAAAATTACTGTTGTGTTTGGTATGTATGGGTATGACTGGCAAGTAGATGATAAACAAAGGGGAGTGGGACAGGCAGTTTCTCTAAGCGATAATAAAATACAACAGAAGTTTCTAGATACATGTTCATTTAAAGATTGCACTATAAAGAGAGATCAATTATCTGCGGAGACAGAAATTACCTATACAGACATCCCTGATCAGAAGCATATTGTATGGTTTGAAGATATGGATTCTGTAGCAAAGAAAATAGATTTTTTGAAAAGTAAGAGAATTGGATCAGTAGGATATTGGGCGTATTCGTACTTTTGACTTTTTATTTTTCATATGCTATACCATACTTACTATGAATAGAAACCTTATTATTACTCTTGTTGTTCTACTAGTCATTTTCCTCGGCGGATTTGCGGTATATGCAAATAAACAAGCACAAAAACATCAGCAAGAAGTTGCAATGCAGCAGCAGAAAGCGAAGCAGGAAAAGCAAGCAATGGAAGCAAAGAAAAAACATGATGAACAAGTAAAAATACAGGAAGAAGCATTGAAAAAGGCAAATAATACGGTTGTCTTGGCAGAAGTAAATAAATCCGGTGAGTCCGGGACAGCAGTATTGGATGAGCAAAATGGAAAAGTTGTCGTCACGATTAATGTAACTGGATATTCAAAAGACGTTAGCCAGCCAGCCCATATTCATACTGGCGCATGTCCGGGTATTGGTGCAGTGAAGTACCCGTTAACTCCGGTTGTAAATGGCGCGTCTCAAACAACTCTCTCAGTTGCTATGGCAGATCTAATGAAAAACTTACCGCTTGCTATTAATGTCCACAAATCAGCAAGTCAGGTAAATGTGTATACTTCGTGCGGTAATTTAAAAGAAATAGCAACGCCTTCAGCTAGTCCAACTCCGTAAGTTCTTATGCAACAAGTAATTTTAGCATCAGCTTCAAAGCAGCGAAAAGCTTTTTTGGAACTATTTGCTATTCCCTTTATCACCATTCCAGCAAATGTGGATGAAAAAGTGATTCAGGATCCTAATCCTACAGTTCGTGTTGAGAAACTTGCGAGGGCAAAAGCCGAAAAAGTAGCATCAGAACATACAGGTATTATTATTGCTGGTGATACATTTGTGGTTTGCCAGAATAGGGTGCTGGAAAAACCTATGGATAGAGAAGAAGCGAAAGAAATGATGGAGGTTTTGTCAGGTAATACAGGTGCTGTATATACAGGTTTTTGCTATATAGATACGATGCATGCTATTAATTTTTCAACTGCAGTTGTTATACCGACTGTATTCCGAAAATTTGCAAAGCAAGAGATAGACGATTTTGTACACCTATTCCCAGTGACAACCTGGGCCGGGGGTATTTCTCCGGCATATCCTTATGGGAGCACATTAATTGCAGAAATTAATGGATCATTCACAGGATTTATGTATGGCTTGCCTGTAGAATTTTTATTACCCTGCTTAGAAAAATCCGGCATTCCTGTTACTGTACGCCGTACTTCTTAATATTCGCGTTGTGTTCTTCCAATGTTTTTGCAAAATGTAAATGACCTGAAGAATCGGAAATGTAATAGATAGAATTTGTTTTCTGCGGGTGGAGAGCAGCATCCAGTGCTGAGACGCCGGGGTTGCAGATTGGGGTAGGTGGTAAACCTGTATGTATATATGTATTATACGGTGAAGCGATTTTGAGATCATCAACTGTCAAATTCTTTTTCCACCATGTTTTCTCATCAGCAGCATATCCCAATGCATACTGTATTGTTGCATCAATTTGTAATGGCATATTCTGGGATAAGCGGTTGTATAAGACAGACGCGACAAGCGGTCTATCCTGTGGATATTTTGCTTCGCGTTCAATAAGGGATTGATTGGGGATGAGATAGGTGTCAGGAAATAAATAACCTTCATTGACAGCGAGCGTATTCTTCCACGTGTTATTATATGTTGGTGCCTTTGCTTGTAGAATTTCTGCAATTTCTGCTGCTCGTTTGCCTTCAGGAATTGTTACCCAAATGTCTAACGTACCATGGGTTAAATTTTTCGCGATTTCAGTAGCAGTCATCCCTGGGTTTAAGCGGAAGTCTCCTGCCTGAATTTTTTCTTCAAGCCCGAGTTGTTTTACTAAAATAAAAAAAACAATTGGATCACGGATCAGCCCTGCTTGTTTCAAAGAATATCCAATATCACGGATGCTTTTACCTTTATTTACAACAAAAATCTTCGGTGTCTTGTCTGCAGCGTTTATCGGTTGGTTACCATTTTCCCACCAGAACAAACCAATGCCGGCAAAAATTAAAATTACAATAGTAAGAATTAAAAGTTTTTTCATAATAACAATCACTCCATTAGTTTCGATTTTATCACAAGACGCTTCCAGACTGTGCCTGGAGGCGTACAAGTGATAATGGTGAGATAACTAGTATCATAGGTTTGCGCAAATACTGATGTGTCTGTGGGATCTATGACAATTGTTGAAAAAATTTGATAGGTATATGTTTTTCCTTCAACAGTGACCAGGATTTTATCTCCTTCTGTCAAGTTAAGCGCTGTAGCAAAAATAGTTTTATAATTTTTTGGATTAAAAAGTGATTCTAAAGTAGAATGACCAAATAGTACTGCATTGCCATGATCCGGAGGCGTCCCTGTGCCTGCATAATTTACTAAATGCTTTGATAAATCATCATCCACAGTTGATACTTCAGCATTTGTAATGCCAAGTTTGGGAATAGATATAAGATATGAACTCACTTTTGCTTTTTCTTTGATACGTGTATATGTCGGGAACCAGTTCTGGGCATTTGTATAATCAATATCCGCGATACTATTTGCTGCAAGTAACACATCATGTTGCGCGGAACCATTGGCCAGATTATTTGTCGGAATAGGTGATGCGATTTTTTGTGATGCAAAAACTGAAGCAAAATTGAATTGATACGAAACTAATGGAATAAAAATATACGCGACAAGTCCTAGACCAAAAATCGACATGCTCAAACCTGCCATACGGAACACTTTTTTATAATTCTTTTTAGAGGATTTTTTGTAATAATATTTTGTCATAAATTCCTATTGATTATTTTTTGTCACGACAGTTATTTTCCCTGCATCCTTTGGTAATACTTTGGGAATAAAGAAAATGTTGGGTGAGAGATCAATGCGCACAGTACTAACTTGCGGTATATTTCCCAATAAATTAACTGCTTGAGTTGTTGATTTGCCTTTGATTTCAACAGCAATTGTACTGGTGTCAATTTTTGGAAATGATTTTGCTTTTATTGCAAGTGTTGCTGTAATAGTATTATCATCTTTTTGTTGAGCATTCGTTATATCATATGTAATACCATTGTCTGCCAGGGTAGTATCTCCTGGAAGTTTACTTTTTAAAAGCTGCTGTACGTAATTTTTTAGGTCATTCTTATCATATGCTACGGACTGGTATGTAATAGTTGCTTGCAAAGTAACTGTTTTTGCTTCGTCACCGGCTTTATGATCTAGGGTTTTCTTAGTCATATCTGACTTCGTAAATACAGGGAGAATAACTTTGTCCTGTGATGTATTTTTCTGCATATCATTTTTTGCTTTGTCTCCGAGATCTTTTGTTTCTTGGGCTATAAGTTTATCTATGTCTGCTTGAGCAACTACTGTCAGTTCTTTTTTTGTTCCGCCTGAGAATGCAATATCGTTTTTTGCAGCAATGGAGGAATTATCACTTACGGTAAGTTTTGTATTAGACGGTAGGTTATAATCAATGCCAAATGTGCTTGCTGTAACATTGCCATGTGTTGTACCGGGAGTGGTTGGTGCTGTCGGATCATTTGCTCCTGATGCTGATGCGACAGTGACGCTTTGGTCAAGAGTAAATTTTAGATTATTTGAAGAAATAATTATTGTTCCTTTAGATAAAGTGACAGGTACGGTTTGTTTGTTATATACCGTAATACTGCCTTTTGCCGGATCGCCTGTTTCTTTCTGTCCTGTTGCCGGTGTACTGGCAGTGCCGTCTTCAGAAAAAGATGCACCTGTTCCGGCAATAGTATTATTTCCAAAATCACTCGCATTTTTAATAGCAAACGTGACATCTTGCTGTTGGTCAACATTTTTCGCAGAGACAATGAGAGTAACAGTAGCTTTAAGAGTAAAGATATAGTAAAGGATTACTCCTATAGTTACCATAACAATAACAGGGAAAAGAAAGAGAAGTTTTTTGAAGGAGTTAGGTGTATTAGGTTGCCTAGGCATTTTTGGTGAAACTTTTTTCTTGCTGAGAGACGGATGGAACAGCTTTCGCAGGAGATCTTTGAAACCTGCTGTTATCATAACTCCTTGACTGCCAAGATTTTCCGTATGCTCTGCTTCTCCTGTCTCTTCTTCTTTTACCTCTTCTGGAATTTCTGCAACAGCCACATTTTTTTCTTCCTGGGGAATTGCAATATTATCTGTTGCGAGTATCGCGTTTACTTCTTTAGTTGAAACAAGCGGTGTCTCTGCAATATCTTGATCTTTTGCGAATCCAAATGTTTCATCGCTGAGCGGGGAGGGTGTTGCGGTTTCTTCAGGCTCCGGAATAGCAACAGCAGGTATTTTTTGTGTAAACACTAGACTTTTTTGTTTTTCCAAAACCTCATATCCCAGCTGAGCCCCAGTGCCGTGTAACACTGCGCGGATATCAAAACCTGCCGGTAAAATAGTTACTTGGGGTACATGGAGAAAGGGCAGGCTCTTGCTCCAGGAATGTTTGAGAAAAGATTGTGACACCTTTTCATTGTTCTCCGCGTCAAATAAGATAATGCGCGAAGGAAGAATTTCAACACTGGTAAAACTTTTTAAAACTGTATCAACAGTAGTTGTTAATGAATTTTCATTAACTGTTGTATGCGTTTCAGCGATTTTGCCGCCGCGGATGAGAGAAACTGTCGTAGTCTTTTCTCCTGTTTCAACCAGAAGCGCAGAAACAGGCGCACCTTCTTCTTTTTGTAGCAAGTGTGCAATTGCTTCTGAAAAAACTAGAAAGCCAATGGGCTGCAGCTCTAATTCTTCACTGAGTTTTTTCAGTTTTATCAAATAGTCTTTTTTGATTTTTGTTTCAGTGATCCAGTTTTCTTTGACGCCAAACACTGTTTTCTGTACTCCGGCCGCGTCAGGGTATGCTATTTCCAAGTTGCTGATTGCTTTGTCTAAGACTTCCAAAAGTTCTTCGTACTGGGCATGTTCAATAGAGGAAGCAAATTGTCCTTCCTGACTGCCAATTAACTGAATTTTCCCCGCTGTTTCTTCAAACAACACCACAGTTACTTTCTCATCCCGAAGCAACACAGCAAGAAGACACTGAATATTTTCTTTTTTCGATAACAATGAAAAAGGCAGCTTCATAGTAAGTTTAAAGTTAAAAATGACAATACGTCTTTGCGAACCCCCGATTCAATCGGGGGTGAATCCCGATAAAAATCGGGTGAAGCAATCCCGTAGAGGTAAGCACGAATTGCAAGCAACGAGATTGCCGCGTGCCCCAAGGGTACTTGCTTCCCGGAAGCGGCGTCGCTGTCGCACGCTCCTCGCAAAGACGTGTTCTTTTTAAATTTTAGAACCAACAACAGCATACACCCGTCTTTGCTTATTTCCAATATTCTCCTGCTTTATTATTCTAAATGATTTGAGTTGGGAAGTAAAATCTACATGCGGGCCGCCGCAGAATTCTTTGGAATAGATGCCGATAAAGTAGACTTTTACTTTATCCTGGTATTTTTCATCGAAGAGTCCAATTGCGCCGATTTCTTTGGCTTTTTTCAGCGGCAGCATTTCAAAATGTACTGGCAAGTTCTCTTGTATCTTTTTATTTACAATATCCTCAACTTGTTTTACTTGCTCATCAGTTAATTTTTCCGGATGGCTAAAATCAAACCGTAACCGTTCTGTAGTGATATTTGAACCGGTTTGAAACACATGATTTCCCAATACATCCCGCAATGCCTGTTGCAGTAAATGCGTTGCCGTATGTCCCATAATTGTTCGTTCTTGATGGTCTGCCAAGCCGCCGGAAAATTTCTGCACAGCACCTTTGCGCGATAAAGTCTGGTGTGCTTCCATTTTTTGGGCAAATACCTGTTTATCAAAAGAAAAACCGAGATTTTCTATTTGAGTTGGTGATAGACCATGTGTAGAGTAAAGGATAAATGCATCCTCTGCAGAAATTTTCCGTTTACCCATGAGTTCGTCACCAACTCGTGGATATCTTTTTTCAATATATTTTTTCGCTCCGGTAATTGCTTTTTTATATGTTTGCTCTTCCTCTAATCGTAACATATATCCTTGTTCAGTATTGGAAGGCTTAACTCCGTTAGCAGCAATAAACATACTAGCGCCAAAGTGGTCTGTTACAATCTGCATTTGACGTTTATAGTCTGAATATGCTTTTCTTGTCTGTCTTTCAATATTTTCAATTGTTGGTTTAAAAAGAGATGTCATAAACATATCTGCATTATTTTCCGTAGCGCCAATGAGCCGTTCCAATCCGCCGCCAAAATCCACATTCTGTTGTGGTAAGGATTTAAAACTGCCGTCAGGTTGTTTTTGATATTGCATAAATACATTGTTACCGATTTCCCAATATCTCCCGCAGTCGCAGTTAACATGACATGTCTCATTTTTCCATGGGCTATTTTCGTGAAACTGAAGTTCTTGACCAAAATCATAAAATATTTCACTATCAGGTCCTCCTGGCTCACCGGAAGGCATTTTGTCAGGAGTGCCGAAACGAGACCACCAATTTTTCCTTACTCCATAAGGGAAAATTCTTGTCCCTACGTCTGCATGAATTCCCTTTGCGGCAAACAAGTCTTTCCATAGAAGAATGCTTTCTTCGTCACGTCCAATTCCAACTGTTGGGTCTCCTGCAAAAACAGTACTGTATATTTTCTTGGGATCAAGTTCTAATGTTTCAGTTAAAAACGTAAAAACCCAGGATAGTTGTTCTTTTTTAAAATAATTCCCCAGTGACCAATTACCAATCATCCGGTAAAAAGTAAGATGTCGAGAATTACCAATCTCGTCAATATCTACTGCCCGAAATACATTTTGCACATTTACCAGGCGTTTTCCTGCAGGATGTATTTCTCCAAGTAAATAGGGGAGAAGCGGCTGCATGCCGGAGTTGGTAAACAGTGTTGTCGGGTCATTCTCTGGAACAAGAGAAGCGTTAGGGATTTGCTTGTGTCCTTTTTTTTCAAAAAAAGAAATATATTTCTGTATAATTTCCTGCGCTGTCATGAAATCTATTATAGCACGAAATTTCCAGGCTGGTTTTTCCCCTTTATTGTCCATGTTGTACGGATTGCTCTCTTAAAAAGAGAGTGTAATCGATACCGTCGATAACGCCGTCATCTGTGATATCTGCAGCAGCATGCTGTTGTCATGCCTGCATATATCCGCTTTCTATAAATAACGTTAACATATTTTTTCAAATAAAACTATAGTTGTGAACTTGCGGCGCTTATAATGCTGTGGCAACAAACGAGGTATAATTTGCGGTCGTATTACCTGGAACAAGCATTCGGAGTCCGCAATAACCGGAAGCAAGTGCAATATCCGATAGGTTAATCATCCAGTTTGCCGGTTCGGCAGTACCCGTTGCCCATACTTTCGCAGAGAGTGTTGTTCCGGTTACCTGGAATCGCAGTGAATAATTCGTTCCGGCTGTTGCGGCAAACAAAACTGTTTTTAGTATAATGGTAGTACCGTTTACTTTTTTCTGAACAACCAAACTCATTCCATCAATATACGCTTTATACCAATTATTTGTATCTGTCCAGCGGAGCACTGAGCCGACATTGGTATTGGAAAAACTACTGATCGAACCGGTAAAGAATACTTGTGCATTAGTTGCCGTATTACCAAGTATTGCGTTGTAACTTGTTGATCCGTTTTGCACCTGTCCGGTATTATTAGTAATAGTAAATATCGAATTTGTTGCGGCGTCTGCATTCCATGTGTTTAGCCCATCAGATGCAAGTCCCCAATGTGTTTGGTTTGATCTTTGGAATGTATCTTGTGCGATAATTCCCGCAACAGGTGTTGGAGAAGGCGTAGATGTGACTGGTGGCGTTGGACTAGGTGTAAAAGTTGGAGTACTTGTTGGTGTTAATAAAGGTGTCGGAGTTAGCGTTATTGATGAAAGATTTGTTGCAGTAAATGAGGTATATGAGGCAGTACTACTTCCGGTCAACATTCGTAACCCCGTACGCCCCCCGGTAAACGTTGTATCTGTCGCAGTTACCATCCAATTTGTCGGTTCTGATTGTGTTGTTATCCAGACTTTTGCATTGAGCGTATTACCAACTGCCTGAAATCGCAGTGAATAATTTGTTCCCGCAGTTGTCGTAAACGGTGTGGTTTTGATTGTCGTACTTGAACCGTTAACTTTTTTTTGCAAAACCAAGTTAGTGCCTTCAATATATGCTTTATACCAGTTATTAGTATCTGTCCATCGCACTACGGATCCGATGTTAGTATTGCTAAACCCGCTCAAAGAACCGCTAAACAATACTTCTTGATCATTTGCCGCTTGCCCCAAAATTGCATTAAAACTCGTAGAACCCCCATTTGTTACGTACCCCGCATTATTATTGATAGAAAATATACTATTGATATTTGCGTCACTGCTCCAGGTTTGACCATCTGATGCAGTTCCCCAAAGTGTTTGGTTTGACCGTTGAAAAGTATCCTGCGCAATAATTCCTGAAGGATTTGGAGTCGGTGTAGGAGTTGAAGTTGGTGTAGGACTTGTTACATACCCCAATCCGTGTCGTGAAGTAGTAAAAGAAGGTACACCATTCTGCCAATCAATTTCAATATACTTTCGTGTGTTTGCGAGTGTATTGAAAATTGTTGCCGAAGAACTTATATCCCGTGGCAGTAAAGTCCGGGTTGTCGTATTGATAATATCGCCTGAATCACCTACAAAGACGTAACGGCCATCTCTGCTGTGTAATACCCATCCTTCCTTATGACAGTCATATGCGCAGGGAGTCTCTTGTCCGATAATTGGAGTAAGGGCAATATCCGCTACTTGTTTTGGAGGATTGTTGGGTAAACCCGTTACATCAAAAACATGAACATAACTATTTGATGCATCCATAAGATAAACTTCTCTTTCATCAGGGGAAAGAGATACTCCATGACTGGTGCTTCCGCTAAATCCATTAGGCGCAACTGTGTAAAGAACTTTTCCTCCAGGAAGGTCAAGAACCTGAAATCCTAAAAAATTTGTGGCGTTTGTAAATGCCAATGTATTGGTTCCGTTGACAGTAAATGGTCGCACTCCCGCTTGAAGCGGACCGATGGTTTTGGTTACCTGATTGGTCGATGTACTGGCTACACGAAAATTATTATTATTTAATCCTCCCAGATAGACCCGCGATCCGTCCAAACTTACCACGGTATTATGCGGACTTTGTCCACCGGTAATGCTGCCGGTTATATTGCCTGTATTTGTATCGATAATATTCCATATGCCGTCTCCGGAAGCTGCGCCATCAGGCATGTAGATGGTTTTCCCGTCAGGAGTTATTGCCATACTATCAATACCGTAATTGTAGGTTTTCTGCCAAACACTACTGTTCGTCAACAAATTGTACTTCAACAGTGATCCGCTGCTCCCGCTTCCTCCATCACTACCATAACTGATATATAACATCCCATCTGTTGGGCTTGCTACGGAACCTCTAATTCCCGTGCTTGTACCCGGTAGCACGGTTGAATATACAAGATTAAAATTATTATCCATATCATACACATACATATTTCCATCAGGGAAGGTATAAAGATAATGAGAAACAGAAATTCCGGTCGGCGGATAAGATGCGGCAATAGCATGGATTGGTGTTAGGAAATTATATTGTTGGAAAGAAACTACAAAAAAAAGAATAATACTTAAGACAACGGAGGTTTTATGAAAAATTTTCAAAGGCGATTTCAAATGCTTAGCAAATTTGAAGCTCATTTTTTAAGTACTATCACCACAAGTATATACAAAAGCACTATCTTGTCAATAAGCAATTTCTTTTTTCTAATTCACAATCCACCAATTAAACTTTACTTCATTTTGCAAAGCAGAATTTAATTCAACTGTGAATGATTTGCCTTTTGTTTTTGCTGTGACATTTAACGGCTCTGTAATCACATTTTCTGCTGTAATAAAGATTTTTGAATCAGCTGTAACTGCTGTTGTTTTGATAGTAATCTTTGTTTCCATTGCAGGCAATATCCCTTCGCCAAGTGATGCTGCATTCGTATCTTGCGTATCAACATTATATTTCTTCGCAGTTATTTCGCCTGTAGTGTGCATATTGCCTTCTGTATCAATGGTTACTTTGCCGTTGAACATATCTATCCCGTTGAGTGCCAGAGATTGTAATTTCAACGGGCCTGACAGAGTATTGATGGTTGCAGCAGGTGTTGCTGTATCACTGCTTATTCCATCAATAGTTAACAAACCCATGGTTACTTTTCCTGTCACACCAACATCGCCAAGCAGTGTTTTGCCAAGTACATTCAATTTGCCACCAATAAGTGTATCCTCTGTTGTTGTAGCTGCTCCAAGCACTGCGGATTGTGTACCTGTGCCTGTAACTAATTGATTGAGATTAACTGTTTTTTGTAACTCTGCCAATTGTTTGGATAAATCATCAATCTTTCCCAGTTGTGCGCTCATGGATGCAAACTGGTTTTGCAGTCCTGAAACAGTTGCAGACAACGTGTTAAATTGTTCCGGTGATATATTATTAGCAGTTCCTGTTTGCGTTGTTTGTGATGGAACAGAAGTGTTTGTTGGTATGACTCCAACTGCTTGTCCATTGACACGTAAGTTTCCATCAGCAGTGAGATATATGGATGGGTTTGCCCAGGAGACTGTGACGTACACAAGGATTGTGCCACTACTGCCATGGGTCCCATCAAAGTTCTCCAATGCTTTTCCAATTACTGTTCCTTCTTTCGTTGCTTTCATGGCAACACCTGCTACTGAGGAAGAGGTGAGATAATCACCAACGGCTATTGTGCCGTTTTCTGTAGAGACTTTCATCGGGACACGGCCAGTGAGTGCAATTGGATACAGATGCATATGCACACTGTCTACTTTTGCATCAGAATTGAGCGTGACACCTGGGTTAGTTGAAACAACACCAATAAGTTGCTGTTGATACTTACTTGTTGTCTTGAGTACTGCCATGGTATTGCCGTCATTTGCCGGAATAACTAAATCTCCGGGTTCCAGTGGTTGAGAGGATACATAGTTTTCTGCCACGTCTGCTGCCTGGACAGTGGTATTACTTGCATAGATCGTTCCTGCGGCTAAGGGGTTGCCGCTGTTACATGCTGCCTGATCTGATCGGACACAGAGGGCACCACCGAAAATACGCACATTGCCATTGCCTGCTATAGAGAATTTCGTGATGGAGCTATTAGATGCAGTAAACAAATCGCCTACCCCGTCATTATTTGTTACAAGTCCTGCAAAGGAAGTTTGACCTGAAATACTTGCTATAGAGGTTGTTCCATTGAACGCTCTTACATCAAGCGCTCCAACTGGTCCAGTATTACCAGCGCCTATTCCTACCTGACCAGCATTACTGCCATTACTCCCAATGGTAACAACATCTGTATTATTCTGTGTTCGGAAACGCCATGAACCTGCAGCGCCAGAGTTATTTTTAACGTAGAACGTT
>WNFI01164781.1_pt2 | contig 31805 bp, 27 predicted proteins | sample 5400471 | NCBI WGS metagenome assembly WNFI01 (sample SAMN13153348, study PRJNA577476) | soil metagenome | isolation source: 100 cm saprolite on Douglas fir-dominated hillslope | place: USA:California | collected 2013-09-17 | reverse complement strand
AGCGGGCCAAGAGCGTCGAGCCCTTCCTGGACGTGGCCGCGCTGCGCCGCGACTTCCCCATCCTGACCCGGACCGTCCATGGGCATCCGCTCGTCTACCTCGACAACGCGGCCAGCGCGCAGAAGCCGCGCGCGGTGATCGAGGCGGAGGAGCGTGCCTACGCGGAGTACTACTCGAACATCCATCGCGGCGTGCACTCCCTCTCCATGCAGGCCACGGACGCCTACGAGGCGGCGCGGGTCAAGGCCCAGAAGTTCGTGGGCGCGGCCTCGGTGAAGGAGACGATCCTCACCAGCGGGACCACCGCCGGCATCAACCTCGTCGCCCAGACCTACGGGCGGCGCCACGTCGGCGCGGGGGACGAGGTCCTCATCACGGGGCTCGAGCACCACTCGAACATCGTGCCCTGGCAGATGCTCTGTGACGAGAAGGGCGCCAAGCTGCGCGTGGCTCCCCTCGACGAGGAGGGCCAGGTCGTGATGGAGCAGTTCGAGCGGCTGCTGTCCCCGCGCACGAAGATCGTGGCCGTGGCTCACGTCTCGAACGCGCTGGGTACGGTGAACCCCGTCCGCCGCATGGCCGAGCTCGCGCACGCGCGCGGGGCGGTGATCCTCGTGGACGGGGCCCAGGCCGCGCCGCATCTGGCCGTGGACGTGAAGGCGCTGGACGTCGACTTCTACGTGCTATCCGCGCACAAGATCTACGGTCCGTCCGGCGTGGGCGTGCTCTACGGCCGGCAGGCCCTGCTCGAGGCCATGCCGCCCTGGCAGGGCGGCGGCGACATGATCCTGTCCGTCACCTTCGAGAAGACCACCTACAACGAGCTGCCCTACAAGTTCGAGGCGGGCACGCCCAACATCGCGGGCGTGATCGGCTTCGGGGCCGCTCTCGACTACGTGACCGCGATCGGGCTCGACCGCATCGCCGCCCACGAGCACGGCCTGTTGACCCATGCCACGCGACGCCTGCTGGAGATACCGGGCCTGCGCATCATCGGCACCGCGGCGGACAAGGCGGCCGTTCTCTCCTTCGTGCTCGCGGACGCGCATCCCCACGACATCGGGACCATCCTGGACTACGAGGGCGTGGCCGTGCGCACGGGCCATCACTGCGCGCAGCCGGTCATGGAGCGCTACGGAGTGCCGGCGACGGCGCGGGCCTCCCTGGCCTTCTACAACACGACGGACGAGATCGACGTGCTGGTCAAGGGACTGCACAAGGTGCGCGAGGTGCTCGGAGCGTGAGGGAAAGTATTAAGTCAGGGCGGGCACTCAGGCTTACTAAGTCAGGGGGGGCACTCACACGTCACCCCGGTGGGTGTTCGCGACCCCCCCTGAAACCCCCCTCGCGAGATCGCCGTCGCTGCGCGACGCCGCCTCGCTCTGCGGTTGGCTTGCCCAATGAGTGACCTCCGAGACCTGTATCAAGAGGTCATCTTGGATCACTCCAAGAGACCGCGGAATTTTCGTGAGATTCCCCAGGCCAATCACCGCGCGGACGGTTACAACCCGCTCTGCGGGGATCGCGCCACCGTCTTCGTCCGCCTCGACGGCGACCGCGTGACCGACGTCGCGTTCAAGGGGTCGGGGTGCTCGATCTCGACCGCCTCCGCCTCGATGATGACGGAGAGCATCAAGGGCAAGAGCCGTGAAGAGGTGGAGCGGCTCTTCACGCGGTTCCACGAGCTCGTCACGGGATCGCCGGACAAGAAGGATCAGGCGGCCATGCCCGAGCTGGGCAAGCTGGCCGTGTTCTCGGGCGTGTGCGAGTTTCCCGTGCGCGTGAAGTGCGCCTCGCTGCCCTGGCACACGCTCAAGGCCGCGCTGGAGGGAGACGCGGTGCCCGTCTCGACGGAGCTGTCGGAGTCGAGCAGCGGGGACGGCGGGGGGAAGGCACGATGAGGGAAGAAGTCGTCCTCGAGCGCGACGTCGACGTCACCGCCATCCCGTACGGGGACCGCATCAGCCTGCAGAAAGGGCACCCCGTCATCATCACGCAGGCCCTGGGCGGGTCCTACACGCTGGTGACCATGCAGGGCTACATGGTGCGCCTCGACGGGCCGGACGCGGACGCGATCGGCAAGGAGCCGCAGGCACCGCCGACCGCGGAGGAGGTGGCGAGCAAGAGCCTGGGCGATCTCGTCTGGGACCAGCTCCGGACCTGCTACGACCCGGAGATCCCCGTCAATATCGTGGAGCTCGGGCTCGTGCACTCCGCGGAGGTGACGGATCTTCCCGAGGGCGGCAAGAAAGTGGCGGTGCGGTTCACGCTCACCGCACCCGGCTGCGGCATGGGCGACGTGCTGCGGCAGGACATCGAGGGCAAGCTGCAACGCCTGGCCGAAGTGAAGGACGTCGACGTCCAGGTGCAGCTCGATCCGCCGTGGGATCAGACCAAGATGTCCGACGCCGCCCGCCTGCAACTGGGGCTCATGTGAAGCTGACGACGCAGGAAGAGTACGGGCTCCGCTGCCTGCTCCGGCTGGGACGCGAGGAGGTGGGGCAGAGCCTCACCATCGCCGAGCTCAGCAAGCAGGAAGCCATCGCCAGCCCCACCGTGGCCAAGATGATGCGCGTCCTGCGCCGGGCCGGTTTCGTGCTGAGCACCCGCGGCAAGGAGGGCGGCTACACGCTGGCCCGCACCCCTGAGCAGATCAACGTCGGAGAGGCGCTGGCCGCGCTGGGTGGCCGCCTCTTCGACTCGCGTTTCTGCGAGCGCCACTCCGGCAGCGTGCTCCTGTGCACCCACAGTCCCGACTGCTCGATCCGGTCGGTGTGGCGCGTGCTGCAGGACGTGGTGGACGGCGTGCTGGCGCACATGACCCTTAAGGATCTCCTGCGGTCGGAGCGGGAAGTCACCGCCTCCGTGAGCCCGCACGCCGTCCCGTTGACCGTCCTCTCTCCCACGCGCCGCGCCGGCTGATCCGCCGCCGCGAGCGAGTCGTCCCTTGTCTCAGAGCGCGCCCAGGTGCGGCGCCCGGGGCTGCGACACCTCACGCACGACCTCGGCCGTCTTCCGCCCGGACATGCTGCGCGCGATGTCCGCCTGGGCCACGATCCCGCACAGGGCCCCGCTGACATCCACGACGAGCATCCGGCGGACCTGGTTCTGCTCGAGCAGCGCGAGGCAGGCGTCGATGCCGGCGTCCTCGGCGATGGTGACGCATCCCTGGGTCATGCAGTCCGCCGCCGTCATGTCGAGCGGATTGAGTTGCTGGGCCACTGTCCGGCAGACGATGTCGCGATCGGTGATCACGCCCACCGGCTTCATCACGCCGTTGCTCTGGACCACCGGGATCTCGCCGCAGTCGTGCTCGACCATCAGGCGCGCGACCTCCCCGAGGTCCGTATCCGGTACGCAACACGCAGGGTCCACCGTCATGATGTCCTTGACCTTCATATGAGTCCTCCTCCGCATCTGTGCAGCAAATATCCCGCCAATCCCCCGCGCCGGTGACCGGCCTCATCATCGGACGTTCTGGCACCGTGCTTGCACCTGGGGTACGGGTTCCTGCGGCTCGGGCATTCGAGTCGCAGACTCCCAAGGAGGCGTATCCATGTCGTTTCGCAAATCGCTCCTCATAGGCGTTGCCATCCTCGCCCTGGCGGTCTCCCTTTCCGCCCAGAGCTCGACTGCCAGCACCGAGACCATCACGGGCACCGTCGTCTCGTCCGGGCCCGCCCTCGTGGTCATCGACACCGATGCCGGACGGAAGACGTTCGTCGTGGACACCGACTCGACGGTGCCGTCCAACCTGGTCGCCGGTTCCCGCGTGACCGTGGACTTCAATCGGCTGTCGGACGATCGGATGCACGCGGCGACCGTCGCCTTGCTCGGGACGGAGCCCATCACCAGCACCAGCACTGCCACTACCGCTCCGCCGTCGATGGGGCCCGCGCAGACCGTGACCGGGACCGTCATCTCGTCCGGCAACGGCCAGCTCGTGCTGGACACCCCCAGCGGGCAACGGACGTTCATCGTCGACGACGATTCGCACCTGGCCTCCGACGTGACCGTCGGCTCCCGGGCCACGGTCGAATACCACACGTTGAGCAGCGGCCGCCTGCACGCCGGCGACGTCACGATGGTGATGGCCGCCCAGCCCTACGCCACCACCCCGATGGCCGCGGCACCCGCCCCGGCCCGTATACGGACGGCGTCGGCGCTGCCGCGGACCGCCAGTGACCTGCCACTCGTAGGCCTGGTGGGGTTGATCGCCCTCGCGGGCGCCGTCGGCGTCCGCGTCGCGCGCCACACCGCCTGAGAACAGCCGTGCGTAGGCCGGGCCGGCGTCACCTCTCGTCCCTCCTGGAGCGGAGCCTCTTCGGGCTCGCAGCACTCTGCCTGGGCGCCTGCCTCTGGGCCTACGGCGAGTCCGCGCTCTATGCGAGGTGGCAGGACCGCCGGCTCGACCACGCCCTGCGGGAGGGATCCGCGCTCGCGGGTCCTTCCCGCACCCCGGTCGAATCAGACGCGGCGCGCCCGGCGGCGTCGACCGTCCCCGCATTGCCCGGCGATCTCGTCGGCCGCCTGGAAGCGCCGCGGCTCGGCCTGCGCGTCATCGTCGCCGAAGGCATCGCCAACGCGACCCTTCGGCATGCCGTGGGTCACGTGCCCGGGACGGCCCTGCCCGGGCAGAAGGGCAACGTCGCTCTCGCCGGCCATCGCGACCTGGCCTTCCGCCGCCTGCGTGACGTGCGCGAGGGCGACACCATGCGCCTGGTGACGCCGGGCGGCTCCTACGATTACATGGTGGAATCGGCCGCGGTCGTGGGCCCCCAGCGCGCCGACCTTCTCGATCCAACGCCGCAGCCGACGCTCACCCTCGTGACGTGCTATCCGTTCTTCATGGTGGGCCCGGCGCCGCAACGCTTCGTGGTGCGGGCACGACTCCTGGGCCCTTCCGCGGACTGACCTCCTCATGCGGCGCTGGCGCGTTGCTTGCACACTCCCGGTCGGGGTGACCGGAAACGCCACTCCGAGGAGGAACAATGAGGCAGAAACTGCAATTGTCGCTCCCCACGCTCGCCTCCGTGGCCGCCACCCGCGGACTGCTCGGCGTGGGCGCCGGCCTGCTCCTTTCGGACAAGCTGGCCCGCAAGCGACGGCGGAGGGTGGGGTTTGCCCTCCTCGGCCTTGGGATCGCCACCACGATCCCCCTCGCCCTGCGCGTCATGGGGTCGAGATAAGCCGCTGGTCGGCCGAGGTGACGCGACACAGCCGTGCTCTCGACCTCGAGCCCGCGGTCTTCAAGCAGCGCAGCGGCCGGGCCATCGCGGCCTCGCTGAAGCGGTCGGCCCAGCGCAGCCGCCGCCGCAAGTCCGGCGCGTACCAGTCCGCCATGTCGATGCTGAGCTTCTACGTGAACCGCGCGGGCCGCAGCCTTCGTCCTTCGGAAAGGGCGCGGCTCGAGTCCGCCCGCCGGGAGCTGCGGCGCCTCTTCGGACGGCCCGCCGTTTCCGCCCGCGCCCACGGGCGCCCTGCGCGATAGCGCCGGGTATCGCTGTTCTCCAAGGCGGCCGCACGTCGTTGTCTGCGGAAGGCGGGGGCTTTTTCTCGGGCACGGTGCGGGAGGCGGGCGCGGGCGCGCTCTACAGATACCGCCTCGACGAGGGCGAGAGCTTCCCCGACCCCGCTTCACGCTTCCAGCCGGAAGGACCGCACGGCCCTTCCCAGGTGATCGATCCCTCGGCCTACCCGTGGCGCGTCCGCGCCGGGAAGGGCCTCTCGCTGCCCGGACAGGTCGTCTACGAGATGCACGTGGGCACATTCACGACCGAGGGCACGTGGGGCGCGGCACGGCGCGAGCTGCCCGCGCTGCACGAGCTGGGCGTGACGGTCGTCGAGGTCATGCCGGTGGCCGATTTCGCCGGGCGCTTCGGCTGGGGCTACGACGGCGTCGACCTGTTCGCGCCCACGCGCCTCTACGGCGCCCCGGACGCGATGCGCGCTTTCGTGGACGAGGCGCACGGGCAGGGGATGGGCGTGATCCTCGACGTCGTCTACAACCACCTCGGACCCGAGGGCAACTATCTGCCGCAGTTCTCGGAGCGCTACTTCACCGACAAGTACGGTACGGAGTGGGGCCAGCCCTTCAACTACGACGGCGAGGACAGCGCGCCCGTGCGGGAGTTCGTCGTCGCGAACGCGGCCTACTGGATCGCTGAGTTCCGCCTCGACGGCCTCCGTCTCGACGCGACCCAGAGCATGCACGACGCCTCGTCGGAGCACGTCCTCGCCGCCATCGCCCGCGAGGCACGACGCGCGGCCGGCGAGCGCTCCGTCATCCTGGTCGCGGAGAACGAGCCGCAGGAGATGCGGCTCGTGCGGCCACCACAAGAGGGCGGCTACGGCATCGACGCCCTCTGGAACGACGACTTTCACCACACCGCGATGGTGGCCCTGACTGGCCGCCGCGAGGCGTACTACACCGACTACCGCGGCGCTCCCCAGGAGCTGGTCTCCGCCGTGAAGTACGGCTGCCTTTATCAGGGGCAGCGCTACCGGTGGCAAGGGAAGCGCCGCGGGACGCCGACGCTTGGCCTCTCGCGACGGGCCTTCGTGACCTTCATCCAGAACCACGATCAGGTGGCCAACTCCGCCCGCGGCCTCCGTGGGCACGCGCTGACCAGCCCCGGGAGGTGGCGGGCGCTCACCGCCCTGATGCTGCTCGCGCCGAGCACGCCCATGCTCTTCCAGGGCCAGGAGCATTCATCGTCCAGGCCATTCCTGTTCTTCGCGGACCACCAGGGTGATCTCTCGACGGCGGTGCGCGCGGGACGCCGGAACTTCCTCTCCCAGTTCCGCAGCCTGGCCCTGCCCGAGTGGTCGACCTCCATTCCCGATCCGTCCGATCCCGCGACGTTCGAGCGTTGCCGGCTCGACCATGCCGAGCGTGACCGGCATCCGGAGGCCTGGGCCCTGCATCGCGATCTCCTCCACCTGCGCCGGGAGGATGCCGTGCTGAGCCGGCAGGGCGAGGACGGCCTCGACGGCGCGGTGCTCGGCGCGCACGCGTTCGTGGTGCGCTTCTTCGGCCCCTCCGGCGACGATCGCCTCCTCGTGGTGAACCTGGGCGCGGAGGAGCACTTCAGCCCCGCGCCCGAGCCGCTCCTGGCCCCGCCCGCCGGACGGCTGTGGACGGTCCGCTGGTCGAGCGAGGCACGGGCCTACGGCGGGAGCGGGACCTTCCCCCCCGACTCGGCCGACGGCTGGCGTCTGCCCGGCGAGGCGGCCGTGCTCCTCGCCTCATCGTCGGAAGCCATTGAGCCCCCGGGCGAGCCATGGCCGGAGATCGATCGGGACCCCACGCGCGGCGCCGGTGGAGACAAGAGAAAGGCATGAAGGAAGTCGTCCGCCGTTACCCGTGGCCCGGCGGGGAAGGCTCCGGCTGGGCCGACCTGCTCACCAGGGAGTGGCTGGTCACCAACGGTCTCGGCGGCTACGCTTCGGGCACGGTCTGCGGCGTGCCCACGCGCCGCTTCCACGGACTCCTCGTGGCGTCCCTGCCCGCGCCCCTCGGACGGACGATGATGCTCAACGACGTCGCGGCCGAGGTCTACCTTCCGGACGGGAGCTGTCATCGCCTGGGGGGCGAGGAGCACGAAGAGACGTCCACGCCCCTGCCGGGCACGGAATACCTGAAGGAGTTCCGCCTCGATGCGGGCCTGCCCGTCTGGATATTCAGCATCGGCTCCTCCCTGATCGAGAAGCGCGTGGTCCTTCCCTACGGGCAGAACACCGTCCACGTGCACTACCGCAACGCCGGCGGCGAAGTGCCGGAGCGCCTGCGCCTGCGGCCGCAGGTCCACTTCCGGCCGCACGAGGCGCCGCTCGAGCACCCCAACCAGGAGCCGTACGTCCTGACCGCGGTGGAGCGCCGCTACGAGATCTCGGCCGGCGCGCACCTGCCGACCTTGCGTCTGAGCGTGCAGGGATCGGCCTCGACGTTCACCCATGATCCGAGCTCGAGCCCGGAGCTCCTCTTCCGCGTGGAGGAGAGCCGCGGCTACGACGCACGCGGGACGCTGTGGAGCCCCGGGCACTTCGAGGTGCGGCTCGCCCCCGGCCAGGAGGTCACCCTGTCCGGCTCCACGGAGCGCTGGGAGGCGATGCTCGCCCTGCAGCACCGCGAGGTGCTGGAGTTCGAGCACACGCGGCGCCATTTCCTGCTCGACTCCGGGCGCACGCCCGACGACGACCCGGTGGCGGCGGACCTCGCGATCGCCGCCGACCAGTTCGTCATCACGCCCGCGGGCCGCATCCAGGACGTCGCGCGCGCCCGCGCCGTCGGCGACGACGTGCGCACCGTGATCGCCGGGTACCACTGGTTCACGGATTGGGGCCGCGACACGATGATCTCGCTGGAGGGCCTCACCCTGGTCACCGGACGACACCAGGAGGCGGAGTGGATCCTCCGCACGTTCGCCCACTACGTGCGCGACGGCCTCATTCCCAACATGTTCCCGGAGGGCGAGAGCCAGGGCCTCTACCACACCGCCGATGCCACGATGTGGTTCTTCCATGCCGTCGCGCGCTACGTCGCCGTCACCGGGGACCGCGACACCCTGCGTACGGCCCTGCCCATCCTCCTGGACATCGTCGAGCATCACGTGAAAGGCACGCGCTTCGGCATCGGCGTCGATCCCGCCGACGGCCTCCTGCGCCAGGGCCAGGAGGGCTACCAGCTCACCTGGATGGACGCCAAGGTGGACGGCTGGGTGGTCACGCCGCGCCGCGGCAAGGCCGTCGAGATCAACGCGCTCTGGTACAACGCGCTCCGCCTCCTCGAGGGCTGGACGCGGGAGGAGAGTCGCGCGGAGGACGCGGCGCGTCTGGGCGCGCTGGCCGATCGCGCCTATCGCAGCTTCAACGAGCGCTTCTGGTACGCCGAGGGCGGCTACCTCTACGACGTGGTGGACGCGGAAGGCTGGGGCAACGATCCCGCGTGCCGTCCCAACCAGGTCTTCGCGATCTCGCTCGACCACCCCGTGCTCGACCGCGCGCGCTGGGCCGCCGTGATGGACGTCGTGAAGAAACGTCTCCTGACGCCGGTGGGCCTGCGCTCGCTGGCCCCCGGCCACCCCGATTACAAGGCGAAGTACTACGGCGACCTGCGCTCGCGCGACGCCGCGTACCACCAGGGGACGGTGTGGGCCTGGCTCATCGGGCCCTTCGTCGACGCCTGGCTCAAGCTCCACCCGGGCGACCTCGCCCGCGCCCGAACCTTCCTGGACGGCTTCGTGCCCCACCTCGGCGAGGCCTGCATCGGTTCCATCAGCGAGGTCTTCGACGCCGAGGCCCCCTACACGCCGCGGGGCTGCGTGGCCCAGGCCTGGAGCGTGGCCGAGGTCCTGCGCGGCTGGGTCAAGACGCGGGGATAGCGCCCCCGTCCGTTTAGCGATCCTTGCCCCCTGTGGTAGAGTGAAATCCCCCGTGGCCCCGGGAAGCTCCCGGGCGCCCCTGCCCGGGACCCTTCGGGTCCGGGTTGGGGGTGTCGATCGGAAAAGCCCCCAGGAGGAAGTTTCTTGGCATCAAACCATCAACAAGACGAACAACGACTTGCGCTCTTCATCGATTTCGAGAACATCGCGATTGGCGTGCGTGACGCGCACTACCGCAAGTTCGACATCAACCTCGTGCTGGAACGGCTCCTTGAAAAGGGCAAGGTCCTGGTCAAGAAGGCGTACGCCGACTGGAGCCGCTACTCGGACTACAAGCGGGCCTTCCACGAGGCGGCCATCGAGCTCATCGAGGTCCCCCAGAAATCCGTCGGCGGCAAGAACTCCGCCGACATCCGGCTCGTCGTCGACGCCATGGACATGTCGTTCCAGAAGGAGCACATCGACTGCTTCGTGGTGTGCTCGGGCGACTCCGACTTCTCGCCCCTCGTCTCCAAGCTCAAAGAGAACAACAAGTACGTGATCGGCCTCGGGGTCAAGAACTCCACGTCCGACCTGCTCATCGAGAACTGCGACGAGTTCATCTTCTATGAAGACCTCGTGCGCGGGCAGCAGCGTCAGATCCCGGCCATGAGCAGCCTCCCGGAGAAGATCCAGGAGGCGTTCCAGCTGCTCGTGGACGCGGTGCTCGCCCTGCAGCGCGAGAACAAGGAAGTGCTCTGGGGCTCCATGGTGAAGGAGACCATGAAGCGGAAGAAGCCTTCCTTCAACGAGACCTACTACGGGTTCCGGACCTTCAGCCACCTCCTCGAGGAGGCGCAGCGCAAGGGCATCGTGACCCTCCGGCGCGTGCCCCTGGCCGCGACCGGAACCGAATCCGCCGATCCCTCGGCGAACGGGGTGAGGACGCCGCGTCGCCGTCGCAGCCGTGGGCGGCGCCCGCGCGGCTCGATCGCCGGAACCGCGGCCGGCTACCCCGAAGCACCCGCCGCCGCGGGCGCGGAGGACGGCACGGACGCGGACGACCACGACCACGACGACCACGAGGAGATGGAGGACGACGCCGCGCACGCCGAAGCGTCGGACGCGGGACACGAGCCGCGGCCGGCCGAGGACCAAGGCACGTCCGCGCACGCCGGCTCCCGCGAGGAAGCGCCGGCCGGCTCCGGCGACCGCGCTCCCTCCGCTCCGGAGCGGCCGTTCTCGCTGTTCTCGTGGATCCGCCGCGATGTCGCGGCGCCGTCTTCACCCGCGGCCGAACCGTCCAAGGAAGACCGGGAGGACTGAGCCCGGCGGCGGCTCAGGCCGCCTTGCGCCCCCGCGCGCCGCGCCGGCGGCGCCCGGGCCGGCGCGAGGGGCGCCCACGGCGCGCGGCCGGAGACGTGATGCGTGCGCGCGCCCGGCGCACGCCCATCTTGCGCACCTCGAGCACGCGCGCCATGCTGCGGCCGCGCGGCACCGTGCGGCCGGTCTCCCATCCGAATATCGAGCCGGGGCTCACGCCGAGCAGCCGCGCGAACTGCTCGCGCGTCATGCGCAGCCGCGCCCGCAACGAGCGGATGTCCTCGCCGGAGAGGCGCGCGCCACGCCCGCGGCGGCCGCCGCCGGGCACGCGCGACTCGAAGCGCCCGAAGCTTCGCTCGACCGCGCGTAATCCTCGCCGATTCGCGCGCGCGGCCAGCCGCAGCTTCTTCATCTGACGTTGCATTGCGCGCAGCGATCGCAAGCCCTTCTGCACTTCCTTGGCAGCCAGCCGGCGCACTTCTGCTTTGAGCGCTGAGGCCAGCGTGTTCACTTTCACATGATCTCCCTGGATGGCGCCGGCGCTGGGCCGCGTCCGGCGGAACTCTCGAATCTGTGAAGGCTATCCTTCACGTGCCGCGATTTCAAGGCGTCCGTTGCCCGCGTCAGCGGGGCACGTTTTACGTTCACGCCTTAAATGCACGCCCTGCAGGCTGTCCGGCCGCGCCCCGGGGTAGGCTTTGGGAAGGAAGCGGACCTCGCTCATGGACGAAACCACAAAGGCGCTTCGCGCCGGACCCACCATGCCCGCGTTCTTCTTCGGGCACGGCAACCCGATGAACGCGATCCAGCACAACGCGTACACCGACGCCTGGGCGGCCATCGGGCGCGCGCTTCCGCGTCCCCGGGCCATCCTGGTCGTCTCCGCGCACTGGTACCTGCCGGGCACGTGGGTGACGGCGATGCGCGCTCCGCGGACCATCCACGACTTCGGAGGATTTCCGCGCGACCTCTTCGAGGTCGTCTATCCCGCTTCCGGCGATCCGGCGCTGGCGCGCGAGATCCAGGAGATGCTCGCGCCGCTGCCCGTCGGTCTCGACGAGGAGGAATGGGGGCTCGACCATGGAACGTGGTCGGTGCTGTGCCATGTGTTCCCGGACGCCTCGGTCCCGGTCCTCCAGCTCGGGATCGACGAGACGCAGCCGTCGAAGTTCCACTATGACGTCGGCCGCCGGCTGAAGTCGCTGCGCGACGCCGGCGTCCTCGTGATCGGCAGCGGCAACCTCGTGCACAACCTGCACGCCTATGCCTGGGGCCGGCACCCCGTGGAACCGTTCGACTGGGCGGTACGCTTCGAACGGCGCGCCCGCGAGCTGCTCGTGGCCGGCGATCACGGCCCGGTCGTGGCCTACGATACGCTCGGGCGCGACGCCGTGCTGTCCGTGCCCACGCCCGAGCACTATCTCCCGCTGCTGTACGTGCTGGGCCTGCGCCGCGAGGGCGAGCCCGTCAGCTTCCCCGTCGAGGGGATCGACGGCGGATCGGTCTCGATGCTGACGGTGCGAGTGGGTTGACCTCCAGCCCATTCCCGCGCCCGCCGGAGGCCACGCGCCGCCTGGGCGACCGCCCGCAGCCGCAGTGGCAGACCTGGGTTCCGCTCGGCCTGGTCGTGCTCTCCCTGCTCGCCCTGGCCATCCTGCCCGGCGCGGTGGCGCGACGCACGGCCCGCCTGCAGAGCGAGGTGGCGGAGCGGGTGACCCCGGTGCGCAACGAGCTGCACGCGTTCGGGCTGGCTTTCGCGCGGGAAGTCCTGGCCTTTCGCGCCTGGGCGCTCACCGGCGACACCGGCTTCGCGGACGAGTTCAAGCGCTCCGCGGAAGACGCCGACCGCTCCCTCGACGCCGTCGCCCGCAAGCTGTCCGGCACGGACCTCGCACCCCTGGCCGCCGAGCTGCGCTCCACGCTCGGGGGCTGGCGGGAGATGGTCCGGCAGATCATGGAGAGCCAGATCGGACGCGCCGATCCCCTGGCCGATCTCTCCAACCAGCAACGCCGGGTCAACGCCGTGCTCGAGCTGTCGACTCGCCTGGACCGCCGCCTCGGCGGGTGGGAGGAAGCGACCGCGCGCCTCACCCAATCCGAGTCGCGGCGGCAGGCCCTGGTCAGCCTGTTCCTGGCCATGGTCGCCCTGACCGCGACCGTGGCCGTGGCGATGCTCAGCGTCCAATCACGCCGGCAGGCCCGCCAGCTTCGCTATCGCGCGCAGGAGGAGCGCGCGCTGCGCGACGTCGCCCGCACGCTCTCCGCCGCCGTGACCGTCAACGAGGTGGCCCAGCGCGTCGTGCAGGCGGCGGTGGAGACGACACGCGGGTTCGGCGCCTACGTCGAGGAGGCGCGCGTCGAGGACGTGGAGGTGGTGGCCGTCGTTGGCCAGGGAGGCCCCCCGCTGGGAACGCGCGCGCCGTTCCCGGGATCGTTGACGGACGCGGCCCTGCACTCCGGGGAGGCCACCTTCGTGATGGAGATCGGTGCCATCGGCGAGTCGATGGCACCGTACCTCCAGGGCCGCTGCCACCGTTGCACCGGGCTCGTCGTCCCGTTGATGGGGGGGACGGAGGTGCTCGGAGCGCTGGTCATCCTCCGCTCGTCCGCCCAGGAGGCCTTCGGTCCGAACGAGGTGCGTCACGCCCAGGCCCTGGGCGACCTCGTCTCTTCCGCCCTCCGCCGCGTCACCCTCCTCGAGCAGACCGAGCGCGAGCGGAAGGAGAAGACGGCCCTCCTCGAATCCACCGCGCAGGGCATGTGGGGGATGGACGGACACGGCTGCGCCACCTTCCTGAACTCGGCCGCCGCGCTCACGCTCGGGTTCACCCCGGAGGAGGTCCTCGGGCGGCCGGTGCACGCGCTGGTCCACCACACCCGTCCCGACGGCACCCCCTACCCGGAATCGCAGTGCCCGATGACGCGCGTGATGACCACGCGGGAGCGGGTCCTCATCGCGGGGGAGCTGCTGTGGCGCAAGGACGGCACCAGCTTCCTGGCCGACTACTCGGCCGCCCCCATCGTCATCGGCGAGGTCCAGGGCGCCGTGGTCGCCTTCACGGATGCGACGGCGCGCCACCGCCGCGAGCGCGAGATCCGCGAGAGCGAGGAGAGGTTCCGGGCCCTGGCCGAGAGCGAGCGCGCCGCGCGCGAGGGCGCGGAGACGGCGGTGCGCACGCGGGACGAGGTGCTGGCCATCGTCTCCCACGACCTTCGCAATCCGCTCAACACGATCGCGCTCGCGGTGGGCGCGCTGGAATCGGGCGACGTGCCGGCGGCGGAAGAGACGCGCACCATCCAGGTGGTGCGCCGTGCCGTCGACCGCATGAACCGCCTCATCGCCGATCTCCTCGACGTGGCCAAGCTGGAGGCCGGACAGAAGCTGGCCATCCAGCCCGAGCCCATGGACATCCGCAGCGTGATCACCGAGACCTGCGACGGGCTGGCCGCGGAGGCGGAGCGCAAGCGGCAACATCTCGACTGCCATCTGGACCAGCGCCTGCCAAAGGTCACGGGCGACAAGCACCGGCTCATCCAGGTCCTGGCCAACCTCGTGGGCAATGCCCTCAAGTTCAGCGGCGAGGACGGGCACGTCACGGTGACGGCGACGACGGAGGACGGCAACGTCGTCGTCTCGGTGACGGACACAGGGCCCGGGATCGCGCCCGAGCACCTGGCCCAGGTGTTCAACCCCTACTGGCAGGCGCGCCAGACCGCGCGGCTGGGGGCCGGGCTCGGGCTCGCCATCGCCAAGGGGATCGTGGAGGCGCACGGCGGCCGCATCTGGGCCACCAGCGCGCCGGGAGGGGGCAGCACATTCGCGTTCTCGCTGCCACCCCTGGCCGAGAAGCCGGCGGAGACGGCGGCGAGCAAGGACGCTGCGGCGCGGTCCTAGGGATCGGGGCTCGTGGCGGGGTCGGCCTCGTCACCGGCGGGGACGTCGGGACCTCTGGGGCGCACCGCACTCGGACGATCCCGCCCTTCCAGGCGATCGCGCATCGACCGGATCTGCGCCTCCAGGCGTCCCTCCACCAGGCGCCGGAGGACGAGGCGTTCCAGGAAGTTGAATCCGCTCGCACGGATGTCCGCACGTGTCCGGCTCACGTAGAGGAGGTAGGGCGCGCGCTCCGCGAAGGTGGTGACGCTGACGGACGACTCGAAATAGTGGTTCGCATAGATCTGCTTCACGGCGCCGACGACGTAGGGGCCCGAGGGGCCGTCGCCGGCCACGATGGCCACGTGGTTGAGGCTGACCACCGTCTTGATCCAGAACTTCTCCTTGATCCAGTAGAGGTAATCCTCGGCGCGGGCGGGCCGGTCCTGGGGAAAGTGCACGAGGTAGCGATAGAGGTCGGGGGCGGCTTCCGCGATATAGCCCGAACGCGCGAGCACGCGCGCGAGGCTGTCTCCCACCTTCACCGGCATGTCGTTGTTGTCGTACTGGAACAGCGTCGCGTCGCCCTGCCCCACGTAGCCGGCGGCCGTACCCGCCAGGACCTCGTGCCAGAGCGCGGACGCCTTCGGGGCGCGCTCGGGCGAGGACCAATCGACCTCGCGGCGAAAACGCTGGATCACGGCCGCGGGCAGCCGCACGTCGCAATCGCCGGGCTTGCACTTCCCGAGCGCACTGAGGTCGCCTCCGTCGAGGGTGAGGCCGGCGAGGTCGGTGGGCGCAGGCGCGGGGCCCAGGCGACCGGCCTGGAGGACGTCGGACGGCCGGCGCCGGCCTTCGAACGCCTCGAGCTGCTGGCGTACCCGCGCCACCGTCGTGTGGACGCGCACCGCCCCCACCACGAAGACCTCGGAGTTGTCGCCACTGTCGACGACCCGGCCGCCGCAGGAGGGAGCCACATGTGATCGTTCAGCAGCGGGACGATGGGATTCTACTCCGTGCGCGGCGCCGGCCCTTCCGGCCGGGGCCGGCGATCGCCCCCGTACCTGAACATAGCCGAAACGGGGTCCGGACCCGATCCCTGAGGATGCGGGGTATCATCGCCCGCTGTCTGGAGGGCGAGGAAACCTGGTGAAGCCGACCGTGCAAACCCCCCGAATCGTCACCGAAGTGCCCGGGCCCCACAGCCGCGCCTTCGTCGCGTCCGAGGCCCGCCATCTCGCGCCGGGCGTCCAATCGATCGCGACCCTTTCCGGCCTCGCCATCCAGCGCGCCGAGGGGTCCATGATCGAGGACGTGGACGGGAACCGGTTCCTCGACATCGCGGGCGGGATCTGCGTGAACGCGGTCGGGCATGCGCACCCGCGCTATCGACAGATCCTCAAGGAGCAGATCGACGAGGTCACGGTGGGGTCGTTCACGACGCCCCGCCGGGCGGCGGCGCTGGAGAGCGTGGCGCGACGCACTCCGCCTGGCCTCGACAAGATCCAACTGTACTCGGGCGGATCGGAAGCGGTCGAGGCGGCGATGCGCCTGGCCAAGTCCTACACGAAGAAGTTCGAGTTCCTCTCCTTCTGGGGCGGCTTCCACGGCAAGACCGCGGGCACGCTGTCCCTGATCGGCGACGGGACGAAGAACGGGCTCGGGCCTTCCCTTCCCGGCACCTATCTGGCCCCCTACGCCGACTGCTACCGCTGCCCCCTCGGCCTCAAGTACCCGTCGTGCGGCATCGAGTGCGCGTCCTTCGCCCGCAAGGTCATCCGCAACTCCACCACGGGCGCTCTGGCCGCCATCCTCGTCGAACCCATGCAGGGCACCGCCGGCAACGTCATCCCGCCTCCCGAGTTCCTGCCCGCCATCCGTGCGATCGCCGACGAGAACGACGCGCTGCTGGTGGCGGACGAGATGATCACGGGCTTCGGCCGCACCGGCCGCTGGTTCGGCGTCGAGCACACGGGAGTGAAGCCGGACATCATGACCGTCGGCAAGGGCCTCGGCTCCGGCTTCCCCGTCTCCGGGCTCGTTTCGACGGACGAGATCACGCGCGCCAAGCCCTGGGGCAACCCCTCGGGCTCGAGCTCGAGCTACGGCGGGAATCCCATGGCCGGGGCCGCCGTGTACGCGTCGGTCTCCGTCATCGAGGAGGATGGCCTCGTCGGCAACTCCGCGCGCGTCGGCGAAGGGATGCTGGCCCGCCTGCGCGACCTGCAGGAGAAGTACGAGTTCATCGGCGACGTCCGGGGCCACGGCCTCCTCATCGGCGTCGAGCTCGTCAAGGATCGGGCCACCCGGGAGCCGCTGGACAAGGCGGTGTGCGTCCGCCTCTTCCAGGAGTGCCTCAAGCGCGGCCTCGTGAGCATGGTCTACAACCCGCACTTCCGCATCAACCCGCCCCTCTCCATCAGCGCGGAGACGGCGGCCGTCGCCCTCGACATCGTGGACGAGGCTTTCGGCGTGATCGCGCGTGAGGGTGGATGGCGATGAGGCTCCGCGGCGCCCTCCTCGGCGCGGGTCACATCGCGCTCCGCGGCCACGCTCCCCACTGGCGGCAGGCGGCGCTGCGAGGGGAAGCGGAGATCGTCGCCCTGGCCGACCTGTCCGCCGCGAATCGAGAAGCGGCGCAGCGCCTCTTTCCGGCCGCCGCCGTCTACGACAGCGCGGAGGAGCTCCTGGACCGCGAGGACGTCGATTTCTGCGACGTCTGCACGCCCCCGTTCACCCGCGTGGACATCGTGCGCGCGGCCGCGAGCCGCGGCATCCACCTCGTGTGCGAGAGGCCGATCGCCCTGGACCTGGCCGACGCCGAGCTCATCGCGGCCGAGGTGCGCGCGACCGGCATCGTGTTCATGCCCTGCCATCAGTACCATCACTCGCCCCTGTGGCAGACCGTCGTCAAGCACCTGCCCGAGATCGGCGCCGTCCATCTCGCCCGCTACGAGGTGCGCCGCACCGCCGCCAACGAAGGCAGCGCGGGCTGGCAGCCCTCCTGGCGCACCACGCCCGCCCTCGCGGGCGGAGGCATCCTCGTCGACCACGGGTCGCACGTCTTCTACCAGCTCCGGTCGGTGATGGGCGAGGCGCGGAGCATCCGCGCCTCCGTCCGGACGTTGCGGCACCGCGACTACGGAGTGGAGGACACGGCCTGCGTCCTCCTCGAGCACGACGACGCCATGGCCGAGGTCACGCTGACCTGGGCCGCGGGGCGGCGGGAGATCTGCTTCCGGCTCGTCGGCACGCACGGGGAGATCACGGGCGACGAGCACGAGGTGCGCGTCTGGAACGGGACGGAGGAGAAGGTCGCGCTGGCCGGCGGCCTGAGCCGCGGCTCGAGCCACTCCGAGTGGTACGCCCCCGTGTTCGCGGACTTCCTGCGCCAGATCCGGGAAGGCGTACGCAGCCGCGAGGAGCTCGACGAGGCCGTCTACGTCGCGCGGGTGATCTCTTCGGCCTACGAGTCGTCTCGGGCCCTGGCCGTGCTTCCGCTCTCGACCCCCGCCCCGGCGCCTCGCGCCGCCTCCGCTCCCGAGCTGGTGGCGGCGATGGCGGCGGACGGCGCCGGCAGCGGCGAGGCGGAAAAGCGCCGGGCGCGCACCCTCCTCACCCGCGTGGTGGCCGCGGCGGCGGTGGCGGCCGTGGCCGCCTTGATGCTCCACGATCTCCCGTGGGCGCAGGTGTGGACCGCGCTCTCCACCGCCGACCCGCGATGGATCGCCGCCGCCGCCGCCGTCAACCTCGGCGTCGTCTTCTTCCAGACGCTGCGCTGGCTCGCCCTGATCCGTCCCATGGCCCCGCGCGCGACCCTGGGCGCCGCCCTGAAGGCGATGATGATGGGCTTCACGGTGTCCACCTTCGTTCCCGCCCGCGCGGGCGAGCTGGCGCGCATCGAGATCTTCGGCCGCGACGTCGGCCTGCCCCGCGTCGCCATCATGGGGTCGGTGGTCCTCGATCACCTCGTCAATGCCTCCATCGTCATCCTGGGGCTCGTCCTCCTTCCCTTCGTGATGCCGGTCCCGCTCTGGCTGCGGCCGGGGGGGTGGCTGGCCGCCGCCCTTTTCGCCACCGGCGCCGTCGTCGTCCTCGCCCTTCGTCCCGTCGCCCACGCCCCGCCGCTGCCGAGCGCGGGCGGCCGCCTGCGCCTCCGCGATTCCACCGCGGCCCTGATCGCGTACGCGCGCGAGGGGCTGCGCGCCACCCGCGAGCCGCGGGCGCTGGCCTGGTCCTTCACCGCCTGCGTGACGGCCTGGGTCCTGGAAGTGAACGTGACCACGCTGTCGATGCGCGCGGTCGGACTGCACCTTCCCCTGGGTCCGACGCTGTTCGTCCTGCTCGCGGTCAACCTCGCCCTGGCCCTGCCCGTGGCCACCCCCGCGAACCTCGGCACCCTCGAGGTCGGGGCGGTGCTGGCGCTGCTGGAGCTGGGCGTGCCCAAGGGTCAGGCCGTCGCGTTCGCCCTCTCGTATCACCTGCTGCAGATCATCCCCGTCGCGGTGATCGGATTCCTGATGGCCCTCGGGGGTCTGGGCCGGCGGCCGGCTCCGGCGCACTGACCCGCGGGTATCGACCTTCTTGCCGCCGGCCCTCCTCGCCTTCGTGGTCCTCGTGGGGCTCGGGCTGGCCTCGATGGTCGCGTATGCGCTCAGGGGCGCGCGCCCGGACCGCGACACCGTCGGCAAGGGCGCGCACCTGTTCGGTGGCGCCGGCGACTTCGTCCTCCACTGGTTCATGTGGGCCATCGACCCCTGCGTGACGGGGTCGGTCCGGTTCGGGCTCACCCCCGACTTCTACAACTACGCGGGACTGGCGCTGGGAGCGGCCAGCGGTGGATTGATCGCGGTCGGCCAGCTCGAGTGGGGCGGCTGGGCCATAATCCTCGGAGGGTTGTGCGACGTTCTGGATGGGCGCATCGCGCGCCTCACCGGCGCCGCGTCCGATTACGGTGACTTCATCGACAGCACGTTCGACCGCTTCGTCGAGGCCTTCATCTTCCTCGGCTTCGCCGTATGGCTGCGCGCGACGCCTTTCGGCGCCGTCCTGGCCACGGCCGCCCTGGCCGGCTCGCTCCTCGTGAGCTACGCGCGCGCGCGGGGCGAGGTGCTGGGCGTGGACTGCGCGGGCGGCCTCATGCAGCGCGGCGAGCGGCTGCTGCTCACTCTGCTCGCCTGCCTGCTCGACCGCTCGCTGTGCGCGCGCTTCGGATGGGCGCGGGGTACGGTGGCCCAGGCCACGCTCGTCCTCCTGGCCGCGACGTCGTTCCTGACCGCCGCCCAGAGGACGGTCTGGATCGCGCACCGCCTCCGGACGCCACGCTGAGGACGCGGGTGAAACGGCTCGTCCGTCGCGCCGCGCGCTCCGGTCGGATCGCGGCCAAGCTGGCCTGGTCGATCCTTCATCGCCATCACCCGCTGATGGTGCACCTCATCCCGATTCGCCGATGCAATCTCGCCTGCGCCTACTGCAACGAGTACGATGCGACGTCGCAACCGGTGCCGCTGGCCGCCCTGCGCCGGCGGGTGGATCTCCTGGCCGGGCTGGGCACGGCCCTGGTGACGTTGAGCGGGGGCGAGCCCCTCCTCCATCCCGAGATCGATCAGGTGGTCGAGCACGTGCGCCGGCGGGGGATGATCGCGACCCTCATCACCAACGGCTACCTGCTCTCGCCGGACCGGATCGAAGACCTGAACCGCGCGGGCCTCGACCACCTCCAGATCAGCATCGACAACGTGGAGCCGGACGACGTGTCGATGAAGAGCCTGCGCCTCCTCGACCCGAAGCTGCAATGGCTGAAAGAGCGCGCCCTCTTCGCCGTCAACGTCAACTCCGTCGTGGGGGGCGGGATCCGCAACCCCCGCGACGCCCTGGCCGTGACGCGCCGCGCGCGCGAGCTGGGCTTCTCGAGCTCGGTGGGCATCATCCACGACGGCCTGGGCCAGCTCCAGCCGCTGGAGCCGGGCGCGCTGGACGTCTACGAGGAGCTGCAGCAGCTTCGGCCGTTCAACGTCAACCGCGTCGATCGGCTCTGGCAGGACAACCTCGCCAAGGGCCGCCCCAACGACTGGCGCTGCCGCGCGGGCGCGCGCTACTTCTACGTGGACGAGTTCGGCTTCGTCCACTACTGCTCGCAATACCGGGGCGGGACGGGGACGCCGCTCGAGCGCTACACGCGCGAGGACATCCGGCGCGAATACGTCACGCGCAAGGCCTGCGCGCCCTACTGCACGATCAACTGCGCGCAACAGACGGCGCTCTTCGACAGTTGGCGGTCGCCGCAAGGCGAGGTGGCGGTGGCACCCGCGCCTCGCCCGGTCGCCCGCTGAGTCGAGTCGCACCATCGCACCCCCGCCACTCCCCGCGGAAAACCACGGGGGAATCGCACCTGAACCCGGGCGAGCAAAGGCCTGCCAAAAGGTGCAGTATCGGGGGATGCGTTTCGTAAGGGCGCTGGCCGCGCTCGTGGCCTTGACCGCGGCCTGGCCGGCGGCGGCGGCCGCGGACGATGCGACGGGGCTGGTCGTCGACCAGAGCGGATCGATCGTGCCGGCGGCGGCCGTCACCCTCGTTCGCGGAGAGACCGTGGTCGGCGAAACGCGCACGGGCAGCGAAGGCGGCTTCGTGCTCTCCGGACCTCTGCCCGGCGACCTGGTCGTCGTGGCCCTGACGGGCTTCGAAACCGTCCGCGTGGCCGCCGGGCGCGACCTCCGCATCGTGCTCCGCATCGCCGCCGCCACCACGACCGTCGACGCCACCGCCCCCATCGAGGGGCCTGCGGCCGTGGGCGCGGCCAGCCTCGGCGGACGGATGAGCCGCGAAATGATGCAACGGATGCCGGCGGCCCGACACAACGTGCGTGCGTCGCTGCCCCTTCTTCCCAGCGTCGTGCGCGGCCCGGACGGGCTGCTCCGCGTGGGCGGCGCGCGCGCGCACGAGGCCCCGCTGTTCCTCGACGGGCTCGACGTCACGGATCCCGCGACGGGCCTTTCGTCGATCGACCCCCCGCTGGAGAGCGTCCACGAGGTGCAGGTCCTGCGCGACCCCATGGCGGTCTCCCTCGGCTCGTTCGTCGGCGGCGTGGCCGGCCAGGGCTTCGGCACGCTGGAGGGGTTCTCGCCGCGCGCACACCTCGGCGGCGCGGCGCGCGAAAACGCCGTCCGCTACTTCGCCTCCGCGGAATACGACTACGACCGCATCGTCGTGCCCGGAGTGACGATGCGCTCCGGCGACCCCGAGCTCAGGATCACCGGCGGGACCGCCTTCGGCCGCGTCGATCTCCAATTGAACGCGCATCACAATCTGACCCTCGAAGGCCTCTGGTTCCCGTCGCGGACCACTCGCCTCGGCCTCAGTCCCCTGCGCTCGGCCGCCGCCTCGCCGCGTCTGGCCGCGGCCGACGCGCTCGGGTTCGTCACCGATCGCTACGTCCTCGGTGAAAAGACCACGCTCGTCGTGCGCGCCGGCCTCTCGACCCACTCGATGAACCTCTCGCCGGCCGCTTCCGGGCCCGCCCTCTTTTCCTCGGAGGGCTGGTCCCAGAATTCCTTCGCCCTCGTCGACCGCCAGGCCACGCGATCGACCGCTTCCGTCGCCTGGGAGCGGCACAGTGGGCCCGTCGAGAACGCTCATGACTCCAGCGTCACCATCGGCGTGGACGACTCGCGGCTCACGGGTACGGTGGCCGAGGGCGAGGCGGAGGTGCGCGACGAGGCCGGCCGCGTGGTCCGCACCGTGACCTCCGGCCCCGAGAAGGCCATCGCGGCCTCGGATTTCCTGGCCGGGATCGCGGTGCGCGACGTGTGGCACCACGGGGAACGCCTGCAGATCGACGGGGGCGCGCGCCTGGACCACGCGCGGATCGGGGGCGGATGGAGGCCGTCCGTCCGGACCGCGTTTCGATTTGCGCTGGACGCGTCGGGCCGCACGAGCATCGACGGGGGCCTCGGCACGTTCGTCGGCCGTTTGCCCCTCGATGCCGCGGCCTTCGGCGATCATCCCGTCCGCGTCGATCGCACCTACGATGCCGCATCGCAGCGCATCCTGGCCGCGGCCACGCTCACGCCCGCGCTCGGCCGGCTCGAGCCCCCGCGTTCTCTCGCCGCTACGCTGCAGATCAGCCACCAGGTCGGGACGGGCGTCGACCTCCTGTTGAGCGGGACGCGGCGCATCTCCTCCCACCTCCCGACCCTGTCCGTCCCCCCGCTCGGTGAGGACGGCCTGCAGAGCGGCCCCCTCCTCGTCGCCAGCACGGGCCATGGGCAGTATTGGGAAGTCCAGGCCACGGGGCGCGTCAAGTGGGGCGACGCGAACCAGGTCTTCCTGAGTTACGTGCGCTCCCGCAGCCGGGGCGAGCTCAACGAGTTCGGGACCCTCTTCCACTCCACCGATACGCCGCTCCTCCAGCCCGCGGTGACATCAGCGCTCGAGGCGGACGTCCCGCATCGGGTCTTGGCCTGGGGCACCGCCTGTCTCCCCCTCGGCCTCACGGTCTCTCCTGCCCTCGAGTGGCGCTCCGGGTTCCCGTACTGGGTGCTGGACTCGCGCGGATTCATGGTGGATCCGGCGCGCCCGCGTTCTTATCCGCCCTTCCTTTCCCTCGACGCCGCGATCTCCGGTACGTTCCGCATCAAGTCGCGCCGGGTGCGCCTGGAGGTGCAGCTCTTCAACGTGACCGGGCACTTCAATCCGCGCGACGTGTACGCGGTGGCGGGATCGTCGCGCTTCGGCGCCCTCACGAACGGCGTGGGGCTCGTCACGCGCGGGGACATCGCGATCGACTGGTAGCGCCTCACCCGCGCCGCGCTGCCATCGCCGCCTCGTACTCCTGCCTCACCCGCCGCGTCAGGACCTCCCAGTCGAACTCCTCCGCCCGCCGCCGGTTGATCGCGCCCATCCGCTGCCGCTCCTCGGAAGGGGTGGCGGCCAGGGCGCGGATGGCGTCGATCAGCGCCTCGACGCTCGCGGGCGGAACGAGGCGAGCGCCCGCCGGGGCGACGACTTCGCGATAGCCGGCGATGTCCGAGCAGACGACCGGACACCCCGCCGACATCGCTTCGAGCACGACGATGCCGAAGGACTCCCGGCCCATCGCCGGCGACACGAAGACGTCGCAGGCCCGGTAGTGCTCGGCCAGATCCTCCTCCGCGGTCACCGCGCCGTGGAAGGTGACGCCGTCCAGGGCCGGGGCCGCGCCGGCGCGACCGGCGCCGACGACGTCGAGGGTCACGGGCACGCCGTCCCCCCGCAGCCGGCGATGAGCTTCGAGCAGCAGCGGCAGCCCTTTGCGATCGTCGCGCCAGTTGCCGACAAAGAGCAGCCGCGTCGCGGCTCCGTCCGCGTCGGGAGGTCCCGCGGGCGGACGGAACACGGCGGTGGGCACGCCGTTGGGTATCACGGCCAGCGGGCCGGACCACGTGCGGGAGGCGAACGCCGCAGCGGGCCGCGAGACGGCGATGCCGCGATCGATGCGGCCCACCGCGCGCGCCAGCCCGCGGCGCACGTATCCCAGCACCGGCGACTCGTCCTCCGCGTACATGTGGAAGGTGGCGACGTGCGCCGCCGCCGGCGTCATCCACATCGCGTAGTAGGTGAGGAGCGGCACGTAGGGCTCGTGCACGTGTACGACGTCGAACGGGTGCGCGTCGAAGAACCGTCGCAGGGTCCAGGGCGGCGTGAAGAGCGCGAGGCGATTGGAGGCGCCGTTCGCGGGGACGTCCACCACGCCCCCGAACCCGAACACGCCGTCCACGCGGGCTCCGGCGCGCAGCGGCCCGAGCACCGTCACCTCGTCGCCGCCGCGGCGCAAGCCTTCGGCGAGATGAAGGACATGGCGCTTCACTCCACCCTCGTCGGCGAGGTCGTACGGCGTCACGATCCCGATGCGCAAGGTCAGGCCGCCGGCGGCTCCCGCTTCACCGGCGCGCCTCGATCGCCTCGAGGAAGCGCTCCGCGACCCATTTGTTCCCCTCCTGGGCGAGGTGGATGCCGTCGACCAGGAGCGATGGCGGGATTTCGGCCAGCTCGACGAGGGCCAGCCCGCGCTCACGGGCCAGCCGGCGATAGGTGTCGTTGAGGATAGCGATCGTCTCGTTCATCGTCCACGGCTCGCGCGGCGCCCCGAAGCCGCGCTTGCCGGGGAGGGTCGCCAGGTACACGAAACGGCCGGCGGCGGCGCACTGGTCGAGCACGGCCTGGCAGGCGGAAATGATGTCCTCGAGCAGGCGGCCCTTCCAGGCGTCATTGGTCCCGGCCCACAAGCACACCTCTGCCGCTTCCGGCACGCTCAGGAGCTCGCGGTAGTTTCGGCGCCAGATCTCGGCCCATCCCTCGCCGGGCACCCCGAAGTTCATCGTGATCCACGTCTGCTGGTGCCGCTCCGACAGCCGGCGGCCCAGGAACAGGGGGTAGCTCATGCCGTCCGGATCGCGGGAGCCGAACGTGAGGGAATCGCCCTGGCAGGCGATGACACCGTAGACCCGCGCGCGGCGGAGAGGTGGTTCCGGTTGGATCTCAGTCATGCGCGCTCGACCGGCGTGATTCGCCCCCGACGACGCCATCGATTCTACGCGGTGGAACCGCCGGGCCCTGCCCGCGGCAAGCCCGAACGGCTTCGCACCTGAACGCAGCCGGAACGAGACGAGGCCGCGAGTTCCCGCTCCGGCGGCCTCGGTGACGACCGCCGGCGGTTCCGGTACTCTCCGCGCACTCTTACCGAGCCGTGCTCTCTCCTCCGCGATCCGCTTCGCCCTCCAGCGGCCAAAGAAAGGGACGCGATCCTCTCGGTCGCACGTCGAAGGCGTGGGGAGAATCCTCGACGCTAACGATCCAGTGAGGAGGCGGGCGCGGCGAAACACCGCCCGCGGCGGCGACAAAGGCTATCTGCGGGGGGCTGGTAGCGCTACCGGGAATCGAACCCGGGTCTGATGGCTGAGAACCAAGCCTAGACGCACTTCGGCGCAATCCCTCGCAATCACTCGCAACACACCACACACGCATCCTGACCGCTCCAGTCCTGTAAAAAATGGCTTGCGCGCGATTGAGGCGCCTTGTATCCTCTCGCTGTAGCGCCGTAGCCCCGACGTAGCCCCGGCGCTGGCGGAGGTAGAAGATGGCGAATAGCCAACAGGCCGAAGGCAGGGTCGTCACGTTCACGTCGCGCAACGTGGGCGCGCTTCCCGCCGTCGACGGCAAGCGCTGCGACTGGCGCGACAGCATCGTCACCGGCTTGACGGTCCGCGTCACGCCCGACGACGCCCGGAGCTACGCGCTGGTGTACCGCTTCTCCGGCCGCGTGCGGCGCTTCACGCTGGGCGCCGTGGCTGACCTCACGCTCGCGGCCGCGCGGAAACAGGCGAAGGCGCTCAAGGGACGCGTCGCCAACGGTGAGGACCCGCAGGCCGCGAAGGTCGGCGCCGCCGTGGAGGAGAAGACGCGCCAGGAGCGCGCCCGGCTCGACGGCGAGGCGCCCCGCTTCAAGGACGTGGCCGACGCCTTCGTGAAGGACCAGGAGGAGGACTGGAGGCCGGCCACGCGCCGCGGATGGAAGCGCTACATCGAGTCCGAAATCAAGCCCGCATTCGGCGACAAGCGGCCGGGCGAGGTCACGGGCGACGACGTGCGCGCGCTCATCGAGGGAATCGAGAAGGGCGTGCCGGGCAAGCGGCCGGCCGCGCCCGTGGCGGCCCGGCGATGCTACGAAGTCGTGCGCCGGCTCTGCACCTGGGCGGTCTGGAAACGCTACCTGACCGCGTCGCCTTGCGACGCTGCGCGGCCTTTCGAGCGTAGCAAGCGCTCCGGCAAGCGGCGTGCGAGCGGGCGGGCAAAGGCATTCACAGACGACCAACTCCGCGCCATCTTCACCGCGGCCTCGGGAACCGAGGTTGGCGGGCTCTTGAACCTCATCGTCCGCACGGGCGTGCGGAGCCATGAAGCGCGCAGCGCGCGGTGGGAGGACATCGACGAGGCGGGCGCGCTCTGGCGCGTGCCGCCCGCCATGCACAAGGTCGGCGGGGAGACGGGCGAGCCGCGCCTCGTGACGCTGAGCCGGGGCGCCCTGCGTTGGCTCCACTACATCCGTGACGCGAATCAAGAAGCGGGCCAGGGCGGCTCGGCGTGGGTCTTCCCGGCCGCGACGAAGGCGTGCGAGGTCTGCGAGCAGCCCGGCCACATGGACCAACCAACCAAGGCGGCGGCGACCATCAAGGCGGAGGCGGGCATCAAGGACCGCGGGCTGCTCCACCGCCTCCGCGACACCATCAAGACGCGGCTGAGCGAGCACGGCGTAGACGCCCGCGTCTCCGAGCACGTCCTCGGGCACGTGCTCCCCGGCGTCCTGGGCACCTACGACCACGCCGAGATGCTCAAGCAGCGCCGTGCCGCCCTCGGGTGGTGGGACCGCGCCTTCGAGAAAGCCTCCATGCGCGTGCTCGTCCTTGGCGGGGACCAGATTTTCCAGCAAAAGTTAGTCCCCATCCCCGACCCGGGCGCGATGGTCCTCAAGTTCGCCCCCAAATACTGATGAAGCGCAAGCAGCCGGCCCCGGCGCCGCCCGTTGTCCTCTCGCCCGACGAAGCGCGGGCGGTGCTGTCCGGGAACCTCCGCCCCTACGCGCGCATGCTCGCCGCCGCCACGTCCGGACCATCGGGCGACCCGCTCCCGCCGGAGGTGGCGGCGTTGACGGCGTCTCTCGCGCGCGGCGAAGGCACGCAAGGTGTACGACCTCACGCCGCAGGACGAGCGCCCGGACGACTGGCGCGCCATCGTCGAGTACCTCCGCCGCAACGGCGAGTAGCCCCCCCCCGGCGTTCCTCCCCCAAAAAAGTTTTAGCACCCGAAAACACACCCGCTCGGTGTGTGTTTTTCCGCTCGCAAACTGGCGCAAGCGCCCCCGTTGTGGCGCGGCGAGGTGAGCGAATGCAACGCGGACCGCTGACGAACGAGCAGAAGGCGCAGCGTGCCGCCGCGCGGGAGGCGAGCGCGAGTCACCGCGCTGCGGCGCGAGCGCGGCGACGCGCGGAAGTGCTGCGGACGGGCGCGGGCTACCTCCGGTGGTACGACATGGCGGCGCTCTTGGGCGTCAATCCGTCGACGCTCTGGCGGTGGGTCAAGGACGGTCGGTTCACGGCCCCGAAGCGCTTCGGCAAGGGCGGCGTCGTGGGTTGGGACGCTGCGACTGCTCTCGACTGCCTGGCCCGGAACGCACGCGGCACCATCGAGGCGCCCGCGCCCCCGGAGCCGGCCCGGAACGAGCGCGGCGAGGCTGCGTAGCCATGGCGGAGGCGCTCACCGACCTCGCGCGCTGCGTCGTCGAGGAGTGCGACTGTGCGTGCCCTGACGCGGCCGCGCTCCTGTTGCACGCATCGACATACTCGGAGAACCCCGAGCTGCGGGCGCGCGCCGCCGCCGCGCTCGTCCCGCTCCATCCGCGGTGGGCGGTCTGGAACGGCTCGCGCGCCGAGCGCCTCGCGCGCGAGCAGGGCGCGGCATGAGCGCCGAGCGCACGGTGGACGCGTTCGTCGCTGAGCCGGGGCCGGGCGACTGCCCGCGCTGCGGCAAGGACTCGTGCCCCGGCGACTGCTTCCGCTTCCGCCGCGCCGACGACGTCATCAGAGAGCCGCGCCCGCGCGCCGTGGTCGAGGGCGCCGCGTGGTCCGGGCGGACTACCGTGCTCGTGAGCGAATCCGGCGCAGGGAAGACTTTCGTGGTGCTCGACCTCGCCGCCGCCGTCGCGGACGGGCGCCCCTGGCACGGACGCGCCGTCGAGCGCGGCTCCGTCGCCTACGTCTCCTTTGAGGGTGACGCGCTCGGACTCCGCCTCCGGGCGCTGCGGGAGGCGGGGTACACGCTCGACGACCTCCACGTGCTCCGCGCCTCCGCCCCCGTCTCCCCCCGCGTCGAACGCGACGGGACCGAGGTGGCGTCCATGGGCGAGGCGCAGGTCAGTACCGCACTCGCGGACCTCTCGCTCGCGCTCGCGGCGCAGGACCGCCCCCCCGTCCTACTCGTCATCGTCGACACGGTGCGCGCGTCCATGACCGGCAGTGAGGATTCCTCCGAGCACGTGAGCGCCTACCTCCGCGCCGTCACCCGCATGACGGCGGCGGTGCCGCTTGCGGCGCGCGCGCTCGTCCATCACGCGGGATGGCAGGACGCCACCGAGACGCGACGGAGGCGCGAGCGCGGCTCGTCCGCGTTCCGCGGGAACGTCGACGCGACGGTCTACCTGGAGGTGGCGTCGGAGGACAGGGCCGCGGGCGTCGCCTATCTGGAACTGCGCGCGCTCAAGGTCCGCGACGAGGACCGCCCGGCGCCGCTGCGCCTCGTCCGCCGCCGCGTCGAGCTGCTCGCCACCGATGGCGACCCCCGGCGCGGTCCGGCTACGTCCTGCGTCATCGAGCGCGACGAGCGCACGGCGGAGGACCGCGCCGCCGCCACCGCGGGCGCGCAGGACGTGCAGGACGCCAAGCTGGACGATGCCGTGCTCGCCGTCGTCCGCGACCACCAGGCGCAGGCAACGAGTGTCCGGCGCATCCGCGAGTACGTCGCCCGCGGCTACCAGGACGTGTCCGCCGCCGTCGCCCGCCTGCTCACCGCCGGGCGCCTCCTGCCGCCCGAACGACAGCGCGGACCCTACAGGCTGCCGGCATGACGAGCAGCACTGACCGGCACCGACCGGCACCCGGTGTCACTCCGTGGTGCTGGCAACGAGTAGCACCCGGCACTCCCTCTTTAGAGTGCCGGTGCTCGGTGCCACTCGCGGACGGAGCCATGCGGACGGCGCGCCGCTCATGCCTGCGCCGCAGCGGAAGGCCGCGCCATCGAAGGCCCGCGCCGCCGCCGGCCGTGCGGTTGGTCGGCTACCAACGAACCACGAGGGCTAAGTGACTGATTCAACGGATGAGCGAACGGCCGCGAGCGCCAGGGGCTGCGCAGGGGCTACGTCAGAGCGCACGGGGGCGTCCGTCACCGTGCCGTCGCCGCCCGTCCGCCGCGGCCCTGACGGCCGCTTCGCGCCGGGCAGCGGGCGCCCCGCGCGCCGTACTCGTGGAGGCGCGCCCGGCAACGTGAACGCGGTCCGGAGCTGGGCGCTCCTGTACTGGCGGCGTGGCGCCCGGCCCCTGCCCCCTGGGCTGCGGTGGGTCGACGTTGTGGCGCGCAGGTTCCACGAGGCCGGCATCGAGGCGGCCGGCGGGCCGGAGCGCATGTCCTTCGCCCGACGCGAGGCGCTCGTGCGGGCGGCGTCCTCGCGCGGGGCGTGGCTGCTCGCGCAGGCGCGCGGCGAGGCCGAGCACGAGGCGCGCTTCAAGCGCGAGGAGCGCGAAGACCTGCGCATCGTGTTCCCGGACGGCACGGACTGGACGCCCCCGGCGAAGACGTTGCGCGAGCTGCTGATGTCCCGTGAGGCGTCGCAGAGCAGCGCGACGGTTCCGGCATCGTCGAGCGTCGAGAACGCGTCCCAGCGAGGCGCGCAGGAGGTGCCATGAGCGATTGGACAATCAGCGAGACGGAGGCCGGCGGCCTACTGCTGCCGACCACGACGCCGTCCGGGCCGCACGTCGTCGTGCTCGGACGGCGTCAGCGCGCCTACCTGGCGAACGTCGTCCTGGCGCTGCCCGAGGTCAAGGCCGCAATCCAGCAGGCGGTAAGACAGCGAGAGTCGGCGCTGACCTCGCGTTGCGAGGCCGCCATCGAGGCCGTCATCGCGTCGTCGCAGGCCGAAATCGCGAAGGCGCGCGCCGGCTCCGTCGAGGGCCTCGACCGCCTCTGTGGCTTGTTGGAGGAGCTACTCACGCGCGAGCCGGGGGACACCGTCGTCAACGTCGCCGCGCCCAACGTTACCGTGGAGGCGCCGGAGAAGAAGCCCACCATCAAGGAAATTCGCCGCGATAAGTTTGGGCAAATCGAGGACGTAGTAGAGCGGCCGCTGGTGCCGGCGGACCTGGAGCGGTGAACCTCCTCGACGCGCTGCGCGACCGCTCGTTGCTCGGGGCGCTGCCCGCGTTCGCGGACCTGCGCTCGTGGGCGCAATGGTTCACGTACGAGAAGGCGCGGCGCGGCGTGCCGCTCGATGGCCGCGAGCTGGAGGACTTCCGCCGGTTCACGGGGCGCACGGCGCCGCAGGCGGGAGGCTACCGGGCCGGGCTCGTGCTCACCGGGCGGCAGGCCGGGAAGACGCGATGGCTCGCCACGAGCGCGGCCTTCGAGGCCGTGTCCGCGACGGCGGCGCCGGGGGCGTTCGTGACGTTCGTCGGGCAGGACCTCCGCGGCGCGCAGCGGGCGGCCTGGGCCTACGTGCGCGAGGTCTTCGACCTGCCCGCGTTCCGCGGCGAAGTCTTGCGCCAGACGCAGGACACCATCGAGTTGCGCTCGGGCGTGACGCTCGCCGTCCTCCCCTGCCGTCCGTCGTCAACGCGCGGCGTGCGCAACCTGGCCGTGCTCATGGACGAGGCGGCGCACTTCGTCACGAGCGAGGGCCGAGCGGTCGACGTAGAGATGCACCGCGCAGTCATGCCGTCGCTGCTGACGACCGACGGGTGCTTGACCATCGCCACCACGCCTTACGCCGCGCGCGGCCTCGTCCATGACCTGTACCGCAAGCATTGGGCCGTGGACGCGAGCGACGTCCTCGTGTGGCAGGCGGGCAGCGCGGACATGCACCCCGGCCTCGACGCCGCCGCGCTCCAGCGTATGCGCGAGGCGGACCCGGAGAGCGCGGAGTCCGAGATTGACGCGGGCTTCCGCCGTGGCTTGGCCGCGCTGCTCGACGACGAGGCCGTCGCGGCGTGCACCGTCGCGGGCCGAATGGAGGTCCCGCCGGAGGCGTGCCGCGAGCGGACCGTCCGATGGTTCGCCGACCCGGCGACCGGCTCGAAGGGCGGGGACCACTTCGCGGCGGCGGGAGGCTACCGCGACGAGCGGGGCGGACGCGTGGTGGTGGTGGCCTTGCGCTCCTGGGCGCCGCCCTTCGACGCCCGCGCCGTCGTCGCGGAGCTGTCGGAACTGGCGCGGTCCTATGGGTGCCACGAGGTCATCACGGACCACTTCGGCGGTGCCCTCGTGTCCTCCCTGTTCCACGAGGTGGGCATAGCGCACCGGCCGAGCGACCTGGCGTCCTCGGACCTGGCGCTGCGCGCCGTCGCCGTCGTGCAGACGGGCGGGTTGGAACTTCCGGACCCTGCGCTGTCGCGCACGGCCCAGGCGCTCCAGCGCGAGCTGCGGGCGTTGGAGCGCCGGCCCGGCGG
>WNFI01028534.1_pt1 | contig 31805 bp, 28 predicted proteins | sample 5400471 | NCBI WGS metagenome assembly WNFI01 (sample SAMN13153348, study PRJNA577476) | soil metagenome | isolation source: 100 cm saprolite on Douglas fir-dominated hillslope | place: USA:California | collected 2013-09-17 | reverse complement strand
CAACTCGCCTTCGGTACGATCGATTCGTGGCTGGTGTGGAATCTGACCGGTGGCAAGGTCCACATCACCGATCCATCCAACGCGTCGCGCACTATGTTGTTCAACATCCGCACCGGCGCATGGGATTCCGCGCTGCTCAAACTTTTCTCGATCCCCGCTTCCGTTCTCCCGGAAGTTCGCTCCTCGAGCGAAGTGTACGGCGAAGCAACCGATATCCTGCCTGGCGTCCCGATCGCTGGAATCGCCGGCGATCAACAAGCCGCGCTCTTCGGTCAGGCCTGCACGCAGCCTGGCATGGTAAAAAACACATACGGCACCGGTTGCTTCATGTTGATGAATACCGGGACAAAACCGATTTTGTCGAAGAACAAACTCCTCACCACCGTCGCGTGGCAAATCAACGGCAAAACCGAATACGCGCTCGAGGGCAGTATCTTCATCGCTGGCGCCGTTGTGCAGTACCTGCGCGATAGCCTCGGACTGATCAAGACATCGTCTGAAGTCGAAACACTCGCGAAATCCGTTCCGGATAACGGTGGCGTCTACTTCGTCCCCGCCTTCGTGGGTCTGGGTGCGCCGCACTGGGATCAATTCGCCCGCGGCGCCATCGTCGGACTCACTCGCGGTTCAAACGCCGGACACATCGCCCGCGCCGCACTCGAAGCGATTACGTATCAAGTCACCGACGTGCTCCACGCCATGCAGGCCGACGCCGGCATTAAATTGAAAGAGCTCCGCGTCGACGGCGGTGCTGTCGTCAACAACCTCCTCATGCAATTCCAAGCGGACATGCTCAACTGTCCGGTCATCCGCCCCAAGGTGGCCGAAACGACCGCGCTCGGTGCGGCCTATCTCGCCGGACTCGCAGTTGGCTTCTACCGCAATCAAGCCGAGATCGCCCGCAACTGGGCCATCGACCGTCGCTTCAAACCCACGATGAAACCCGCCACCCGCACCGCCCTCTACGCCGGCTGGACGAAAGCGCTGGATCGAGCGAGAGGGTGGGAAGACACAAAGTAATGCAATGTGATGTGTGATATGTGGCGTGTGACGAGCTTCAGAAAAGCCCGGCGCAATCAGGACATTCTGTCATTCACGGATTACAATAACTGTGCTGCCAACGCATTGCGGGCGCAAATGTGAAGAAGGAAATAAAAGAGGGAAAGCGGTTTGCGTCCGCGCGTCACATGACACACGTCACACTGCTTTTTTGGTAGTGGGTCAGTTTGAATTAACCTAGGATTCTGAGGATTCCGGCAGTCGGCATTAAGATCTGATACTGATTCAGGAAAAAAGGTGGTTTGTAGGACAAACTAACTACCAATGAGCCGGTTTGTGAACATCACGTTTTTTAGTGGGTGCAGGATTGGGCAGCAAACAAGCGAGACAGTCTTCAGGAGATATATTTGTACAGTTCTTCATGTGCATTTTTCTTGTCTCGCGTTTAAATGGACGGGCGATGCCTAAATCTACGTGGGGGTACGCTTCGGAAAATAGATTAATCGCGGGCATCAAATCGGCATCACCCGAGATGATGCAGACCCATTTTGCCTTTGGGCCTAAATGCATGCCTATTGGAACGTCTTTTTTAGCCCAATTTCCATCGGTTACAACCTTAACACCCATTCTTTTAAGACATTGGTGATAAGATTTTTGCCGGTCTACGTGATCGGCTCCCTTGTGCGACGAGTATGCGGTAAAAAATAAAATATTAGGATACGGGCATTTAGGCGGAAATAACCTGTTAAGTAAAAGCTCACTGAGCTTCCTAACATCAAGCCATCGAACTTTATGCCCGGCGTGCTCTTCTATGGCTAAGAGCGAGTGGTAAAGATTATATCCGTCTATTAAAACCACGGATTCCCGAGTACATTCAGTAATCATCGGGAATTTTTGGCAAAAAATTAGCCGTAAGTTTTTGGCTTACGGCATCTGCAATGCGAGGTGCAATCACACCGATCACTGCAGTGATGTTGTGATTTACCATCGGATATTTCGTCAAAAATTCAAGTGTATTTTGTATATATAAAATATGCATAGAATTCCGCATGATTAAATTCTTCACGCAGCCGTCTGCTTTTCATCTTTTAGAAGATCGATAATTTCTTCCAAATTCCAGACATGATTAGATACCCCTGCTTGCATTGCCGGGGTAACGCGTAAGCTTTGGTGAATCCGGCAGAAATTGTAATAGCAGAAGAACAGGGCAAGCATGTGCTCGTGATTCTCGACTTTTTTAGAGAAGGCATTTGTTAGGCGTGTGAAACGGCGGTTTCCCATGCGCATTGTCAGGTTGGACCGCTCTCTTCGGACCTTCGCCGTAAATCTTTATGAGTTGCGCGTAGTCGATTTCTTCTCCGAACGCGGTTTCTACGGCATACAGATAAGCTTTGTGACCGTCCGTAGTAAGTTGGACGCGATGCGAGAGCCGTGCGGCTAGGTCGTGCATGAAATGATAAGCCGCCTTCGCATCACGCGTGCCTACGTACCAGCGAGGAATCAGCTTTGTATCAGCGTCTAGGGCTGTCCATGTCCAGCAATCGCCCCAATCTTTGGCCTTCGTTTCTTTCGTGGTGTTCTTTTCCTTCGCACCAACGAAAGACCAAACCTCGTCGCATTGAATGCGCTTGCAGGTGAGTTGACGAAAAGCGCGATCCTGGAAAACCGAACAAGCTAGGCCAACGTCCGCGAGAAGCTTCGATACGGTGTTCTTCGCGACACCCGTGAGACGAACCGTGGCTCGGATGCTGTTGCCCTCGACTAAGCAGTTAATGACCCGCACACGCTGTTCGTCGGAGAGCTTATTCATAAGCTAAATCTCATGCATGTGTTGCAAGCATAGCAAGCATAATAAGTAAATGCTTGACGCATAAAACGCAAGGCGCATGCTCCCATGCACATGAACCATCCATCAAACTCAATCCAATCGTCCGGCGGGAAAGCTCGCGCGGATTCTCTTCGCGATGAACAGCGAAAAGAAATAGCCACAAAAGCCGCCCAAGCTAGATGGGCCAAGCCTAGGGCCACACACAGAGGCGTTCTTAGAATAGGGGACGCGAAAATACCATGCGCAGTCCTAAGCAATGGGAAGCGCGTCATTACCGAACACGGCATCACCAACGCTATTCTCGGTTCTCGCAGCGGAGCGTCCAAAAGGTTGAAAAAGGCGGCTGAAAGTGAAGGGGCCCTATTGCCCTTGTTTTTGGCTCCTAAAAATCTAGATCCATTTATAGACAATGAGTTAAGGAGCGGGCCCCTTAACCCGATTGTTTACGACGATGAGAATGGGACCGAGCAAGGGTACGACGCCATTGTTCTTCCGGCTGTCTGTGAGATATGGCTCAAAGCCCGAGAGGCGGGAGCACTACAAAAACAACAGCTTGGAAAGGCCTTGTCGGCTGAGGTGCTAATGCGATCTTTGGCGAAGGTCGGCATCACAGCGCTCGTAGATGAAGCCACGGGATACCAAGAGGTCAGAAACAAAGAAGCGCTTCAGGCCCTACTTGATGCATTCCTCCTTAAGGAACTTGCGGCTTGGGCGAAGCGGTTCCCTGATGAGTTTTATAAAGAGATTTTTAGGCTACGAGGTTGGCAGTGGAATAAGCTATCCGTGAAACGTCCGATATTGGTAGGAAAACTGACCAACGACATAGTTTACGAACGGCTTGCGCCTGGTGTGCTTGCTGATCTTGAAAACAAAAACCCGAAAGATGATCGAGGAAGGAGGAAAGCAACACACCATCAATGGTTGACTGAGGATGTTGGCCACCCCGCGTTAGCGCAGCATCTGCATGCAATCATAGGTCTGATGCGGGCGTCTGGCTCATGGGTTCAATTCCACGACATGCTTGATAAGGCATTCCCAAAACGTGGAGACACCATGCCCCTAGAATTTATCGAGGTTTAAGGGGCCCACCTGTCACCTGCTCCACGATTGAAAGCGCATTCTGAACCGCATCCTTGCGGGCCGCTTTCTTCTTGGGAGCAGGTTTCTTTTTTGTCGTTGGCTTCTTCATAAATCGAAAAGAACACGCGGTAGCTTGTAGGGCAACTGTTCTGCGATCTTCGTAAGCGGATGCTTTCCCTTGCGCCGCCGTGGCATGGAAACAGCGATTGTCCGGCGTTCATCTTTTTCCTGAATCCATTCCACCGGCATTTCCTTTTCGTGCGCTCCTACGGCCACGTGGATGAAATTGCGGAATCGCTTACCGAGTTTGCATTGAGGCTTCCTGCGTTGAACGCAGCGAAGGGGAGTCAACGAGCAGCCCCGAACGGCCTTAACCCGTTCGCGAATTAGCTGCTCTCGTTGCTCCTTGTCCATGCCTCCCAACTGCTACAAAAGAGGGGGTTAACAATTCGGAATTCAAACTGACCCACTACTGCTTTTTTCCATGGATCGCTCCTCCGCTCTCACTCAACTTAAATCCACGCCAGTCTTCGATGTTCTAATCATCGGCGGCGGGGCGACGGGGTTGGGTGTTGCCGTGGACGCAGCGGCGCGCGGGTTTCGCACGGCTTTGGTCGAGCAGCACGACTTCGCGAAGGGTACGTCCAGCCGGAGCACAAAGCTCGTTCACGGTGGCGTCCGCTACTTGCGCAGCGGCGAAGTGGGATTGGTGCGGAGCGCCCTGCACGAGCGCGGATTGATGGAAAAGAACGCGCCTCACCTCGTGCGTCGCCAGCCGTTTGTCATCCCGGTTTACAGCACGCTCGACAAACCGTTCTACGGTTTCGGGCTGAAAATCTACGAGATGCTCTCCGGTTCCCTCAGCTTCGGGCCTACCCGAATTCTTTCCGCGGAAGAAACCATTCAATTCCTGCCAACTGTAGTGACCGAAGGACTACATGGTGGCGTGGTTTACTACGACGGACAATTCGACGACGCCCGTCTCGCGCTCACCCTCGCCCAAACTGCAACCGACCACGGCGCAGCCGTCATCAACTACACACGCGTCGAGTCGCTGATCAAAGAAACAGGCCGCGTCGCCGGGGCACACGTAATCGACGGGGAAACCGGCGAACGTTTTCCAATCCATGCCCGGGTCGTGATCAACGCAACCGGCATTTTCACTGACCAGATCCGCCACTTGGACGATGCCGCTGCCGCGCCGATGATGGACGTGAGTTCGGGTGTGCACCTCGTTTTGGACAAATCGTATTTACCGGGAGATCACGCGTTGATGATTCCGAAAACCGCCGACGGCCGCGTGCTGTTCGCCGTTCCCTGGCACGGCCGCGTTGTGGTCGGCACCACCGATGAAGAACGCTCTGGACCTGAACTCGAACCGAAGCCGCTGGAGCAAGAAATCGAATTCCTCCTCGAACATACGGCGAAATACATCGCCAAGCCGCTCAAGCGATCAGATGTTTTGAGCGTCTTCGTGGGCCTGCGCCCGTTGGTGAAAAAAGGCGAAGGCACGTCCAGCGCCGCGCTCTCACGCGACCACGTGATCGTGATTTCGGACGCCGGCCTCGTCACCATCACCGGCGGCAAGTGGACCAGCTACCGCAAGATGGCAGAGGACACCGTGGACCACGCCATCGAGACCGCAGGCCTGCCCGCAAAAACCTGCCCGACCGCCGACCTCCCTCTTCACGCCGCCCCGGCCTTTGACAATGGCACAGGGGCCGACTTCTCACCTTACGGCACACTGGCCGCCGAAATCGAAGCGTTGGCTCAAGTCGATCCACGCCTGGCCGAACGCCTCCACCCTCGCCTTCCTTATCGTGCCGTCGAAGTCGTTTGGGCCGTGCAACGCGAAATGGCCCGAAGCGTCGAAGACGTCCTCGCCCGCCGCACCCGCGCCCTCCTCCTCGACGCTCGCGCCGCCATCGCATCCGCATCCGCGGTCGCCCGTCTGATGGCCCACGAACTCGGAAAAGACGCGACGTGGCAAACCGCCCAAGTCACGGCCTTCACCGCCCTAGCCCGAGGCTACTTGCTTTAGACGCCGTTGACCCACCGGCTTGAGTAAAGGTGGGGTGGGACCGCCTGTGGCCTGCGAAGCTTTAGCAAAGCAGGCTGGGCCCGCCGTCGCACGGAAGATGCAGATCGAATCTTCAGTGGACGCAATCTCCAGACGTAAAATCCAACTTTTCCATCACGATAACTCACACGGCGGGCACAGCGGTTCCGTCCTACCTCGGCGGCCGATCTGCAACCAAAGCGATAGGACCGGATTTTTGGCCACAAGAGATCACAAAGATCGCAAAATAGATTCAGCGCAGAGAAACCCCTCTCTGTGATCTTCGGGCTCTTGTGTGGGCAATATTCCACGTTTGCAGTTCTATCAGAGCCGTCTTTGGCAGGTATGCTTTTCTGATTTCCCTCTGTGCCCTCCGTGAGGTCCGTGTTCAAAATGTTCGCGGTGGCCCCCGTGTTTTAAAAAAAGCGTGACATATCAACTATTATGTTTATATATCAACGATTGTCATGATAACAAACCGTTTCATCCTACTTTTCGCGCTCGGAATTTCCGGGCTGCTTTTCTCGGGGTGTTTGACGAACTGGTCCGGTCGGCGGACGACCCAGGCCACCAGCGTGGTTCAGTTCTTGTATCCTTCAGATTTCCAGCATGCCGACGCCCCGGGCGTGCCGGTGCTCAAACTGCCCTTGTGCGTCGGCGTCGCCTTTGTTCCAGCGGCCAAGATCAACAATGCTTACGCGTCTGCATCTGGTAATCTTTCCGAGAAAGCAAAAGCAGATCTGTTGAAACGAGTCTCCGACGAATTTCGTGCTCTGCCCTATGTGAAATCGATCGAGGAAATCCCCACTGCGTATCTGCGCCCAGGCGGCGGTTTCGAAAATCTCGATCAAATCAAGCTGATGTTCGGCATCGATGTCATCGCGTTGGTTTCTTATGACCAGGTTCAACTGACTCACGAAGGACTTCTCTCTCTCGCCTATTGGACGATCGTGGGCGCCTATATTATTCCGGGCGAAAAGAACGACACGCAGACGTTGATGGACACCGCCGTGTACGACATCACCAGCCGCAAGCTTCTCTTCCGTGCGCCGGGCACCAGTCAGGTCAAAGCGAATTCCACCGCCATAAATCAGTCGGAACAACGCCATCTCGATAGCTTGCGCGGCTTCGATGAAGCCACTCGGCAACTCGTCGCTAATCTCCAACGCGAACTCGACCGCTTCAAAGCGCGCGTCAAAGAGTCACCCGAAGAATTCAAGATAGAACACAAACCCGGCTACACAGGCGCTGGATCCCTTGACGCTTGGTTCGTCACCACGATCGCCGGAATCGCTCTCGTCGGCATCGCCCGGCGATCCCGCGTCAAGACTGCGAACCTTCCGCTTCCGTGGTTAACCTTTGCCGTCGCGGCTATCGCTTTTATCGTCTGGCATTTTCCATCGCTTAATTCCTCGCTGATTTATGACCGGCATCAAATCGTACACGGCGAGCTTTGGCGGCTGTGGTCGGGCCACTTCGTCCATTTCACCCAAAGCCATTTCTTGCTCGATACCGGCGTCCTTGTAGCGGCCGCGGCGTGGAGCGAGCTTCGTCACTTTCAAGGCATGGGTCGCCTCCTTGTCTTGACCCCACCTGTGATCAGCCTCGCCCTGCTTGTCTTTGATCCCCAATTGCTCGTTTATGCCGGACTCTCAGGACTAGCCACCGCAAGCGTGGTCTTTGCGGCCTGCAGTGAAATCGAAAGGTCTCCGGATTATCGCTGGCCCTGGATAGCATTACTGGCATTGGTCGTGGTTAAGATCGCATCGGAATTCGCGCTCGGAACGACCGTTTTCACAACCTTGGATACCGGTATCCGGATTGCGCCCATCAGCCACGCTTTCGGCGTACTCGCGGCAGCCGTTTGGTGGGAACATCTTCACCTATCGAGGCTTTCAAATTCGGGGTAGAGCTAATGAGTATTTTGCTGATAAAATAATCCTATAAGATTATAAATAGTCGGCAGGCAACGGCGGCACAGGCCCCCCGGACTTGGTTCTTCCGCCCGCCCTCACACACCGGCACGACCGACCGCCGGGCCTTCGCTCACCGGGCAATCCGAATCCATGCGCAAGGACATCGCGAAGTTCGACATGGATGTTCTTCAAGCCAGCTTGGGCAGCGCGCAACTGCGTGCGTTCGATCATGACCGGTTCGATGTCGAACGTGTGCACATTTTCTGTCGTCCGGCGAGCCACCGGTATCGTAAATGTACCGTAGCCGCAGCCAAGTTCCGCCACGATGCCTTTGCTGTCTGCGATTCTCAAACGGTCCAAAATCAGCGGGACATCGAAGAGCGATTCCCAATAGATTTCCTGGGGCATTCCACTTTCCGGCACTTTCATAGGGTGGCGGCAAGCGCCGGCAACGTGAGCCGGCGGAAGATCGTGTCAACTTGGGAAGGCGACAGTTTTGGACTGCGCTCGAACCACCAGAATAAAACGGAAAATAGTGCGTCCACAGCGAACTGCACCACGGCATCGCGCGGAATTTCATCAGTGCGAGTCTGGGGCTTGGCGCTGCACAAGTCCTGGCGGATTACATCGGCGAGCAGCCGCTTGATCCTGCGTATTACGATTGGTCCGCCCTCGTTTTTAAGGAGCGCTTGGAAGACATCGCAATACTCATGCACATGTTCGAAGAATACGCGGCTAAAACCGAGCAAAGGCGGGTTTGCTTCGCCCGGAGCGGCAAGCGCTTCACTCCGCTGGGCGAGCAGCGCAGCGTGTAAATGCTGCAGCCCATTAAGCAATAGACCTTCCTTGCTGCCGTGATGAGCGTAAAACGTGGAGCGACCAACGTTCGCTTGAGCGACAATGTCTTTGATCGTGGTTGCTTCGTATCCCTTCTCCAGAATCAGCGTGTTCAGCGCTCGGTGTAGCGATTGCTCGGTGCGCGCAATTCGGCGGTCTGGTTTGGCTCTGGACATGGGCGAACTCTCGTTAGTTTTTGGACAAATCACGCATTTTGTCCGTTACGGAACATCCGCGCGTGCGAGTTCGTTGACTGAGACGATGTACGTTTCGAAACATCGTGGGCAACATGAACCATTCCGTCGACGATACGCAACTTGGATACCCGTCGTGTCCATGACGTCACGACTACGCAAGCTGGGCCTCATCGTGCATATCACCTCTTCGGTCGGTTGGCTCGGCGCCGTGGCCGCTTTTCTGGTTTTAAGCATCGCCGGCTTGACCAGCCAAAATGCCAAGACCGTGCACGGGGCATATCTTGCGATGAACCTGATTGGCGAATTCATCATCGTCCCGCTGAGTCTTGCTGCATTGGCAACGGGTCTTATTCAAGCGCTCGGGACCGACTGGGGCTTATTCCAGTATTATTGGGTGCTGGTGAAATTCGTTCTCACCATCGGCGCCACCATCCTCTTGTTGCTTCATCAATTCACAGCTGTGGCGGAAGCCGAGAAGCTCGTGTCAGGCGTGACGGACGGAACGCTGCCCAGCGCAGGCCGCTTGGGTCTCCAACTTGTGGTCGACGCCAGCCTCGCCATTTTGGTGCTGCTCGTGGTCACGACACTTTCAGTTTTCAAACCGTGGGGCAGAATCGATTATCAACGACGTCTAATGGAACAAGATGGACAGGATACATCGCACGAAACGCATCTGTCCGCCCAACCGACGCGGCCTTACTCTAGAGAGATCGCCGACGGACGGTCCTTCCGGCTCAAGATATTCCTCGCTGGAATCGGTCTGATCCTGGTCGTGTTCATTGCTCTGCATTTCATCGGCGGTGGGTTTCGACACCACTGAACAGAATTTCAAAACACCTTAGAGCGCTAAAACGCAATTTCGCGGGCAACGATTGAATCATTGCATTTGTGGAAAAGAGAGATTGATCGGCACCGAGCGAGCCGTGCTACGTTATTTCGGTCAAAATTATTCCGACCGTTTTTGAGACATAAAAACTATCTCACGCCGGAGCTCAATTCTGCTACGAGAAATCACAATTTCATAAGCTCAGGAATTATGGTTTAGCGATCTGGCACTTTTTCAGCCCCCCTTTCGTAGACAAACAATTGGGACCTTCAGCTTTTGATCGATGACAGCTCGTGCCGGTTTTCAGCCGAAATTTTAAACCCAGTTCTCCTATGAAAACAGGCCAAAAATTTGACATGTGGACCCCTGGCACTTTTTTTCCACCACTCTACCATCAAATCTTCTACTAAAGAACTTTTAGGGAGCGTAAGTAACCGTTCGCGTGCCAGCCACTGAGTTAACCGTAACCGTCACGCCTTGTGTAAAGAAAGCGGGATACGTTTCGTTCGCGACCGTATTGAGTGCCTTCACATAGGCAGTGGGACCTACGAGGAGTGTTCCATCCACCGTAGAGACCCCGTTTTCAAGGTAGTATTGGTCGGCTGCAGCAGAAAGCTGACGAACGTTATTGAGCACGGCTTTGTCCTGGGAACTTTGACGCACTTTCTGAAACGCAGGAATAGCCATCGCGGCCAATAAGCCGATGATGACGACCACTATCATGATTTCAACAAGGGTAAACCCTCGAGTCTTCTTCGAAGTATCCAAATTTAGGGCGTTCATATCTATATTATTAGAATTATATTATATATACATTTCCATGAAACACGCGGAGCTATAGCAGCGAGAATACAAATAAGCCGTTCTATTATTATCCAAGGCCAATATTTACCAATTACTTACATGATCATTTTTGTAGAAATACCGCTATTTTTTGAGAGTATCCCAGAGGTCCGAGATGAAGATTCGCTCCGCTCCCTTTTCAGGCATTGTCGAATCAACGCCATTATTTTCGGCGGCTCTTCTCGCAAAATCCATCGCGGGCACCTCGAACCTAATCGCGGGACTTGCTCAAAGTCGATGGCGTAACCGAGCTTCTCGGCTTACGCTCTGCCAACACCTCCCGAGATAGTAATAGGGCTCGTCGCAGGCACTGGGTTCGCTATCGCTAAGACGAGGCAAACGAGGACTAGGATGTATTAACAGAAACTAACGGCGGGAATCGATTTCAGGAAACTTCACAGAACCGTAACATGATTTCCTATGAACAAGGCGCTTTTCTGCATTCCGCCAATTCTGCCACCCGGAATTAAATTCATGTAAGTGGGTTCCTCTGTACTAACTGAAAAGTTACCGCTACAGACATCTTCGATCTTCGACCGTTTTTTTGCCGCGTTGCCTAATATTCAAGCGCGTTCGAGTTGTGGGTTTCGCTCACTACAAACTCAATCTCCGATTCCTCATACGTGCAGTTCTTTTCGTGCTCACAGAATCGTTTAATAAATGAAAAAATTCCGGCAAGGCTTCTGTGAAGATCTCGGTTGTCGCGATGACCAGTTTACGTCGCGCGTATTTTGGCACTGCCTGTACCGCCGTGCGTTTCCCTTCGCGCCATTTCTTATTTTCTTTGGCTCCTCGATCTTCGACGTCGATCGCGAGCTGATCAACGCCGCGGGCCGCGCCACCAACATGCGACACGTTCGAGAACTCATCGGAGATCATTTCACGGATTCGACGAATCGCGGCTGGTGGCGAAAAAGAGCCTGCCTGCGCATTTCAACGTATCGTTTGAAAGAGCTCGGCCGGCGGTACGTGCCCGACGAGGGCAGCACGATTTAGAGCATGTCTTTAAAGTAGATACGCGCGCTACCTGTTTCCGACTCAAAAGCCGCTGAAAGTGGATGCATAAAGCGAACGATCGGAAGCCGTGATGAGTTCTCGCCATTTCGTAATCCCATATGGCTGCCCGCTCACGAAATTCGCCAACGATTCATCGTAGTGAAAGGCGTCGTTGCCGGTCAGAGCAATGGTGTTACCGACAAAAGCACCTGCAACCACACCGCTATTGCCTCCTCCCTTCATACTGATAGCCGCATTGGGAGCATACACGACGGCACTGAGAATGCCATTGCCTGCGATCGAGATATTTTGAGAGGCGGTGCCAGTGCCCCAAAACTGCATGTCGATCGGCTGAGTGGCGTTATTAACCGCCCCGTCACCGGCAATGCTGATATCTCCGGCCGTATAAACTTTCAAAGTCGAGCCGGGCTTCACCACGATCGAGCCGTGGCCGGTCACGCTTATAGCTGAGCTGCCGGCCGCAGCACTCACGACGAGTGTCACATTGCCGCTTATCGTCAGAGTGTTATTGTTTCCGCTCAAGCTGATGCTCGGCACAACGTAGACTGTTGAAAGGCTGGCCGTCCCTAGCGAATAACTCCCGTTGATCGCCGACACGGCCTGAGCCGACGATGTATCGGGCGCAGTGACGGTATCGAAGTTCGCGGTGAAATCTGTGGTGATGTGAGTCGGGTCAACGGTGCCCTGCGGGCTGCCGAAACTGGCGATTGTGCCGTTGGGCCCCACGCTGATCGACGCGGTCGTCGTACCTCCCACAGCCGCGTAGCCCCAGATATCCGCATTGCCCAGGCCGACCGCGCCACCGGTTGCCGTTGTGACGGTAGTACTGCCGACGCTGCCATGGTCGTGCGCTACGGAACTGCTATACGGCACGACCTGTGCGGGAGAGCTGTTCGTCGGGTTCGAGTTCCAACTGTTAACTCCGGCATTATTTCCGCTAAAGGAAACTTGATTTTTCGCCACCAACCCGTTCGCAAAATAAGAACGCTGATAGAGCGTCACCTCTACCATTTTGGTCACGGGCGCGCTTCCGTCCGGCTGATTAATAATCGCCTGGGCGGTCACCACAGGCACTTGGCCAACGCCAGGACTGTAGTTCTGAATGTAGACTTTCACTTTCCCTGTCGTGTTTTGGGGGTAGTTGAACCCCGTGAAGGTCTGCTTCGCGTTGACCCCGTCGCTCGTATCCCAGCCGGTCCAGTTGTTTTGGTTCAGGGCGTAGACCCCGAGTTCGAGACCGCTGTCCGCGAGGTTCATGGACGCGTTTTCATAAAAGGACCGGTTGGAAAGCTTAAGGGCATTCGTCGACATGCTGATGTAACTCCCCAAAGCAATGGCTATGATCGCGGCCAATAGCATGGCAACGATCAAGACGGAGCCCTGGTTGGATTTAGGGAGTGATTGCCGAGATGTTATCGTTTTCATGCCGTCACCTTTTTGTTGCGCAGAATATACCGGGCCGAGAGCACCATCTCGCTGACCGCTACCGCCGTGGTGCTTGTCCGGACAGTCGTGAGCGTAATTTGCAACTGCTTGGTTTCCGTGTCGTTCGCCGCCGCACCTGAGCCGCCGATCTTGTACCGGTCGAAACCAAAAGAGCTTACATTTTTAACCAGCGTAGCGGGCGGGTTCGTCGAACTGGCATCGCCCACTTTTGAGCAAAAACACTGATAGGTCGCGCTGCCGGAAGTGGTATCCCAGTAATAGGTAACCTGGCTGGTTGTAGAATCAGCCGCATTGGGGATGGTCAGGGTGACGCTATTGCCTCCATTGCTGTTCACGGCGTCGTTCCAGAGGATACCGCTGGCATTGCGCGCGTCTTCGCTGAATTTCTCCAGGCCTTTGCGTGCGCGCGTTTCAAGTTCCACGTAATTCGCGACATTCGCGCCGCTGCGACCCATCATCAAAAATGTCGACAAGATCGCTGCCAAGACAAACACAGAGAGCGTAGCGGACACCATCACCTCAACCAAGGTGAATCCAGCCGCGGATGCGCCCTTAGTGCGAGGTGTAGAAATAGTCGCTGATGCCGTTCTTTGCATAATAGGTGTTGTAGTTGAGCGAGTGGGCGCGGTTGTCGTATCCCGTCCACGTGACCGTAAGGACAATCGACTTCACATTCGTGAGGCCTGAAACATCGGTCACAGTCCGCGTGCAGCTAAAATGGCTAAGAAGGGCCGCCGCCTTCACATTGTATCCGGTAAAAGAACTATCGATTGCCACAGCCTGACTCGCCGGAAGAGCGCTCACCTGGCTCCAATTGAGCAGACGAATATCTTCGATCATGCTTTGCAAAATCTGGCCTCCGATCGTCGTATTGCGCGCTACATCGATGGCAAGAAAACCGCGCTGAAGAGCCGGTATCGACGAGGAAATGGCAAAAGCCATTATGATAACCGCCATCATCACTTCGATCAGAGTGAATCCGTCGTTCCTTTTGTATTTTGATTTCTCTATCCTGCAAGTGCTCGCATTGAACATAGTCATGGGGGCAATGACTATATCGGCACACACTGTTAGAATGTTCGAGACCTGAGTTGTAAAAATAACGAAAATCGCGGTTCTCGTTTTTAATAAATCCCATAAATAAATTATTTTAAATATCGATTGATCGCATTTATCATTCTCGATTTATTTTATGCTATAGGTGTATTTTTATTTAAATACGGATTAGGAGAATCGTCGGATACAGCCATACGGCGAAGCGCATATGTCGTAAGTCGAAGAAATAAGCGCTACATGTGACCGAATACACTTTTGTGCGCGTGTCCTTGTTTGAAATTACGTCGCTCGATCCCCGATTCTTTGAGATCGCGTTTCCGCGATTAATTTCTCCGATCTGTTCAGACCACTGGGTGTTTTTTAAAGAGACCGATCGGCATAAATATCGCACGCTCTGCCGATTAAATCGGGCGATTGATCGGTTCCGGTCTGGAACCTCGGGGAAATCGGAAAGTCTCAGCCTTACTCAGGCACCGCGGAGTCGACGGGTGCTTAAATACCCCACGAGTGCCGGCTGAAACACACGATACAACTATGAAAACCATCACAACAAAACGAGGGTCCCTGTTGAGTTACAACGTGATCCTGGCTGCCGCCCTTTTATCATCCGGCCACTTGTTTGCGCAGGACAAGGATGATGCGGCAACGATCGCAGCGGCGGCGAGAATCGAGGCCGCGGCTTCGGAAAAAGGAGGAGATGCTGCGGTTTCCGCCAGCATATCCGATCGTTTTTCTCAATTCGCAGGTTCGAGCGCCAATGCCATGGCATTGGTGACCGGCCTTCGTAGCGGTTCTTCAATTACACTCACGCAGACGGTCAATGGCGTGATCACGGCCACCGCGTTCACACCGGCAACGGGCAAGCAGGGCTACGGCAACGTCTTCATTTCACTCGCACTTGCCCAGCAGAGTCTGGTCAAGGCGGGGATCGCCAGCCCCACGCCGGCGCAGCTCCAAACGGCGTTGAATGGCGGTACAGTGACGACGAGTTCGGGTCGCTCGGTTCAACTTTCGGGCGTGCTCAAGCTGAGAGCTTCCGGTGAAGGCTGGGGCCAGGTTGCGAAGTCGATGGATGTGAAACTGGGCCGCGCGATGAGCGACCTGCGCAAAACGGACGATACGGTGGAAAAAATCACCAAGCCCGAGCGCGTCGAAAAAGTAGACAAGGTTGAGAACAAGGTCGAACGAAGCGTCGATCGGCCAGTGAAACCGGACCTGCCTGTACATCCGGGACGTTAACCTTAAAGGCGTTGGAACCTGAGCATGAATATTTTCATCAGCCGTTTAGTCGGCGCGGCGGTAGTAGCCGTCGCGCTTTCAACAGCCATCGTCGCGCGAGCGCAATTTACGGGCACGGCCGGATTCGATTATTCCACCGGCAAATACGGAGAGTCATCCTCAACCGACATTCTCTACGTGCCTGCAATCGCACGCTACGATATGGATGCGTGGACCTTCAAATTGACAGTTCCGTACATCCACGTGTCCGGCCCGGGCAATGTGATTCAATCGATCGGTCCGATTCGAACCCGGCGCACCATAACCATGAACCAAACCGAATCCGGACTCGGCGATGTGATTGCTGCGGCGAACTACGACTTCTATACAAACAAGACGAGCGGGCTCACCCTCGGTGTGACGGGAAAGGTGAAGTTTGGCACGGCGAGTTCGAGCCGCGGGCTCGGCACGGGAGAAAACGATTATTTCCTGCAATTGGATGCCTCGCGGCCGTTCGGAGATTTCACGCCGTTCGGTTCCTTTGGTTATCGGGTTGTGGGAAATCCATCGGGGGCGAATTTGAAAAATATCTTCTACGGATCGGTGGGCTCGGCTTACAAGTTGGATCAGGCCAACACCGTTGGGGCCTCGCTGGATCTGCGCCAAAAAATCAGCGACACCGGAGATGCTGCTGAGGAATTAACGGGATTCGTCACCCATAAGTTTGATCAGCAGTGGCGTGTGCAGGCTTACGCTCTAACCGGATTCACAAATGCAAGTCCTGATATTGGCGCAGGCGCGCTGGTGAGCTATTCGTTTTAATCTTAAGTCCTTCCACCAAACATCAACGAAATCGACTGCGAGTGAAGCGAACCTTTCCTCTCCGTTGTTATTTAGGATGCGGTGTCAACCGAGGGCGACTCAGATTCACGTTGGCCGAGAATGGTTTTCACCTGATGGCGAAGCTCGTTCCATTCGGGCGCTGGAGCGAGGACGGGATGCTCCAATACTTCGCGCAACGGAACCAGTACGAACAAGCGTTCGTGCCAGCGTGGATGCGGCACGGTCAGCGTGGGAGTGGCCATGGTTTCTTGTCCGTAAAAAAGCAAATCGAGGTCTAGCGTGCGGGGAGCATTTGGAAAACTGCGTTCGCGACCGTGAGCACGCTCAATGGCAAGCAGGTGCTCGAGCAGCTTTTCAGGGCTAAGCTCGGTTGCGAAGGCTGCGACCGCGTTAAGGAATCGCGGTTGTTCCAGATACCCAACAGGGTCGGTCTCGTGCAATGCGGACATCGCAAGGAGTCTCGTTTGTTCCAACCGCGCGATCGCATCAACGGCCGACGCGATCTGCGTAGCGCGATCTCCAAGATTGGCGCCGAGCCCGATCAGTGCGGTGGTCATTTGCGTTGGCGCTTCCGACGATCGAAGCGTCGAGTGATCGTAATGGAAACTCCGTCGAAGTTGGCTTGAACAGGTGGGTGAGGTTTTTTTACTTCGACTGTAACCACGCGCACCGTCGTGTAGATCGCACCGATCTTGGCGGCTATGTGCTCTGCGAGCGTCTCGATCAAATGGTACGACTCGCCTTCGACTACCTCGCGCGCGTGTTCGATCAATTGTGTGTAATCCACTGTGGCAGTCAGATCGTCGCGGCTAGCGGCGACTCTGGTGTCGAGTTCGAGCGTAAGCGTAACTATAAATTGCTGTCCAAGGACACGCTCCCCGGCATGAACGCCGTGACGACCGTAGAGTTCAATGGAGTGTACTGTAAGATGATCCATAAAAAAATTTCGGCAAGATTAGGTCGACGGGAGGTAGGAGAGACCGCGCGATATTGCATCGGCCATCCGAATCGTTGAGCGTAGAGCCGCCACATCATGCACGCGCACCATGTGGCAACCGCGCGCGATTCCCCATACCAGCGTAGCCGCGGTGCCTTCGAATCGTTGGTCCACGGGCCGATCAAGCACGCGCCCGATGGTGGATTTACGCGATGTGCCAAGGAGAACGGGGTGACCAAGCACAGCAAGGCGGTCGAGGTTTTTAAGCAGCTCGAGATTTTCTTCGACGGTCTTGCCGAAGCCAAAGCCGGGATCGATCCAGAGCTGATCCTCACGAACGCCCGCGTTGCGTGCCAACGTCAGATAGACACGGATGTCTGCAAGAATCTCCGTCCAGAAATTACCACGACGGTCGGAAGTTGCAGGGTGCATAACGATCACAGGACAGTCCAAATGTGCGACGGACTCGGCCATCGGGGACCGCGGCAAATCTCCCGCTTCAATGCCTGCCCGCACTCGGAGGCTGGCGGCGCGAAGAGCTTCGACGGGCACTCCGCCCGTTAAGCCGGTCACATCGTTAATCACATCGGCTCCTGCTATGATCGCGGCCTCGGCCACCTCAGGTTTCGATGTGTCAATCGAGATCGGCAATGCCGGACAGCGTTGTCGAATCGCGGCAATCGCTGGCAGCACACGATGCAATTCATCCTCCATGGAAATCGGACTGTGGCCGGGACGAGTGGATTCACCTCCGACGTCGATGATATCGGCGCCTTCAGAGGCGAGGCGAAAGGCATGGTTGGCAGCGTCTTCGGGTACAGGGTGGAGACCGCCGTCGGAAAAAGAATCGGGCGTAACGTTGATAACGCCCATGATTAGTGTGCGCTCGCAAATACGCGGAAGCGTTCGGCCATGGGGACTTGTCCAGGTGAAGTTCATATCGATGGAGCGCACACGGCTGCGGCTAATGAATACCTATCGCACGGTTCCGCTTCAGGACTTGAGGTAGAGCTCGCCACCGGTTTCGCGAAACTCATCGGCCTTGGTTTTAAGACCGGACTCGAGCGCTTCAGCGGTGCCGAGCCCGTGCTCTTCGGCGTAGCGGCGGACATCGTCGGTTATCTTCATCGAACAGAACTGCGGTCCGCACATGGAACAAAAATGCGCCGTCTTTGCGCTGTCTTGCGGGAGTGTTTCGTCGTGGTACTCGCGGGCGCGCTCGGGATCCAGCGAGAGGTTAAACTGATCCTGCCAGCGAAATTCGAAGCGGGCTTTCGAGAGCGCGTTATCGCGATACTGCGCGGCAGGGTGACCCTTGGCCAGATCCGCTGCGTGCGCCGCAATTTTGTACGCAATCACGCCGGCACGGACGTCGTCCCGGTTGGGTAAACCAAGATGTTCCTTGGGCGTGACGTAGCAGAGCATCGCCGTGCCGTGCCAGCCGATCATCGTCGCGCCGATGGCGCTTGTGATGTGATCGTAACCCGGCGCGATGTCGGTCGTGAGCGGCCCGAGCGTGTAGAACGGGGCTTCGCGACACCACTCCAGTTGCTTCTCCATATTTTCCGGGATCATGTGCATCGGCACGTGACCGGGGCCCTCGCACATGACTTGCACACCGCGGCCCCAAGCGCGCTTCGTCAGCTCACCCTGGGTTTTCAATTCACCGAACTGTGCATCGTCGTTGGCGTCGGCGATGGAGCCGGGTCTCAAGCCATCGCCAATCGAAAACGAAACATCATAGGCGGCCATGATGTCGCAGATATCGTCCCAATGTGTGAAAAGAAAATTCTCCGTGTGATGGGATAAACACCACTTGGCCATGATAGATCCGCCGCGGCTGACGATGCCGGTCATGCGACGTGCTGTGAGTGGAATGTAACGCAGGAGAACGGCGGCGTGGATGGTGAAATAGTCGACCCCCTGCTCGGCCTGCTCGATGAGTGTATCGCGGAAAATGTCCCATGTCAGCGCTTCGGGCCGACCACCTGCTTTTTCCAAAGCCTGATAAATGGGCACGGTGCCTACGGGCACGGGGCAGTTGCGCAAAATCCACTCGCGGGTCTGGTGAATATTTTTGCCGGTAGACAGATCCATCAGAGTGTCGCCGCCCCATTTTACCGACCAGCGCATCTTTTCCACTTCCTCGTCAATGGAAGAGGCCACTGCGGAGTTGCCGATGTTCGTGTTGATTTTCACCAGGAAATTGCGGCCGATAATCATCGGTTCGAGCTCCGGGTGATTGACGTTGGCAGGAATGATGGCCCGACCCCGTGCGACCTCGTCACGGACGAATTCCGGCGTGATCTCGCGCGGAATGCTTGCACCAAAGCTCTGACCGGCATGCTGGCGCCAGAGCGAATTGCGCGGACCTTGTTCGGTCATTTCGAGCAACTCGCGCGCGCGCTGCAATTTCATGTTTTCGCGGATGGCGATAAATTCCATCTCGGGTGTGACGATCTCTTGGCGGGCGTAGTACAACTGGCTGACGCGCAGCCCCTGTTTGGCTCGGAGAACCGGCCGGTTCGCACGATCGAATGCCTTGAGCGGATTGCGACGCCCCTCTGCTTCGGCCTGCGCGCGATGCTTTTCGGATAAGTAGCCGTCGTCGATCGGCTTGACTTCGCGACCGGCTGTTTCCTCTACGTCGCCGCGCTCGCGAATCCATTCGGCGCGGATCGGCGGCAACCCGCGCGTCGCGTCCCCGTGAAAATCTGCATCTCCCCACGGACCCGCGGTATCATAAACACGCATTGACTCATTGGGGACCTCTTCGCCGTTGGGCAGCCGCGTGGGAGTGAGAAGAATTTCGCGCATCGGCACACGCACATCGGCGCGCGATCCGGAAACATAAACTCGGCGCGAGCCCGGGAAGAGCCGATGGTCAGAGTAAGGAAGAACTTCGTTTGAAGAGGACATGTGGAGGGAGCTTTTTTTAATGGTCGCAAGCCCGGTGCTCCAGGCTCTCCTAAACTGTATAACCGACTTAGAGGTCCATTGGTTCATTTTTTCAACCGAAATATACGCAGCGTTCGTTTTTGGTTTTTCCTAAAACCAACGCAAAGATTTTATAATCTTAAGCGAGAACAGCTAAGGAAGTAGGCAGGAGCTGACCTGAGGAGTGAACCGCAAGGAAGCTCCCGCCCCTGCATCAAACCGGACGGGCGGTTTTCCCGCATCCGGCTTTCCGAGGTTGTTCACCGCTTGGCTATCGGAGATAAGGCGCGCCTGTGGGAAGAGGATAGAGGTTGATACTGGCCATGCAGTCGCTCGTCGGTGAAGAACCCATGCCGACTCAGGGTCCGGTCATATTTCCGCCAGAGCCAACCACGCACGCGCTGACGCAGCCAGTCCAGCTCCGCCGTAAACACGCATGTGCAATTGCGATGATGGAAGTACTGCGACCAGCCCCGCACGAGGCGATTCACGGAGGGGATCGCAGCCGTGCAGCTCTGGTGGATCGTCCATCGACTGAGGACTTCTCGGACTGAGTCGTCATACCAATGCTCGGGCCCCGGATTCTTACATTTCAGAGTGAGAACGTTGTGGTGACGGGTTGTATTTTCGAGCCGGTAGCAGATCCAAACAGATGTCAGCCAAGTCGATTCTCACTTGAGCCGAAAGCAAATGTAAGAATCCGGAGCCTGACGTCATTTCGGGTTCCGCAGATCGAATTACGGAGGTTCACCCCAAGGGCACGAAGTTCACGAAAAAGAACAACGCCAGAAGGCTCTTCATGAGCTTCGCGCCTTCGTGGTGAAGCTTGCCGATTTCTCTTTGGTCGCGGCCAACCTATCTATTAAAGCCAAGCTTAACTTACACATCTGCGCACTCAGCAATCCAATCGGTGCGCGAGCTGAGCGCGCAGACTATCTTCAATTATCTTTCGACTTTGCTTTTGCCATCGGCGTCAGAGTGCCGAGCAATCCATGGGCTTCCTCGTTGATGCCCGCGGTGAAGTACAGCCGTTTGTCGTCCGAAGCCTCCATTCCTTCTCCATGACCGTCGGTGTCCGCAGCTTCACCGCTTTCACTGTGTTCACCGTTCAGGATGGCAATCGCCCACAGGCCACTGATCACAACATCGTTGCCGTTGGGGAGCGTGAGATGCCCGAGCAGGTTTCCCGTATCCAAGTCGTAGGCATTGATTTTGCCGTCGCCGAAATTGCCGACCAGCAAGGCGTGGCTGAAGTCGCCAAAGTGGCCCGGCGCGACCGCCATGCCCCAAGGGGAATTGAGCGCACCGCTGGAGACGAATCGTTTCACAAAATTGCCGTCTGTATCGAAAATATCGATATATCCGTGACCGGGACCAGCAACATCGTCGTGCTTGTCCGGCAGCCGTTGCAGCGCGAAGGTGACCCACAGCCGTCCGCCGATAGCCGTGATATTAAAAGGCGCGTAGTTCGCCGGAAGCGTTGTGTCCGTAAACGACTTTACAAGATGAAAATTCGCATCGAACACATCGATCGCTCCCGCATAGAAATTCGCAGCATAGATCTGCGCCGCGCCCTTTGAATTGCGCGCAACGGCCAAGCCCTTGTACACCGCACCCGACGAAGAATTATTCACGGCCAAAACCGCAGCCGAACTGGTCAGTGTAGAGTTCCATGCCGCGATCGTGCCATCTTCCGTCGAAATGAGAAATGAGCTTCGCATCGCCACAGTCGAGCTCATGGTAACCGTGAATGCATCCGTCAAATTATACACCAATCCGGTCGGTGCACCTGCACCCGTTCCGGTGGGAGCAGGCACATGGATCGCCACCGAGGTGGCCTCGCCCGCGAACCCATAGGAAGCAAGTAAACCAGATCCATTGTCATTTACCCATATCGCCCGAGGTCTCGCTACAAGCCCCAAGGATTTACCAAATTCGCATCAAGGTGATTTGCATTATTAACGATATCAGAAACCAGATTCTCTTGAGTGTAGCCTTGTGGTGCGGCCGGATCTGCAAGCAGATTCAAGGACACAACCGTCAGAGCCAAGAATGTGGCGACGAACAATCCTTTCGGTCGATCCGTTTTCATATCAAACCTTTCTTCCTTGGGGGGTTGTCAGACTAACAGGTGATTACTGTGACAATGGTCCCATCCACTGGTTTCAAAATTTATCCTGTTTCATCCCTCAGAAATCCAAGCACTTGCCGCAAAGTCGTCGCGTTCGCCGTTGCGGAACGCAATTCAAAATCCAAGAAGAGCGAGCCAAAGCAGAAATCCGCCGGGGGCAGTCTGGGCTTTGATATTTTCATTGACGCTGATGTCTTTGACCGGACGCTTCAGCCGCCTGCTTAAAGCTTCGAGTGCTTTTCGGAGCGTTCATTGATCGCCCATAGAGCAGGGCACGCCGACCTACCCTGGCGGTGGTCGCAGGCCATAATCAGCTTATTCAAAGATCCGCTTAAGCGTTTCATTTCGCCAATGCGTTCATCGATTTCCTTCCTCTTTGCTTTCAACAACTGCTTCACCTCCGCGCATGATTCGCCGGGGAGGATACGCAAATCGACCAGCTCTTTTATTTCACGAAGCGTAAATCCAAATTCTTTCGCCGACCGGATGAACCGGAGCTTCTGCAAGGCGTCTTCATCGAAGTCTCGATAGCCCGAATCAGGCCATCGATGAGTAGCTGGAAAGAGCTTTACTCGTTCGTAGTAACGGATCGTTTGCACATTCACACCTGCCTGTTTTGCGAGTTCGCCGATAGTCATCGGATTTACGAGGAGTTGACCTTATACCATAGTATAGGGTGTAGACTGGCCTCATGAAACCGGTGAAGCAATCGTGGATTCTTGCGGGAGGAATTATTTCCGCCCTTGCCTCATCTTTGTGCTGCATCGGGCCATTCGTCGCTGTCGTTCTTGGTCTCGGAAGTTTCGCGGCGGCGGGATGGTTCGAAAAGTGGCGACCATTTTTCCTCATTGTGACCCTAGGACTTCTCGCAGCCTCTTGGGCGTTAACCATCCGAGCTCGGCGGTGTGTCAGCCGCGTCGGTCAAAGATGGACCTTTGGCATGTTGATCTTCGGCACCGTTCTTGTCTCCATGCTTGCTTTCTTTCCTCAACTTGTAGCAACAGCAGCTAGGGAGTCCGCACCAAACGAGGCGAATACGACCAGCTTCCCCATCCTTCGCGTGCGAATTCCTTCGATGGATTGCGCGGCCTGCGCTGTCGGGCTCGAAAGCACAATCCGTCGCGTGCCTGGAGTCCGCACAGCCTCGGTCCGTTACGCGACCAAAGATGCTGAAATAACTTACGATTCAACTGTGACCTCGGCGACCGCACTCGTTGCGCGAATCGACGCCACCGGATTCAAAGCTGAAATTTCTAAATAACCTACCTCCATGTCTGATTGTTGTTCTTCTGAAAAAAGCGACTGCACGCCAGCCAGCGCCCAGTCCCCGTCCAAAACGGTTTGCCCGCGTTGCGGACAGGCGGGTCGCCAGGTTTCGACCTTAACCCTCAAGCACCAGGTACGCTCGGACCTGCTTGCTGCCGTCAACGGAAAATCGTTTCAATTTTGCGGTACGCCAGCATGCCCAGTGGTGTATTTCTCGGCCGATAATACTGTCCTCACAACGAGTGAGGTTCGCCGACCGGTCACTCAGAAAGATCCCGCGCGAGCGCCTGTCTGTTACTGCTTTGGTTTCACCCCAGGGATGGTTGCCGAAGAAATCCAAACGACAGGTAAATCTACAGTGGTGCAACGAATTGCTGAGGAAATGAAATCGGACTATTGCGCCTGCGAAATTCGCAACCCACAAGGTTCATGCTGCCTAGGAAATGTTAAGGCAGCGGTGAAAACCGCACTCGCTGTTAATCGTACTGAGAATTTCAAAACACCTCAGAGCGCTAAAACGTAATTTCGCGGGCAACGATTGAATCATTTCATTTGTGGAAAAGAGCGATTGATCGGCACCGAGCGAGCTGCGCTGCGTCGCTTCAGTAAAAATTATTCCAACCGTTTTTGAGACATAAAAACTATCTCACACCGGAGCTCAATTCTCCTATGAGAAAATCACAATTCCATAAGCTCAGGAATTATGGTTTAGCGGTCTGACGCTTTTTCAACCCCCTTGGTGGTGAGGTGGGCTGGCGCGTCCCTGCAATGGCATTTCGCGATTACAACATGTGTTCACGTTTCGATTGCCGTCGCGAAAACGCGTCGGCCCACCTCACCACAAGTGCTCTCTCAACGGCCGATCTACAACCAAAGCAATCGGATCGAATTTTTGGCCACAAGAGATCACAAAGATCGCAAAATAGATTCAGCACAGAGAAACTCACTTTCTGTGCTCTTTTGTGGCAATATTCCGTCGACCTAGAAATCCGAAGAAAAAGTGTACGGATATCGCATTTGTGCGGTCAGCCTAAGTATGAACCAGGAATCCGAGCACCCACACCACGGTCACGAAAAGAGTAAGGCGGAGCACGGCGGTGACCACACTCATGGGCATGAGACCCATGGCGGGGTGAAGCCGTCGTCGATCGCCGCGTATTATTATTATTGTCCGATGTGCGAAGGTGTTGAGTCGGACAAGCCCGGTACGTGCCCGAAGTGTGGTATGGCACTCGAAAAAAATCCGACCCATCCGGGCGCAGGCAAAACGATTTACACGTGTCCAATGCATCCTGAAATTGAGCAGGATCATCCGGGCAATTGTCCGATCTGCGGTATGGCGTTGGAGCCGAAAACGATTTCAGCCGTGCCTGAGGAGAATCACGAACTGCTCGATATGACATGGCGGCTGTGGATCGGCACCGCACTGGCTCTCCCTGTATTGATTCTTTCCATGGGAGAAATGCTCTTCGCGCACCTCGGTTTATCCGCGCGGCTGTCCCAGTGGATACAGTTTGCTCTCAGTACGCCGGTCGTTTGGTGGATCGGTTGGCCATTTCTTGAACGAGGATTCCGGTCGGTCACGACGTGGAACCTCAATATGTTCACGCTGATCGCGCTCGGCGTGGAGACAGCGTACCTTTTCAGCGCCGTCGCTTTACTTGCCCCCGATTGGTTTCCTCCCGAAATGCGAACGCACGGCGGAGTGGTTGGCGTCTATTTTGAGGCGGCCGCGGTGATTACAGTGCTGGTCGCTCTTGGACAGGTTCTCGAGCTGCGCGCCCGAAGCCGCACCCACTCCGCTATTCGCGGCCTCTTGGATCTCACACCAAAAATGGCGCACGTCGTTCGAGATGGGCATGAAAACGATATCCCGCTCGACGAAGTTAAGGTCGGCGATGTTCTGCGGGTTCGCCCCGGAGAACGCGTGCCAGTCGACGGAACGATTGAGGACGGCGTAAGTGCGGTGGATGAATCGACTCTGACGGGTGAATCCATTCCAGCCGAAAAAACGAAGGGATCAAAGGTCTCGGGCGGCACATTGAATGGCACCGGATCATTTCTCATACGAGCCGAACGGGTCGGCGCGGAAACATTGCTTGCCCAGATCGTACAACTGGTCGCACAAGCGCAACGAAGCCGTGCTCCCATTCAAAAGATCGCCGACAAAGTTTCCGGGATTTTCGTTCCCGCTGTAGTTGCGATCGCAGCTCTGACGTTCATAGCGTGGATGATTTGGGGACCCGAACCCACGTTGGCTTATGCGATCACGAATGCGGTCGCGGTTCTTATCATCGCTTGTCCGTGCGCTTTAGGCCTAGCCACACCCATGTCGATCATGGTCGGAGTGGGTCGAGGAGCGCACGAGGGAGTGCTCATAAAAAATGCCGAAGCTCTCGGAAAAATGGAGAAGGTGAACACGCTGGTGTTGGACAAAACGGGAACCCTCAGCGAGGGAAAACCCAGGGTCGTATCCGTTCGGGTTGAATCAGGGGTAAGCGAAACTGAACTGATCAGTTGGAGCGCCGCAGTCGAACAACTCAGCGAACATCCGCTCGCAGCGGCCGTCGTCCAATTGGCTAAAGCGCGGAATTTGGCAGTGCCTCCTGCCGAGAATTTCGAGTCGTTCACAGGTGGAGGCGTAAGCGGTACCGTAAACGGACGGCAGGTTGTGATCGGGCAGATGGAGTTGCTGCGAAGCAACCATATCCACGCAACGGACACGGAAGCCGAGAAAATGCGCGGCGACGGCCAGACCGTCGTTTTTGTCGGCATCGACGGACACTTAGCGGGTCTCTTGGGAATCGCCGATCCAATCAAAAACGGCACACCGGACGCACTCCGGGAACTTAAACAACTGGGATTGCGGCTGATTATGCTCACGGGAGATCACGAGCGGACAGCGAACGCCATCGCATCTAAGCTCGGAATCAACGAAGTCCATGCGGGTGTTAAGCCGGCGGAAAAGCACGCCCTCATCGAGCGCCTAAGAGCGGAGCGAAACATCGTCGCAATGGCGGGCGACGGAATAAACGATGCGCCTGCGCTTGCCGCAGCGGACGTTGGCATCGCCATGGGCACCGGAACCGACGTGGCCATGCAGAGTGCCAGCGTCACTTTGGTGAAAGGCGATCTCACCGGCATCGTAAGGGCGGTTCATCTCAGCCGCTCCGTAATGCGGAATATCAGGCAAAATCTCTTTCTGTCTTTTGTGTACAATGCACTGGGAGTCCCCATCGCCGCAGGAGTGCTCTATCCTTTCACCGGTTGGCTCCTCAATCCAATGATCGCTAGCGTGGCGATGAGCCTGAGTTCCGTGAGCGTAATAGTAAATGCGTTGAGACTGCGTCATCGCAGTCTTTAAGCCGTCCGCGGCAAGGGCTCGAAAAGAGCTCGCGCAAAGACGCAAAGCGGAGAAGTAAGGATCCTTGGGGTAAGCTCCCGGCAGTAAGCTTAAGCTCAGCAGACCTATTTGAACCACAGAGGACACAGAGCAATTCGTGGCGAATCAAACGACACAACACGGAGCTTCACTCATCGGATGAAATCGTTTTTCAAAGCTCACATCGAATTCCCCTCTGTGGTTCAAATGGGTTTTTAGGTTTTCTAAATTCGAGGCGGAGCCAATGAGTATTTTACTAAAAAATAACCCTATAAGATTATAAATAGCTAAATTATAATCTTATAGAGGAAATATTAGTGACTTAAGCCACCGGTTAGTACCCGTGTATTGCCTAGTTTATAGACGACCAGGTTGGGCCCGCCGTTGAAGTTATCATGATAGAAAAGTTGGATTCCACGTCAGCAGATTGCGTCGATCGAGGACTGGGTCTGCATCTTCCGCGCGACGGCGGGCCCAGCGGTCCCGCCCTACCCCAGACTCTTCACTCTGTTTAAATTCTTTGCGCGTCACATCATTTGTTTTCACGTTTTTTTTCGTAGCGCTTTGACCTTGCTTGTCTCGTGCGAGTCGCTGCTATCGGAAGTTTTTCCATGGATTTACCCAATGCCGATCACGTGCTCCGCGTCACGCAGGAGTTAGGTCTCAAGGTGCATCAAGTCGCCGCCACCGCGCAGCTCTTCAAGGAGGGTGCCACGGTCCCATTTATCGCTCGCTATCGAAAAGAAGTCACTGGCTCGCTCGACGAAGTGGCGGTCATGGCCATCCGCGATCGTCTCGAGCAAATGGCGCAGTTCGATGAACGGCGCACGGCGATCACAGCTTCGCTCAAGGAGCGCAATCTGCTCACGCCGGATCTTGAGAAGGCCATCGCCAAGGCTGACACGCTCACGGCACTGGAGGATATTTATCTCCCCTTCCGTCCGAAAAAACGCACGCGCGCCACAATCGCGAAAGAAAAGGGGCTTGAGCCATTGGCTGAACTTCTGTGGGCACAAGAACCGTCGACCGATCCGCAAGCCGAAGCCCAGGTGTACGTTGGGCGCGAATACAAGCCTGACGATGGCAAGAACCTAACCCTCAAGATCGAGTCGGCCGCGGAAGCACTCGCCGGTGCACGCGATATTTTGGCGGAACGGATGAGCGACGACGCCGAAGCCCGTAAAAGGCTGCGCGCGATCTATCAGCAACACGCCATCATCAGTTCCAAGGTTTTGAGCGGCAAGGAACCCGAAGCAGCGAAATATAAGGACTATTTCGACTGGAGCGAGCCCTTCGCCAAGGCGCCGAGTCATCGTATTCTCGCCATGCGCCGCGGTGAGAAGGAAATGTTTTTGATGATGCGCATCACGCTGCCTGAAGAGCAGAACTCACTTTACGAGCTCGAACAATTGTTCATCAAGCCGGATGCAAAATCCGCATCGAAGACTTCGCAGGAAATGCGCACCACCGTGGCCGATGCATTCAAGCGCCTGCTGTCTCCTGCGATGGAGACTGAAATGCGTCTGGAATCGAAGAAACGCGCGGACGAGGCGGCGATCAAAGTTTTCACTGATAACGTACGCGAACTGCTGCTCGCCGCTCCGCTCGGGCAAAAAGCCGTCATGGCCATCGATCCTGGATTTCGCACCGGCTGCAAAGTCGTCATGCTCGATCGTCAGGGGAAATTATTGCACAACGACGTGGTCTACCCGGATCGCGATCCGATGGAGGCTAAGGAAAAACTCCTCGGTTTCGTAAAGTTGTTTCAAGTCGAAGCCGTAGCGATCGGCAATGGCACCGCAGGACGCGAGACCGAGACGTTCGTTCGCGAAATCGGACTTCCTTCGAGCGTCCCAGTCGTAATGGTCAACGAATCGGGTGCTTCTATTTATTCGGCGAGCGAAGTGGCGCGCGAAGAATTTGCCGATTACGACCTCACCGTACGTGGCTCGGTCTCGATTGGGCGCCGTTTGATGGATCCACTCGCAGAGTTGGTTAAGCTCGATCCGAAATCGATCGGCGTTGGCCAGTACCAGCATGACGTCGATCAACCGGCGTTAAAGCGCTCCCTCGATGACATGGTCGTGTCCTGCGTGAACGGCGTAGGCGTGGAGTTGAACACCGCTTCGAAGCAGTTGCTGAGTCACGTCTCCGGACTCAACTCGAGCATCGCGGCTAACATCGTTGCGCATCGCAATCAGGAAGGTCCGTTCAAGTCACGCCAAGATCTGTTGAAGGTTGCGCGACTCGGCCCAAAAGCGTTCGAGCAGGCCGCTGGTTTCTTGCGCATCCGTGACGGCTCGCATCCGTTGGATGGGTCGGCCGTGCACCCTGAGAGTTATCCGATCGTCGAAAAGATGGCGGCCGATCTTGGGGTCACTGTGGCCGACCTGCTACGCGAACCCGTGCTTCGACAGAAAATCAAACTTGAGACGTATGTGACCGATAGAGTCGGTTTGCCGACGTTGACCGACGTGCTGGCCGAGCTCGCAAAACCCGGGCGTGATCCGCGACAAAAGTTTGAGACGTTTAGTTTCGCGAAGGAAGTAAACAAGCCGGAGGACCTGAAGCCCGGCATGAAATTGCCCGGCATTGTGACGAACGTTACGGCCTTCGGCGCATTCGTGGACATCGGCGTACACCAGGACGGGTTGGTTCATGTCAGCCAATTGGCCGATACCTTCGTGAAGGATCCCGCGCTCGTGGTGAAGCCTCAGCAAAAGGTGACCGTCACCGTCACCGAAGTGGACCTCGCGCGCAAACGCATCGCCTTGTCGATGCGCAGCCAACCGACGCTCGGCCCACGGTCGACGAGTACGGGACCGGCCAGCCCGGGACCGCGCAACAATCCTTCACCCGCGAAGCCAGCGGCACCGCGTCCTCCGCAATCGCTCAACGGCGATTGGTTTTCCGCCGCGCTGAACAAGAAAAAGTAGCTTTTGATGTTTGAGGTGGCCAGCGCGTCCCTGCGGTGGCATTTCGCGATTGAGACGTTTGGATTGCTTGCCGTTGCCGCCCCCCGCGGTTGCGGGGTCGGCCCACCTCTCTACATTCAGTTTCGGCGGCACAGGTATTTATCCTAAATTCCGCATATATGAACCACAGAGGCACAGAGCACACAGAGCCAACTCTTTAAAAATTTAAATACACCGTATGGAGCCTAACCCGCGAGGTGAAATCGTTTTCCAAGGCTCACGTCGAATTTCCCTCTGTGTACTCTGTGCCTCTGTGGTTCATGTATGTTTATTTCGAAACACGCCCTAACCTGCGGGCACCGTTTTTGCTGAGAGCGCCGCGTATGCGACGCCATTCATCTCTTCTTTTGCACGCGCGGTTTCTGCGCTTTTTCATCTGCTGCCTTTTGCTCGCTTTCGCGGGAGGCGCTTGCCTTCACGCGGAGGAAGCCTCGAAAACGCTTCCCAAGGTACGCGTCATCTCAGTCGGCGGCACCATCGACAGCACGGGCTCCGATCGGATGGACTTCGCCAATTACGGCGGACCAGGCAGACGCGTCCCCGTGCAGAAGATGGTCGACGACCTGCAGGAATTAAAAGCGATCGCCACGGTCACGGTGGAAGAAGACATGGTGCCCGAAGGCGGTGCGGGGCGCACCATGGCGACGGTGCTCAAGGTCGCGAAGCGCGTGAGCGAAATTTTCGCCAAGGAGCCAGACATCGCCGGCGTGGTCGTTACACAAGGCACCAACAACCTGGAGGAGTCCGCTTACTTTCTGGACCTCACGGTTCATTCGACAAAGCCGGTGGTTTTTGTGGGGGCACAGCGTCCCTCAACAGCGCTGAGTAGCGACGGCTGGCTGAATCTCTACAATGCAATTCGCGTCGCTGCTTCGCCTGACTCCGCCGGACGTGGAACACTGTTATGCATGAACGAAGAGATCAACTCGGCGCGCGACGTGAAAAAGAGCGCGGCGTACCGCGTTGAAGCGTTTAAGTCACCCGATCTTGGATTTCTCGGTTACGCGGATGCGGACAAAATTGTTTATTATCGACTGCCCACACGGCGGCACACCGTAAATTCGGAATTCGACGCGACGAAGATCGATGTGCTTCCCCAAGTCGACATCCAGTATTCTTACCTCGAAGCATCCGGCGGACCGATCGACGCGCTCGTGACTGAAGGAGCAAAAGGAATCGTGGTCGATGGATCCGGCGCGGGCAGTCCTTCCAGCCAACAAGACAAGGCGATCAAACGCGCGATCGAAAAAGGAGTCATCGTCGTTGCCACTACGCGAACGGGGACAGGCCGCGTGCTCGAAACGATCGCACGGAAAAAATCCGGCGTAATTCCGGGCGATAATCTCACGCCGCAGAAGGCGAGAATCCTGCTGCAACTCGGTCTGACCAAGACGCAGGATCCGGTGGAGATTAAACGGATGTTCGACGAGTATTGAGCGGCAGAGACGGATTGATTTGATGGCAGGGAGAGCCGATCGCGGAATCGATTTTTAAACCACGGAGACGCAGAGGCACAGAGCAATGATTGAGTGACCCACGGAACACACGGAACCGCACGGAAATCGGAAGAGGTCCTAAGTCAGAGAGCAGCGGTCAAAAATGTATTTCGGTCATCCACCCTCTGACTTCCGACCTCTTCTGATCCGACCTCCGCGTCTCTGTGCCTCTGTGGTTCAAAAAATCACACCACTACGCGCTTGCCCGTGCGGGCCGCTTCGTAGACGGCAGAGATGATCTGAATATCTCGTCTTCCTAATTCACCCGGTGTCCGATTCGGCCGGCCCGCCGCGACGCAATCCGCAAAGTCATCCATCTGCGCCGCCTGTTGGTTAATGGCGGTCAGCTCGAGCGGGCCGCGACTGGTTTTGACGACCATGCCGCGATAGGTAAAGGCATGCTGCTCGAACTGCATCCAGCCACCATGGCCCTCGAGCCGGAATTGGTCGGCGCTGTGGTTAAAGCTGGTCACGGCATCGCACACCGCTCCGTTCGCAAACTCCATCTGCCACCTA
>WNFI01232257.1_pt1 | contig 31807 bp, 34 predicted proteins | sample 5400471 | NCBI WGS metagenome assembly WNFI01 (sample SAMN13153348, study PRJNA577476) | soil metagenome | isolation source: 100 cm saprolite on Douglas fir-dominated hillslope | place: USA:California | collected 2013-09-17 | reverse complement strand
AAGACTTCACCCGCCTGAAGCAATTACATACGCCGCCCCCACTGGACTCACGGCAGATCACGCTAAACTGGGGCTCAACATGAACCGGACAGCCGTGGGCTTGTCCCGGCCATCCACGTCTGTAAGTCCCGACAACAAGTAAGACGTTGATGCCCGGCACAAGGCCGGGCATGACGAACTTAAATTCTGTGCCGGCCGCATCATCTCGATGCCTTAATTTCCGCGAGCTGCTTCAAGCGAAAATGCTGCACCTTGCCCAAGGCGGTGCGCGGCAGTTCCTCGACGAAGATGATATCGCGCGGCACCTTGAAGCGGGCGAGCTGGGTCAGCGCGTGGGCTTTCAATCCCTCGGCATCGACAGAACAATTAGCGCGCCGGATCACATAGGCCACAGGCACCTCTTGCCATTTCGGATCGGGATGGCCGATCACGCCGACTTCGACGACATCGGGATGTTCGAGCAGCACGCGCTCGACTTCCGCCGGATAGATGTTCTCGCCGCCGGAAATGATCATGTTCTTCTTGCGGTCATGGACCCAGAAATAGCCGTCAGCGTCGCGGCTGCCGATATCGCCGGAGCGATACCAGCCGTCGTGCAGCGCCTCGCGCGTCGCCGCATCGTTGCCCCAGTATTCGAAGAACACGTTGGGGCCGCGAATGGCGATCTCGCCCGCGGTATGCGGCGGCACTTCAACGCCGGAATCATCGACCACCATTGCCTCGCAGCACAGGCCCGGCAGCCCGGTCGAACCGGCGCGCGTGAGATCGCCGCCGAGCCTGGTGTAGACGGCGACCGGGCAGGTTTCGGTCGAGCCATAGACCTGCAGCACCGGCACGCCGCGCGAAACGATGCGGTCGATCAGATGTTGCGGCACGATGGTCGAGCCGGTGGAGATGGCCTTGAGCGAGGAAAGATCGGTCGTGGCCCACGCCGGGTGATCGGTCACCGCCTGGATGGTCGCCGGCACCAGCACCGTCAGCGTCGGCCGGTCGCGCGCGAACGAGGCCAGCGCGGCCTCCGGCGTGAAGCGGGAATGGATCGTCACGGAGGCGCCATGATGCAGCGCCGGCGTGGTCTGGATGTTCAGACCGCCGACATGAAAGAACGGCAGCACGGTCAGCACGTGATCGCAGGATGTAAGCCCGTGCATATGCTGGCTCATCACGCCGTTCCACAGCAGCGCCTCCTGGCGCAGCACCGCGCCCTTCGGCCGTCCGGTGGTGCCGGAGGTGTAGACGATCAGCAGCGGGCACGACATGTCGGTGTGCGGATTGCGGCCGTCGCCCGTGGCCCCCGCCAGCAGCGTTTCAAGTGCGCAGCCTTGGGGCGGCATAAAATCCAGTCCGACCGCGCGGGTCTCGGGCAGGGTCTGCGCCAGCGCCGGCAGAATCTCCGCAAAGCCCGCTTCGAGCACCAGCACCTTTACCGAGGCGTCGCAGAGAATGAACAATTGCTCGGCGGTGGCGAGCCGCCAGTTCAAAGGCACCAGCATCGCGCCAAGCCGTGCGCAGGCGTAAAGCAGGACCAGGTAGTCTGGACGATTGAGGCTGAGAATGGCGACGCGATCGCCGCGGCCGACGTCGCATTCGGCCTTCAGCGCAGACGCGGTGCGTTCGATCCTCGTCGCGAATTCGGAATAACTGAGAACCTCGCCCTCGAAGCGGGTCGCGGCCTTGTCCGGCGTGAAGGCGGCGTTGCGCTCGATCAGGTGAGAGAGGTCCACGTCTATGCGTCCGTCTCGCCGGCCTCGTAGAGCGCTTCGCGGCCGATGCGGTCGAGGCAGAGTTCGGCGGTCCACGGCAGCATCAGCGAGCCGCAGCGGCTGTCGCGATAGATCCGCTCCAGCGGCAGCGACTTCAGCATCGCCTGGCCGCCGCAGGTGCGGATCGCCAGCGTGGCGATCTCGTTGGCGCCTTCCATCACCGAATACTGGGCGGCATAGGCGCGCAGCACCTGTTCCTTGGTGGGATTGGGGCCGGCCTCGGTGATGGCCTGAAACCAGATCGTCTTGACCTGTTCGAGCTTGATATGCATCTGCGCCACCGCGATCTGCTTGGTCGGATACATCCGCCGCTTCACCGGCGGCGTGCCAGGCATCTCGCCACGAAGATATTTTATCGTGAAATCATAGGCGGCCTGGGCCAGGCCCATATAGGTCGGCGACAGCGTCAGGAACATGTGAGGCCAGCGCATCGCGGCCTGAAAATAGACGCCGCGCGGCATCAGCGCCGCGTCCTCCGTCACGAAGACGTCCTTGAACAGCAGCGTGCGCGAGACCGTGCCGCGCATGCCCAGCGGATCCCAGTCCCCGACCACCGAAATGCCCTCGGCCTGGGCGGGAAGCGCCAGATACAGCGTGTTGCGGCGCGAGGCCTCGGCGCCCGGCTCGATCTCGGTGCACAGCACGCCGTAATAATCGGCGTGACCCGACAGCGAGGCAAAAATCTTTTTGCCGTTGACGATCCAGCCGCCCTTGACCGGCTTGGCCTCGGTGCCGAAGGCAACGCCGCCGGCGGCGGCGGCGCCGCCCTCCGAGAACGGTTGCGAATAGATGGCGCCGTCATCGATGATGCGCTTGTAGTGCACCGCGCGGCGCGCATCATGCGTGGCGCGGGTCTGTGCGTCCATGTCGAGATCGTCGGCGAGCGGCCCCGACCACAGCGTCGAACAGACGTGCATGTTCCAGGTCAGCGCGGTGGCGCCGCAATAGCGGCCGATCTCGGCGGCGGCGACGGCATAGGTCTGGTAGTTGGCGCCGAGCCCGCCATGGTCTTTCGGGATGGCGATGCCGAGCAGGCCGGAGCGATGCAGGTCCTTGTAGTTCTCGACCGGAAAGCTGGCGTCGCGATCCCAGGTCGCCGCGCGGCTTGCGAACACGGTCTGGCCCAGACGGCGCGCCTTGGTGACGATCCCGGCCTGTTCGTCGCTCAGCAGGAACGCCTCGGGATCGAAAATCGGCGCATCCATATCGACGCCGTCGATGTTCAGCGTGCTCTTGCCATCGCGAGGTGTCATGACGTTGTTCCCATGGGAGTGTTCACGCTCAGGAAACGATCCAGCGCAGTGTTGAATTCCGCGGGACGTTCCAGATTGGCGAGATGGCCGACGCCTTCGAGTTCGACATAGCTTGAAGAGGGAATGTGGGTTGCCATCTTGGCCATCATCGGAGTCGGGGCGTTGTTGTCTTTGGTGCCGGACAGCACCAGCGTCGGCACCAAAATGTTTTTCAGCGCGCCGCGCAGGTCGAAGCCGATCAGTGCCAGCATCGACGCCCGATAGGCGTCGTCCCGTACCATGGCCATGCAATCGCGCGCCAGTTCGACGCCTCGGGGATCAGGATCGTCGCCGATCAGGTCCTTGACCAGCGATGGCGCCAGCGAGGCCATGGTCTCGCCGCGATCGAGCGGGCCGAGCCGCGCGTCGATGAAGGTCTTCTGCCAGTCACCGTCCGGACGGCCGAACGCCGGGCTGGTCTGGGCCAGCACCACGGCGCCGGCGATGCGCGGCTCGCTGACCAGCAACTGCTGCACGATCATGCCGCCGATCGAATGCCCGACCAGGCAGGGTTTTATCGCGCCGACCTGTTGCAGGAAATCCGCCAAAGCGTCGGCGAGTGTCGCGATGCTGACGCTCTTGAGCGGCGCCGAGCCGCCATAGCCCGGCATGTCCCACGCAATGGCGTGGTATCGATCGCCGAAGGCATCGAGCTGTCCGCGCCATGCGCGGGCGGCGCCGCCGATCCCGTGCAGAAACACCAGCGCCGGCATGCCGGGTTTGCCCGCCGCTTCATAACCGAAGCGGCCATCCTTCGTCATCATCGGAGCAAGATCGGGCAATCAGGCCTCCCTGTCTGTCGGGCCGATCCTAGCAGGGCCATTTTATATGAAAAGCGATAGTTTTAGATTTAAAGGAATTTTTTGAGCGCGCGACCGGAGAATTCAATCGGCGAGTGTCCTGATCTCCGCGGAACGCCTAATGCGGTCTCCAACCTCTCGTTCGTCATGGCCGGGCTTGTCCCGGCCACCCACGTCCTTCTTGCGGCGATGCTGTCAAGACGTGGATGCCCGGGACATATAGCGCGAAGACGCGCTTCGCGCTTCTGCCCGGGCATGACGAACTTATAGATAGTCGCTTGTGTCGAAATCCCTTCGACCAACGTAAAATCCTATTCGTTGGCTTCCGGCGGCAGAAAATTCACTTCGTGCTCGGCGGAAATCCGCACGATTTCATCGACGTCGCTCAGATCGTGAAGCGCATTGAACAGCGCCTCCAGCTTCTGCGTCGGCGAGACCCAGAACAGCGCCCGCGCCGGTTTGTCCGACTTGTTGAAATAACCGTGCGGAATGCCACGCGGCAGCCGCACCAGATCGCCGGCTTTGGCCTGCACCCAGACGCCATCGAGCTTGAGGTCGAGCATGCCATCCTGCACCAGGATGAATTCCTCCTGGGTGGGATGCACATGAACCGGCACGAACTGGCCGGGATCGCTGTTGGTCTCGAAAGCAAAGGTGGAGTCGGTGACGGCTTTGGGGAAGTAGACCTGTCCGAGGATATTCCAGGTCTTGCCGCCATAGCCCTGGCCGTTCGGCGTGATGCCTTTTTCGAGCGCCGCCATCAGATGATCCTTTGTTTTGCAACGTTAGACCTAATCGATGAAGCTAGCCGCGAGGCGGGCGCTGTCAAGCCGGCATCGATGATTGCCCAAGCGACCACATCTGAGTTCGTCATGCCGGGACGAGCCCGGCCATGACGGGTGAGAGGTTGGCGACCAACGGTAGTGTTCGTCATTGCGAGGAGCTCTTGCGACGAAGCAATCCAGCGAGCGCTGTGCCGCGTTGGCTGGATTGCTTCGCGGACTTTACCATCGGGCGCACATTCGCGCGACCCGGTGGCTCGCAATGACGGCCTGACTGATGATCGCCCGTTGATTTGTTGCAAAAGTTTGAAGTCTAAAATATATCGAGATGACTTGAAACGCACATTGGAGGAGGCCGCGCATGTCCGGATTGTCACACTCCTCCCACGCCCTGGTCACCGGCGGCGGCCGCGGCATCGGCCGCGAGATCGCAGGCTTCCTGTCGCGTGCCGGCGCGACGGTGACGGTGCTCGGCCGCAACCGCGCGACGCTGGATGAGGTGGTCGCCGCCGGCCAGGCGCACGCCGCAGTGGTGGCCGACGTCGCCGACCAGGCCGCGGTCAGCGCCGCGATAGCGGAGGCGGCGGCGCGTCAGCCGGTCGATATCCTGATTGCCAATGCGGGTGCCGCGGTGTCGGCGCCGTTCGCAAAATCCGATGCCGCGCTGTTTCGCCAGATGATGGATGTCAACTTCATGGGCGTGGTTCACGCGGTTCAGGCGGTGCTTCCGGCGATGAAGCAGCGGCATCACGGCCGCATTGTCGCGGTCGCGTCCACGGCCGGCCTCAAGGGTTATGGCTATGTCAGCGCCTACAGCGCGGCAAAGCACGCGGTGGTCGGCCTGGTGCGCTCGCTGGCGCTGGAACTGGCGACCTCGGGCGTGACGGTCAACGCGGTGTGTCCGGGCTTCACCGACACCGATCTGATTGCCGGCAGCGTCGATAACATCATGAGCAAGACCGGGCGGAGCCGCGAACAGGCTTTGGCCGAACTCGCCAGGCACAATCCGCAGGGGCGGCTGGTGACGCCGGCCGAAGTCGCCGACGCGGTGCTGTGGCTGTGCGGCGAAGGCGCCGGTTCGATCACCGGCCAGGCCATCGCGGTCGCGGGCGGGGAAATCTGATCCGCGTTCCGCCCGATCAACCATAATGAAACGATTGATCCCCTGAGGAGATGCCATGAGCAAGCCCGCCAATCCCGTCACGCTGCCGCTGGCCGATTTTTCGCCAAAACATTTTCTGCTTGCCGTGGTCGACGGCGTCGCCACGGTGACGCTGAACCGGCCCGAGCGCAAGAATCCGCTGACGTTTGAGAGCTACCGCGAGTTGACGGATTTCTTCCGCGCCTGCGCCATGGACGACGAGGTCAAGACCATCGTGGTGACCGGCGCCGGCGGAAATTTTTCGTCCGGCGGCGACGTGTTCGAGATCATCGGTCCTCTCGTCAAGATGGATACCAAAGGCCTTACCGCCTTCACGCGAATGACCGGCGATCTGGTCAAGGCGATGCGAGCCTGTCCGCAGCCGATCGTCGCGGCGGTCGAAGGCATCTGCGCCGGCGCCGGCGCCATCATGGCAATGGCGTCCGACCTGCGTCTGGCGGCGACCGGGGCCAAGGTTGCATTCCTATTCAACAAGGTCGGACTGGCCGGCTGCGACATGGGCGCCTGCGCGATCCTGCCGCGCATCATCGGACAGTCGCGAGCCTCTGAACTGCTCTACACCGGCCGCTTCATGACCGCGGAGGAGGGCGAACGCTGGGGCTTTTTCAGCCGCATCGTGGCGCCCGAGCATGTGCTGACCCAGGCGCAGCTTCTCGCCAGGCAGATTTCCGAAGGCCCGACATTCGCAAACACCATGACCAAGCGTATGCTGGCGATGGAATGGGCGATGTCGGTCGAGGAAGCCATCGAGGCCGAGGCGATCGCGCAGGCGCTGTGCATGACCACGGAGGATTTTTCCCGGGCATTCGAGGCGTTTTCGAACAAGGTGAAACCGGCGTTTCAGGGCAATTGAGGGGTGGGGCCTCCCGCGGGTAACGGCTTCGCTGCCGGAGGCGAAAAGTCACACCGTCATTGCGAGCCACCGGGTCGGGCGAATGCGCGCCCGATGGTAAACTCCGCGAAGCAATCCAGCGACACGCATGCAGGCTGGATTGCTTCGTCGCGAGTGCTCCTCGCAATGACGAACGCTGCCAGAGTATCCAAAAGGACACTTGCGCCGAATTGTTTTAGGGTTAAAATATCGAGGTCGGCCCGACAGCTGCGGAGGCTCTCATGAAGATCGCGATTATCGGTGGCGGACCGGCCGGTCTCTATGCCGCGATCCTGCTCAAAAAGCAGCGGCCGCAGGCCGAGATCACGGTCTATGAGCGCAACCGCGCCGACGACACCTTCGGCTTCGGCGTGGTGTTCTCCGACGCGACGCTGGACAATTTCGAGAAATACGATCCCCCGAGCTATCGCCGCATCACCCAGGAATTCGCCTATTGGGACGACATCGCCGTGCACTTCCGCGGCACCGTGCATCGGGTCGGCGGCAACGGTTTCTGCGGCTGCTCGCGGCGCATGCTGCTACTGATCCTGCAGGAGCGCGCCCGCGAACTTGGCGTCACGCTGTTGTTCGAAGCCGACATCGATGACGAGAATCGTTTTGCCGATGCCGATCTGGTAGTGCTGGCCGACGGTATCAACAGCCGCTTTCGCGACAGGTTCGCCGATCATTTCCAGCCCGAGGTCGATCTGCGCTCCAACAAGTTCGCCTGGATGGGATCAACCAAACCGCTCGACGCCTTCACCTTTATTTTCGAGGAGACCGAGTGGGGCCCGTTCATTGCGCATGCCTATCAATACGAAGCCGGCCGCTCGACCTGGATCTTCGAGACCGACCCGAAAACCTTTGCGCGCGCCGGTCTCGAAGGATTGAGCGAACGGCAATCCGCCGACCGCATGGCGGAGATTTTCGGCTGGTTCCTGAAGGACCATCCGCTGCTGATCAACCGTTCGACCTGGCGCAATTTTCCGATGATCCGCAGCAAGCGCTGGGTCAAGGACAACATGGTGCTGCTCGGCGACGCCAAGGCGACCGCGCATTTCTCGATCGGCTCCGGCACCAAACTGGCGATGGAAGACGCCATTGCACTCGCCGACGCGATGGCGCATGCGGTGACGGTGGACTCTGCGCTGCAGACCTACGAGCATGGCCGGCGCGAGGAAGTCGAGAAGACCCAGCACGCCGCCGACGTGTCGCTGGTCTGGTTCGAGCACGTCGACCGGTTCTGGGACTTCGATCCGGTGCAGTTCGCCTTCGGGGTCATGACCCGGGCCAAGGCCATCACCTACGACAATCTCACGCTGCGCGCGCCGGATTTTGTTGCCCAGGTCGACAAGGCTTTTGCCAGGCAGGTTCGCGCCAAAGGCTTTGACGTCGACGTCAACAGGCCGGTGGGGCCGATGTTCCAGCCGCTAAAACTGCGCGAGATGGAATTGGCCAATCGCGCGGTGGTGTCGCCGATGTGCATGTACTCGGCCAAGGAGGGCGTACCTGGCGATTTTCATCTGGTGCATTACGGCTCCCGCGCCATCGGCGGCGCGGGTTTGATTTTCACCGAGATGACCTGCGTCGGCCGCGACGCCCGGATCACGCCGGGCTGCACCGGATTGTGGAACGACGAGCAGCAGGCGGCGTGGACGCGGATCGTCGATTTCGTGCACGCCAATTCGGCGGCGAAGATCTGTCTGCAGCTCGGTCATGCCGGCCGCAAGGGCGCCACCAAATTGATGTGGGACGGCATGGACAGGCCGCTCGAGCAGGGCGCCTGGGACGTACTGTCGGCGTCGCCGATTCCGTACTTTCCCGACAGTCAGATCCCGCGTGAGATGGACCGTGCCGCGATGGACCGCGTCAAGGCGGAGTTCGTTGCTGCAACGGAGCGCGGCGAGCGCTGCGGCTTCGACATGCTGGAGCTGCATTGCGCCCACGGCTATCTGCCCGCCAGTTTCATTTCGCCGCTCACCAACCAGCGCAGCGACGACTATGGCGGCTCGCTGGCGAACCGGCTGCGCTATCCCCTGGAGATCTTTGCGGCGATGCGCGCGGCATGGCCGGCGCACAAGCCGATGTCGGTGCGCATCTCCGCCACCGACTGGGCCGCGGGCGGCATCACCGGCGACGACGCGGTCGAGATTGCGCGGGCGTTCGGCGAGGCCGGCGTTGACCTGGTCGATGTCTCCACCGGGCAGACCGTGCGCGACGCCCAGCCGATCTACGGCCGCATGTTCCAGACGCCATTCTCCGAGCAGGTCCGCAATGAAGCGCGGGTGGCGACCCCGCCGCAATATCTGCCCGGCAAGGAGCAGATCTTCCGCAACAGCGTGCGCGACCGGCAGGATTTCGACGATCTGAAAATTAAGGCTAAGCCGAAGACACGCGCCGAGCTGAAGGCGGAGGCGACAAAGCCGCTTGCGGCGGAATAACGGGCCATCGGCCGCCTTGCGCCGCCGAAACGCCACCCAAATCCGAGACCCAGACTATCGTTATGATGGCTGCCGCCGCAAGCAAGGGCGTCGCAACCAGGACCACCACAAAACATCACGAAACGGCAAGCAAGCCGCGCGCCAATTTGTTTGAACCTTAAAGAAATTCGCCAAACCGCGCAAGTTGCCGGTGGCGTTTTGACTTGCGGGAGACCTTGAATTATTTGAAGGTCAAAATGATCGGACAGAACCGGCGTTCGAGGCAGGTAAAATCGCATCATGACTCTCGATTCCGAGACCAAGGCCGTCGAACTCCCCGAGGATCACGGCGACGAACTGCGGCTGTGGCTTCGGCTCCTGACCTGCACCACCTTGATTGAGGGCGAAGTGCGCAGCCGGCTGCGCGAACGCTTCGACGTCACGCTGCCGCGCTTCGATCTGATGGCGCAGCTCGACAAGGTGCCGGACGGCATGACGCTGTCGGACGTCTCGAAGCGGATGATGGTCTCCAACGGCAACGTCACCGGGCTGGTCGAGCGGCTGGTGGAATCCCGGCACCTCGACCGCCGCACCTCGGAGAACGACCGGCGCGTGCAGGTGCTCCGGCTGACCAAGGCCGGCCGCGCCGAGTTTCGCTAGATGGCGGAGGAGCACGCGATCTGGATCGGCGACATTTTTTCCGATCTCGCCGCGGAGGATGTTCGCGGACTCGACGCGGCAGCCTACCGCGAGGCGCAGCAGGGCCGCTGGCACGTGGTTCCCTATGGCACCGGCGCGCGCAACACCATCGACTTTTTTCCCGCCAAGAGTCCCGCCGGGAGTGAAGGCCCGATCGTGGTTTTCATCCATGGCGGCTACTGGCAGGCGCTCGACGGTTCGTCGTTCAGCCATCTCGCGGCCGGTCTGAACGCCCATGGCATCAGCGTGGCCGTACCGAGCTACGATCTGTGCCCGAGCGTCACCATTGCCGACATCATATCGCAGATGCGGACGGCGTCGCGCGAGCTGGCGCGGCTCAGGCGGCCTCTGGTGATGAGCGGCCACTCCGCGGGCGGCCATCTCGCCGCCTGCATGCTGGCGACCGACTGGCGCGCCCTCGACGCATCGTTGCCGGAAGGCCTGGTAACGGCGGCCTACGCCATTTCGGGTCTGTTCGATCTTCGACCGCTGGTGAAAACCGCCCTCAACAATGCGGCCGGCGTTGCTACGCGGTTTGCCGCGATTCCCGGCGCCAACCATTTTACCGCGATCGCGCCGCTCGCCGACCCGCAGTCGCCAATGACGCTGCGCCTCAAGGAACTGGCGCGCTGAACACGGTTTCCGCAGCGGCTGCCCAAAAAATCACGGGACCATTCAGATTCGGCTGTTGCGCCGATTTGTTTTAGGTTTAAAATGATATTCCTGAAGACGTTGCCGGGCGTCATGCGAGGTGAAAGGAGCGTGCAATGGCTGATGCTGCCAAGGCTCACATCACACAGACTCACACCGCCCACATCGACACCTTCGCTCGGGATCATCTGCCGCCGCCGGATCAGTGGCCGGAATTCATCTTTACCCGGCCGGAATTGCAGTATCCGGCGCGGCTCAACTGCGTCGTCAATTTTCTCGATCGCTGGGTCGAGCAGGGCCGCGGTGACGCGCCCTGCATTTTCAGTCCCGACGTGAGTTACACCTATCGCGAGCTGCAGCAGCTGGTGAATCGCATCGCCAATGTGCTGGTCGGCAAGCTCGGCCTTGTCACCGGCGGGCGGGTGCTGTTGCGATCGGCCAACAATCCGATGATGGTCGCGACCTATCTCGCGGTGCTGAAAGCCGGCGGCATCGTGGTGGCGACCATGCCGCTGCTGCGCGCCAGGGAGGTGGCCTATCCGATTCAGAAGGCGAAGATCGTGCTGGCGCTGTGCGACAGCAAGTTGGCCTCCGAAATGGAAAAGGCAAAAGCCGCGGCACCCGAACTGAAGCGCATCGTCTATTGGGGTTCCGATCAGCCCGGCTCGCTGGAAGCGCTGATTGCGGACGCCAGCCCGGAATTCGCGGCGGTCGATACCGCATCCGACGACATCTGCCTGATCGCGTTCACCTCGGGCACCACGGGCGAGCCCAAGGGCACCATGCACTTTCATCGCGACATGCTCGCGGTCTGCGACAGCTATGCCAGCAATGTGCTGCGCGCCAGTCCGGAGGATCGCTTCATCGGCTCGGCGCCGCTGGCATTTACCTTCGGCTTCGGCGGCGTGCTGTTTCCGATGCATATCGGCGCGTCGTTCGTGGTGCTGGAGAAAGCCGGGCCGGACGATCTGCTTCCGGCGATCGAGCGCTACACTGGCTGAAGGCGACCGGCATCAAGCTGATGGACGGCATCGGCGCCACCGAGATGCTGCACATTTTCATCAGCGCCGTTGAGGACGAGATCCGTCCCGGCGCCACCGGCAAGCCGGTTCCAGGCTATGAAGCCAAGATCGTCGATGACGAAGGCAATGATTTGCCCGCAGGCACCATGGGGCGGCTGGCGGTGCGCGGCCCGACCGGCTGCCGCTACCTCGCCGACGAGCGGCAGCGCAAATACGTGCAGAACGGCTGGAATGTCACCGGCGACACCTATGTGATGGATGACGACGGCTACTTCTGGTACCAGTCGCGATCCGACGACATGATCGTTTCCGCGGGCTACAATATCGCCGGTCCCGATGTCGAGGCGGCGTTGCTGACCCATCAGGCGGTCGCCGAGTGCGGCGTGGTCGGCGCGCCCGACGAGGCCCGCGGCATGATCGTCAAGGCCTACGTCGTTCTGGCAGCGGGCGTTACCGGCGATGCTGCGCTGACAGCCGAGCTGCAGGACCACGTCAAGCGCGAGATTGCGCCTTACAAATATCCGCGTGCCATGGAATTCGTCACGCAATTGCCCAAGACCGAAACCGGCAAGCTGAAGCGGTTTGCGCTGAGGCAAATCGCCGGTGCCGCTGCATCCGGGTCGTCGGGCATGGCCGCGGAATGAATGTTGTGAATTGGACTGTGAAGGAGAATTGCCGGTGACCGTGCAAAAAGGCCCCGCTTTGACCGTGGTGCCGAATCCAAAGACCGAGGTTGCTCCGTCAGGCCCGCAGGTGCTGCAGCCGAGTGGCTGGCCGGCGCCGAAGGGCTATGCCAATGGCATGACCGCTGACGGCCGCATCGTGGTCACCGGCGGTGTGATCGGCTGGGATACTGCGGGCCATCTGCCCGCGGATTTTATCGCCCAGGTTCGCCAGACCCTGAGCAACATTGCAGCCATTCTCGCCGAGGGCGGTGCCAGGCCCGAGCACCTCGTGCGTCTCACCTGGTATGTCGTCGATATGGAAGAATATCTGGCGAACCTGAAAAGCCTCGGCCACATCTATCGCGACATCTTCGGCGCGCATTATCCGGCTATGGCGCTGGTGCAGGTGGTGCGTCTGGTTGAAAAGGCGGCGCGGGTCGAAATCGAAGCGACAGCGGTGGTGCCGCGGTGAATGCTCCCGACCGTCGTTTCGTTGCGATTTGGACTGATCCAACGTTCGTCATTCCCCGATGCGCAACTGCGCATCGTGGCTCGCGCAAGAGCGCGCCCCGGAATGACGGCCGTCATTGTTGACGAGCGACTCAGCTCAAACTGAAACGCTCGCAGCCATTGCGTCACAGCGCTACTTCGTCTCGACCCACTCCGTCGACGCTTGCCGGTGACCTGCCGAGACGCATGGGAGCGCTGGCTCCAGCTCTTGCGCTAGGACAGGTTCCCCGACGGTCCTCCGGGGCCCAAGGGCGCTTGACTCTCCGGTTCGGACTGATCGATTTCCAGACGCGCCATCGCGAGAATGAGGGCGGCGGTCGAGAAGCCCAACCGCTCAGCCCGCGTCATCGCATCATCGATCACTCCGGCGAGGCGCTCCACTTCATCCCATCTGGACATTGTCGTGTCTCTCCACAGAAAGGCTCACTATGAAAAACACTGAGTCACCCGCGTTGGAGCCGCTGGAATCCGTGTCCAAAGAACGCGTTGTGGCTGACGGCTTGCGGCTGTTGAGGGCCTTCCAGGAGCTATCGGCAAAAGAGCGCCAGGAAGTGATCGAAGACGTTGAGCGCCGCCGGATGGCCTGAGCGGTGCGCGCGCCGGTTTGATAGTTCTTAAGCGACATGGCGCTGACGGGCCTCAATGAAGGGTTTTAACCGCAGCGTGATGACGGGCGGCAGCAAGGTCACTTGGGGCGTCGGTTCGGCCGCTGGTACTTCCGAGAGGATTTCGATGGTGCACGCCGCCGCGATTTCCAGCGCCAGCAATTGCAGTTCCAGCAAGCCAAGGCCGATACCGACGCAGGCCCTTGGGCCGAGGCCAAACGGCATGAAGGCTGGCGTGTTATAGCTGCGGTCCAGCCGGAACGATGCCGGATCGCTCCAGCTGCGTGCGTCCCGCTGCAGTTGCCAGGGGCTGATGATCAGCGAGGTGCCGGGATTGAGCCTGAGCCCTCCCAGCTCCTGCGCCGTCCGGACCTCGCGCGAAAACCAGTAGAACGGCGGGTAGAGACGCAACAGCTCGCGGGCCGCCAGGGACATCAACGCCCGGGGGCGGAGCCTCGGCGAGCCGGATACAAGCCCTGACCGACCGCGAACGCGAAGTCCTGCAATGGGCCGCCATGGGCAAGACCTCCGATGAGACCGCCGCGATCTTGGCGGTCAGCCACAAGACCGTCGAAGCGCATATCAAGAGCGCGATGATCAAGCTCGGCGCGAGCAACAAGACCCAGGCCACCGTACAGGCGGTCTACCGCAGGCTGATCGATATTTGAGGTCTGGTCCGATAGTGCTGCATAACAACACAGCTGACCGCCGCTCTCACGTTCAAGCCGCGCATCGCGTTAAAGTTCGTCATGCCCGGGCTTGTTGTCCCGGGCATCCACGTCTTTCTTTGTTTGGATCCAAGACGTGGATACCCGGGACAAGCCCGGCCATGACGTGGAGAGGGCTTGCGCCGCCTCGAACCATGAGGTTCTCTCGTTCGGGCGATAACTGCGAAGCCGTTGTGCGAGGATGAGGACGGCCGGGCAAAGACCCGGCGTGGAGGATATGCCATGAGAAGACTTACGCGGTCGCATCTCGCTGGTGTCGTTACGGGAGCTTTGTTGATGATGGCCGATTCAGCTCATGCCGATGCTTTGAAAGACGAGATCGCGCCGTCCGGCAAGCTGCGGGTGGCGATCGCGATCAGCGCGGCCGGCGGCGCGTTCTGGTGCACCAAAACCGAGGACGGTAATTATGCCGGCGTGCCGGTCGATCTCGGCGGGGAGATGGGACGCCAGCTTTCGCTGCCGGTTGAATTCGTCGTGCACCAGAACTCCGGACAGATCACCGACGCTGCCTCGAAGGGCGCCTGGGATGTCACGTTCCTGCCGCAGGACGCGGAGCGGATGACCAAAATGTCGTTCGGGCCGGTCTATGAGGTTGCCGACGCCACCTACATCGTCAAGCCGAACTCGCCGGTCATGAATTTCCAGCAACTCGACCAGCCCGGCGTCAAGGTCGCCGCGGTGAATAACACCACCACCATGCGCGGTGCGATCGCGCATCTGAAAAATGCCAAGGTGACGGGCTATCAGACCTACGACGAGATCTTCGGACTCTTGAAGAACGGCGAGATCGACGCCTTCGCGCTGTCGCGCGACCAGCTCAACGCGATGGCAAAGAAGATCCCGGGAACGCGCGTGCTGGATGAGACCTTCAAGCAGACCACCACCGCGGTTGCGGTGCCGCTGAACCATCCGTTGGCGCTGGCCTTCGCGACCAAATTCATGACCGAAGCCACGACGGATGGCGTGCTGCGGCGCGCCTATGACAACAACGGCCTCAAGGACACGCCGATCCGGAGTAAATAACGGCAGCGCGCTCCCTTGCCCCTCTCTTGCGGGGGAGTGGGGTGGGGGCCAGGGCACTGATATAAATCGGTCCGCGGAATTTGTGGGTCGGTCAGTCCGTCGTTCGGATCTGCGCATGGTATCTGAGATCGAGTTGAACGCAGTGCCTCGCCCCTCACCCGCGCGCAAAGTTGCGCGCGACCTCTCCCCGCAAAGAGCGGGGCGAGGTTAAGTCGGCGCTCGCGGTCCGTTTTGATTCCGAGGTGAATCAGACTCTATGACTTATCGCCGGCCGGGATCGGCTCGAGGCCGCTCTTGATCAGAACCGGAGCGGCCTGCGGCGACGCCAGGAATTTGATCAGCGATTTCGCCGCCTCCGGCTCCTTGGAGGTCGTCGAGACGCCGGCCGAGAAGATCGTGATCTTCTGCACCTCCGCCGGCAGTTGCCCGACGATATCGATGCCCTTTACCGGCAAGAGTTCGCTGATCTGCTGGAAGCCGATCTCGGCGTCGCCGCGCGCGACCACGCCGGCGACCGGCTCGGCCGGGATCATCCTGGCCTTGCCCTTCATCTCCTCGGCAATGCCGAGCCGCCCGAACAGTTCGGTCCCGACATAGACGCCGCTGGCGCTGTCGGAATAGGCCACCGATTTCGCCGCAAGCAGCGTGCGCTTGAGCGCATCGACCGAGCCGATGTCGGGCTTCGGCGCGCCCGCGCGCACCACCATGCCGATCGGCGAGCGCACCAGATCGACGCGGCTGTCGGCGACTGCCTTGCCCTGCTTGATCAGATCGCCAAGCGCGTAGCCGACCAGGATCAGCACGTCGACGGGTTCGCCGCGCTCCAGCCGCACGGGAATCGCGTTTGGCGTGGTCCCCATCGAGGGCCCATAGGCGGTGACGACCGTGTTTCCGGTGGCGCGCTCATACTCCGGGATAAGAGCCTTATAGGCCGCGGTCAGCCCACCGGAGATCATCACCTTGACCTCAGCCGCGCAGGCCGAGCCCGCCAGCAGCAGCACGGCTGCGATGCCGAGCGCGAAGCCACGAAAACCAGCGGTCCTCAACCTCATTGGGTAATCCTCCTGATGGGACGATGCTTGTTTGCCCGTCCTCGACAATGTTGCGGCGGACCGTACTCCGCTAACGGAGGTTAGCCTAGTCCGCAAATCCGAAGTCGCACCCATCGCTGGCCACAAGAAAAGCCGGCGTCGCCCGGCTCTCTTGACCGGGCGACCCAGTAATCCAGAGCCTCAGTGATTGAACATCCGCGCTCTGGAATACTGGGCCACCCGCTTTTCCGCGGGTGGTGACGGCTGAATTCGTCGAGCGCCAGGGCTCACGAATTGATGTGCACGAAATCCCGCAGCAGCGGGTAGATCTCGTTGTTAGCAGATGTCGTCCTTCTCGCCCTCCACCGTCATCAGGCCCATCCGCTTGATCGAGGCCGGGTTCACCCGCCTGCCGCGATAGGTCAGCTTGCCCAGCGGCAGCAGATGGTCCTGGAACACGTCACGGATGGTTTCGATGTAGAAATCCGCCGGCAGATCCATCACCGCGAAATATTCGTCGTAGAATGTCTTGATGGTCTGTGCCTTCTCGGTCTCGCCCTTGGCGAGATGATCGGCGAGATCGACGTGCGATCTGATGTGGCGCTCGAGGTTCATCGACACGAAGGCGGTGAGCTGCACGAAGCCGGGATAGACCCGCCGGAACGCGCCCTTGCACTGCAACGGCACGTAATTGATCAGGTTCTCCTCGAACCACTTCAGCGGCCTGCTCTTGGCGAATTCGTTGACCTTGGTCGGCTGGATCCGGGTGTCGATCGGGCCGGCCATCAGGGTCAGGCTTGCGGGCCGCGCCGGGTGATTGTCCTCCGACATGATGGCAGCGGCGGCGAGCGCGGAAACCGAGGGCTGGCAGATCGCCACCATGTGCGAGCGCGGACCAAGTTCGTTCATGAAGGTGATCAGGTGCTCGGTATATTCGTCGAGGCCGAAGCGTCCCTGATCGAGCGGAATGTCGCGGGGATTGTGCCAGTCGGTAATATAGACGTCGTGGTCCTGCAGCAGCGTCTTCACCGTGCCGCGCAGCAGCGTCGCGAAGTGGCCCGACATCGGCGCTACCAGCAGCATCTTCGGCTGCAGCGGCGAGTTTTCTTTCTTGAAGTGCAGCAGCGAGCCGAACGGCGTCGCGAACACGACTTCCTCGGTCACCTCGAGCTCGCGATTTCCGACCAGCACCTTGTCGATGCCGTAGGCCGGACGGGTGTAGGTAAGCGAGGTCCGTGAGATCAGTTCGAGCGCGGCAGCGAGCCGTCCGAACAGTCTGTCGGAGACACCTTGCGGCACCAGGTTGAGATATCTGAGCGCTGCTGCGGCTCCGGTGCGCCATGGCGCCGCGAGGTCCATGTGGTTCTGATAGGCTTGATACATCATGGACATCATCCGGCTCATTCCCCACGCTTTGTTGCTATGCAATATCGAAGCCAGCGCGGAGTCAATGTTCTGCGAAGAATCTGGCACATGGTTTGCTGCTTGAAATGCGGGACATATACTCACAGGGCAGTCTTCGGCCGGTCTCGCGAGGGGCGGGCAGGCTGCCCGACGGCATTTGCAGTTCAGGCGTAGGGGACCGAGCCATGACCAAGGCAACACTGACGATCAGCAGCAAGAACTATTCGTCATGGTCGTTGCGGGGCTGGCTGCTGACCAGGTTCTCCGGGCTGGAGTTCGACGAAATCGTCACCGCGCCCGACGATCCCTCGGCGAAGGCGGAAATCCTGCTGCTCTCCTCATCCATCCTGGTGCCGTGCCTGCGGCATGAGGGCGCGACCGTGTGGGACACCCTGGCCATTGCCGAATACCTCAACGAGATCATGCCGGAAGCCGGTTTGCTGCCCGCCGATCGTATCTCGCGGGCACATTGCCGTTCGATTTGCGGTGAAATTCACTCCGGCTTCACGACCCTGCGGGCGTCATTGCCGGTCAATCTCAAGGGGCATTTCCCGGGCTTCAAGATCTGGTCGCGCGCCCAGGCCGATATCGATCGTGTCTGCACCATCTGGCGCGAGTGCCTGAGCAAATCCGGCGGTCCGTTCCTGTTTGGCGAACGCAGCATGGCGGATGCCATGTATGCGCCGGTGGTAACACGCTTCATGACTTACGATGTGAAGCTGGATAAGCAGCTGGCCGCATATGCAGGCATGGTGATGGCGTTGCCGGAAATGCAGGAATGGATCGCCGCCGCCAAGCTCGAGCCGGCGGATATCGAAGAGCTTGAGGTTGAATATTAGGCAGCGCGGCGATCCGATTGCCCGCTTGTCGGGCTCAAGGATCGGGCACGCCTTGCTCAAGCGAAAGCCAGCGATGCCGCCGGTGCGGCACGCCGCAGCGGCGGCGGTGCGTCGCCTGTCGTCGCGACGGTTCGGCTAACAGTTTGCATTCAACCCGTTCTTCGCTTTCGCCGCCGCTGCTCGTTGCAGCAATGCGAGGAAGCCAGGATTTGGCGCGATTTTCGCATAGCACAATGAAGCCGCGAGCCGGTCCGTTGTAGGCTGCCACAAAATTGGACGCCGATGATGGTCCGGGCTCTCGTCAATCAAAGCAGTGGAGGCCGTGATGACTCAGCACGCTGTCGTCAATAAGTTTTCGCACAACAAGCCGGGTGATACCGAATTCAAGGGAGGCGGCCTGCGCGATTTCTTTCTGTATCGCGATCTCGGCATTGCCGACGCCACCGGCGGTCAGGTGATCTGCCATCTGGTCAAGGCCAATCCCGAGATGCCCCCCGAAGACGGCACCGGCTGGCACCGTCACGACTGCAACTTCCAGATCGTGATCATGACCAAGGGCTGGGCGCGGTTCATGTATGAGGACAAGCCGACGCTGGTTCAGGCCGGCGACGTGGTGCATCAGCGGCCCGGAATCGTCCATTACCTGTACGACTACTCGCCGGACATGGAGTACCTGGAAATCGTCAGCCCGGCCGACTTCAAGACCGTCGATATGCCGCCGGCCACCGACAAGGTGCCGCCGGTGACGCCCTGGAAGTGACGGCCGCGCCGATTAACGATTGAGGCCTGATCGGCGGGGAGCCCATTTGGCAGTCTCGCTCGATGTGGTAGGGCAGGACGCGCCCGTCGCGAGATGTTGATCGGAACGAAGCAGGATGCGTGCCGCGCAGCGATTCGGGCACGATTCGTTCCGTGCGCGTTCCAAATCTTAAGCCGCGATCAATTTCCGTCGCATTTTGAGACATTTAAGCAATTATGCGGTTCTGGTTTGTGGCGGTCAGGGCCGGGGCAGGCGCCAGCCGACCACGGTGGCCTCAACCGTGCTGCCGGATTCGCTGTTGCGCCATTCGCCGTCGACCCAGCGGCACGCGAACGGCAGCTGGTAAGTCCCGCTGTGATCCTCGCACAGTACCTGGACCGCCTGATCCGGCGGCGGATCGCCGTTGCCGTTGAATTCAGCCAGACGTCGGTCGCGAGTTACCATCTGCGGTTCTCCTGACGAAACGGTCGGTTCCACGACCAATGCGGTGCTGTGCGCGCCGCTAAACCTCAACGCGGGAATGAGGTTTCGGTATGTCATCCTTCAGCGCATGGACGGCGTGTTGCCCGGAATGGATCAGCACACCCAGACGCGGGGCGTAGCATACCCTATCCGCGCGTCATGGTTGGGCTCGTCCCAGCCATCCACGTCTTGTATCTTGGAAGAAAGACGTGGATGCCCGGTACGAGGCCTGGCATGACGAACTCTAACGCGATGCGTGGCTCGAACTTGAAGTCGCATCGAACGAGGCTTTGATGATCATCAAGACGGTTGCGGCGATGGCTTTGCTCCTGCCGCCTTGCCTGCTGGAATCCGGCCACGCACTGGCGCAGGACGTGCCCGGCATTGAAATCTGCACCGTCGAGAAGACCATGGAACGGCGCACCAGCTGTCTGCAGAGCAACGTGAACTTCCTGCAGAAGACCATTACAAAACTCGCGATCGACAATCAGCAGAAGCTCGATGCCGCCAACCGGCAGATCGAGGGTCTGAAAACCGCCGTAGCCGGTTTGCAAAAGACGCTGGATGATCTGCAGGCCGCGCAGAAGAGCCCGAAAGACGCGGCGCCACCGCAATCGCCGCCGTCACCTGCGTCGTCCGCCAAGGACGTCGCGAAGTAGTGCAAAGAATCTCCGCGGGTCGTCAGCCGGGAGAGCACTCGCGGTCAAGCGACGGCTTTGAGCGGCGGCCATAATCGGGACGCTTCAAATGAGGACCATCAGATGAATCCGGCCCAGAAAGCGCTCTGGTTTATCGAAAGCCATCTGGCCAGTGAACTCACGCTCGACGAGGTCGCGGCGATCGGTGGCGTCTCGCGCTACCATATGGTGCGCGCCTTCGCCGCTGCGACGGGAATGTCGGTCATGCGCTACGTCCGCGCCCGCCGTCTCAGCGAGGCGGCGCGGGCGCTGGCCGGCGGCGCCCCCGATATCCTGCGCGTCGCGCTGGATGCAGATTATGGCTCTCATGAAGCATTCACCCGCGCCTTCCGCGAGCATTTCGGGATCACTCCCGACGCGGTTCGCGCGCAACGTCGTCTCGACACCCTCAAGCTTCAGGGACCGATCACCATGGACTCCACGCTCATCGACAATCTTGCACCGCCGCGCTTTGAAACCGGCAAGCCGCTCCTCGTTGCAGGCATCGGCGAACGCTACAGCTGCGAAACCAATGCCGGCATTCCCGGCCAGTGGCAGCGCTTTCACGAGCACTCCCATGAGATCCCCGGCCGGGTCGGCCAGGTGGCTTACGGCGTCTGCTGTAACGGCGATGACGCTGGTAATTTCGACTATATCGCCGGCGTCGAAGTGTCCGACTTCTCCGACCTGCCGCGCGAATTCAGCCGGGTTCGCATTCCAGAAACGCGCTACGCGATTTTTTCGCACCGCGAGCACGTCTCTACCATTCGCCGCACCGTGAACACGATCTGGAATCACTGGCTGCCGGCGTCCGGCCTTGTGGTGGCCGATGCGCCGAATTTTGAGCGCTACGACGCGACATTCGATCCGCTGACCGGAAACGGCGGCTTTGAAATCTAGATACCGGTCAAGGGGTAGAGTCGTTTCGACTGATTCAGCCTTCGTCATTCCGGGATGCGCCTCTAGTCGGCGACAGCCGACTAGAGGCGCAGGCCCGGAATCCATATTCCCGGTGGTGGTTATGAATTCCGGGCTCGCGCAAGAGCGCGCCCCGGAATGACGGCTGGGACACTTCCTTGGCAATCGAGGTCGACTTTGCCATAACATCGCGCAGCGAAATTGCTGCGCGTGCGGAAACCGAATCCGCCTGCACCAAAGCCGGGAGGGATTCATGTCCAGTATCCGCGTCCTCGCCACCGAACTTGCGTTTCCCGAAGGGCCGGTGGTGATGCCGGACGGCTCGGTGATCCTGGTCGAGATCAGGGCGCAGCAGCTGACTCGGGTATGGCCGGATGGCCTCAAGGAGGTGGTCGCGAAAATTCCCGGCGGCCCCAATGGCGCCGCGATCGGGCCGGACAGCAAATGCTACATCTGCAACAATGGCGGTTTTGGCTGGATACCCTCGCGCGGCACGATGATGCCGGGCGCGCCGGCGCCCCATGAATATATCGGTGGTTCATTGCAGCGCGTCGATCTTGCCACCGGCAAGGTGGAAACCCTGTTCGACAGATGCGGCGAGCATCCCCTGAAGGGGCCGAACGATCTGGTGTTCGACAGGCAGGGCGGACTCTGGTTCACCGATCTCGGCAAGCGTCGCGCCCGCGACATGGATGTCGGCGCGGTCTATTACATGAAGCCGGGCGGCAGCGAACTGGTCGAGGCCGTGTTCGGCATGATGCCGGCCAACGGCATCGGCCTGTCGCCCGACGAGAACACGGTCTATGTGGCGGAGACGCCGACGGCGCGGCTGTGGGCGTTCGACCTTGCCGCGCCCGGCGAGGTCAAGCCGGGCGAGGTGATCTATCGCGGCGAACGCGGCAGGCCGATCGCGGGTCTTGGCGGCTACCAGATGTTCGATTCGCTCGGCGTAGAGGCGTCGGGCAATGTCTGCGTCGCGACGCTGATCAGCGGATGCATCTCGGTGATCGCGCCGGACGGAAAACTGGTCGAGCAGGTGCCGACCGGCGATCGCGTCACCACCAACATCGCCTTTGGCGGCCCGGAGCTGAAGACCGCCTACATCACGCTGTCCGGCAAAGGCGAACTGGTCGCGATGGACTGGCCGCGCTCAGGCTTGCCGCTGAACTTCCTCAACAAATGATGGGAAAATTTATGGCCTGGCTTGCACCGGTCACTCTCGGAGGGCCCCACGCGCGGCTCGAACCGTTGTCGCAGGACCATCGCGATGATCTCGTGACCGCGGTACGGGACGGCGAGTTGTGGAAGCTGTGGTACACTTCCATACCCGCGCCGGAAAAGATGCAGGCGGAAATCGAGCGACGTCTGGCGCTGCAGGCGGCGGGCTTGATGCTGCCGTTCACGGTCAGGGACGCCGACGGCAGAATTGCCGGCATGACCACCTATATGAATGTCGACGCCGCGAACCGTCGGGTTGAGATCGGATCGACCTGGTACGCCAAGCGCGTGCAGCGCAGCGGCGTCAATACCCAGTGTAAATTGCTGCTGCTGACCCATGCGTTCGAGAAGCTGGATTGCATTGCGGTGGAATTCCGCACCCATTTCTTCAATCTCCAGTCGAGGCGCGGCATCGAACGGCTCGGTGCCAAGCTTGACGGCATCATGCGCAGCCACCAGATTGCGCCGAACGGCACGCTGCGCGATACCGTGGTCTACAGCATCATCGCCAGCGAGTGGCCGACGGTGAAGGCGCATCTGACGTTTCAGCTGGAAGAGAAGGCCCGCTAGGTGCGGGACCTCGTCCTGAGGAGCCCGCTCTTCGCGGGCGTCTCGAAGGATGAGGAATGTACACCCTCATGGTTCGAGACGGCGACCGGACAGCGCAAGCGCGCTGCCGGGAGAGCGCCTCCTCACCATGAGGGTCTCGTTCAAATCGCGCCCTTTCACGTCATTGCGAGCCACCGGGTCGCGCGAACGCGCGCCCGATGACAGGCTCCGCGAAGCAGTCCAGTCAACTTGGCACGGAGGTCACTGGATTGCTTCGTCGCAAGCGCTTCTCGCAATGACGAGCTCTGACGCACTGCGCGATGCCAACCTCAAACCGCATCCGGCCGATACAGCGTATCGACGGTGACGACGCCACGTGCGCGGGAGACGCAGGGGCAGATCCTGGCGTTGCTCTGCTTCTGATGGTCGCTGAAGAACACGTCGCGATGATCGATCTCGCCTTCGACCCCGACGACGTCGATGGCGCAGACGCCGCATTCGCCGCGCTGGCAGTCCGACATCACCTCATAGCCGGCGTCATTGAGCGCCGACAGCATCGAGCGGCTCTGCGGCACCACGATCTCGGTGCCGGTGTTTTTCAATCGCACCCGGAATTCCGTGGTCGGCAGCAGGCCGCTCGACCCGAAGGTCTCGTAGCGCAGATCGGTCGCGAGCCGCCCCGCCTTGTTCCAGGCGCGCCGCGCCGCCTCCAGCATGCGCATCGGACCGCACATGATGGCGATGGCGTCGCCGGGCAGTTCGTGGAATGTGGCGTCGAGATCAAGCCGCGCGCCCTGGTCGCTGGCGTGAACGGTCAGGCGATGGCCCAGCGTCGCCGACAATTCATCGAGATAGGCCGCATCCCGCCGCGACTTCACCGCGTAGTGCAGATGTAAATTGGTGTCCCGGCGCTTCAATGCGCTGGCGATGCCGACGATCGGGGTGATGCCGATGCCGCCGGCGATCAGGCAATAATCCTGTCTGGCCCAGTCGATCTCGAACAGCGACGAAGGATTGGAAATTTCAATCCGTGCGCCGGGCTGCAATCGCCATATCGCGCGGGATCCGCCGCGGCTGTCCGGCGCCAGTCGAACGGCGATGCGATAGCTGTTGGCGTCGCGCTCGCCGACCAGCGAATAGGACCGGGTCTGCGGCTGGCCGTCGATCAGCAGGCTGACATTGATGTGGCTGCCGAGCGCGTAGGGGATCACCGGCGCGTCGGGCTTCAACGTGATCTCGCGGATCGCAGGCGCGACATCGCGGATCCTGTCCACCATGCACGAGGTCCATTGTTCGGCAAAACGCATGACAACCTCCGGGGGCTATTCGACCGTGGCGGATGTGAGCAGAGCCAGCGCCGGCAGCAGATCGAGATGTGCGCGGTTGCGCAGCACCAGCCGCAGATTGCGCGCGGCGAGGCGGGAATGTTCGCGCATCACGGCTTCGGCGCGGGTGCCTTCGCGGTTCTCGATGGCATCGACGACGATGCGATGATGGTCCTGACCGATCAGCAGAATCTGATGCGCCTCGGGCAATGCCGACTGCGCCATCACAAAGCCGCTCGGAGAAGCGAACGGCATCGCCGAAACGCGATCGATCTGCCGGATCACCGGCGCCGAGCCGGACAGTTCGGTGAGCAGGGCATGAAACCGCGCGTTCATGGTCACGTAGGACGAGAACGCTTCCACCGAAACCGGATCCTGCCGCACCAGCTGGTCGAGATCGGCGAGGCATTCCTTCAGCGGCTCCAGGCTGCGCGCGCTGGCGCCGCGCTCGGCGGCGAAGCGGGCTGCGAGGCCTTCGAGCGTGCCGCGCAGCTCGATGGAATCCAGAATGTCGCGTTCCGAAAACGCCTTCACCATGAAGCCGCCGGGAGGTATAGCCTGCAGCAGGCCTTCGTCCTCGAGCCGCACCAGCGCGAGGCGCACCGGCGTGCGCGACACGCCGGTGATCTCCACCGCCTGCAGTTCGGAAATGCGCTCAGTGGGCCGCAGGCGACCGGACAGGATCATGTCGCGCAGCGCGAGCTGGGCACGCACGGTCTGCGATACCGAGCGATCGGATTCCCGTTCAGACATGGCGTTACTCCGCCGCCTGCAGCCCAGGCGGCGACGTTTCCTTCGCCACCATGCGGTCGATCACCCGCCGCGCCCACATCGCGCCGGCATCGATGTTGAGGTTGTAGAACACCCGGTCCGGATTCTCGCTCATGGCGCGTTGCTGCGCTTCGAGGATGATTTCGTCCTCGCGGAAAATGCCGGCGACGCCTTCGCGGATCTCGGTGGTCAGTTTCTGCGAGGTCAGGCGGTGGTTGCGGACGAAGGCCCAGAAATAATGACAGGTGGTTTCGGTCTCCGGCGTCATGGTGTTGAGCACGAAGCCGTTGACGCCCTGCGAACGGTCGCCTTGCGGCGCGCCAGTGCCGGCCGGCGCGACGCCGACGTCGATATTGACCGTCGCCGGCGCCTCGAAGCGGATGATCTGCCAGCGATCCACCGGGCCCGGCTTCCGCAACTGCGCCGCCCAGAACGGCGGCGCCTCGATGCCTTTCATCCAGCGCGTCACAGTCACGGTCTTGTCGCCGTGGGTAACGTCGAACGGCGCCTCGGCGACGTCGTCATTGCCGATGCTGGAGCCGTGCACGAAAGTTTCGTGGGTGAGGTCCATCAGATTGTCGACCACAAGCCGGTAATCGCATTTGGCGTGAATGGTCTTGCCGTCGCCGGCCCAGGCGGGATCTTCGTTCCAATGCATGTCCGGCACCAGCGCAGGATCGGCCAGCGCCGGATCGCCCATCCACAGCCAGACGAAGCGATGGCGCTCGACCACCGGATAAGAGCGCACGCAGGCCGACGGGTTGATGGTTTCCTGCGAAGGCATGTAGGTGCAGCGGCCCTGGGCATTGTATTTCAGCCCGTGATAGCCGCAGACCACGGTGTCGCCGTCGAGCCGGCCCTTCGAGAGCGGCACCAGCCGATGCCAGCAGGCGTCTTCCAGGGCGCTGACCTCGCCATCGGAACGGCGATACATCACCACATGCTTGCCGCAGATCATGCGCGGGAACAGCGCATGCTTGATATCGACGTCCCAGGCGGCGGCGTACCAGGCGTTGAGCGGAAACGATGCGGACATGGCGGGTCCTCCGGCGAGGGGGCAATTTAGGATTCATATTGTATACATAGAATGAAATATATCAAGATTTTTCCCCATAAGGTCGAGAAAATAGGTATTTTTGTATACATGAATTGGGGATGCGGCGTGGAAAGGTATGAAAGAACCTCTAGACGTCATGGCCGGGTTTGTTCCCGGCCATCCACGTCTTTCTTCCGGCAACGCTGGAAAGGCGTGGATGCCCGCAAAAAGGCGTGGATGCCCGCAACAAGTGCGGGCATGACGAACCCAACGCGGTGCCCGCCTGACACCTCTTGTCGGCTGAGAAACGCCAAGCGCTCGAACAGGCGCGTCCCGTCCGCTAAAAACTTGCTCTCACGCGAGGAGATGAAACGGAATCGCCAAACCGCTCACACCCTCGGATCAAGTCCGCGGGCATCTTTGGCGGATCATGCGCTATTCCAGAGCATCCATGATGGATCGCGAGGCTCTGGAATACTGGATACTCCGCTTTCGCGGAGTATGACGGTCAACCATGGTGTGGCGCAGTGCACCCAGGATGAGGGACCGCCTCACACCTCTCGTCGGCTGAGAAACGCCAGGCGCTCGAACAGGTGCACGTCCTGCTCGTTCTTCAGCAGCGCGCCGTGCAGCGGCGGGATCAGTTTGCGCGGGTCGCGCTCCCGGAGCATCTCCGGCGTCATGTCCTCGTTGAGCAGCAGTTTGAGCCAGTCCAGGAGCTCGGATGTCGACGGCTTCTTCTTCAGGCCGGGCACCTCGCGCACCTCGAAAAAGATCCGCATCGCCTCCTGCACCAGGCGCTGCTTGATGCCGGGAAAATGCACGTCGACGATCTTGTTCATGGTCTCGACGTCGGGAAACTTGATGTAGTGGAAGAAACAGCGGCGCAGGAATGCGTCCGGCAACTCCTTCTCGTTGTTGGAGGTGATCATCACGATCGGGCGCTTGGCCGCCTTGATGGTTTCACCGGTCTCGTAGACATGGAATTCCATGCGGTCGAGTTCGAGCAGAAGATCGTTCGGGAACTCGATGTCGGCCTTGTCGATTTCGTCGATCAGGAGCACCGGCCGCTTCTCGTGGGTGAAGGCTTCCCACAGCTTGCCGCGCCTGATGTAGTTGCTGATGTCGGAAACCCTTGAGTCGCCGAGCTGGCTATCGCGCAGCCGCGACACCGCGTCGTATTCGTAGAGGCCCTGCTGGGCCTTGGTGGTGGATTTGATGTGCCATGTCAAAAGCGGCGCGCCGATGGCTTTGGCGACTTCCTCGGCCAGCACGGTCTTGCCGGTGCCGGGTTCACCCTTCACCAGCAGCGGGCGCTCCAGCACCATCGCGGCGTTGACGGCGATCTTCAGGTCATCGGTGGCGACGTAGTCTTTGGTGCCGGTAAATTTCATCGAAACTCTGCCTTGCTTTTTCTTGTCGAGCGATAAAGGCTTTCGCCTCCTTAAACAAGAAACGACCGCCTCCGCGGCGGTCGCTCCGGGATGAAGCCTGTCGTCAGGAACGGTCCAACTGTAGTTGAAAAACCGCCGAGGTCCAGTGTGGGAGCTGGGTCGACGACCTCTCGTTCGTCATGCCCGGCCTTGTGCCCGGCATTCCACGTCTTGACAGCATCGCCGCAAGAAAGACGTGGATGGCCGGGACAAGCCCGGCCATGACGAGCTTATGCGAACTGCCATGACGCTGGCGTGATGGCTCAGGCCCCGCTAGCCCTTGACGGACGCCATCCGCGGGGCAATCTGAGCTATAGGTGGTTCAGACGTCCCGTCCACCGCAAGACCAAATCGGACACTCGGTATGTTCCTGCAATTCTTCACATCGCTGCGCGACGCCCAGGTTCCGGTGACGCTGCGCGAATATCTCACGCTGATCGAGGCGCTCAACGCCGATCTCGCCGAGCAGACCGTGGAGAACTTCTACTATCTGTCCCGCGCCTCGCTGGTGAAGGACGAACGCAATCTCGACAAGTTCGATCGCGTGTTCGGCACGGTGTTCAAGGGGCTGGAGAACCTGCTCGACGCGATGGAGAAGGCGGACATTCCGGCCGAATGGCTGAAGAAACTCGCCGAAAAATATCTCACCGACGAGGAGAAGAAGCAGATCGAGGCGATGGGCTGGGACAAGCTCATGGAGACCTTGCGCGAGCGGCTGAAGGAACAGAAGGGCCGCCATCAGGGCGGCAGCAAGTGGATCGGCACCGCCGGCACCTCGCCATTCGGCGCCCATGGCTATAATCCCGAAGGCGTGCGCATCGGCCAGGAGAAAAACCGCAATTTCAGCGCGGTGAAGGTCTGGGACCGCCGCGAATTCAGGGATCTCGACGGCAACGTCGAGCTCGGCATTCGCAACATCAAGGTCGCGCTGCGGCGCTTGCGGATGGATTCGCATGTCCAGCAGGTCGAGGAATTGTTCTCGGCGGCCAAGAGCGAGTTCAAGCACATGGAATATTTCTACTTCCACAACTGCCTCTATGAGGGCGTTTGGAAGCAGAACCGCCGCCGCTTCACCGACCGCACCCCGACCTGGGACGTGCTGCACAAATATCCCCACGACTACAAGGTGGTGTTCGTCGGCGACGCCTCGATGTCGCCCTATGAAATCGTCGTCCCCGGCGGCTCGGTCGAACACGTCAACGAGGAGCCCGGCGCGGTCTGGCTCGAGCGCATCACGGCCACCTATCCGCATGCGGTGTGGCTCAATCCGGTGGCGAAGCGGCATTGGGATTATTCGGAATCCACCACCATCATTCGCCGGCTGTTTTCCGAGCGCATGTTCCCGCTGACGATCGAAGGTCTCGAGGGCGCGATGAAGGAACTGGTGCGGTAGGTTGATTCGTGAAATTGAAAACTGGATTTGCCGCGAGTAAGGCTTCACCTCTCCCAATGGGAGAAGGAGCTGACCTTCCTTGTCATAACGCCATCGAACCGAAAGTTAGCTCAATGCCCCAGACTATCCACCGCGGCATCAAGACGATGATCGACGAGGCCAACGCGCAGATCGAGAGCATGAGCGCGGCCGACGCGATCAAGGCGGCGCAAGGCGATGATGTCGTCATCGTCGATATCCGCGACCCCCGCGAGATCGAGCGCGACGGCCGGATTCCCGGCGCGTTCTCCTGCACCCGCGGCATGCTGGAATTCTGGATCGATCCCGAAAGTCCCTATGCCAAACCGGTATTTCAGCAAGACAAGAAATTTATTTTCCACTGTGCCGGCGGCATGCGTTCCGCGCTGGCGGCGAAGACCGCGCAGGACATGGGACTGAAACCGGTCGCGCATCTCGGCGGCGGCTTCGCGGCGTGGCGCGACGCCGGCGGTCCGGTGGAAAAGGTCGAGCCGCGCAAGGCGAAGGCGTAATGAAAGGCAATCCAGTGACATCCAATGACGACCCGCTTGTCTCCACCGATTGGCTCGCAGCCCGTCTCGACGATCCCGGGGTTCGCATCATCGACGCGTCCTACAAGATGCCGGGCGTGCTGCCGCTGCCGTCGGACGACTATCTCAAGGCGCATATTCCCGGCGCGGTGTTTTTCGATGTGGCCGAGATCGCCGATCCCGACGATCCGTTGCCGCACATGTATCCGGACGCACAACGGTTCGCGCGCGACGTCGCGGCGCTCGGCATTTCCAGCACCGACACGGTGGTGGCTTATGATTCCGGCGCCTGGGTCGCAGCACCACGGGCTTGGTGGATGTTTTTGTCATTCGGCCACAGCAAGGTGAAGGTGCTGGATGGCGGGTTGCAGAAATGGCTGCGCGAGGGCCGTCCGACCCATTCCGGCAAGGTTCTGCGTGAGCCCGGACGGTTCGAAGCCAGGCTCGATTCGAGCTTCGTTCGCAGCAAGCAGCAATTGCTCGGCAACATGACAACGCATGCCGAGCAGCTCGTCGATGCCCGCCCCCGCGCGCGCTTTGAAGGCACCGTCACCGAACCGTGGCCCGGCCGCCGCTCCGGTCATATTCCCTCTAGCCGCAACGTGCCCTATGCCGAGCTGTTCGACGCCAGCACCGGCGCGATGAAGCCGCTCGGCGATTTGCGACAGGCGTTCATGGGTGCAGGTGTCGATCTGGCGCGGCCGATCGTGACCACCTGCGGCTCCGGGGTTTCGGCCGCGGTTCTGACGCTGGCGCTGTACCGGCTCGGCGTGCGCGGTACCGCGCTGTATGACGGGTCCTGGGCCGAATGGGGCTTGCCGGAGGGACCACCGGTCGCGACTGGTCCGGCGTGAACCGGCTTGCCTGATCCCTCAGTTTTGCCGGGATGGCCGATCGGCCGCCGCCGGTTGGGTGTCGAAAAGCCCAAGCGTGACGGGCTTCGGTGGAACGGCGCGGGGGCGCACGATCCTGCGTCGTTTGGCCAGACGCCGCGCCTGCTCGCGCTTGCCCGGGGCTGTCGCCGGGGTGTTCGATGCCGTTTGCGGCTCGATGGTCACTGCGGGCCCGCCCAGCGTCGCGATTTTGATGGAGGCGGCGTTGGCGCTGCCGTCGGCCGTCGCGCTCGCCGGTTCTGACGCGGCTGCAGTCGCCTCGTTCGCTGCGGAGGATATCGGCGCAGGCGCCGCCGACGTTTGGGTTGCCGCGGTCTGGTTCTCTGGCTCCTGGTTCGCAAGCTCCTGGGTCTTAGGTTCCTGGGTCTTAAGCTCCTCAGTCACAACAGGCGCGGCGGGCGTCCCGGCCCGAGCCGCTGTGTCAGCTTGCGCCGGTGTTGCTGCGAATTTGGGGTTCGCTTCGGACAGCCCTTCTGCTGTCAGCGCCGCTACCCTGTCAGGTTCGGCGGCGATCCTGTCAGGCGCTGCCGGTGTCGAAGCGGTCGGCGATGGCCGTTCCGTGAGCGGCGCGGCGTTCGGCACATCCGGCCCTGCTGGCCGGTCGGTGCCGTTGTGATCAGTGACGGGAGGATCCACCCGCAACATCGCCAGGGTTGGCCGGGTGGCCTCAACCGGCTGCGCGAAAACCGTCTCCGGCTGCGCGCGCTTGGTCGGCAGGCTGGCAAATTCTTCATGCGCGGAGCGCAGCAGCGCCGCCGCGCCGAAGCCGAAGATCAGCATCGACAGCGACAGCACGATCGCGACGAACAGGAAACGGAGGCCGGGCAGCATGAAATGATGTTCCGCCTTCGCCTGCTGCGAAGGCCCTTGAGCCATCAGGGACGCGGTGAGACACAGGGATCGTCTGCCTCGCGGCATGGCGATCACCGCCAAGTCACTGCGAATCAGGCTGAATCCAGAATAGCGCAAGTGCAGGAACCCGCTCGTTAAAAATTGGACAGGCCGGGCGGGGGGCAGATTCTTGCCGGCGAGACGCCGCGCGCCGGGACATTGTTGCCGTTCGAGCGCGGTGGCGCGAATAAGACCAAATCCCGAGCAATTTCGCGGAATTGTCTTGAATGCGCCGCTATCCTGCGGCATCTGCCGTTAACGGTCCGGTGTCGGCTTGGCTTTATACAAGGGCGATGATGATCACACGTATTCTGAAGATTTGTGCGGCCGTGGCTGCGGCCGTCGCGGGAACCTCGTTCGCCCTGGCGCAGGGGTATCCCTCGTCACCGCCTTCCTATTCGACCGCTCCGGCGCCTTATCCGCCGGGAGGTTATCCAGCCGATTATCGCCGCGCTCCGAGCGCGATGGACGCGATGCCGGATTTCGATGCGCTGGACGATGACGACACGCCTCGGGCGCAGAACTCGACCGCGCTGCCGGCGCCGGGTCCGGTGATGTCGCCGGACGATCCGCGCTATGGCCGCCCCATGGCCGCGCGCCCGCTTTATTCCGACCGCGCATTGCCGCAAGGTCCGGTGATGTCGCCCGACGATCCGCGTTATGGCC
>WNFI01670953.1_pt1 | contig 31861 bp, 31 predicted proteins | sample 5400471 | NCBI WGS metagenome assembly WNFI01 (sample SAMN13153348, study PRJNA577476) | soil metagenome | isolation source: 100 cm saprolite on Douglas fir-dominated hillslope | place: USA:California | collected 2013-09-17 | reverse complement strand
TGCTTTCGAGCTCGCGGAATGCGCGGTACATGCGCTCGATCGCGCCCGCCTGGGCATGGCGGCAGCCGGTTTCGATCGCGTCCACCGTGTTGCGCGGCGTGTCCCGGTAATTGCCCTCCTGGATCGGCAGCCGGCCGGTGTGCTCGTGCAGCACGAAGCGCATCAGCTCGACGCCCGGCAGGATGGCGCCGCCGAGAAAAGTGCCGTCTTCGGCCAGCATGTCCACCGTGGTGGCGGTCCCGGCATTGACGACCAGGCAGGAGCCGTTGTGCAGCCCGCGCGCCGCGACCAGCGCGGCCCAGCGGTCGGGCCCGAGCTGCTCGGGACGCTCGTAGCGGCTGCGCACTCCGCAGCGCTCGGTCTCGCCGCGCAGCCACAGCGGCTCGGCGTCGAAGATGCTGGTCCAGTTCACGAGCAGCTGGTGCGCGCCTTCGCCGGCGACGTTGGAGATCACGATGCTCTCCGGCGCCTCGTGGGTCACCGAGAACGGATTTACGTGGTCGCTCGAGGCGGCGAACTCGATGAGCGATACCGTGGCGATGCTCGACCAGCGCAACTCGGGGGCGCCGGCCCGGCTCTCGCCCTCATGCTCGAGCCAACCCCACTTTACGCGCGAATTGCCGGCATCGATGGCGAGAATCATGCCGTCCTCGCCGAAACGACTTGCCCGCTGCGGATTGCCCTCTCACCGCCACGCGTGCGCAGCCGCAAGCCGCCGTCGTCGGCGAGGCCGGCCGCGATCCCGGTCACCATCCGGCCGTCGGCAAGCCGCACGCGCAGCCGCCGTCCGCCGTGCGCGTGCAGGGCGAGCCATTCCTCGCGCAGCGCTTCAAAGCCGCGCGCTTCGAAGACGTCGAGTGCCTCCTGAAGCGCCGAGCCGGTTTTCTGGATGATTTGATTTCGTGAAGGGACGGGGGAGAGGAATTCCTCCAGAAACGCGACGCGCCGGCGCAGGCGACGCTCGAGCGCGGGTGCGCGACGGCAGTTTATTCCGATGCCGATCACCGCGAGGCTGGCGCTGGCGCGACTTCCATTGGTCTGGCTTCGGGTCTCAACCAGTATTCCACCCAGCTTCGCGTCGCCGACCACCAGGTCGTTCGGCCACATGAGGGCGGCTTGGCTTACGCCGCAGGCGCGCAATGCCTTCGCGGTTGCGACGCCTGCAACGAGCGAGAGCGCGGCCAGCTCGCGCGTCGGCCGCGCGATGCGGCGGGCCAGGGAAAAGGTGATGTCGCGGCCCGGGGCGCTGTGCCAGCGCCGGCCGCGCCGGCCGCGGCCGTCCGTCTGCTCTTCGGCGGCCAGTAGAACGGGAGGATTCAGGTTCTTCTCTTCAATAAGTGCGGAGTTCGTCGACGCGCATTGCCGAACGACCCGGACCTCCACGCCCGGGAGCACGATCGCCGCGGCATCGAGCCGGTCCGTCCGCGCCGTGAGGCGAGTCATCCGAGCCGCAAGGCGAGTCATGTCGGGTAGTTTACGCGCCGCCGAAAGCGAAATCGCGGCCGGGCGCCGCCGCGATCAGGGCGCGTGTGTACTCGTGCCTGGGGTGCACGAGCACCTCGCGGGCCGGGCCGGCCTCGACGACGCGCCCTTCCCGCATGACCGCCACCTCGTCGCAAACCTGCGCCGCCACCCGCAGGTCGTGGGTGATGAACACCATCGCCAGCTCGAGGCGCATGCGGATCTCCTCCAGCAGAGCGAGGACCTGCGCCTGCACGGACACGTCGAGCGCCGACACCGCCTCGTCGGCGATCAGCAGCTCGGGCTCCATCGCCAGCGCGCGCGCGATGCAGATGCGCTGGCGCTGCCCGCCGGAGAACTGGTGCGGGTAGCGGCCGAGCGCGTCCGGATCCATGCGCACCAGCTCCATCAGCTGGCGCGCGCGCTCCAGGGCTTCCGCGCGCCGCACGCCGTAGTTCAGCGGACCCTCGATGATCGCCTCGCCGACGCTGCGCCTCGGGTTGAGCGAACGATACGGATCCTGGAACACGATCTGCACCCGGCGCCGCAGCGGCCTGAGCTCTGCCGGCCGCATGCGGGCGAGGTCCGCGCCGCCCAGCCGGATCTCGCCGGCGGTCGGCTCGATCAGCCGCACGATGCAGCGCGCGACGGTGGATTTTCCCGAGCCCGACTCGCCGACGATGCCGAGCGTCTGGCCCCGGCGCACCTCGAGATTGACGTCCCGGGCGGCGTGCACGTCGCGGCGCGCACCGAACCAGCGCCGGTCGACATAGGTTTTCGAAAGGGCTTTTGTTCGCAGCACGACGGGAGATTCTTTTCTGATGATTTTTTCGTGAGGTTTCAGCGTCGGCACCGACCTGATCAGCATTCTCGTGTACTCGTGCCGCGGCTGCTTCAGCACCCCGGCGCGCGTGCCGAGCTCGACGAGCTCGCCCAGGCGCAGCACCGCGACGCGGTGCGCGATCTCGGAGACGACGCCGAAGTCGTGCGTGATGAACAGCACGGCCATGCCGTGGCGCTTCTGGATTTCGACGATCAATTTCAGGATTTGAGCTTGCGTCGTGACATCCAGCGCCGTCGTGGGCTCGTCGGCGATCAGCAGCGCCGGCTCGAGCGCGAGCGCCATGGCGATCATGATCCGCTGGCGCTGGCCGCCGGAAACCTGGTGCGGGTACGAGGCGAGCATGCGCTCCGGCTCCGGCAACGCCACCTCTCCGAGGATTTCGACAATCCTGCTTTTTCTTCCTGCGGTAGGAAGATCCGTGTGAAACCGCAGCAACTCGTCCAGCTGCTCGCCGCAGGTCATGACGGGGTTCAGCGCCGTCATCGGTTCCTGGAAGATCATCGACATGCGCGCGCCGCGCAGCCGGCGCAGGCGGGTCTCGGCGGCGGCGGTCAGCTCTTCTTCTTCAAGAAGTATTTTTCCGCCGGAAGCGCGCAGCGTCTTGGGCAGCAGCCCCATGATCGCCTGCGCGATCACTGTCTTGCCCGAGCCGGACTCGCCCACGAGGCACAGGATCTCGCCGCGCTCGACGCTGAAGGACACGTTCGAAACAGCCTCCGCGCGATCGGCGCCTGAAGGAAGTCTTATTGTCAGACCCCCGATCTCCAGCGTGCTCATACGCGTTTGGCCATCTTCGGATCGAGCGTGTCTCTCAGGCCGTCCCCAAGGATATTCACCGCCAGCACGGTCGCGGCGAGGAAGATCCCCGGGAAGAATACGTTGTGCGGGTAGGCGACGAACTGCACGCGGCCCTCGGCCATGATGTTGCCCCAGGTCGGGATGTCGGGCGGCAGGCCGACGCCGAGGAAGGAGAGGATCGCCTCGATGAGGATCGAGAAGCCAACGATGTAGGTCCCCTGCACGATGAGCGGCGCGACGGTGTTTGGCAGGATGTGGCCGAACATGATTTTTGCCGTCGGCGTGCCGAGCGATACCGCGGCCTCGACGTAGGGCTCCTCGCGCAGCGTGAGGACCAGCGAGCGCACCAGGCGCGTCACGCGCGGGATCTCCGGGATGGCGATGGCGAAGATCACCGTCGTCAGGCTGGCGCGCCACAGCGCGACCAGGGCGATCGCGATCAGGATCGCGGGAATCGCCATGATGCCGTCCATCACCCGCATCAGCAGCCCGTCGAGCCAGCGGATGTAGCCGGCGGAGAGGCCGCAGACGATGCCGAAGGCGAGGGCGGCGAGCGCCGAGCACAGGCCGACCAGCAGCGACACGCGCGTGCCGTAGATCACCCGGCTGTAGATGTCGCGGCCGTACGAATCGGACCCCATAAGGAAGACGTGCTTGATCGTATCGCCGCCGAAATTGACGATCTCGCCGGCCTCGCCCGGTCGCAGGTCGCGGCTCCCGGCGTCGAATAGCGACGGGTCCACCGTTCCCAGGAGAGGGGCCGTCATCGCTATGAAAATCAAAATCAGGAGCGCGGCGCCGCCGATCCGCACCGACCAGTTGTCCAGGATATTGTTCAGTAGCGGATCCTCGGGTCGAGAAATACGTAGGACAGATCCACCAGCAGGTTGACCGCCACGTAGACGAAGGAGAAGAACAGGATCACGCCCTGGATCGTCGGAAAGTCGCGCGCCAGCACCGCGTCGACGGTGAGGCGGCCGAGGCCGGGAATCGCGTACACCGACTCGGTCACCACCACGCCGCCGATCAGGATCGCGACGCCGATGCCGATGACAGTGGCGATCGGCACGGCGGCGTTGGCGAGCGCATGGCGCACCAGGACGCGGATTTCCGGCAGGCCTTTGGCGCGCGCGGTGCGGATGTAGTCCTCGCCGAGCGCTTCGAGCACCGAGGCGCGCGTGACGCGGGCGATGAGAGCGATATAGATGAAGGAAAGCGTGATCGCCGGAAGAATCAGATGCTGGATAAATGGAAAAAATCCATCTGCAAGGCGCCCGTACCCCTGCACCGGCAGCCAGCCGAGCTGGAGCGATACGAGCCAGATCAGCAGGTAGGCGAGCACGAATACCGGCACCGAGAAGCCCATCACCGAGAAGGCCATCAGCGCGCGGTCGAACCAGCCGCCCTGGCGCCATGCGGCCAGCACGCCGAGCGGGATCGAAACCAGGATGGCGATCAGCACCGTCAGCGCGGCGAGGGCGAACGTCGGCTCCAGGCGTTGCCCGATCAGCGTCGCGACGCCGATGCGGTAGTAGAACGACTGGCCGAGATCGCCCGACAGGACTTTGCCGAGCCAGATGCCGAACTGCACGATGAGCGGACGGTCGAGCCCGAGGCTCGCGCGGATGCTCTCGATCTGCTCGGCGTTGGCGGCGTCGCCGGCGAGGATGGCGGCGGGATCGCCCGGCGTCAGCCGCAGCAGCAGGAATACCAGGACTGCGACGATCAGGAGAACCGGGATCGTCGCCGCCAGCCGTCGGGCGATGAATTCGATCAGTTCTTTTTCAAATTCCAGTAAAGGTTGCCCGGGCCCGTGACGAAGCCCGATATATTCTTGCGCGCGGCGAGCGGGTTGACGTACTCGCCGAGCGGCGCGTGCGTGCCGATCTCGAAGGCGCGCGCCTGGATCTGCTCGGCGAGTGCCTTCTTCTTCGCTTCATCGGTCGCGCGCGCGAACTGGTCGCGCAGGCTCTCGAGCTTTTCGTCGGTCGGCCAGCCGAACCAGGACTTCTCGCCGAGCGCCGCGATCGCCGGGTTGGTGAGAGGATTCCAGATGTCGGGCGCGACCCAGGCGGTGAAGAACATGTTCCAGCCGCCCTGGGCCGGCGGGTCCTTCTTCGCGCGGCGCGACACCACGGTGTTCCAGTCCATCGCCTGCAGGTCGACCTTGAAGCCGGCCTGCCGCAGCAGCTGCGCGCCTACCTCGGGCAGCTTCTGGATCGCCGCCAGATCGGTTGGCTTCATGAGAACGACCGGCGTGCCGTCGTAGCCAGAAGCTTTCAGCAGCTCCTGCGCCTTCTTCATGTTCGATTTCGACTGCACATCGGTACCCTTGGGACTGCCGTAAGGCGTGTTGCAGGTGAACATCGACGGGCAGGAGCGGTAGAACTCCTTGATTCCCACCTGCGCTTGCAGGAACGGCTCCTGCGCGAACGCGGCCATCGCCGCCTGGCGCACCTTCGGATTGTTGAACGGCGGATGCAGGTGATTGAACCGCCCCATGTACTGGAAGCCGAGCGGATTCGCGTTCACGACTTGCACGCTCTTATCGGCCTTCAGCGCGGCATAGCTCTCGAACGCCGGCTGCTCGAGGATGTCGATCTCCCCGTTCGTGAGCGCATTCACTTGAGCCTGCGCGTCGCGCAAGGCGAGGTTCCATTCGACCCGGTCGACGTACACGTGCTTGCCGCCGGCGGTGCCCGACGGCGCTTCCTTGCGCGGCACGTACTTCGCGTTTTTCACGTACACGGCCTTGTCGCCTGGCTTGAACTCGTCTTTCTTGAAGACATACGGGCCGCTGCCGGTGGCGTCGTCGATCTGCTTGTCGGCGGGCGTGTCGGCGACGCGCTTGGGCATGATGAACGGCACGTTGGAGGAGGGCTTACCGAGCGCCTCGAGCACGAAGCCGCAAGCTTCGCGCAGGAAGATGCGGAACTGGTTCGGGGCGGGCGAGTCCATGCGCTCGACGAAGGTCATCAGCTTCTGGCCCATGGCATCGCGCTTGCCCCAGCGCGCAAGGGACGCGATGACGTCCTCGCCGGTGACCGGTTTCCCATCGTGGAACTCGAGCTTGTCGCGGAGCGTGAACGTCCACAGGCGCTTGTCCGGGCTCACCGTCCACTTGTCGACCATCTGCGGCTGGATGCGGTTCTTCTCGTCGGTGCCGAACAGCGTGTCGTAGACCATGTAGCCGTGATTGCGCGCCATGTACTGCGTGGTCCAGATCGGATCGAGGATGTTCAGGTTCGAATGGGGCACGACCCGGAGGACCTTGCCTTGCGCGAAAACGGAGCTGGCGGCGAAAAGCAAAACTGCGGCAATGATCTTGCGGTCCATTGGTTTAATCTCCCGGCTGGGATTTGGAGTATAGGCCATGGCAAAGAAAAGGAGGCTGCAATGAAAATGATCGCGGACATCGCTGTCGGGGTCGTCGCGTTATTGCACGTTTACTTTCTCGTGCTCGAGATGTTTCTCTGGGACAAGCCGTTCGGCCTCAAGACCTTCGGCATGACGCCGGAGAAGGCGGCGGCGACGAAGCCGCTGGCGATGAATCAGGGCCTTTACAACGGGTTTCTCGCTGCCGGGCTGGCGTGGGGCCTCGCCCTCGGGCCGGCGGGTTTCGGGATCAAGGTCTTCTTTCTCGCCTGCGTGATCGTTGCGGGGGTATTCGGTGCGATCACGGCGAGCCGCAAGATTCTGTGGGTCCAGGCCGTTCCGGCGGCCGTGGCGCTCGGCTTGCTGCTCCTGTAAGGCTTCCCGGTCGGATGCGCCTTCCCGCGCCCGCCGCTGCAGTCATTGCGGGAAGGGCCGCTGTGCTGGACGGATCCGCTCGACGAAGCGCGCGAGCTTCAGCACTCCCGGGTCATCGAATCGTTTTCCTATGAGCTGTATGCCGATCGGCAGGCCGTCGGCGCTGCAGCTCCAGTTGATCGACGCCGCCGGCTGCTCGGACATGTTGTAGGCCACGGTGAAGGCGATGTGCGGCAAGGCATCTCGCGGATCGTCTCCGGGCGCGGCGCTCTCGGCTTCATAGGCGAGGATCGGCGAGGTGGGCGAGAGCAGATAGTCGAACCGCTGGCTGGCCGCCACCGCGGCTTCGCGCATCGCCATCACGAGCGCATAGGCCTGCATCAGGTCGCGGCCGCTGAAGCGCGCGGCGCGCCAGCTGCACCACTCGACGATGAACGGCAGGACCTTCTCCTGCCGCGACGCCGGAAGCTGCAGGAGATCGTTATGGGAGCGCGCCTCGAAGAACCGGCACATGCCGTCGAGCATCTCCGGCGTGAGGAAGGAGCGCATCTCCTCGACGGCGGCGCCGGCGCCCTGGAGCGCTTTCGCAGCCGCTTGCGCCGCCGCACGCACTTCGGAGTTGACCGGCAGCCCCGCATTCATGTCCGGCAGGAAGCCGATCCTCAGTTTCTTGGGGTCGAGCTGCTCGAGATCTTCAAGGTAGTCGTGTTTTTTGGACGGCAGGCTCATGAAGTCGCGCGGGTCCGGACGCGAGAGAACGTTCATCATCAGCGCCGCGTCGGTCACCGAGCGGGTCATCGGGCCGGCGACGCGGCCCATGTAAGGCGGATAGACCGGGATGCGGCCGAGCGAAGGCTTCAGCGCGAAGATTCCGCAGTGCGTGGCCGGCAGGCGCACCGAGCCGCCGATATCGGTACCTATATGGAGGGGTGCGTAGCCGGCGACGGCGGCCGCGGCGGCGCCGGAGCTCGAGCCCGAGGTATTGCGGTCCAGGCGCCAGGGATTGCGCGTCACGCCGTGCAGGCTGGAGAGGCCCGAGGACAGCATGCCGTAATCGGGCATCGTGGTCTTGCCCAATATCACGCATCCCGCCTCGCGCGCGCGCGCCGCGGGGGGCGCGTCCGCAGGCTGCGGCGGCGCGTCGTCGTGCGTCGCCGGCGACGCGGTACATCGCGTTGATTCTCGGCTCCCAGGCCTCGATTCTCGACAGCGCCGCGCGCGCCACGTCGAGAGGAGAAAGCTCCCCGTGCGAATAGGCCGAGGCGAGCTCGCTCGCCGGGCGTTGGTGAATGGCGGGCATCGCGGGAGGACTATATACTCCGCGCGCCATGTTGCGGAACCTCGCGATCGGAACACTTTTTTTCTGCGCCGCATCGGCGGCGCAGTCGAGGGAGGAGGTGCGCTTCTGGCACGCGCTGACCGGCCCGCAGGCGGCCGAGATCGAACGCCTCGCGGCGCGCTTCAATGCGTCGCAGAAAGAATACCGCGTGCTGCCGAGCTACAAGGGCACGCTCGAGCTCACTTTTGCCAGGGCGCTGGCGGCGAAGCGCACGGCGGCGGCGCCGCACATCGTGCAGATCCACGAAGCGCTCACCGACGACCTCATCGCCGAGCAGCTCGTGCTGCCGCTCTGGCAGGTGATGGCCGACGCAAGGCAATCCTTCGATGCCGAGCTCTTTCCCGCAGTGGCGAGCGCGTTCTCCGACTCGCATGACCGGCTGCTCGCGCTGCCGTTCACAAGCGCGACGCCTCTCATGTACTACAACCGCGATACGCTGCGCCGCGCGAAGCTCGATCCGGCAAGCCCGCCCGCCACCTGGTATGAGATGCCCGCGACGCTCGCCGCGCTGGCCGACGCGGGCTCGTCGTGCCCGTTCACCACCGCCTGGCCGAGCTGGGTGCTGCTCGAGAACATGAGCGCCTGGCACAACCAGGAGTTCGCCACGCAGGACAACGGCTTCGAGGGCGCCGGCACCCGCCTCGCGTTCAACAGCCGGCTGATGATCCGCTGGATCGCCGTCCTCTCGACCTGGCGCAAGGCGGGCTACTTCGTCTATTCGGGGCGCGGCAACGAGGCCGAGGCGCGGTTCCTCGCCGGCGAATGCGCGTTGCTGATCTCCTCCTCGGCGAGCTACCCGCCGCTGCGCGAGCGCGCAAATTTCGACTTGGGCGTGGCGCGGCTTCCCTATTACGACGACGTCGACGACGCGCCGCAGAACACGCTTGCCGGCGGCGCCGCGCTCTGGGTGCTGGCGGGCAAGCCGAAGAAGGCCTACCGGGGCGCGGCGCGCTTCCTCGCTTTTCTCGCGCGGCCCGAGGTGCAGGCGGAATGGCAGCAGAAGACCGGCTATGTACTGCTGACCATCGCGGCGTACGAGCTCGCGCGCAAGCGCGGCTACTACCTCGAGCAGCCCGGCAACGAGATCGCGGTGCGGCAGCTCGCCGACAAGATCCCGACCGAGGACTCGAAGGCGCTGCACTTCGCCGATCAGCGCCGCATTCGCGGCATCATCGACGAGGAGCTCGAAGCGGTCTGGAGCGGCGCGAAGGCGCCGCTCGACGCGCTGAACGCCGCCGTGGAGCGCGGCAACGGGCTGCTTTCCACGTCGAAGCGCTAGCGCGCCGTGCCCTGGCCTTATCCTAGGATCGTCGCGCACCGCGGCGGCGGATCGCTTGCACCGGAGAACACGCTCGGCGCGATCCGGCTCGGGGCCTCGCTCGGCTTTCGCGGCGCCGAGTTCGACGTCATGCTCGCCGGCGACGGCACTCCTGTGGTGATCCACGACGAGACCACCGAGCGCACCACCGGGGTTCGGGGAAACGTCTTCGAGAAGTCCTATCAGGAGCTGTCCGGGCTGAATGCAGGGAACGGCGAGAAAATTCCCCGCTTCGAGGACGCGGCCAGGCTGTGCCGCAGCCTCGGCGTCTGGGCCAATGTCGAGATCAAGCCTGCCAAAGGCCACGAGCGCGCCACCGGCGAGGCGGTCGGGCGCATGGCGCGCGAGCTGTGGCGCGCCGCCGAACTGCGCCCGGTGCTGTCGTCTTTTTCCGTCGTGGCGCTTCAAGCCGCGCAGCAGACGGCCCCGGAGCTGCCGCGCGGATACCTCGTCGACGAAGTGCCGAAGGATTGGGAGGGCACCGTCCAGCGGCTGGGTTGCGTCGCGGTTCATTGCAACCATGAGAAGCTGACTGAGCAAGACGCGAGAGCCATCCGCAAGGCGGGGTATGCGCTGCTGTGCTGGACGGTGGACGATCCTGTCGCCGGGCGGCGACTGCTCGGCTGGGGTGTGGATTGCCTGGTGACCAATGCGCTGCGGACGATCGGCCCCGACTTCGCGTAACAAGACGGGCCGCTCGGGCGGCCCTTTCTTATCCTAGTCGGGCAGCAATCTTTCGATCGCGGCGACCAGCCTCGGGTCGTTCGGCTCGACGCGCGTGTCGAAGCTGAGTACTTGCTTCCCGTCCCGGTCAATCAAATATTTATGGAAATTCCATTGCGGCGCCTTGCCGCTGGCTTTCGTGAGATCCGCGTACAGAGGATTCCTTTTCAATTCTGTTTTCGCGAATACCGGGAAGTCGACGGCGTACTGGTTGACGCAGAAGCTCGCGATGTCCTTGTTCGAGCCGGGTTCCTGGCCGCCGAAGTCGTTCGACGGGAAGCCGAGCACGACCAGCCCCCGCGGGCGGTATTTGCGGTAAAGCGCTTCCAGCCCCTCGTACTGCGGCGTATAGCCGCACTGGCTCGCGGTGTTGACGACCAGCACGACCTTGCCGGCGTACTCGCACAGCGAGCGCGGCTTCTCCTCGATCGTGTCGAAGCTGCGGTCGAGAAGCGGCGGGCAGGCGGCCATCGCCGGGGTGGTGAAAATGACAAGAAGGCTAAAAAGGCAGCGGCGCATTGGGTTTCAGCGGCTGCAGGGCGGCGCGGAAATCCTTCTTGATGCGCTCCAGCGCGGCAGCCGAATCGGCCTCGAAGCGTAGCACGATCACCGGCGTGGTGTTAGAGGCGCGCGCCAGACCGAAGCCGTCGGCGTACTCGGCGCGCACGCCGTCGATGGTGAGCACGCGCTGGGCGCCGGGGAACGGCTTTGCCGCCTGGAGCTCAGCCACCAGTGCGTGCGGCTCGCCTTCCTCGAGCGCCCAGTGGAGCTCGGGGGTGGAGGGCGCGTTCGGCAGGTCCTTGAGGGTTTGATTCGCGTTTTTCTCCCTGGCAAGGATTTCGAGCAGGCGGGCCCCGGCGTAAAGCGCATCGTCGAAGCCGTACCAGCGTTCCTTGAAAAAGGTGTGGCCCGACATCTCGCCGGCGAGCGGCGCTCCGGTTTCCTTGAGCTTCGCCTTGATGAGCGAGTGGCCGGTCTTCCAGATGAGCGGCCTGCCGCCGTGGCGCTCGATCCAGGGCGCAAGCAGCCGCGTGCTCTTCACGTCGTAGATGATCTCGGCGCCGGGATTGCGCGAGAGCACGTCCTTGGCGAGCAGCATCAGCTGGCGGTCGGCGAAGATGATCTCGCCGTCCTTGGTCACGAGCCCGAGGCGGTCGCCGTCGCCGTCGAACGCAATGCCAAGCTCGCTCTTGCCGCTCTTGAGCCTTTGAATCAGCTCGACGAGGTTTTTCGGCTGCGAAGGGTCCGGGTGGTGATTGGGAAAACGTCCGTCCACTTCGCAGTACAGCTCCTCGACTTCGCAACCCAGCCGCCGGTAAAGCTTCGGCGCGAGCATGCCGGCGACGCCGTTGCCGCAATCGATCGCGACGCGCATCTTGCGCGCGAGCTTTACATCGCTTGTAATTCTTTCTACATAGGCATCCAGCACATTTGCGGCGCTGCGCTTGCCTTTCCCGGTCGGAAAGCTCCCGGATTCAATTCGTTTGCGAATTTCCTGGATGTCGTCGCCGTACAGCGTGTTGCCGCCGACGACGATCTTCAGGCCGTTGTAGTCGGGCGGGTTGTGGCTGCCGGTCACGGCGACGCAGCTGCCGCAGCCCAGGTAATGGGCGGCGAAGTAGGTCACGGGCGTCGGCGCCATGCCTATGTCGATGGCATCGGCGCCCGCGGCGACCATTCCTTCCATCAATGAATCGGAAAGCTCAGGACCCGAGAGGCGCCCGTCGCGTCCGACGGCGAACGTGGCTGCGCCGCGCTCGCGAGCGAGCGACCCAACGGCGCGGCCGATGTCGCGCACGATCGCCGGCGTGAGCGTGCGCCCGACGACGCCACGGATGTCGTAGGTGCGGAAAATTTCCGAAGGAACATTCACGGTAGGAGGAAGTGGAGAAGCCGCTGCGGCAGCCAGTCGTGCCGGCCGGGGAACGGGCCGCTGAGAAAGCCGACATGGCCCCCGGTGCGCGGAAATTCTAGCACCGTGCTTCGCGAGATCCTTCGCGTCGCGGCGAGCAAATCCTGCTCCGGAAGGAAGGGATCGTTGCGCGCGTTGAGCAACAATGTCGGCACGCGGATTCCATCCAGGTAGGGCCCGCTAGAGGCCGAGGTCCAGTAGTGGTCCACCCCGCGAAAGCCATGCAGCGGCGCGGTCACCAGATCGTCGAAGTCGCGAAAGGTGCGCGCCGCGCGCACGCGGGCCGCGTCGAACAGTCCCGGAAACGCCCCAAGCTTTCCGAGCGATTTCGGCTTCAGCGTGGAGAGGAACAACCGCGTGTAGAGCAGACGGTTGAGGCCCCTGTCGAGCGCGCGCCCCGCGGCCGCGACGTCGATCGGCGCCGAAACCGCAGCCGCGCGCCGCACCAGCGCCGCAGCCGCCTCGCCGCGCTCGCCGAGCCACTTCAGCAGGGCGTTGCCGCCGAGGGAAACGCCGACCGAAAACAGCGTCTTGCCGGAATCGACCAGCCTTCTCAGAATCCAGTCCACTTCTTCGCTGTCGCCGGAGTGATAGGCACGCGCTTTCTTGTTCGATTCGCCAGAGCAGCCGCGCCAATGCGGCATCGCCACGCGGACTCCCGCCGCCGCCGCATGCGCGCCGATCGCACGGGCGTAGTGGCTGTCCGAGTCGCCCTCCAGGCCGTGGAACAGGACCAGCAGCCGTTTCGCTGCGGGGTCGCCGGCGAAGTCTACGTCGATGAAATCGCCGTCGGGCGTATCCCAGCGCTCACGCCTCAGGGCGACGGGTCGCGGCGGGCGCAGCGACGGATACATGGTTTGCAGGTGACCGCCCGGCAGCCACCAGGGTGATTCGTAGGGGTTCAATGAAGGATCTTGGGTGAGCCTGCGCGGCGCGGCGGCTCGGCCTGGCCCGGCGCCGGCGAGGCGTGGTGCACGATCATGCGCCAGCCGGCGCCGGTGCGCAGGTACACGTTGGTCGCGACGATCGGAGCCGGCCGGCTGTCCCTGCCCTGCGGGCCTCGCTGCTCGCCTTCCAGGGAAAAGTTCTCCTGCACGCTGTGCACCGCGATCATCATCCCCGAGATCGCCACCTGGTGACTGATGTGTACCCGGACCCGCGACCCGCCCGAGAAGATCTTCGTCCAGCTCGCGCGCACCTGGTCCTGGCCGGTGAGCCGCTCGCCGCCCGGATGGACGCAGACGATCTCCTCGTCCTCCGCCCAGACCGCCATCATGGCGTCGAGGTCGCCGCGCTCGAGAGCCTCGTAGAAGGCGTTCTCGGCATCCTGCGCCGTCGGGAAGATCTTGCTGCTCACGCGGCCAGATTCTGGATTTCTTTGCATACGTTTTCCACCGTCATTTCCCGCATGCAGCGGAAGTGCCCGAGCGGGCAGACGCGCGCGAAGCACGGACTGCATTCCAGCTGCAGCCACAGCACGCGCGCCGCCGGCGAAACCGGCGGCGTATGCAGCGGGCTGGACGAGCCGAACAGGGCCACCTGCGGCCGCCCCAGCGCAGCGGCAATATGCATCAGGCCGGAATCGTTGCTCACCACGAACTGCGCGCCTGCGATCAGGTCGATGGCTTCGTCGAGCGTCGTCTCGCCTGCAAGATTCTTCCCGCCTATTCCTTCACACGCCTCCCGGTCGTTGGCCGAGCCGAGCAGCACCACCGGAAGGCTCATTTTCTCGGCAAGCGAAGCAAAATACGGCCAGCGCTTGGCCGGGCCGTATTCCGCTCCCGGGCAGAGCACCGCGTAGCGGCCGGCGACGCCGAATTTCCTCTTGGCGGATTCGACCTCGCGGGAAGCAAAGCGAAGCAAGGGGATCGGCAGCGGCTTCTCGGGCTCCGTCCCCGGCGGTTCTGACAGGCGAGCGTAGTGCTGCAGCATCGACGAATTCTTGCCTTTATAGATCAGATTCAACAGGCCGTACCGCGACTCGCCGACATAGCCCGAGCGCAGCGCGATGTCGGCGAAGAACGGCACCAGCGCTGACTTCCAGGTGTTCGGCAGCACGATCGCCTGGTCGTAGCGGCGCGCCTTGAGCTCCCGGCCGAGCCGCCAGCGGCCGCGCAGCTGCAGCCCGCCGTGACGGAAGGGCGCGGCGATGACGTCGTTGACCTCGGGCATGCGCCGCACGACCGGGGCCACCCATTCGGGCGCGAGCACGTCGAGCTGCAGGCTGCGGCTCTTCTCGCGCAGCCGCGCAAGCAGCGGCTGCGCCATGAGCGCGTCCCCTATCCAGTTGGGTGCGACGACGAGGATGCGGGGCAAAGCTGGCGAGCCCGAAGTGTCCCCTCAGTGACCCTTCGGGGCAGTCCCTTTATAGACGTACTTGGTGCCGCAGTACGGGCACAGCGCCTCGTGCTCCTTCACGACATCGAGGAACACGCGCGGATGCCGGGACCAGAGCGGCGCGTCCGGCAGCGGGCAGTGCAGCGGCAGATCCTTCTCGGTGACGTCGACCTGCCGTGCCCGATCTTTCGCGGTCATGATTTGGTCTTTTTCGATTTAACCGGAGTGAGCCAGTGCCGGTGCTTGCGATCCTTGCCGGTGACCACGTCGAAGAAGGCCTTCTGGATCGCTTTCGTGACGGGCCCCGCCTTGCCGGCGCCGATGGTGCGTCCGTCGAGCTCGCGAATCGGCGTCACTTCCGCGGCGGTCCCGGTAAAGAAGCACTCGTCGGCGATATAGATGTCGTCGCGCGTCAGGCGCTTGGCGCGCACCGGGTAGCCGAGCCCCGCAGCGAGCTCGATCACCGAGGAGCGCGTGATGCCGGTCAGCGCGGAGGTAAGCTCCGGCTCCCAAATGATTCCATCTTTCACCATAAAAATATTTTCACCGGCTCCTTCAGCCACAAAGCCATCTACATCGAGGAGCAGGCCCTCATCGTAGCCGTGCTGGGTCGCCTCGAGCGTCGCCAGCACCGAGTTCGGGTAGGTGCCCGACATCTTGGCCCGTGCCATGGTGACGTTGACATGGTGGCGCGCGTACGACGAGGTTTTCACGCGGATTCCCTTGGCCAGCGCGTCGGGCCCGAGATAGGCGCCCATTGCGCCTCCATCAGGCGCTCGCGGGTGAAAGGGATCTTCATCATGTAGATGTGCGCGGAGTTGAACAGGCGGTCGGTGTGCTCCTTGAGCCGATAGATGGCGGTGCCGATCGCCGTCTTGTAGGCACGCACGCCTTCGAACACCGCCAGGCCGTAATGCAGCGAATGGGTGAGCACGTGCGTGGTCGCGGAGCGCCACGGCACCAGCTCGCCGTCGTGCCAGATCCAGCCGTCGCGGTCGGCCATCGACAGCGGCCCGCGCGGCGCTTTCTTTCCTTTTGCCATCTGCAGCGGCCTCCTTGGATGCCTCGAGGAGGATTCTAACCGCACATTTGCAACCATGATTAACAGTTATGTTAATATTCAAGCGATGGATCCCGACCGCATCTTCGGCGCCCTTGCTTCGGGCCCCAGACGTCGCATCCTCGGACGACTGTCGCAGGCGGAGCTCACCACGACCGAGCTGGCCGAGCATTTCGAGATGAGCGCGCCGGCCATATCGCGCCACCTGTCGGTATTGGAGAACGCGGGCCTTGCCTCGAGCCAGCGCCGGGGTCAGCGGGTGCTGTACAGCCTGGTCCGCGACACCCTGATCGACGCCCTGAGCGGCTTTACGGCGGAGCTTTCTTCGCCAGCGTTGACGGCGGCCGGCACGGGCAGGACCCGGCGCGAGGCAATCTAACTTTTAAATCCGGGCGTGAAACCGGCCACAGTCTGGCCTGGGCGCGTATGCTAAATTCGGCGCGAGAATGCCATTTTCCCGCTTTCGCCTGGCCCTGCTCGCGATCCCGGCATTATTCGCCGCCGGCTGTGCCAGCACGCCCGACAGCGCGCCCTACGATAGTTTGCTGGCATCGACGCCGCTTTATGAGCGGATGCGGCCCGAGACGGGCGAGGTCGTCGAGGTCGCCCGCTTCTCCCAGCTGCCGCCGGACGGCGTCCCGGAGCGCTGGGAGCCGTGGCTCCCGCTGCCCAGTAATTCCCGCACCCGGTACAGCGTCGCCCGGCTCGACGGCCACACATGCATGGAGGCCGACGCCACCAACGGCAACTCCGCGCTGCGGCGCGTGATACGCATCAGCCCGCAACGCCATCCGGTCGTCGAGTGGAGCTGGCGGGTGCCGCGGCTTGCCTCGGATCGTGATGCGCGCGCGGTCTCGCGCCCTACGCCGCGCGCGCGCCTGATGCTCGCCTTCCACGGGGATGCGGGCAAGCTCGATTTGGAGCAGCGCGTGCAGCTGCGCATGGCGAAGGCGATGACCGGTGAGGGGCTGCCGTACTCCTCGCTCATGTACGTCTGGCTGAATGGCGTGCCAGCGGGCAGCGTCGTGCCTAGTCCATATAGCGAGCGGGTGCGCCTGATTGCGGTCGACAGCAACCCGCGCCTGTTCGACCGCTGGGTCGATATGCGGCGCAACGTGCGCGAGGACTACCTTCGCGCGTTTGGTGAAGAGCCGGGCGATATCGTAGCTGTAGGTATCTTCACCGACGTGGACGCGAACGGCGCGCCGGGCCGCGCCTACTACGGCGATATCACTTTCCGCGCCGCGCCGTAGCCTCGAATAGCGCCATCCAGAGCTCCCTCACGGCATCAACCTGCGGCGAAACCTCCGGCAACGGGACGCGCGCGTACTGCGCACCGTTGAGCCGGAGCCCGTGCTGCAGGCGGCGGAACTCGCGATAGGCGTTGCGCGCTTTTTCCGCAATGTCTTTTTCGATCAGGGCGAAATCGGCGGCTATCTTCAGCAGCGCGATGTTGCCGAGATTTTCCGCCAGCAGGGCATGCCGGTGCGCGTGCGCAAGAACGAGGTATTGCACGGCGAACTCGACGTCGATCATGCCGCCGCGGTCGTGCTTGAGATCGAACAGGCCAGAGCGGTTCGGGTGCGCGGCGTGCAATTTCTCGCGCATCGCGAGAATTTCGCTTTTCAGCTTTGAAGAATCGCGCGGCCGGCAGAGTATTTTCTCGCGGATCGCTTCAAACCGAGCCCCTGCCTCCCCGTCCCCCGCGCTGTAGCGCGCTCGCGTAAGCGCCTGGTGCTCCCATGCCCAGGCGGCCTTCTCCTGGTAGCGTTCAAAGGCCTCGATCGATGACACGAGCAGTCCCGAGGCGCCGCTTGGCCGCAGCTGCAGGTCGGCGTCGAACAGCACGCCCGATGAGGTGCGCAGCGTCAGCCAGCTGATGAAGCGCTGCGCGAGCCGTGCATAGACTTCGGGCGCCCGCTCGTGCGGATCGTCGTACAGGAAAATGATGTCGAGGTCGGAGGCATAGCCGAGCTCCTTGCTGCCCAGCTTGCCGTAGGCGATCACCGCGAAGCGCGGGGGGCCGCCAAGGTGTATTTCGCGAAGCTCTCCCCAAAGGAGATCAAGCGTTTCCCGCAAAACCAGATCCGCCAGCGCGGAAAGGTGGTCGGCGAGCTTCTCCACCGTGAGAAGCCCGGCGAGATCCTGGGCGAGGAGGCGGAACACCTGGGCCTGGTGCAGGTCGCGCATCACGTTCATGCGCCGTTCGGTGTCGCCGGCGGCCGCGTCGAGCTGGCGATGAAGATTTCTCGAAAAAAAATCCAACTCAAGCGGTGCGTAGAGCACGCGGTCGTCGAGCAGCTCGTCGAGCAGCAGCGGGTGCTGGGTCACGAACTGTGCCGCCCAGCTCGAGGCGCCGATGATGCGCACCACGCGCTCGAGCGCGCGCGGGTTCTCGGCGAGCAGCGCCAGGTAGGCGGCGCGGCTCGCGATCGCCTCCACCAGGTCTATACCGCGGGCGAGCGTTGCCTCCGGGTCGGCGCTGGCCGCGCTTGCCCGCACCAGCATCGGCACGAGCGCGTCGAGGCGGCGCCTGGAATCGGCGGGCAGCGCCGCGTAGCGCTGGCTCGCGCGCAGCGCGCTGAGCCGCGGATGCTCCGGCCACGGGTCGGTTTTTTGGCCGGATTCGGATTCTCCAAGAACGCCGAGAAAATGCCGCGTCACCCCGGCTCGCACCTCGCGCAGCTTTTCTGAAAATCCGGACCATGAGGAAAATCCCGACATTTCGGCGACGCGGCGCCGGTCTTCGTCGTTCGCGGGAAGATCGTGGCGTTGCGCATCGTCGAGGTACTGCAGCCGGTGCTCGACATTGCGCAGGAATACGTAGGCATCCGAGAGCTCCCGCGCCACGGCGCCGGGAAGAACGTTTTTCCGCGAAAACACCGACAGCGCCTCGAGCGTCGGGCCGACAGCGAGCTCGGGATCGCGCCCGCCGCGCACCAGCTGCAGCGCCTGGACGATGAACTCGATCTCGCGGATTCCGCCCGGGCCGAGCTTCACATGGTCGGCAAGATCGCGGCGCGCGACCTCGCGCCGCACTTCGGCGTGCAGGCGCCGCATCGCCGCCAGCGTACCGTAGTCCAGGTACCTGCGGAACACAAAGGGCTTCACGATGCCTTGAACCTTTTCCCGAAATTCCTTTCTACCTGTAATGCAGCGCGCCTTGATCCAGGCATAGCGCTCCCACTCGCGCCCCTGCGTGACGAGATAATCCTCCAGGAAGTCCAGGCTGCAGACGAGCGGCCCCGACTCGCCGTAGGGCCGCAGCCGCATGTCGACGCGGAAGGCAAAGCCGTCCTGGGTGCTCTCCGACAGCAGCCGGATGAGAGTCTTTCCGGCGCGCTCGTAGCGCTCGTCGTCTTCGATGCCGCCGGGGTGGAGGAAAACCAGGTCGATATCCGAGGAAACATTGAGTTCCCGCCCTCCCAGCTTCCCCATTGCGATGACCATCAGGTGGTTTGAAGGAATGCCGGCTTGGGATTCCGTCCAGGAGAGAGCGCTTGAAAGTTCGAGCTCTGCCAGATCGCTCATGGCGGCACAGACTTCGGCCAGACCGGCGCGCCCGGAAAGGTCGCGCGCCATGACCCGCAGCAGGACCCGCTGCCTCAGGCGGCGCAGCCGCGCCTTGAGCGCCGCTTCGTTGTCGCCGGCGGCGCCGGCAAGCGCGCGCGCCATCTCATCGCGGCCGAACGGCGCCGCCGCGGCGATCTCGGCCGCGAGCTCGGGGTGCGCCGCGAGCAGCCGCGAGGCGTAGCGTGAAAGGGCGGTTTTCTGAATCGGATCCGGCATTTGCGGTTTAGAATGCCATGTATTCCCAGAGCGAGCGCGGAACGTTAATTCCAGCATGAGGCAGGTATGGCGAGCGATCGAGTTTCTCGCCTGGGCGGCGTTTTTCGCGTTCGCCGCGCTGCTGCTCGTGCTGCGCTTATGGATCCTGCCCGATATCGAGCGCTACCGCGGCGATATCGTCGCCGCGGCATCGCGCACCGTCGGCGCCCCGGTGAAAATCGGCGCCATCGAGGCCGGCTGGCTCGGGCTCAGGCCCCAGGTGAACCTGATCGACGTGCGCATCCACGATGCCGAAGGGCGCGAGGCGCTGGTGCTGCCGGTCGTGGAGAACGTGGTGGCGTGGCGCTCGCTGCTCGTCGGCGGGCTGCGGCTGCACTCGCTGGTCATCGACCGGCCGCGGCTCGGCGTGCGGCGCGATGCCGCCGGGGCGCTGTATGTCGCGGGGGTCAGGCTCGCCGACGCCGGGGGCGACCACCGGGTCACCGACTGGATCCTCGATCAGAATGAGATCGCGGTGCGCAACGCCGAGATCGAGTGGCTGGACGAGAAACGCGGCGCGCCGCCGCTTGCCCTGTCGGGGCTCGAGCTGCGGCTGCGCAATGCCGGCGACCGGCATTCCTTCGGGCTTTCGGCGCGGCCGCCTGCCGCGCTGGGCTCCGGCCTCGAGTTGCGCGGCGAGCTCTCCGGGCGCTCGGCGAGCGATCTCGCGGCGTGGAACGGGCGCGCCTACCTGGAGCTCGGCGACACCGATCTCGCCGGCTGTGCAACTGGGAAAGGACCTGCCGCAACTCGAACTCGCCGCCGTGAGCGGCCGCGTCCAGGCGACGAGCCGCGACGGCGGCTACGAGCTTGCAGGACACAGGCTGGCGCTCGCCGCCGAGCACGGGCCTGCAATGGAGCCGTCCGATTTTCGCCTCGAATGGAAGCCGGAGGGCAGGCTGCCCGAGCGCGGCGCGCTGACGGCGAAGCTCCTCGAGCTCGAGCCGCTCGCGCAGCTCGCCGAAGCGCTGCCGTTCCCCGTCGAGCTGAGAAAGCTCGCCGCCGAGCTCGCGCCTCGCGGCCGCCTGCTCGACGCCAGGCTGGAATGGAGCGGCAAGCTCGCCGACGCCGGCAAGATCACGGCGCGGGCGCGGTTTGCCGATCTCGCGGTGAATCCGCACGGCAACGTGCCCGGATTCGCCGGCCTGTCGGGCAACATCGACGCCAGCGAGACGAAAGGCAGCGTGCAGCTCGCTTCGCGCAAGGCGGAGGTGAACCTGCCGCGGGTGTTCGCCGAGCCGCGCCTGCAGCTGGATGCGCTCGAAGGGCGGATCGAGTGGGAGCGCAGGGGCGAGCGCTCATTCAGCCTGCGCCTGCCGTCGCTCGCGTTTGCCAACGAAGACCTCGAAGGCAAGGCGTCGGGTTCGTATGCCTATGCGGGAGAGGGTCCCGGCGCAATCGACTTGTCGGTAAATTTTTCGCGTGTCTCGGGCGAGCGCTTGGCGCGCTACCTGCCGCTGCCGGAGATCATGGGCACGGCGGTGCACGATTACCTCGCCGGCGCAATCCTCGGCGGCCAGTCGAGCGACGCTAGGCTGCAGCTCAAGGGCGACCTGCGCGATTTTCCTTTCCTCGATCCCGCGAAGGGGCAGTTCCAGGTGATCGCGCGGGTCGAGAAAGGCGTGCTCGAGTACGTCAACGGCTGGCCGCGGATCTACGACATCGACGCCGAACTGCTCTTCGAGCGCGACCGGATGGAGATCGTCGGCCGCGGCGGCACCATTCTCGGGGTGAAGATCGCGGACGTACGGGTCGGCATCCCAAGCATGCTTTCGCCGCCCGTGCACCTGCAGGTCAGCGGGCAGGCCGACGGCCCGACCAGCGAGTTCATCAAGTACATCCAGTCGAGCCCGGTGCAGCGCATGATCGGCGGCTTCACCGAGGGCATGAGCGCGGCGGGGAGCGGCAAGCTGCGCCTGAAGCTCGATCTGCCGCTCGCGAACCTCCCGGCGAGCAAGGTGGCGGGCGAGTACGAGCTGGCCGCCAACAATGTAACCGTGCACGCGCCGCTGCCGCCGATCGAGCGCGCGACCGGCAAGCTGAGCTTCACCGAATCGACGCTCGCGGTCCACAAGGTGACCGGCCGCCTGTTCGGCGGCGGCGTGACTATCAACGGCGGCACCCGGCCGGACAAGACCATCGAGATCGTCGCCGCGGGCGATGCCACGGTCGCGGGCTTGCGAACGCTCCTCGATCATCCCTGGCGCCGCTACCTCTCCGGCGCGACCGCCTACACGGCGACGATCACCGTGCACGAGGGCCACACCCGGGTCGGCGTCGAGTCTTCGCTGCGCGGGGTGGCGAGCGCGCTGCCGCCGCCGCTCGCCAAAAGCGCGGCCGACCCGCTGCCGCTGCATCTGGAGTTCACGCCGGAAGGTGGCGCGCGCGATCGCATCTCCGTGACGCTCGAAGGCCTGGCGTCCGCCGAGCTGCAGCGCCGGCGCCAAGGCGAGACGATGGCGGTGCAGCGCACGGCGGTCTGGCTGTCGCCCGGCGCCGGCGAACCGGCGCGCCTTCCCGAGCGGCCCGGAACGCTCATCCACGGCTCGCTCGCGGCCTTCGATCTGGATCGCTGGCTGCCTTTTGTCGACGAGGCCCGGGGCGGCGGTGCGGACACCGCCCTGGCGCTGGATCTCAAGCTCGGAACGCTCGACGCCTATGGGAAACGGTTGCACGACCTGACGCTGCGCGCAGGCGTCGACCCCGCCGGCTGGTCGGCGAACCTGCAGTCGGAGGAGATGAGCGGCGATGTTTCGTATCGAAACGAGGCAGGCGGGCAGCTGATCGCGCGCCTGGCGCAGCTGCGCCTGCCCGACGACTCTCCGGGCGCCAAGCCCGACGATTCCGGGCGCAGCAAGGAGCTGCCGGCGCTCGACCTGATCGCCGAGCGCTTCACCTTCCGCGACAAGCAGCTGGGGCACGTCGAGCTCAAGGCGCAGCGCGTCGGCGACGACTGGCGCGTGGACCGGATCGCCATGGAAAACGCGGAGGCGTCGATCAGCGGCCAGGGCCTGTGGCGCAACGCCCCGTCGTCCATGACATCGCTCAGCTTCCAGATCGAGGCCAGCGATGCCAGCAAGTTTCTCGATCGCCTCGGCTACCCGAATCTGCTGCTCGGCGGCAAGGCGCGCATGCAGGGCGCCGTGAGCTGGAGCGCCGATCCGGACGCGATCGACTATCCGAGCCTTTCCGGCGAGGTTCAGCTGCAGGCGGAGGATGGGCAGTTCCTCGAGATCGACCCGGGCCTCGGCAAGCTCATTTCGCTGATGAGCCTGCAGGCGATACCGCGGCGCCTGACCCTGGACTTTCGCGATGTGTTCTCGAAGGGCTTCGCCTTCGACCGCATCACCGCCGCGGCGCATATCGAGCGCGGCGTGATGACGCTCAAGGACTTCAAGATGAGCGGCTCGGCGGCCGAGTCGGAAATGAGCGGCGAAGTCGACCTGGGCAAGGAGACTCAGAACCTGAAGGTGCGCGTGGTCCCGAGCCTAGGCGACACGGCCGCCACCGTGCTCGCCTTCCTCAATCCGCTGCTCATCTTTCCCGCGGCGATCGCGCAGAGAATCCTGAAGGACCCGCTCGGCCACATCTTCGCCTTCAACTACGACGTGACCGGCTCGTGGGCCGATCCCAAAGTGGTGAGGACCCAGGTGGAGGCGCGTCCGGTGGACGAAACCCAGGAGCAATGAGGGCCCGCTAGGGAAATGGACAAATTCAGGATCGCCGCGCTGCAGATGGTGTCGGCGCCCGAGGTGGCGCCGAATCTGGAGACCGCGGGCAGGCTGATCGCCGCGGCGGCGGCGGCGGGGGCGCGGCTGGCGGCGCTGCCTGAGAACTTCTACATCATCGGGCGCCACGAGGGCGATAAAGTGAAGGTGCGGGAGAAAGATGGCAGCGGCCCCGTCCAGGATTTCCTGTCCTCTGTTTCAAAGAAGAATCACCTGTGGGTGCTCGGCGGCACGGTTCCGATCGAATGCAGCGACGAGAAGAAAATCAGAAGCGCAAGTCTTCTGTACGACGACTCCGGCAGGCGCGTCGCGCGTTACGACAAGATGCACGTCTTCAAGTTCGAGAGCGATGACGAGCGCCACGACGAAGCGCGTACCGTGGAGCCGGGAGAGAGTCCGGTCGCCGTGGACAGCCCGTTCGGGCGCCTCGCGCTGTCGGTTTGCTACGATGTGCGCTTTCCCGAGCTGTACCGTGGGCTCGGGGAATTCGACGTCATGTTCGTGCCGTCGGCCTTCACCGTCCCGACAGGCGCCGCGCACTGGGAAACCCTGCTGCGCGCGCGGGCGATCGAGAACCAGGCCTATGTCGTGGCGCCGGCGCAGGGCGGCGAGCACGCTGGCGGCCGGGTCACTTATGGGCATACGATGATCGTCGATCCTTGGGGCGAGGTGCTCGGCGTGCGGGTCAAGGGCGAAGGTGTGGTACTTGCAGAAATCGATCCAGACCTCATTAAGGAAGTGAGGACGAAGCTGCCCGCCCTTCCCAACAGGAGATTGTCTTGATTCTAGAAGCCGCCAAGCAGACCCTTCTCGCGCCGTTCGACCTTGAAACCGGAACGCTGCAAAGGGTTTTCGGCACGCTCGTGGGCCGCAAGGTCGACTACGCCGACCTGTATTTCCAGTACTCGCGTTTCGAGGGCTGGAGCCTGGAGGAGGGCATCGTCAAGTCGGGGAGCTTCAATATCGAGCAGGGCGTCGGCGTGCGCGCGGTCGCCGGCGAGAAGACGGCGTTCGCCTATTCCGACGAGATCAGCTTCAACGCACTGGAAGATGCGGCGAAGGCGACGCGCGCGATCGCCTCGGCGGGACAATCGAGAAGGATCAAGTCGAACCGCTCGAAGCCCCCGGTCGCGCTTTACGCGGCGATCGACCCGATTGCATCGCTTCGCTCGGAAGCCAAGGTCGCGCTGCTGTGCGGCTCTCGGTGCAGGTGATCGCCGAGCACAACGGCCGCCGGGAGAGCGGCTCCGGCGGCGGCGGCGGGCGCACCGACTACTCGCACTTCACCGACGCGGCGCTCGACGAGTACGCGAAGCAGGCCGTGTCGCAGGCGCTGGTCAATCTCGAGTCGCGGCCGGCGCCCGCCGGGACCATGACGGTAGTGCTGGGCCCGGGCTGGCCCGGAGTGCTGCTGCACGAGGCGGTCGGGCACGGCCTGGAGGGCGACTTCAATCGCAAAGGAAGCTCTGCGTTCTCGGGGCGCATCGGGCAACGCGTGGCTGCGCCCGGGGTCACCGTGGTCGACGATGGCACGATTCCCGGACGCCGCGGCTCGCTCACCGTCGACGACGAGGGCACCCCGACAGGACGCAACGTCCTCATCGAGGACGGCGTGCTGCGCGGTTACATGCAGGACAGCCTGAACGCGCGGCTGATGAAGATGCCGCTCACCGGCAACGCGCGCCGCGAGTCGTTCGCGCACATGACGATGCCGAGGATGACCAATACCTACATGCTGGCGGGCCACCACGATCCGGCCGAGATCATCAAGAGCGTGAAGAAGGGCCTGTATGCCACCAACTTCGGCGGCGGCCAGGTCGACATCACCAACGGCAAGTTCGTGTTCTCCGCCGCCGAGGCCTACCTGATCGAGGACGGCAAGGTGACGCATCCCGTGAAGGGCGCGACGCTCATCGGCAACGGGCCCGACGCGCTGACGCGCGTGGCGATGATCGGCAACGATCTGAAGCTCGACTCGGGCATCGGCACTTGCGGCAAGGAAGGCCAGAGCGTGCCGGTCGGCGTCGGCCAGCCGACGCTGCGCATTGACGGCTTGACCGTCGGTGGAACCGCCTGAGGGCGTCGGGCCATTTGAATCTGCCGTCGAACCGGACGCGTTTTTTTTCTTCTCCGCAGGAAATTGCCTCGGAAATACCCGACGGCGCGTTGATCGCGCTACCGCCCGATTACTCGCTGCCCGCGATGGAAGTAGTAAGAGGTCTCATCAGAAAAAAATCCCGCAACCTGCGCCTGCTGGGTGTCCCGGTTCTCGGCATGTGCGCCGACCTTCTCATCGGCGCCGGCTGCGTCGCCGAGGTCGAGAGCAGCGCCGTGTCGCTGGGCGAGGCAGGGCTCGCGCCGCGCTTCACCGAAGCCGCCGAGAAGGGCCTGCTGAAAATGAGGGACGCTACCTGCCCGGCGATTCACACCGCGCTTCAGGCGACCGAGAAGGGCGTGCCGTTCATGCCTCTGCGGGGTGTTTTGGGTTCGGATCTTGTGAAGAACCGGCCTGACTGGCGGGTTTCAAGAAACGAATTCTCGAATAGCGAAGACCCCATCCTCCTCATTCCCGCGCTGGCGCCGGACGTTGCCCTTTTCCACGCCCGCTGGGCCGACGACGCGGGCAACGTGTGGATCGGCCGGCGCAGGGAGCTCGCCACCATCGCGCATGCGGCGAAACAGACTTTCGTCACCTACGAGGAGCGGCGCGCCGGCGACATGCTCGAGGACGAGCTGCTGGCGCCGGGCGTGCTCTCATCGGTGTACGTAAGCGCTGCGGCGCCCGCGAAGCGCGGCGCATGGCCCCTCGGCGTGCCTGACATGTACGATATCGACGACGCCCACCTCGCGCTCTACGCCAGATCGGCCAAGACGAGCGAAGGCTTCAAGCGCTACCTGGATGACTTCGTCTTTCAGAAATGAAGAACTTCTCGCTTGCGTCATCGCGCGCCTGATCGGCGACGCGAATCATGTCGCGGTCGGCGCGGCTTCCCCGATTCCGGCTTGCGGCGCTTTTCTTCTGAAGCAAAAAAATTCTTCTCTGCGAGTTTCTTTGCTGCAAAAGCGCCGAGGCAACCCCTTTACCGAAGGCTCGCGCGAGCTGTTCGATCTCGCCGGGCAGGGCAGGATCGACGCCTTCTTCCTCGGCGGCGCGCAGATCGACGGCGAGGCGAACATCAATCTCGTGCAGGCGGAGGGGCGCCGCTTCTCCGGCTCCTTCGGCTCCGCCTTCATGTATTCGGCCGTCAGGAAAGTCATACTTTTCCGCGAAGAGCATTCCAGGCGAGTTCTTGTTCCCAGGGTCGAGTTCATCTCCGCCGCTGGAAATCCAGCGGCACTGCTCACCGGCAAGGCGCTATTCTCCTGGCAGAAGGACAAACGCCGTTTCCGCCTTGAGTCTTTTCACGACAGCAGCCCTGAAGAGATCCGGGCGAACACGGGGTTCGACTACGATGTTTCCCCGCGGCTCGCCGGGACTCCGGCGCCCTCCGAAGCCGAATTGATGCTGCTGCGACACAAGGTCAAGACCGAGGTCGCGAGGGACTACCCCGATTTCGCGAAACGGGTGTGGGGGTTAGACTAACGCCATGAATGCGCCAGAGAAAATGAAGCAAAAGCAGTACGACCGCACGAGCGAGGACATCGGCAATATCGTCCATCTCGAGCACTTCAACTGCTGCATCGACGACCAGCGCCTCGCCGTGCTCTTCTATGTGGTGGGGCTTGGCGGCACGCGCGACCCCTACGTCTTCACGGGCCTGGAGAACATCTGGCTCAACTTCGGCCGTACCCAGGTGCACATGCCCAGCCGCGCCGTGCCGCCCAAGGCCGAGCGCCTGCGCGCCACCGCCGGCTTCGTCGTGCCGAGCCTAGAGGAGCTGAAGAAGCGCCTCGAGTACGCGGGCAAGGAAATGAAACGGGTCGTGCCGGATAAGCAAACGCTATTTACCTGGCATGAAAAAGATGGTTGCATCGAGGCGACCGACCCGTGGGGCACGCGTCTCCGCTGCCACGCGCCGGCGCCCGAGTACGGTCGCACCGAGCTTGGGTTGGTGTACGTCGATTTCGACGTGCCGCCGGGCACCGCCGAAGGCATCGCGCGCTTCTACCAGGAAGTAATGAAGGCGCCGTCACGTGTTTCCGGTGGAAAAGCAGTCATTTCGGTGGGACGGAATCAGAAACTTCTATTTACCCAGACCCCCAAGCCCCTTGCGGAATACGACGGCCACCATATTCAGATCTACATCCAGGACTTCTCGACGCCCTACGCGTGGCTGAAGGAGCGCGGCCTCATCAACATGGAGACCGACGCACACGAGTGGCGCTTCCAGTGGATCACCGATCCGAAGGATGGGAAGAAACTGTTTCAGATCGAGCACGAGGTGCGCAGCATGAAGCACCCGCTGTTCGGTCGGCCCCTGGTCAACCGCAACCCGGGCATCACCAACATGACCTACATCGCGGGACACGACGCCTTCCGCGGCACCTATTAGGCGGGATCCCCGGCAGGGCGCTTCTTTTTCGCCGCCTGCACGGATTGCTGCGCGAAATAGTCGAGCAGCGTCTTGCCTTCGTCGGTCAGCAGCTCGCCTGCCTTGGTGCTCGCGGAGCAAGATCCGCAGGTGACCGGCTCGTCAAAACTCAAGGCAAGGGCGCGGCGATCCACCCGGTCGGCGCAGCGCGGGCAATACAAGTTGATCTTCTTGACCATCCGTTCCTCTGGATCCCCGGAGTCACACTAGTCTAAGACGTCGGCTCGACATATGACGAAGCGCACAGAGGGACTGATAGCTTGAAAAAACGGGTGCACCGGCACCACGTCTACGTCATCGAGCTTTCACGCGGCGTGCTGTACGAGCGCAAGTTCCAGAAGGCGAACCCGCACTACGACCCCGAGAAACCCTGCGTGTACGTCGGCATGACCGGCCTCGACCCCGAGGTGCGGTTCCGGCGTCACAAGGGCGGAGTGAAGTCGAACAGGTACGTCGAGAAGTACGGGGTGCGGCTGGTGCCGGCACTTTACGAGGTGTACAACCCGATGCCCTACGAAGCCGCGCGCGAGATGGAGGTCGACCTGGCGATCGCGTTGCGCGAGCGGGGTTACGGGGTCTGGCAGGGCTAGTCCTTCCTCTGCCAACCCCCGCCGAGCGCGCGCACCAGACCGACGGTGGCGGCGAGGCGTCGATTGAGGATGGCGACCGCGGCCCGCTCTTCGCTGAGCAGGCTGGCCTGCACCGTCACCACGTTGAGATAGCTCACCGTTCCGGCCTTGTACTGGTTGACGGTCAGCGCCACCGACTGGCGCGCGGCGTCCACGGCGTCCTGCTGGAGTTTCGCCTCTTCTTCGAGGATGCGCAGGGCGGCGAGGTTGTCTTCCACTTCCTGAAGCGCGGTGAGAGCGGTCGAGCGGTAGTTGGCGACGGTGGCGTCGTAGGCTGCCATCGCCTGCTCCTTCTGCGCGCGGCGCAGGCCGGCGTCGAGAAGATTCATCGCGAGGGCGGGCCCGAGCGACCAGAAATGGCTCGGCGCGGTGAGCCAGCTCGCGGCGTCGGCGCTGCGGAAGCCGTAGCTTGCGCCGAGGGTGAACTGCGGAAAGAACGCCGCCTGGGCGACGCCGATTTGCGCGTTGGCAGCCGCCATGCGGCGCTCGGCGGCGGCGACGTCGGGCCGGCGCTCGAGAAGCTCGGAGGGCAGGCCCGGCGGAATGACGGGAAGCGCGGCGTCGTAGGTGGGCTGAGGCGCGAGGGTAAGCTCCGCGGGCGCGGCACCGGTCAGGATTGCAATGGCGTGCTCGAGCTGCGCGCGCTGCACGCCGAGGTCGACCGCCTGCACCAGCGTGCTCTTCAGCTGTGCGTCCGCCTGCACGACGTCGGCCTTGGCGGCGACGCCGACGTTGTAGCGGTTATTCGTCAGGTCGAGCGATTTACGGAACGCGGCGACGGTGTCGTCGAGCAGCTGCTTCTGCACGTCGAGCAGCCGCAGCTGGAAGTAGTTGCTGGCGAGTTGCGCCTGGAGCGAAAGACGCGCGGAAGCAAGGTCGCCGGCGCTCGCCGCAGCCGAGGCCTCGGCCGCTTCGATCCCGCGCCGGATGCGGCCCCACAGGTCGATCTCCCAGTTGCTCGAGACGCCCGCGCTGCGCTGCGTAATGATTCTTCCCGCGGTGACGCCGCCCGTCACGCCTACGGGCGAACGGCTGCGGGTGATGGAGGCGTTGGCGTCCAGGGATGGGAAAAACGGCGCGCGGGCGATGTTGATCGCGGCCTGCGCTTGCCGGAATTGCGCCTCGGAGGCGGCGAGGCTCTGGTTGGAAACGTCGACCTTTTCGATCAGGGCGCCGAGCTGCGGGTCGCCGAAGATCTCCCACCACTTGCCGCGGGCGATCTCGTCGCGCGGCTGGGCTTCTTTCCAGGTTTGTGATGTTTCTCTGTAAACATCGGAAACAACTGCAGCCGGGCGCTCGTAGTCGGGCCCGGCGGCGCAAGCGGAAAGAAGGATGAGGAAAGCGAGATTTTTTTTCATGCCGCCCTTGGTTCCGGGACTTTCTTTCGCAAAACCCAAAGGCGCAGCCGTTCGAGGTACAGGTAAACCACCGGGGTCGTGTAGAGCGTCAGGAGCTGGGAAAGGATGAGGCCGCCCATGATCGAGATGCCCAGCGGCTGGCGCAGGTCGGCGCCGTAGCCGAAGCCGATGGCGAGCGGCAGCGCGCCGAAGAGCGCCGCCATGGTGGTCATCATGATCGGCCGGAAGCGCAGCATGGCGGCCTCGAAAATGGCTTCGTGCGGAGGCTTGACTCCCTGGCGCTGCGTTTCGATGGCGAGATCGATCATGATGATGGCGTTCTTCTTGACGATGCCGATGAGCAGGATCACGCCGATCATCGCGATGATATTCAACTCCTTGCCGAAAAGCATGAGCGCAAGCAGCGCGCCGACGCCTGCCGACGGCAGGGTCGACAGGATGGTGACGGGGTGGACCAGGCTTTCGTAGAGGATGCCGAGCACGATGTAGATCACCACCAGCGCGGCGAGGATCAGCCAGGGCTGGTTCTCGAGCGAGGCGGTGAACTGTCGCGCGGTGCCCTGGAAGGAGCCGTGGATCGACGCGGGCATGCCGATCCTCGCCATCGTGGCCTGCACGGCGTCGGTGGCCCGTGAAAGCGACACGCCCTCCGCGAGGTTGAACGAGATGGTCGCGGCGACGAACTGGCTCTGGTGGTTGACGGCGAGCGGCGCGAGGGTGGTCTCCCATCTCGCGATGGTCGAGAGAGGGATTAAGCCTTTATCTTTTGACAATAAATTTACATCCTTCAGGCCCTCAGGGCTTTGCCAGAACTGGGGCGCCGCCTCCATCACCACGCGGTACTGGTTCAGCTCGCGGTAAATGGTCGAGACGATCGCCTGGCCGAAAGCGAGGTTGAGCGCCGAGTCGATCTGGCGCGGCCCGAGGCCGAGGCGCATCGCGGTCTCGCGGTCGATGACAAGCGTCGTCTGAAGGCCGCGCACCTCCTGGTCGCTGTTCAGGTCGGCGATCTCGGGCTGGCTGCGCAGGGCCTGCTCCAGCCGCGGCGCCCAGACGCGCAGCTGATCAAGGTCTTCGCCGAGCAGCGTGAACTGGTAGTTCGAGTCGCTGGCGCGCCCGCCGGCGCGCACGTCCAGCGCCTGGGCGAGGAACAGCGTCGCCCCCGGCTCTTTGGAGAGCTTGGCGCGCAGGCGCGTGACTACCTGCTCGGCCGAGACCTTGCGCTCCTCGAGCGGCTTAAGCTGGATGAACATGAAGCCGCGGTTGCGCTGCCCGCCGCCGGTGAACGCGGTCACGTTCTCCACCGCCGGGTCGGCGCGCACGATCTCGACGAAATCCTCGACCTTGCCGCGCATCGCCTGGAACGAGATGCCCTGGTCTGCGCGGATGAAGCCGAACAGGCGCCCGGTGTCCTGCTGCGGGAAGAAGCCCTTCGCGATTTTCCCGTAGAGGTAGAAGTTGAGGCCGATCGTCGATAGCAATATCAGGACGATGATCAGCGGATGGCGGATCGACCAGCCGAGGCTGACTCGATAGCCGTGAAGGATGAAATCAAAAAATGCTTTTGAATAAATTCTTAGTCTATTTTCATTTTGTTTCGACTCTTCTTTCCTCAACAGCCTGGCGCACATCATCGGCGTGGTGGTGAGCGACACGACCAGCGACACCAGCACCGCCACCGACAGCGTGATCGAGAACTCGCGGAACAGGCGTCCGACGATGCCGCCCATCAGCAGGATCGGAATGAAGACCGCGATCAGCGATACGCTCATCGACAGCACCGTGAAACCGACCTCGCGCGCGCCGCGCAGCGCCGCCTGGTACGGCGGCATGCCGTTCTCGATGTGGCGGGTGGTGTTCTCGAGCACCACGATGGCGTCGTCGACCACGAAGCCGGTCGCCACCGTGAGCGCCATCAGCGAGAGGTTGTTGATGCTGAAGCCGGCGAGGTACATCACCGAGAAGGTGCCGATGAGCGACACCGGCACCGCCACCGCGGGGATGACCGCGGCGCGCAGGTTGCGCAGGAAGAGCAGCACCACCAGGATGACGAGGCCCATCGCGATGACCAGCGAGCGCTCCACTTCGTGGATCGCGGCGCTGATGGTGGAGGTGCGCTCCATCATCACGTCGAGATCGATCGCCGCCGGAATCGAGGTGCGCATGAGCGGCATGATGGCCATCACCCGGTCGACCGCCTCGATGATGTTGGCGTCGGGCTGGGCGCGGATGATGAGCAGCACC
>WNFI01657835.1_pt1 | contig 31861 bp, 24 predicted proteins | sample 5400471 | NCBI WGS metagenome assembly WNFI01 (sample SAMN13153348, study PRJNA577476) | soil metagenome | isolation source: 100 cm saprolite on Douglas fir-dominated hillslope | place: USA:California | collected 2013-09-17 | reverse complement strand
GCCATCTTGATCTGCAGGTCGCTGGCGTTGACCAGGTACTCGCTGGTCACGCCGAACCGGCCGCTGGCCACCTGCTTGACGGCGGACCGGCGCAGGTCCCCGTTGGGATCGGGCGCGTAGCGGTCCGGGTCCTCCCCGCCCTCGCCAGTGTTGGACCGGCCGCCGAGGCGGTTCATCGCGATCGCCAGGGTCTGATGCGCCTCGGCCGAGATCGAGCCGTACGACATCGCACCGGTGGAGAACCGCCGCACGATGCTGGCGACCGGCTCCACCTCGTCGATCGGCACCGGCGGTCGCATGGGCACCGGCGGTCGCATGGGCACCGGCGGTCGCATGGGCACCGGCGGTCGCATGGGCACCGGCTCGGCACCCGGGCCGCGCGCCTCCAGACCGCGGACGCGTAGCAGGCCGCGCAGCGTCATCAGCCGCGCCGACTGGTCGTCCACCAGACTGGTGTACTCGGCGAAGATCTCCTGCCGCCGGCTTCGCGTGGCGTGCTGGAGCTTGAACACCGTCTCTGGGTTGAACAGGTGCGGCTCCCCCTCGCGCCGCCACTGGTACTCACCGCCGGTCTCCAGCCGCCGGTGCGCGGGCCGCACGCCGCGCGCGGGAAACGCCCGGGCGTGGCGCGCGGCAGCCTCGGCGGCGAGCTGGTCGAAGCCGATGCCGCCGAGGCGGGACGACGTTCCGGCGAAGCAGGACTCGATGACCTCCGCGCCGATCCCGATCGCCTCGAAGATCTGGGCTCCGGTGTAGGAGGCGACCGTGGACACGCCCATCTTGGACATGATCTTCAGCAGCCCCTTGCCGAGGGCCTTGATGAGATTGGCCACCGCCTGCCGGGTCGTGATTCCGTCCAGCGCCCCGCTGCGGACTATGTCCTCGACCGACTCGATGGCCAGGTAGGGACACACGCAGGACGCCCCGTAGCCGACGAGCAGCGCGATGTGGTGGCATTCGCGCGCGTCTCCCGCCTCCACGATCAGGCCGACCCTGGTCCGGGTCCGCTCCCTGATCAGATGATGGTGCACCGCGCCGGTGAGCAGCAGCGACGGAATCGGCGCGGCATCGCGGGGGGCCGCGGGGGGCTGGTCCCGCAGGCCAGCGCGGCCGTGGCGCGCGGCACGGCCCCCGGGGCTGGCCCGGTCCGACAGCACGATGATGCGGGCGCCGTCACCGATGGCAGCGGACACCTCGGCCCGGATCTCGTCCAGCCGCCGGCGCAGCCCGGCGCCGCCTTCGGCGACCGGATACCTGCCGTCCACGATGTGGACGGCGAAGCCAGGCAGGTCGCCGTCGTCGTTGATATGGATGATCTTGGCGAGGTCACCGTCGCTGATCACCGGATACGGCAGCACGACCTGGCGGCAGGAAGCCGGGCCCGGGGCGAAGAGGTTGCGCTCCGGGCCGGTCGTGGACGCCAGGGAGGTGACCAGCTCCTCCCGGATCGCGTCCAGCGGCGGGTTGGTGACCTGGGCGAACAGCTGCGTGAAGTAGTCGAAGATCAGGCGCGGCCGGTCGGAGAGGACTGCCACGGGGGTGTCGCTGCCCATGGACCCGAGCGGCTCGCCGCCGGTGCGGGCCATGGGCGCCAGGATGACCCGCAGCTCCTCCTCGGTGTACCCGAACAGCTGCTGCCGTGTCGCCAGCGTCTGGCCGCGGTAGCGTGGCACGTCTCTGTCACCGGCGCGGTCGGGCAAATCGTCGAGGTGCAGCAGCCCGGCATGCAGCCATTCCTGGTACGGATGCTCGGCCGCGAGCTGGGACTTGACCTCCCCGTCCTCGATGATCCGGCCCGCCGAGGTGTCGGCCAGGAAGATCCGGCCCGGCTGCAGCCTGCCCTTGCGGACCACCGTAGCGGGGTCGATGTCCAGGACGCCGACCTCGCTGGCCAGCACGACCAGGCCGTCGCTGGTCACCCAGTACCGGCCCGGGCGCAGCCCGTTGCGGTCCAGCACCGCCCCGATCACGGTCCCGTCGGTGAACGCGATCAGCGCCGGCCCGTCCCACGGCTCCATCAGGGTCGCGTGGAAGCGGTAGAAGGCCCGCAGCGCCGGGTCCATCCGCTCGTGGTTCTCCCACGGCTCGGGAATCATCATCAGCACCGCGTGCGGCAGCGACCGCCCGCCCATATGCAGCAGTTCCAGGCACGCGTCGAAGCTCGCCGAGTCGCTGGCCGACTCGTCCAGGATCGGCAGCAGCCGCTCGATCCCCCGCCCTTCGGCGTCGGGCTCGATGAGATCGGTGGCCAGGAGCGCCTCGCGGGCCCGCATCCAGTTGCGGTTGCCCCGGACCGTGTTGATCTCGCCGTTGTGCGCGATGAACCGGTACGGATGGGCCAGCGGCCAGGAGGGAAACGTGTTCGTGGAGAACCTGGAGTGGACGAGGGCCAGGGCCGAGTGGTACCTGGGATCGGACAGGTCCGGGTAGAAGTCGCCCAGCTGAAGCGCGGTGAGCATGCCCTTGTAGACGATCGTCGCCGACGACAGGCTCGCGAAGTACACCGCTTCCTCATGCTCCGCACGCTTGCGCAGGCAGAACGCCCGCCGGTCGAGGGCAAGGCCCCGCTCGCCCCGCGGCGATGTCACGAAGAGCTGCGCCAGGTGCGGTAGCACGGCGCGGGCGCCCAGGCCGCAGTGCGCCGGGTCGTGCGGAACGTCGCGCCAGCCCAGGACGGCGAGGCCCTCCAGCGCGGCGATCCGCTCGACGGCGGCGATCGCGCGGGCGCGGTCGGCCTCTCCGGCCGGCAGCAACACCATCCCGGCCGCGTAGCCGCCGGGCTCGGGCAGGCTGAACTCGCAGGCAGCGCGGAACATCCGGTCCGGGATCTGGGTCAGGATGCCGGCCCCGTCGCCGGTGTCAGGGTCGCTGCCCTTCGCGCCCCGGTGTTCCAGGTTCCGCAGCACGGTGAGTGCCTGGGTCACTATGTGGTGGCTGCGGCGACCGGACAGGTCCGCCACGAACCCGACACCGCAGGCGTCGTGCTCGTAACGGCCGTCGTAAAGGCCCTGGGTTCCGCGGTCTGCAGCAGGCGCCATCAATACTCCTGTCGTCCGGTCCGCCATAGTGTCTGCCATGCGGGTCGGGACGACATTGGCCCTGCGGTGGGCTTGCTGAGGAGGCTAGCTACTCAGGGCGCCGCGCCCATTGTAACGAGAATGTTGCCTGGGATGCGATCTGGAAGGTCGTCGGTTGCGGGAGCACGCTGTGTCTGCGGCTAGCTCATGCACCGCGGTCGCGCACGCCGGCGGCCAGGTCCGATGCCAGGTCTCGCACCGCGGCGATGCCGGCGCTGGCATCATCGGCGTCGAGCAGGCGGCTCACGAACGCGGATCCCACGACGACCCCGTCCGCGAAGCCGGCCACCTGCGCGGCCTGAGCCCGGTCACGAACGCCGAGCCCGACCGCGACGGGCAGGCTGGTACAGTTTCGGACCCGCCGGACCAGCCCTGCCGCCTGGCTGCCCACGGTGTCACGAGCTCCCGTGGTACCCATGAGCGAGGCCGCGTAAACGAACCCGCCGCAGACTGACGTGATCAGCTTGATGCGCTCGGCGGACGAGCTCGGCGCAACCAGGAAGACCGGGTCGAGCGCGTGGGCTGCTGCGGCCTCCAGCCACGCACCGGCCTCCTCCGGCGTCAGGTCCGGGGTGATCAGCCCGCTGCCCCCGGCATCCGCCAGGTCCCGCGCGAACGCGGCCACGCCGTAGTGATCTATCGGATTCCAGTAGGTCATGACCAGGACCGGCACGCCGGTGCTTCGCACGGCCTCGACGGTATGCAGCACATCGGCCACCCGGGTGCCCGTGGCCAGCGCGCGGCGGGTGGCCTCCTGGATGACCGGGCCGTCAATCAGCGGGTCGGAATACGGCAGGCCGATCTCCACGATGTCGGCCCCCGCCTCGGCCATGGCCGTCGCCGCCGCGATCGCCCCGGGAACGGACGGAAACCCGGCGGGCAGGTATCCGACGAGCGCCGCCCGGGTCTCGCCCGCGGCCCTCGCGAACGCAGCAGAGACCGTCCGCGGCGCCTGCAGCCCCTCCAGCGCGCTCATAATCCTGTCCTGGCGACGTGCCCGAACCACCGGGCCGCGATATCCACGTCCTTGTCGCCGCGGCCGGACAGGTTCACCAGCAGCAGCGCGTCGGCGCCGAGCTCCGGCCCGAGCTGCAGCGCCCCGGCCAGGGCGTGGGCGGACTCGATCGCCGGGATGATCCCCTCGGTCCGGCACAGCGTGGCGAAGGCGCCCATCGCCTCGGTATCGGTGATCGCGCGGTAGCTGGCCCGGCCGGTGTCGTGCAGCCAGGCATGCTCAGGGCCGACCCCTGGGTAGTCGAGGCCCGCGGACACCGAGTGGGTCGGGCGGGTCTGCCCGTCGGAGTCCTGGAGCAGGTAAGTCCGCATGCCATGGATCACGCCCGCGGATCCGCCGACCAAGGTCGCGGCGTGGCGGCCGCTGGCCAGCCCGTCACCGCCGGCCTCGCAGCCGATCAGCGCGACGCTGCCGTCCGGGATGAACGCATGGAACACGCCGATGGCGTTGGAGCCACCGCCGACGCAGGCGATCACGGCATCGGGAAGCCGCCCGGCGGCGGTCAGGACCTGCTCCCGCGCCTCGACGCCGATGACGCGCTGGAAATCACGGACCATAACGGGAAACGGGTGCGGCCCCATCACTGAGCCGATGCAGTAGTGGGTCGTGTCGACGGTGGTCACCCAGTCCCGGAACGCCTCGTTGATGGCGTCCTTCAGCGTCTGGCTGCCGGTCGTCACACTGATCACCTCGGCGCCGAGCATCCGCATCCGCGCCACGTTCAGGGCCTGCCGCCTGGTGTCTTCCTCGCCCATGTAGACCGTGCAGTCGAGGCCGAGCAGGGCGCACGCGGTGGCGGCGGCCACGCCGTGCTGGCCCGCCCCGGTCTCGGCGATCACCCGCGTCTTGCCCATCCGCCTGGTGAGCAGCGCCTGGCCCAGGACATTGTTGATCTTGTGGGAGCCGGTGTGCGCCAGGTCCTCCCGCTTCAGGAACACCCGGCCGCCTCCCGCCTCGGCGGCGAACCGCGGCACCTCGGTCAGCAGCGTGGGGCGGCCGGCGTAGTCGCGCAGCAGCACGGCAAGATCGGCCTGGAACCCGGGATCGGCCTGGGCCAAGAGGTATGCGACGGTCAGTTCGTCCAGGGCCGACATCAGCGCCTCGGGCGCGAGCCTCCCACCGTATCGACCGAAATGCCCCGTTGCGTCCGGCACCGCCACGGCCGGCACAGCGGGGGCTACCTGCGACTCGCTCATCCCCGGTCCCCGCGCAGCGCCGGGTGCGAGCCCGCGGTTACCAGGTCGGCTACCGCCGACCGCGGGTCCTTGCCGGTGACCAGGCTCTCTCCGACGAGCACGGCGTCGGCGCCCGCGGCCGCGTAGGCGAGCAGATCATGCGGGCCGCGAATCCCCGACTCAGCGATCTTGACCACTCCGTCAGGAACCCGCGGGGCGAGCCGCGCGAACACGCTGCGGTCGACCTCGAGCGTGGCCAGGTTCCTCGCGTTGACGCCGATGATCTTCGCCCCGGCCTCGAGCGCGCGGTCTAGCTCGCTGTCGGTGTGCACCTCGACCAGGGGCACCAGGTCGATCGAGACCGCCCGCTCCACCAGGGAGACGAGCGCGTTCTGAGGCAGCGCCGCCACGATGAGCAGCACCATGTCGGCCCCGTGCGCCCGGGCCTCCCAGAGCTGGTACGAGCTGATGACGAAGTCTTTGCGCAGCACCGGCACCTGCACCGCGTCGCGCACCGCCATCAGGTCCTCCAGGCTGCCGCCGAACCGCCGCGGCTCGGTCAGGACGCTGATCACGCGCGCGCCGCCGGCCTCGTAGTCCATGGCCAGCGCCGCGGGATCGGCGATCGCGGCCAGCGCGCCCTTGGACGGGCTCGCGCGCTTGACCTCGGCGATGACCGCCACGTCCTCGCCCTTGAGCGCGCCCAGGACGTTACGGGGCGGATCGGCCCGGGCCGCCACCTGCTTCAGGCGGTCGAGCGGGACCTTCCGCTGCCGCGCCACGAGGTCAACACGCACTCCCTCGAGGATCTCGTCGAGCACGCTCACGCGGTTCTGCCGCCCCCTCGGGTGGGATGCCTTGCGTCCCCGATCGTAGCGAGAGCTCCAGGGCTACCCCGCAGGACCCCTGCCCCAGGGTCCCGGCCGGGGGCCTGCCCGGGCGCGGGCGTCGCCCGCCGCGCCCCGCCCCACGGCCTGCCAGAGCCTCCTGCCGCCCGGATCAGCACCGGATCGCGCCGCGCTATTCCCGCCGGTATCTCATGCTTTCCGTGGGCCCGCCGTCGCGGGGCTATCCCGTGAGAGCCCTAATCCCCGCCCGTGGGGTCCTCGCCCCTGCTCAGCGACTCCCAGATCGCTGCGGAATCCCCGTTCCGGTCGCCGCGATCCCCCGCCGGGACCGCTGATGGCCGACCAGCGGGCCCGCCGGGCCGGTCGAACCGGCCGGACATCACCGGCAGCCGCTCCGCCCGCCAGATCACCAGCGCTCCGGCGGCGATCACCGCGAGCGCACCGGCCAGGGCGGCCCCGCGCCAGGGAAAGCTCACGAAGACCACGTGCCCGGGGAAGCCGGAAAGCGGCGTTCCCGCCGCGGCGGAGCTTCCGGTGGTCGAGCCAGCACCAGCTCCCGAGCCGGCCTGGGCACCGACGCCGGCCGATGCGGCCGCCAGCACGTCGGCCGCCGAGATCCCGGTGCCGACTGCCACGGCTATTCCCGCGCCGAATCCGGCCAGCATGACTCCGGCGATACGGCGCAGCGCCCGCCGGGTGGCCAGGACAGCCGCCAGGCCTGCCAGCGCGGCCAGCGCCAGCGCGCCCGCGGCGGGCACGAGGGCCTGGCCTGACACCGTCGTGACGCTGGCCGGAAGCGGGCTGGGCGCTGCCGTGTCGACGTGGGCCCAGCCCTGTCGCATCACGAGCAGCACCAGGCCCGCCCCGGCCGCGCCGAGCAGCAGCACCAGCGTCAGCTCCTGCCGCGGCTGACGGCGACGGGAACGCGCGGGGTTTCCCGCGGTCATCTGCGGCCCTCCCATCGCCTCCCGGATACCGGCGGATGTCCCGGCCGGTCGCCGCCAGCATAGGCCGGCCTGCTGCCGCGCTCGGCCGCGCTCGCCAGCCATTCCCTGCCGGGGACCGGTGGTTTACCATCACACGATGAGGTATGCCCGGGATGAGCGCCTTGCCCTATGCGCCCTGCTCGACGAGGCAGGTCCCCGGGAGCCGACGCTGTGCCAGGGGTGGGCCACTCTCGATCTGGCGGCGCACCTAGTGCTCAGGGAGCACAGGCCCGACGCCGGGGCGGGCGTGCTCGGGGGACCGCTGGCCGGGCATACCCGCAGGGTCCAGCTCAGGCTGATGCAGCGGACGCCGTATCCGCGCCTGGTCGAGATCATCAGGAGCGGGCCGCCGAGGCTATCGCTGTTCGGGCTCCCCGGCATGGATGAGCGGGCCAACCTGGTGGAGTACTTCGTCCACCACGAGGACGTGCGCCGCGCCCGGCCGGGCTGGGAGCCGCGCGAGCTGGACCAGGGCCTGGCCGACGCGCTCTGGCACCGGCTCGGCATGGCCAGGTTCCTGCTGCGGAAGGCACCCGTCGGCGTCGAGCTCGCCCGGGACGACAAGCCAGAGTCCGGGCCGGGAGGCAGGGGCGGGTCACGGGTCCGGATCACCGCCAAGGCCCGGACTCCCGTGGTGACCGTCACCGGGACGCCCGCGGAACTCACCATGTGGGCGCTCGGCCGGACCGCCGCGGCCCGGGTCAGGCTCGACGGCAGCGAGGCAGACCTCAAGGCGCTCACCGCCGCCAGCTGGCACCTGTAGAGCCACCCGCGGGCTCGGCGCCTGCCACTCACCATCGCTGGCATCGGCTGGAGTCGGCGAGGGATTGTAATCTCCGTTAGCGTGGCTGAACAGCACGGCAGTATTACGTATTGCCAGACTAATTGCTAATTGTGCCTGAACGCATAGCGACAAAAGCGGATACAGAAATTCCCTCTCTGGTTTGCCACCGTTCGTGAACGATATGGCTGACGTCTGAATTGCGGACATCTTTCGGTCACGTTCCCCCGCGACGATGCTCGCGTCCTGACCCATGTGGTCGTGCAGGTCGGAGGGGTGAAGGTGAGAAGGAAGAAGACGGGCGTTGCCATTGCGGCAGTTGTTGGCAGCGTCGTGCTGGCCGCCGGCTGCGGCAGCAGCAGTAGCTCATCGAGCGGCCAGGGCAGCGTGAATGCCGCCACCGCCACGTCACTGGCCGCGTTCGGCGGCATGAGCGGCCTGGTTAAGGCGGCCAAGGCCGAGGGCCACCTCAACGTCATCACGCTGCCGAGCAACTGGGCCAACTACGGCACCATCATGAAGGACTTCACGGCGAAGTACGGCATCCAGATCACCGATGCCAACCCCGAGGGCTCCAGCCAGGACGAGATCAACGCGATGCAGCAGCTGAAGGGCCAGAGCCGCACGCCCGACGTCTTGGACATGGGCACGGCCTTCGCGATCAAGGCCGACCAGGAGGGCCTGCTGGCTTCGTACCAGGTGGCGTCCTGGGCCAACATCCCGGCCGCCTCCAAGGCATCCGATGCCACCCGGTACGGCGACTACGGCGGCTACGTCGCGATCGGCTACGACCCCGCGAAGGTGAAGGTCGCGCCGACGTCGTTCAAGAGCCTGCTGAACCCCGCCTACAAGAACCAGATCGCGATCAACAACAACCCGACCCAGGCCAGTGCCGCCTTCTCCGCGGTCTGGGCGGCGGCTCTGGCCACTGGCGGCTCGTTCGCCAACATCGAGCCGGGCATTCAGTTCTTCGGCAAGCTGCACAAGCTGGGCAACTTCGTGCCGGTCGTCGGCGGGCCGACCACCGTCCAGAACGGCAGCACGCCGATCCTGATCTGGTGGGACTACCTGCTCGCCTCGGAGGTGAAACCGGTCGTTCCTGGTTTCAAGATCGTGATCCCGTCGGACGGGCACTTCGCCGCTTACTATGACCAGGCGATCAGCAAGACCGCCCCGGATCCGGCGGCGGCGCGGCTGTGGGAGGAGTACCTCTACACGGTCGCCGGGCAGAACCTCTGGCTCGAAGGCGCCGCGCGCCCGATCGAGCTGCCGAACCTGGTCAGCGCGGGCACGGTGAACCAGACCGCGCTCGCCGCGCTGCCTCCGGCGCCCTCCGGCACGCTGATCTTCCCGTCGCAGTCGCAGACCAGCGCGGCGGAGAACCTGGTCGCGCAGCAGTGGGCGAAGAGCGTGCTCGGGTAGCCGATGGCGGGCAATACCGCCGTGGCCGCGTCCCCCGGGACCATCCCGGGTCCCGGGGGACGGCCCGGCGCCATCGCGCTCTCCGTACTGCGCCCGGTGCTCAGGTTCGCCGGCGTGGTGCCGTTCACCGTCTACGTGCTGGCCGGGCTGCTGGCGCCTACCGTGGCCGTGGCCGTCGGAGCGTTCCAGGACTCGGTCACCGGCAAGTTCACGCTCAGCAACGCCCGTATCGCCACCCACGGCATCTACCTCGAGGGCTTTCGCCAGAGCATAGAGCTCTCGCTGCTCTCCGCGATCATTCCCGGCGTCCTGGGGCTGCTCGTCGCCTACGCCATCCACACCGCGCGGCGCGCCTCGGTGCTGCGCCGGATCGCCATCACCGCCTCCGGGGTGTTCGCCAACTTCGGCGGCGTGCCGCTGGCGTTCCTGTTCATCGCGTCCCTGGGCACCACCGGCATCGTCACCGGATGGCTGAAGGATCTGGGGTTCAACATCTACGCCGGGCATTTCTCGCTGTTCACCTTCACCGGCGTGCTGCTCGCCTACATGTACTTCCAGATCCCGCTGATGGTGCTGGTGATCTTGCCCGCGCTGGAGGGCCTGCGGCCGGCCTGGCGCGAGGCGGCCGAGAACATGGGCGCCCGGACCTGGCAGTACTGGCGCTACGTGGGCGGCCCGGTGCTGGCGCCGGCGTTCCTCGGCTGCCTGCTGCTGCTGTTCGGCAGTGCCTTTGCCGCCTACGCCACGGCCAACGCCATGACCGCGGGCGCCCTGGCGCTCACGCCGATCCAGATCGGGACGTTCCTGAACGGCAACGTCCTGGCCGGCCAGCAGAACGTCGGAAAGGCACTCGGCCTGGGCATGGTGATCATCATCGCGGTCGTCATGATCGTGTACACGATGCTGCAGCGCAGGGCGGCGCGATGGCTGCAGTAGCGGGGACCGAGAGGGCCGACCAGGCGGCGGTACCGCCCGGGACGGCGCGCCGGCGGCGATCGAGGCCGCCGGCCTGGCGGTGGATCATCCTGGTGATCGCGGGCGCGTACTTCCTGATCCCGCTCTACGCGGCGCTGCGGTTCGCGGGCTTCAAGGCGTTTCCCTCGGTGCTGCACCAGTCCGGCTTCACCGGCGCGCTCGCGCTGTCCGTGCGGCTGGCCGTGATCACCACCGTGATCACCCTGGTCCTGATGGTGCCCACGACGGTCTACGTCCACCTGCGACTGCCCCGGCTGCGCCGGCTGCTCGAGGCGGTCACGATCCTGCCCATCGTGATCCCGCCGGTGGTGCTGATCGTCGGCGTGCTGCAGATCTCGCCGGGGAGCCTCAAGTCGTCGGCCAACCTGCTCGCGCTGGAGTACGTGGTCCTGGCGATGCCGTTCGCCTACCGGTCAATCGACGCAGGCCTGCAGGCCCTCGACCTCAGGACGCTGGTCGACGCGTCGAACTCGCTCGGGGCCGGCTGGCCGTCCACCCTGTGGCGGGTCATACTCCCCAACCTCCGCACCGCGATGCTGTCAGCCACGGTCCTCACCATCGCGCTGGTGCTGGGCGAGTACACGATGGCCAGCCTGGACCTCTACCAGACGTTCCCGGTCTGGATCGTGAACTTCGAGCAGACCAGCGGCCCGGTGTCGGTCGCCTCCTCCCTGCTCGCGCTGTTCGTGACCTGGCTCTTCCTGATGGTTATTGCGACACTGGGCAGCAGGCGGGCGGCCAGGACCGGCGGCAGCCAGGCCACGCTCTTCTCTGTGGTGCGGCGTGACACCGGGGGGACTCGATGACGACCAACATCGCCGCGGGGACCGCGGGCGGCGGGCTGTCCGGCCGCGATCACCCGGACACTGGCGCGCCCGTCATCCTGCGGGAGCTGGGGCGCTCGTTCGGCAACGTGCGGGCGCTCGACGGGCTGTCACTGGAGATCACGCCCGGGGAGTTCCTGGCCCTGCTCGGCCCGTCCGGCTGCGGCAAGACCACGGCCCTGCGCATCGTGGCCGGCTTCGAGACCGCCGATGCCGGCTACGTCGCCGTGGACGGCAAGGACGTCTCGTCGATCCCGGCCGCCAAGCGCGACATGGGCATGGTGTTCCAGAGCTACAGCCTGTTCCCGAACATGACCGCACTCGACAATGTCGGGTTCGGGCTGCGGATGCGCAAGCATCGCTCGGGCGAGCGGAACCGGCGCGCCGGTGAACTGCTCGAGATGGTCGGCCTCACCGAGCACGCCAGGAAGTACCCGCACCAGCTGTCCGGCGGCCAGCAGCAGCGCGTCGCGCTGGCCCGGGCCCTGGCCATCGAGCCGCGGGTGCTGCTCCTCGATGAGCCGCTGTCGGCCCTGGACGCCAAGGTGCGGCTGCAGCTGCGGGAGCAGATCCGCCTCCTGCAGCAGCGGCTCGGCATCACGACGATCTTCGTCACCCACGATCAAGAGGAAGCGCTCTCCATGGCCGACCGGGTCGGCGTGATGCGAGACGGCCAGCTCGAGCAGGTCGCGGAGCCCAGCGAGCTGTACGCGCACCCGGCTACCCCGTTCGTCGCAGAGTTCGTCGGCACGATGAACCGGATCCCGGCCGGGCTGCTGGCCGCGGGCCAGGTCCGCGCGATCGGCGATGCGGTCCAGCGCCTGGACGGCGCGGACGGCGCGGTCCCGGGAGACGTGGACCTGCTGGTCCGGCCGGAGGAGCTCCGGATCGCAGCCGTCCCGGGCGGCAACGGGATCGTGACCGACCGGACGTTCCTCGGCTCGATGACCCGGGTCAGCGTGCGGCTCTCCGGCGACGTCACCGTCAAGGTCGACCTGCTGAGCACCGAGGCCGCCGCCATGCCGCCGGGCACGTCCGTGGAGATCAGGCTGGCGGGGACGCCGGTCCTGGTCGCCGAGCGCCGGTGACCGCGAACCGCTGACCCGTCGGCGCGTCCCGTGCCTCAGCCGGCGATGCCGAGCAGCGGCAGCAGATCGGCGACCATGTCCACGATCACCGGCGCCTGAGCCCGCTCCAGCTCTTCCCGGCTGGCCGAGCCGGTCAGCACCCCGGCCACCAGGCCGGCTCCCGCCCGCAGGCCGGACTCCACGTCGCTCGCGGTGTCCCCCGCGACGGCGAGCTCGCTGACCGCTCCCCCGCCGAGCCGCAGCAGCGCGGTCAGCGGCAGGTCGGGCCACGGCCGGCCGCGGCCCGCGTCCGCGGGCGAGAGCGCCAGGTCGATCAGCGGCCGCCAGTCCAGCGCGTCGAGCAGGGCATCCCTGGTGACCGGGGAGAATCCGGTGGCCAGGCAGACCCTGATCCCGGCCGCCCGCAGCGCGGTGAGGGTCTCGGCCGCGCCCGGCAGCGGAACGACGGCGCCGGCCCGCACCGACGCGGCATAGTGCTCCTCGAAGGCAGCGTTCGCCTTCTGCGCGGCATCCTCGGCGCCGAGGATGTGCCGGAACACCTCGATCTTGGACTGGCCCATGGTCTGGTGCACGAAGGCCAGCGCCTCGTCGTAGCCCGGCGTGCCTGCAGGCAGCCCGAATTGCTCGGCCGCGGCGGAGAACGCAGCGATGACGCTGCCGTCATCGGCCACCGTGGTGCCGGCCATGTCCAGGCAGGCGACGGTGATCGGCATCTAAGCGGGCTCCGATGCCGGTGTCTCGGACGCCAGTGTCACAGATACCAGTGTCACGGATGCCAGTATCACGCGAACGTCTCCTCGGCGATAGCGGCGGCGCAGGTCATGCCCCGGCCGCCCGGGCCGGTGACCAGAACCACGCCCGGCGCGATCTCGGACCGGTGATACAGCTCGGGACCGGCGGCGAGTTCCTCCCAGGCGGCCCTGGCCCGCAGCGCCAGGCTCAGCTCGGGTCCGGGCGCGCGGCCGCTGACCCAGATCAGGCCGAAGTTCCGGACGCTCGCGCCCCGTGGCTCCGGCTCACGCTCGAGGTGCAGCACGTCCAGCCCGCGCCGCCTGGCTGCCACCGCGTGCCAGGTGCCCAGCACGCCGCCCCCGACCACCACCACACGCTCCATGGCCCGGCACCCCTTCCCTGCAGCCAGCCCCCGTCAGTTCGGCCCAGTCAATCGTGCCGCGGTGACGATGCGGTAAATAGCCGCAATCCGCCCTGGCGGCCACGCCGTTGATCGCCGGCTGTTGATCGCCAGCCACTGGCATCGCTTCCGGGTAGCCTCGCCAGGTGAGCGAGGTCAGGTGTTTCGGCTGCGGTGCGCTGGCCCCGGATATCCGCGGGCCCGTGCACGGCTACATGCTCGCGGCGCCCGGCTGCTGGTCCCTCTACACCGGGCTCGAGGACTGGAAGATCGGGTTGTCCGGCCCGCGCCGGATCGATACCGCCCAGTGGATGATCGACTCGTACGCGGTCCAGCACGCGACCAACCCGGACCGCCGTAACCGCCAGTCGGTCGCCGTTCACCTGATGAGCCTGTGCGCCGCCCTCGAACACGATGTCCCCGGCGCCAGGCTGGGCCTGATGCTGGGCACCTGGGCTCACCGCCCGGGCGGCTACCCGATGCTCGAGCCACGCCCCACCGCGTACGCGCTCACCGTCCGGGACGTGGCCGACGCCGACGCTGCTGCGCGCGTCGGCGTGGTGCGGCTGTGGGCGGAGATGACATGGTCGGCGTGGTCCGAGCATCACGAGCAGGTGCGTGCCTGGCTCGCCGCGCCGACCCACCCGGGCTTCGGCTGGCCGCGCTAGGCCCGCCGCCGGCCAGGCTTCAGCCGCGGCACGGGCCGTTCGACATGCTGGCCTACGCTAGTGCCGCAGCCCCTTCTCCACCCGGGACACAACGGAGGTCAGATGGGTCACGTACTGGGCGTCGACATCGGTGGGACGGGTATTAAGGCTGCGCCGGTGGACCTGGATACCGGGACACTGCTCGCCGAGCGGGTCAAGCTGGACACGCCGCACCCCGCGGAGCCCGCGGCGGTCGCCAGCGTCGTCCGCGAGCTGGTGACGAGCTTCTCCTGGACCGGCCCGGCGGGCATCACCTTTCCCGGCGTCGTGATAGACGGGACGATCTGGACCGCCGCTAATGTCGACAAGGTATGGGTCGGGACGGATGCCCGCCATCTCTTCGGGACCGCCACGGGCCTGGCGGTCAGCGTGATCAACGACGCCGACGCGGCTGGGCTGGCCGAGATGAGATTCGGCGCCGGCGCCGGCCGCAAGGGCACGGTGCTGATGCTGACCCTGGGCACCGGGATCGGCAGCGCCCTGTTCATCAACGGCATCCTGGTACCGAACACCGAGTTCGGCCACATCGAGATCCGCGGCAAGGAAGCAGAGAAGCGCGCTTCCGAGATCGTCATCAGCAGAAAGTCGGATAAGTTCCTGCCGCTGCTGACCGGCCTGCGCGCCACGGTCGTGCCGGCGAAGCTGCACAACGACGCCGGGATCGTCGGCGCTGCCATGGCGGCCGCCTGAGCCACCCAACTGACTCGGCACGTGCCAGGCCCTCACCCCCCGGGCCAGATGTGACTTAAGCCGTTCGTCATTACGTAACGTCACTGTGCTGTTACTATCAGCGAGTGACTCCGGTCAGGGACATTCCTTCGCCGGGTTCTCGGTCCCGCGCCATCAGCCTTCCCCGGGGGCAGTGGCCCGGCCGCGACATGCGGCCGGGCCACCCGCGCTTCTGCCACTCGATCCGGCGGCCAACCGGTGCCAACAGGTCAAGGCTCGCCTCGTCGGCCCAGTGAAGATCCTCCATAACGACGATTACGGCCCGGTGGGGGGGACGGCGCGGCCCTGGCGCGGTGGCGCGTAGGCGTGCAGCGGCGCGGGCCGATTCCGGCGCGCCCTGAGCAGGGCGATCATCTCGATGCTCCCGGCGGTGAGTCCGGCGGTGAGCGGCCAGAACGCGAGCGGGCCGTGCCCGGCCAGCATCAGCGGCACGCGCAGCAGGGTGCCGGGCCGGCCGATCGCGAGAGTGCGGTTGAAGGCGGCCGCGCCGGAATGCTGGCCGATCCACATGGCAATCAGCGTCGCGGCCAGCCCGCCGGCCAGGACTCCGGCCATCGCCAGTGCGCCGTGCCGCCGGACCGCCAGCGCGTAGCCGAGCAGCCCGGAAATGATGCCGCCTGCCGCGGTCAGCAGCGTGAACCAGGCGTCGGCGGCGATAAAGGCGTTCGTCTCCGGGTTCACCACGCTGGCGGAGCCGCGGCCGGCCACGACAGCCAGCGCGCGCGGCGCGAGCGCCGCCCAGAGGAAGCCGGTCGCCGCGCCCAGCAGCGCCGTCCCCGCGATCACCGCGGCGAGCGCGATCAGGGCGGCCAGCGTTGGATGGCTCGCGCCGACCCCTCGGCCGCCGGGCCGACGGCCAGAGCCGGTCTGCCCGTCACCCGGCTGAGCCAGGCCAGAGCCGGTCTGCCCGTCACCCGGCTGAGCCAGGCCAGAGCCGGCCCGCCCGTCACCCGGCTCGCGGCCAGAGCCGGTCTGCCCGTCACCCGGCTCGCGGCCAGAGCCGGAAGGGGGCGGAAGCTGACTGGGTTCGGCCATCAGAACCTCCGGGAGGGGACCGCCGTCCCCAGGTGGCGGGGGTATCGCGCCGCCCGGCGTGTCGCACCGATCAGACAGACGGGCGGGCTGCACATAGTCGCTCCGTAACCAGGGCCCGGCCGGGCTCTGGGTCAGGTCGCGGAAGTGGCCTGGCGAAACTGACAGGTTCAGCCGTCAGAGCAGTCACTCTCCGCAGAAGAGTACGTGACCCGGAGACCCGGCGGGGCGGCCCGGCCAGGCGACAGGCCTGGCCGGGCGAAATTTGCGATCATGCCCGGATCTGGGGCAATTAGCCTCAAGGAACGCGGTCCGGCCCCGGCAGCGAATGCGGTTGACGGGCCGCTCGTATACTGATATCACTTTTCTGGGGAACGCCGGTCGGCGTTCCCGGCGCCACCGGAACGCCTGGCGCCGCGGGGAACCTTGCTAGTTTGGGCGTGAGCGATGGGTCGGCCCGGTACCCGGTACACACGCTTGCGACGAGGAAGCGGCGGCATGATCGAGGTACGCGATGTGACCAAGCGCTACGGCGACAAGATGGCCGTCGACCACCTGAGCTTCAGCGTCGAGCCGGGGAGGGTCACCGGGTTTCTCGGGCCGAACGGCGCCGGCAAGTCCACCACCATGCGGCTCGTGCTCGGCCTCGACTATCCGAACGCCGGGTCGGCGACGATCAACGGTAAGCCCTACCATGAGCTGTCCCGGCCGTTGCGCACCGTCGGCGCGCTGCTCGAGGCCAAGTCGGTGCACGGCGGCCGGAGCGCCCGTAATCACCTCCTGTTCCTCGCCCAGACGCAGGGACTGCCGCGCCGCCGGGTGGACGAGATGCTCGCGCTGGTCGGACTGCTTGAGGTGGCCGACAAGCGGGCGGGCGGCTTCTCGCTCGGCATGAGCCAGCGGCTCGGCATCGCCGCGGCCCTGCTCGGCGACCCGGAGGTGCTGCTCCTGGACGAGCCGGTGAACGGGCTCGACCCCGAGGGCGTGCTGTGGATCAGGAACCTGATGAAGCATCTGGCCGTCGAGGGCCGGACCATCCTGGTGTCCAGTCACCTGATGAACGAGATGGCCGTCACCGCCGACCACCTGATCGTGATCGGCCGGGGCAGGCTCATCACCGAGTCCAGCACCGAGGACGTGATCGCCCGCAGCGCGGACAAGTCGGTCCGCGTGCGCAGCCCGGAAGCCGCGCGGCTAGCCAAGCTGATCGAGGCGGCGGGCGGCACGGCCGCGGCGGGCGACAAGGCGGCGCCGGGCGGGACGGTCACCCCCGGCGCGGCGGCCGCGGCGTCCGCGCAGATCGTGCTGCACGAGCTGACCCCGCTGGCCTCGCTGGAAGAGGCGTTCATGGAACTGACGTCCGGCAGCCTGGAGTTCGGCAGGCGCGAGCCGGGCCCGGTGGACGTTAGGAAGCCTGATCCGGTGGACGTTAGGGACGGGAGTGCCCGATGACGACCGAATCGCCCGCAGCGCCGGCCCGCGTGCCCGCCGTTCCCGCGGCCGGGAGCCACACCCTGGCCGGCAACCTGCTGAGCGCGGAGTGGACGAAGGTCCGCTCGGTCCGCTCCACGGTCTGGACGCTGACCCTGTTCGTCGTACTCACCCTCGGCCTCACCGCGCTGTTCACGTGGCTGACCGTGTCCAACTGGAACGGCGCGCATGCGGCGGACCGGGACGCGAGGGTCGTGCTCGATCCGGTCGGGTTCATCCTGGGCTCGGGGCTCGGGCTGGGCCAGCTCACGATCTGCGTGCTGGGCGTCCTGGTGATCACGACGGAGTACTCGACCGGCGTGATCCGGGCCTCGCTGCTGGCCGTGCCGCGGCGGATCGAGATGCTGGCCGCCAAGGTCGTGGTGTTCGCCGCGCTGATGATCGTGGTGGCGGAGATCATCGCGTTCGGCTCGTTCTTCATCGGCGCGGCGCTCCTGCACAGCCGCGTGCCCGTGTCGCTGGGCGACCGCAACGTCACCCGCGCGGTGGTCGGCGCCGGGCTCTACCTAACCGTGCTCGGCCTGTTCTCGCTGGCGATCGGCACGCTGATCCGGCACACCGCCGGCGCCATCACCACGGCCATCGGCGTCGTGTTCGTGCTGCCCATCCTGGCCGGGCTGCTCCCGGGCAGCTGGGGCGCGCACGTCAACGGCTACCTGCCCGAGCAGGCCGGGACGCTGATCGGCCAGCAGCATCCGCCGCCCGACGGCAACGTCCTGTCGGCCTGGCAGGGGTTCGGGGTCTTCTGCCTCTGGACCGTGGTACTGCTCGGCATCGCCGCGTACCTGCTGCAGCGCCGCGACGCCTAGATCGTTGACCGGGGTATCCGCGCAGGTCGCGGGCGTAGTGCTTGATCCGCGGGCCCTTCCGCCGGGCGGAGCGGGGCCCGCCGACGCCTGGCAAAGCCGTTTTGGCGGAGCGCCCGGGCTGAAACGTGGTCACAAGCGGTCGTGGGAACAGCCGCTGCTGTCCACAAAGTCCGCCAGCCGGACGGGACGGCGGGAGCCTTGTCCGATTTTGCCCGCTCGCTCCCAGTAGCGCGCGCCGCTGAACTCAGGCACGAGTTCCCGGTCGTCGATCTAGCCGGCCGGAGGCGCCGACGCCTACGTGGCCGGCGCCGCCGAGGGCGCGCCAAGGCTGGCGTGCACGTCGCGCACCCTCTGGTGGGCGCGGCTGACATCGTCGCGGTCAGATTCCTCGCCGACCGATGCGGTGCTCAGCCGCTCGATCATCGCGGCCTGGTCGAGCAGTAGCTGGCGGTCCTCCGGCGCGGTCGCCCGTTCCATGATCTTCGCAAGCGCGTCAAGCTGCCTGATCATCACCGCGGGCATGCCGCGGCCGGCCTGGCGGACCTTCTCGAACGCGCGCTGGACCAGGCGCTCGTAGGTGATTTCCGTAGAGATGAGCCGCACCGCGCCGGCGGCGTCGCGGTAGACACGCGTGGGCTGCCACCGGCCTGTCACCTTGCACAGGCTGTCCCCGATCCAGTCAATGCAGGTCAGGGCCGTGAAGGTATCGTTGATCGCAGAGGAAAGCGCCCGGATGCAGATCTCGACCAGCTGGTCGATGCCGAACGCGACGTCCTGGGCCAGGGTCCGGTACGGGCCCGTGACGTGGCCCCGGGCCAGCTCGCGCGCCACCTGGTCGGCGGCGCTGGTGGGCCACACCGTCGCGTAGGGGTGACCCTGGACGAGGAAGTGGCCGGGCCGGTACCGCACGTGGATCACGGCGTCCTTCTCGGCGGCGATCCGGACCAGGGTCCGGTGCTGGATGTACTGCAGGTAGCCGCTGCGCGGCGCCGCCACGTCGCCGCCGGGGCCGTCCATGTCCGCGATGAGCAGCGTGGCGAGCTGGGCGCCGGCGCCCACCGTGGGGTCGCCGGCCTGCAGCTCGATCGCCTTGGCCAGATCGCCGGCGATGCCCGCGATCACCTGGGGCAGCTGGATCTGCACGGCGATGTGGTGCAGGAAGTAGATGAGCACCGCGAGGTCGGCGACCATCAGGAACAGCATCACCGTGATGCTGATGTGCGGCACGAAGTCTCCGTGCGCGCCCGGGGCGATCGACCCGAGCGCCAGAATGGCGTAGACGAACGTCGCCACGAACGTCCCGAGCGTGAGCTGCGTGCCGCGGTCGCGGATGAAGTTGCGCAGCATGCGGGGCCCGAACTGGGTGGACGTCAGGGTCAGGGCGACGATCACGATCGAGAACACCACGCCCACGACCGTGATGATGGCCGCGGCGATCGCGGTCAGGATCTGTCGCGCGGCATCGGCCGATCCGCTGATCGCCCACCCGGGCACCCGGAACACCCCGTCGTAGGCGGCACGGTCCAGCGCGTAGGTGCCGGCGAACAGCAGCGCGGCGATGAGGACCTCGACCGCGGGAACCAGCCACAGGTTGGTGCGCAGCACCTCACGGCGCCACTCCGAGCCACGCAAGAGCCTACCGATCACCGTGATGGCTCCCGGCTCCGCCGAATTGCTCGTGGAGCTTGCTCCGCGTCGGGGGGTTGAAGGGGGTCGTCCCCCCTAGGGCAAATACTGCTGACATGGCGAGCCCTCCCCAGGAACGCAAGCAAACGCCGACCAGGCTTCCCGGCTCACCGCATTCGATTCTAACGCGTCGCATACGGGACCAGCCCGGTAGGCGAGCCGCGCCGCAGCTGGCGAGCCTGCTCCGGCCGTCGCTCAGCCCGTGCAGGCCGGCCCGAGCAGCTGCTTCAGGTCGGCCAGCAGCGACGGCGACGGCCTGACCCGCAGCTTGTCATCCAGCTTAACGACCTTGGTCCGGGAGCCGGAGAGCAGCTTCAGGTGCACCTCGGTGGGTCCGGGATGGGTGCTCAGCACCTCCCTGAGCCGCTCGATCACGGGCGGCACGCAGCGCGCCTCCATGATCGACAGCACGAAAGGGCCCTGATCGCCCGCGGTCAGCTCGGGGACGCTCACCTCCATCGCGACCAGCTTGGGCACCTCCTCGCGCCGGTCCAGCCGCCCCTTCACCACCACGATCGCGTCGTCGATGACCATGGTCATGCAGGTCTGGTAGGTGGCCGGGAAGAACAGCACCTCGATCGCGCCCTCGAGGTCCTCCAGCGTGGCCGCCGCCCAGGCCGCTCCCTGCTTGGTGACCTTGCGCTGGACACCGGACAGGATCCCTCCCACGGTGACCAGCTGGCCGTCGGCCCGGTCGGGTCGCTGGCCGCGTTCTGTGTCTTCCTCGGCGGAGCCGATGAGCTGCGCGATCGAACAGTCGGTCGCGGCCCCCATCACGTGGTCGAGGCCGAGCAGCGGGTGATCGGAGACATACAGGCCGAGCATCTCGCGCTCGAAGCCGAGCAGCGTGGGCTTCTCCCACTCGCCGTCGGGCACCGGCACGTCGAACGCGGCCGCGGCCTCGGTGTCGTCGCCGAACAGCGAGTCCTGGCCGATCGCCTCGTTACGTTTGACGTCGATCACGGTGTCGATGGCCTGCTCGTGGATGAGCAGCAGGCCCTTGCGCGGGCTGCCGAACGAGTCGAAGGCGCCCGCCTTGATCAGCGACTCGATCACCCGCTTGTTGCAAACGTTCACGGGGACCTTGCGCAGGAAGTCGGCGAAGCTCTCGAACGCGCCTTTCGACTTCCGGGCCGCCACGACCGACTCCACCACGGCGGTGCCGACGTTGCGGACCGCGGCCATGCCGAACCTGATGTCCTCGCCGACTGGCGTGAACATCGCCGTCGAGGCGTTCACGTCCGGCGGCAGGACCTTGATGCCCATCCGCCGGCACTCGTTCAGATAAAGGGCCGACTTGTCCTTGTCTCCGAGAACGGGACCATCACGTCCCAGATGGTCTTGATCGCGCCGTCGGAGTAGCCGTTGGCCTTCATGCCGGCCGCGAACGGCTCGTACTCCTTGTCCAGGATCTCCTTCTTCTTCTTGCCCATGGCCCGGCGCAGCAGGTCGGCCTTGCCGGGGGAATACCCCGCCAGCTTCTGCGCGGCGAACATCACGTCCTCCTGGTAGACCAGCAGGCCGTAGCTGTCGCCCAGGATGTCCTCCAGTGGCTCGGCAAGGTCGGGGTGGATCGGGGTGACCGCGGCGCGGCCGGTCTTGCGGTCGGCGTAGACCGGGGCGCTGGCCATGGGGCCCGGCCGGTACAGCGCGATGACCGCGGCGATGTCGCCGAACTTGTCGGTCCGCATGGCCCGCAGCAGCGCCCGCATCGGGCCGCCGTCGAGCTGGAATACCCCGAGAGTGTCACCACGGGCCAGTAGCTCGTAGGTGGGCTTGTCGTCCAGGCCGAGGGTGTCCAGGTCGATCTCGATGCCGCGGTTGTCGGCGATGCCGCGGATCGCGTCGTCGAGCACGGTCAGGTTGCGCAGCCCGAGGAAGTCCATCTTGAGCAGGCCGATGTCCTCGCACGCGGGATAGTCGAACTGCGTGATCACCGCGCCGTCCGCCTCGCGCTTCCAGACCGGGATGTGATCGAGCAGCGGCTCGCTGCTCATGATCACGCCGGCCGCGTGCACGCCCGCCTGCCGGATCAGGCCCTCCAGGCCCCGCGCGGTGTCGATGACCTGCTTGACCTCGGCCTCGGACTCATACAGGGCACGGATCTCGCCGGCCTCGCCGTACCGCGGGTGGTCCGGATCGAACACCCCGGACAGCGGCATGTCCTTGCCTAGGACAGGCGGGGGAAAGGCCTTGGTGATCCGGTCGCCGAGGGCGTAGGGGAAGCCGAGCACCCGGGACGCGTCCTTGACCGCCGCCTTGGCCTTGATCGTGCCGTAGGTGATGATCTGCGCGACCCGGTCGTCGCCGTACTTCTCGGTGACATAACGGATGACGTCGCCGCGCCGGCGCTCGTCGAAGTCGACATCAACGTCCGGCATAGACACGCGCTCGGGGTTCAGGAACCGTTCGAAGACCAGGCCGTGAAATATCGGGTCCAGGTCGGTGATGCCGAGCGCGTAGGACACGATCGAGCCGCCCGCCGAGCCGCGGCACGGCCCCACCCGGATACCGTTCCGCTTGGCCCACATGATGAAGTCCGCGACGACCAGGAAGTACGAGCAGAATCCCATCTGCTCGATGACGCCGATCTCGTACTCGGCCTGGGCGCGGCGCTGCTCGTCGTAACCGCCGGGGTAGCGGCGGTCCATCCCGCGCCAGGCTTCCTTGCGGAACCAGCTCGACTCGGTCTCGCCGTCGGGCAGCGGGAACTTCGGCATCAGGTTGGACTTGGTGAACTCGACATTCGCGCGCTCGGCGATCAGCAGGGTCGCGTCGCACCCGGCCTGCCATTCAGGGTCCGTGCTGAGCGCCCGCATCTGCTGCGGGGTTTTGACGTAGTAGCCGGTGCCGTCAAGCCTGAACCGGTCAGGGTCGGCCAGGTTCGTGGCGGTCTGCACGCAGAGCAGCGCCTCGTGGGCGCCAGCGTCCGCCTCGCGGGTGTAATGCAGGTCGTTGGTGGCGACATACGGCAGCTTCAGGCCGGTGGCGATGCGCCGCAGCTTGTCCCGGACGCGCAGCTCGACGTCGAGGCCGTGATCCATGAGCTCGACGAAGAAGTTGTCCGCCCCGAAGATGTCCCGGTAGGCGGCCGCGGCCTCGAGGGCCTGGCGGTCCTGGCCGAGCCGGAGCCGGGTCTGCACCTCCCCGCCGGGGCAGCCGGTGGTGGCGATGATGCCCTTGGCGAAGGAGGCGAGCAGCTCGCGGTCCATCCGGGGCTTGCGGAAGTAGCCCTCCAGCGAGGCCACCGAGGCCAGCTTGAACAGGTTGTGCATGCCCTCGGTGGTCTCGGCCAGCAGGGTCATGTGGGTGTACGCGCCCGCGCCGGAGACGTCGTCGTCCTTCTGCGCCGGGGTGCCCCACCGGACCGGCTGCTTGTGCCCCCGGTGCTCGGGCGCTACGTACGCCTCGATGCCGATGATCGGCTTGATGCCGGCCGCGCGTGCCTTCGCCCAGAAATCATAGGCGCCGTAGAGATTGCCGTGGTCGGTCATGGCGATCGCCGGCATGCCCGATCTCTCGCACTCGGCGAACAGGTCCTTCAGCCGCGCGGCACCATCCAGCATCGAGTACTCGGTGTGCACGTGCAGGTGAACGAAGCCCGATCCTGGCCGCCCCGTGGCTGCCGCCATGAAGTATCGCCTCCTTCGGGCATGCGTCACGGCGCCCACGACGGGGCGTTCCTGAAACGGGGCCGGGGGAAGTGACCGCCACGTAGCGCCTGCGGAACTGGCCCTTGAGGCCGCCGCGGGCGCACGCGTCGATCCGGCTCATCGAGCCTATCGGAACCCGCCGATACCGCAGACCCGACACACCGGATGCATCGAAGGCCCCGGAATGCCCGGCTCAGACGACCCTGAGCCAGCTACGCCAGGCCGGCCTGCCAGCACGCGCCCAGCCCGGCCGGGCCGTGACTCACGACTCGCCGCGCAGCACGTCCAGCGCGTGCGAGAGGTCGGCCGGGTAGGCGCTGGCGAACTCGACCCGGCGGCCGTCCGCGGGATGGGCGAACCCCAATCGCACCGCGTGCAGCCACTGCCGGGTCAGGCCGAGCCGCGCGGCCAGCACCGGGTCGCCGCCGTACAGCCGGTCGCCGACGCAAGGATGCCGGATCGCGGCCATGTGCACCCGGATCTGGTGGGTGCGCCCGGTCTCCAGGATGATCTCTGTCAGGCTAGCGGCCCGGAACGCCTCGAGGGTGTCGTAATGCGTGACCGAGGGACGCCCTCCGGCGACGACCGCGAACCGGCCATCGCCGGACGGGTGCCGGGCAATCGGCGCGTCCACCGTGCCGCGCAGCGGATCCGGGTGCCCCTGAACCAGGGCATGGTAGATCTTGTCCACCTCCCGGTCCCGGAACGCGCGCTTCAGCGCGCTGTAGGCCCGCTCGCTCTTGGCCAGCACCATGAGCCCTGAGGTGCTGGCGTCCAGCCGGTGCACGACGCCCTGGCGCTCGGCTGCGCCGCCCGTGGCGATCGAGTGGCCGGCGGCCAGCAGGCCCTGCAGCACGGTCGGCCCGTTCCAGCCGGGCGTCGGGTGGGCCGCGACGCCCGGCGGCTTGTCCACGACCACGATGTCGGCATCCTCGTACACCACCAGCAGGCCGGGCACGGGCTCCGGCTCGGGCTGTGGCTGGGCCGGCGGCGGCAGCGTCACGTCCAGCCATTCCCCGGCCGGCACCCGGTCCGACTTGGTAGCCGGCCGCCCGCCCACGAGGACCGAGCCGGCGCCGATCAGCTCGGCCGCCCTGGCCCGGGACAGGCCGAACATCCGGGACAGCGCGGAGTCCAGGCGCTCGCCATCCAGACCGTCCGGAACGGGCACCCGGCGCTGGCCCGGCGGCGTCATCCGCGGCCGCCTCCCGAGGGATGCCCCTGGCGGGGCCGCTCGCGCCGGGGCGGCTCAGGCCCGGGCTGGGGATCGGGGGCCTGCACCTTCCCGTCAAGCTGGTACCCGCGCGCCGCGATCAGGACCATGAGCACGCCGCCGCAGACGATCGCCGAGTCGGCCAGGTTGAACACCGGCCAGTGCGGCAGCTCGATCCAGTCCACGACCCAGCCGCGGAACGGCCCGGGGGAGCGGAAGATCCGGTCGGCCAGGTTCCCCATGGCCCCGCCGAGGAGCAGCCCGAGCGCCACCGCCCACGGCAGGCTGTGGATCCGCCGCGACGTGCGCAGAATGAAGACGATCACCCCGACCGCGATCAGGGTGAACACGACGGTCATCGACGTGCCGATGCTGAACGCGGCGCCTGAGTTCCGTGACTCGCGGAGGGTCAGCAGCCCGCCCAGGAGCCGGATCGGCGGCCGGTCCGACAGCGTCGCCACCACGACTGCCTTCGAGACGATGTCCAGGGCGAGTACTCCCGCCGCGATCGCGAGCAGGATGCCCACCCGCCGCCTGGCAGGCTGCGACGCGACGTGCTCGTCTGGCCGGTCCGGCCCGGCCGCCGCCGGGCCGGTCAGCGGCGCTCCTCGCGCTGCTTGCAGGCCACGCACAAGACCGCGCGCGGGAAGGCCTGCAGCCGCGCCTTGCCGATCGGCTCGCCGCACGATTCGCAGGTGCCGTACGTGCCCGCGTCTATCCTGGCCAGCGCGTGCTCGGTCTGCGCCAGGAGCTCGCGGGCGTTGTGAGTGAGGGCGAGCTCGTGCTCCCGCTCGTAGGTCTTCGCGCCCACGTCGGCCTGATCATCCCCGGCGTCGCCGACCGCGTCGCCGAGCCGGGACGCGATGTCCGACTCGGCCCGCTCGATGTCCGCGCGCAGCTCCTCGGCCTCCGCGGCCAGCTTGTCGCGTACCGTGGCGAGCTCGGCTTCGGTCCAGCGCCGTTCCCCCGGCCGCACCGGAAGCGCGGCAGCGCCTGAACGTGCGGCAGCGGTCATCGAGGTCGCGGCGCTGAGACCCCCGGCGTTCGGGCCGGGGAGGAGGCGCCGCTTCCCTCCCTCCGTATTGTCAGTGCCCTGCGATATTTTCAGCGAGTCGGTGGCGAGAGCCAGGCCGTCGGCGTGCACCACCGCCGCAGGGCACGCGGTGGCAGCGCGGGGAGCCGTCTAGCGCAGTCAGGCACGGCGATGAACCGCGAACCAGCAGCGCAGCCCGCGAGGACTGCGGCTGAAATCCCCGGCCTTCAGGCGGATGGAGGACGTCAATTCCGGCCTCCCTCGGGTGCCACTAGGTAATGATCTTCGTTGCGGGCAGTCACGAGAGGATAAGTGGTTTTGGGGGCCACTGCAAACACGCCCGCCGGCGGCACCGGAAAGACCGGCCGCCGGCCGGCGGGCCGGGTGATGCGAGGGGCGCCCGGCCCGGGTCGGGGCGGCGGGCCTGCGGGCAGCAAAACGGGTACGGGGGGCGGCCGGGCATCGGCTATCCTGGCATACTGCACGGCGCTGATGGGGACAGCTGCCGCTGCGGCGGCCAGGAGCGACCGGGGATGGTGCGAGCCCGGGGATACGTGCAGCGGACCAGATCACCCCGGAGCCGCCGGAAGAACGGCCCCCGCGCCGGCCGCCTGGCCGGCCGAGGCTCAGTAGAACCGGCAGCAGAACGGAACCGAGAGGGTCGCAAACGGGCCGGCAGGCCACGATCGCGGCCAAGGAGGGTGGTACCGCGGGGCCGCCGCCGGCGTGCCTCGTCCCTCCGGCGCAGCCGTGCGAGCGGGCCCGAGCAGGGGTCCGGGGTCGCCCCCGGGCCAGTACCGTCCCGGACCTGATCAGCGCGACAACCCGCGAGAGGTCACCCACCATGCCGCGCCCAGATCCAGATGACCCGAAGCCTCCCGCCGCGCAGCATCAGGCCGCGCAGCAAGAAGCCGCGCAGCGGCCCTACCCCGAACTGCCCGCGGTCGTCGACCTGCCGGCGATCGAGCGGGAGGTGCTGGCCCGCTGGCGGGAGGGCAGGCTCTTTGAGCGGTCCCTGGAGCAGACGTCGGCCGGGAGGCCGTGGACGCGCCAGGGCGGCTGGGACTGCCACGGGCTGCCGGTCGAGGTGGCCGTGGAGCAGGAACTCGGCCTGTCGGGGAAGAAGGAGATCGAGGCTTACGGCATCGCGGAGTTCAACGCGAGGTGCCGCGAGTCGGTGCTGCGGCACGTGGACGCGTTCGAGGCGCTCACCGAGCGGATGGGCTACTGGGTCGACCTGCAGCATGCCTACCGCACCATGGACTCGGACTACATCGAGTCGGTCTGGTGGTCGCTGAAGGTCATCTTCGACCGGGGGCTGCTGATCCAGGACTACCGGATCAGCCCCTACTGCCCCCGCTGCGGGACGCCGCTGTCCGACCACGAGATGGGGCAGCCGGACGTCTACCGGACGGTGTCCGACCCCTCGGTGACCGTCCGCTTCCCGCTGCTTACCCTGCCGGAAACGGCGGATCCCCAGCTCAGCGGCGCCGACCTGCTGGTCTGGACGACCACGCCGTGGACGCTGGTGTCCAACACCGCGGTCGCCGTGCACCCCGACGAAACCTACGTAATCGCCCGCAAGTCCGGCGTCGGCGACCGCGTGGTGGTCGCCGAGTCCCTGTTCGGGCGGGTGCTCGGCGAGGGCTGGCATATTGTCGCCCGGGTCAGGGGTGCCGAGCTCGCCGGGGCCACCTACCAGCCTCCGTTCAGCCTGGTCAGCATTCCCGACGCGCACGTGGTGGTCACCGGCGCCTTCGTGACCACTGAGGACGGGACAGGACTGGTGCACCTGGCCCCGGCTTTCGGCGCGGACGACATGGAAACCGGGCGGGCCCACGGCCTGCCGGTCGTCAACCCGATCCGCGGCGACGGCCACTTCGAGGACAGCGTGCCGCTGGTCGGCGGGATGTTCTTCAAGGACGCCGACGCGACCCTGGTCAACGACCTGGCCGACCGAGGGCTGCTGTTCCGGTCGCAGCTGCACGAGCACAGCTACCCGCACTGCTGGCGGTGCCACACGCCGCTGCTCTACTACGCGCTGCCGTCCTGGTTCATCCGCACCACCGCGATCAAGGATCAGCTGCTGGCCGAGAACGAGAAGACCAACTGGCAGCCGCCCACGATCAAGCACGGCCGCTACGGCGAGTGGCTGCGCAACAACGTGGACTGGGCGCTGTCGCGGACCAGGTACTGGGGCACCCCGCTGCCGCTGTGGGTGTGCCCGCAGCAGCACGCGACCTGCGTCGGGTCGCTGGCCGAGCTGTCCGAGCTGGCCGACCGCGACCTGACCCGGCTGGACCCGCACCGGCCGTACGTGGACGAGGTGGTGATCACCTGCCGCCAGTGCGGGAGCCAGGCACGCCGGGTGCCGGAGGTGATCGACGCCTGGTACGACTCGGGATCGATGCCGTTCGCGCGGCACGGCGCGCCGCTGCGCAACGAGAACGCGTTCGAGCGCTCGTTCCCGGCCCAGTTCATCTGCGAGGCGATCGACCAGACCCGCGGCTGGTTCTACTCGCTGATGGCGGTCAGCACGCTGGTCTTCGGCCGGTCATCCTACGAGAACGTGGTCTGCCTCGGCCTGGTGATCGACGAGCGCGGCCGCAAGATGAGCAAGCACCTCGGCAACGTCCTGGAGCCGATCCCGCTGATGGATGCTCACGGGGCGGACGCGCTGCGCTGGTTCTTCGCGGCGTCCGGGTCGCCGTGGGCCACCCGCCGGGTGGGGCACGCCACCCTCGAGGAGATCGTGCGCAAGGTGCTGCTGACCTACTGGAACACCGTGTCGTTCCTGGTGCTCTACGCGAACGCCGCTGCCGCACCGGGCGCTGCCGCCGAGGCCGCCGGGGCGCAGCGGTTGCCGGAGGCTCCTGCGGTGGGCGCCCGGCCGGTACTCGACCGGTGGCTGCTGAGCGAGCTGCACGCGCTGGTGCGCGACGTCACGATCGCCCTGGAGGGGTTCGACTCCGCCATGGCGGGCCGCAGGATCGGCGCGTTCATCGACGATCTGTCCAACTGGTACGTCCGCAGGTCCCGGCGCAGGTTCTGGGAGGGCCCGGGTACTGACCGCGGCGCGGCGGCCTTCGCCACCCTGCACGAGTGCCTGGAGACGCTGACCAGGCTGATGGCGCCGGTGACCCCGTTCCTGACCGACTACGTCTGGGGCGTGCTGCGCCCTTCCGGCTCCCCCGACTCGGTGCACCTGGCCTCCTGGCCGACGGCGGACGCCGGCCTGATCGACGAGCGCCTCTCCGCGCAGATGGCGCTGGCCAGGCGAGTGGTAGAACTCGGCCGCTCGGCGCGCGCCGCCGCGGTGGTGCGGGTCCGCCAGCCGCTCGCGCGCGCTCTCGTCGGCGCGGCGGGATTCGCCGGCCTGCCCGACGACCTGAGGGCCCAGATCGCCGAGGAGCTTAACGTCCGCGAGCTTGACACGCTCGCGGCCGTGGCCGAGGGCCTGGTGGACTACACGGTGAAGCCGAGCTACCGCGCGCTCGGCGGGCGCTTCGGCAAGGGGACTCCGGCGGTGGCCGCGGCGATCGAGGCCGCGGACGCCGCGGCGCTGGCGGCGGAGCTGAGCTCGGGAGCCAAGGCCTGGGTCGAGGTGGACGGGGTGCCGGTGAGCCTCGGGCCCGATGACGTCATCGTGACCCAGGTCCCCCGCTCCGGCTGGGCGGTGGCGTCCGGCGGCGGCGAGACGGTGGCGCTAGAGATCGCCATCACCCCGGAGCTGCGCCGGGAGGGCCTCGCCCGCGAGGTCGTCCGGCTGGTGCAGGACGCGCGCAAGAACGACGGCCTGGAGGTCAGCGACCGGATCTCGCTGCGCTGGAGTACCGCGGATCCCGAGCTCGCCGCCGCTCTGACCGAGCACGGGACGATGATCAGCAACGAAGTGCTCGCCGTAGACTACGGGCCCAGGCCCGGCGACGGCACGGATCAGAGCGCGCGCGAGCACGTCGAGGCTGACCTGGGACTCGTGTTCTGGATCCGCCGCGCCGAGCCCGGCGAGTAGCTCTGCTCGCGGGGCTTGCTCCGCGGCGGGGGTCGAAGGGGGGTCAGTCCCCCGGGGTCAGTCCCCGCTAGCTGCGCTGGTCGCCGGCCAGTTCCTGCTCGGGCCGGCAGGCCTTGCAGGGCACGTAGCTGGCCACCTCGGCGGCCTGCAGCGTCATGGCGGCCAAATCCTCGGAACCGAGGAAGCGGATCAGGATGCACTCGCTGCGGTGATATCTGGAGATGCCCGGGACGACAGTGACCTCGGGGCCTGGATCCTGCGCGGCGGGCCCGTCGCCGGCAGCGGACTCTGCCATCGTGCCGCTGGCGCTTCCGGCGGGCGGCTCGTCCTGCATCTGGTCCCCCGGAGCGGCTGCGTCCTTCGCCGGTGCCCGCTCAGCCGCCGCTGAGGCCTGCTCGGGCTCGGGCTCAGCGGGCCTGGCAGGCTCATCCTGCTCAGCCGGTTCCTGTTGGGCCGACTTCCTCTCAGCCGGGTCGGCCGCGTCAGCGGGCTCCGGCAGCAGGCCAGGCTCGCGGATATCGTCAGCCCCCGCGGCTACTTCCGGCGACGAATTGGCGGGCTTGCTGAAGAACGACCAGGCGGTGACGCCCGCGCCGCGCCGGCCCTGGGCCGATGGCTCCCGGTCGGCGCTCGGCCAGATGTCATCCCCTGCGGGGGCCTCACCGGACTCGGGCCCACGGACGGCGGGCGCCTGGGGCGTCGCACCCCTGCGGGCTTCCGATCGTGGGGCCGGCGGCCCTGGGACCGCGGAGCCCAGCCGGGCGGCGGGCGCGGCCGGCTCAGCCAGCCTCTGCGGCTCCGAACGCTCCGGCCGGTCAGAGTGCTTCAGCCAGTCCGGATGCTCCTGCTGCGGCGAGCGCTCCGGCCGGTCTGGATCCTGGGACAACGCAGCGTGCGGCGGCACCGCGGCGAGATCGCCCCGCGGCGCCGCCGCGCCGGCTGGCGCCACATCATCCGCCGCGCCAGCGGCCGGCCGCCCCGCCGCGGAGGCGCCCGCCGCCGCGAGCACCGGAGACAGGCCCACGGCCTGCCTCGCGGCCTGCCCAGCCTGACTGGCCTGACCAGCCTGACCGGCAGGGGACTCGCCGAAGACTTCCTCGCGCCAGACCACCACGCCGACCGTCAGCATCACTGCTGCCAGGGCCGCCGCGCCGATGGCCAGGTAGACCAGCAGCAGGCTGTTAGCGAGGACCCCCCCGGCGAGCAGCCCCATGGCCGCAATCACGACCGTGAGGACGATGCCGAACCGGATCACAAGCAGACTCCACGAGCAGTGCTAGCAGGTTCAGCGCCAGCCGGCCGGCGGTGCGGGGCCAGCGAGGTCAGGGCTGCGCCGGGGCCTGAGCGCACCGGCCGGGCGGGCTTGCGCTAGCGGCGGTCGTGCGGCGATGAGTCAGCCGGGTGGTACCCGCCATGGCTCACCGGCTCGGGCGCATAGGAGCCTGTCACGGACGGCCCGCCGTTGCGGGCCTCCATGCGGCCGATGCCCGCGGGCACGGGCGACTGCGGCCCCGTGGCTATGGCCGGAAAGACACCGCTGTCCGCGGCGCCCGCCTCGAGGTCACGCAGCTGGCCTTCCAGGTAAGCCTTGAGCCTGGTGCGGTACTCGCGCTCGAAGGCGCGCAGGTCATCGACCCGCCGCTCGAGCTCCTCCCGCGACTGCACCAGCGAGCCCATGGCCTGGCGGTGCCGCTCCTGAGCATCGCGCTCCAGGCTCTCCGCGCGGGCGCGAGCATCGCTGGTGATCTGCTCGGACTGACGCCGGGCCTTGGTGAGGATATCGTCAGCCTCGCGCCTCGCCCGCCCGAGCGTCTCGTCGGCCTCCCGCCGCGCATCGGCGATCGCCTGGTCGGCGGTCTGCTGCGCCAGCGCGAGCACCCGCGCCGCCGTGTCCATGTTGTCCTCGACCGGCCTGGTGGGCATCATCACAGGCTCGGGGGGCGCCAGGCGCTCCGGCTCGTGTCGCGGCGGCTCCGCCGCCATTAGGTCGGCAGGGCCCTCGGCATGCGGAGCGTTGAGTGCGGGCACCTTACCCCCACGCAGCACCTCGGCCAGCTTGGCCCGGAGTTCCTCGTTCTCCTGGATAAGCCGGTCAAGTTCCGCTTCGACCTCGTCGAGGAAGGCATCGACTTCCTCTTCGTCGTAGCCGGGCCTGAGCCTGGTCGTGCTGAAC
>WNFI01142035.1_pt1 | contig 31867 bp, 31 predicted proteins | sample 5400471 | NCBI WGS metagenome assembly WNFI01 (sample SAMN13153348, study PRJNA577476) | soil metagenome | isolation source: 100 cm saprolite on Douglas fir-dominated hillslope | place: USA:California | collected 2013-09-17 | reverse complement strand
CTCGAGTCCCGTCAGGTGCGGCAGCAGCGAGGTCTGGATCGCCTGGAAGAGCTGCAACGGCGCACGGGCGATCAGCAGCACGTTGAACACGATTCCTGCAAGCGCCGCGTTGCTCGAGGTCGCGTCGACGGTCAGCACGGCGGCATTGAGCAGCGTCTGCTCGGACAGCATGATCGCGGAGACCGACACGGCGAAGCCGCCGCCGCGGCGCAGCGAGAGGTCATCGTGGGCGGCGGTCTCCTGGACGCCCTCGGTGCCCGGGCCGGCGAGCGCCGCAGCCGCCTCGTCGACCGTGATCGGAGCCTTCAGCGACACGCGTTCGCCGCCGCGGCGAGCGAAGGCGGCAGGCACCACGACCAGCGAGACCAGTGGTGCTGCCGCGATCCCCAGCGCCACGGCGGTCTCGCCGTGGGCGATTCCAACCGCGACGGCGATCGCGAAGCAGACCCGCGAGAGGGACTCCATCAGCACGAGGCCGCCGAACAGGCCGAAGCGCTGGTGGCCGGCCAGCCAGCCGCGTGCGAAGTAGCTCGCCGCGTACGCGAGCGTGCCCACGAGCAGGATGTCGTAGAGCGCGTCGTCGTGATCGAAGACCCGCAGCAGCTGGTCGCGGAGGACCAGCGCCAGCACCAGGAACAGCAGCGCGAAGCCGCCCTGGATCAGCATCGGCACGCGAAGCCCGTGTGCCTGCAGTCCCCGCGCCCGCCGCTGCGCGATCGTGCGCGACAGCAGCTGTTCGATCGGCCGGTAGATCACCGAGATGATCACGAACATCACCGACCACAGCAGGTCCACCCGCTTCGCCGCCGGGCCATTGAGGACGTGGCTCGCGATCGAGAAGTAGGCGAACGTCAGCAGCCCGGTCGAGGCGATCCCGATCGAGAGGATGCGGGCGCCGCTGGCGTATGAGCGCCGCGCCGCCGGGGGAGCCTTAGAGGCGGACAAGCAACATCGTCCAGGGGAACGGCGAACGCACCTCGGCGACCCGGCCGTGACGCGACAGCAGCTCCACGAAGGCGCGCCGGGACCAGTGGTTGAGGTGCCCCGGCGTGTTTCCCAGGTCCCGCCAGTAGGCGCCACGCGCCATGTTGAGCATCCGCCACAGCGGCTCACGGGGTACGGACACGAGCAGATGGCGGCTCGCGCAGCGTGCCATCTCGGCGACCGTGTGCTCGGCATCGGGGACATGCTCGAGAACCTCGATTGCGCTCGCCAGCTCGAACTCGCCGTCGGCGAACGGGAGGTTCGCGGCCTCCATCACCCGGTAGGTGAGGTTCGGGGCCTCGTGTTCGGCCCATCCCGTCTGGATCGAAGGCTCTTCGAGATCGATGCCGACGAGCCGCGCGCCGGGGCGCTCGATGGCCCACCGCTGCACGAGCACACCCTCGCCGCAGCCCACGTCGAGCACCGACGACGGGTCGGCGGCCGCGAAGAGCTCTTCGAGCGAGCTCTCGAAGCCCGACATCAGGCGCTTGACGACGGGATTCGAGGAGCCGTACTTGTCGTAGGTGTTGCCGGTGACGATCCCGTCGGAGGAGACGGTCACCTCGCTCACAGCCTCGCGACCTCCTGCCCGGGCTGCTCGCCGGGCGCGTGGTTGCCGACGCGCGGGCCGTCCTCGGGCTCCTCGCCCGGCCCCTGACCCGGTTCGTAGTGGGAGGGCTCGACGTCGAGTTGCAGCTCGATCCGCCGCACCCGCTCGTAGGTCCTCTGGGTCATCACCCGCTGGGCGGCGAGCAGGTCGCCGATCACGCCCAGCGCCCACAGCACCACGGCGGCGATGAACAGGACGGCGCCGAGGATCAACGACTGCACATGGCCCTTGCCGTTGCCTTCCGCGTAGGCGACCGCGAAGCGGATCCACACGCCGACCGAGCCCAGCCCGATCACGAGCGCGAGGCTCCAGAACACCCGCAGCGGCTCGTACTGGGCGTAGATCCGGAAGATCGACACGGCGTTTCGGCGAACGTAGGATCCCATCGAGGGGAACAGCCGCGACTCCCGCGTCGTCGGGTTGGTCCGGACCGGCACGTGGTCGATCGCCACCAGCTGCTTGCCCGCCTGGATGATCGTCTCCAGCGTGTAGGTGAACTTCGAGACGACCATCATCTGGATCGCCGCCTCGCGGTTGTAGGCGCGGAAGCCGGAGGTCGTGTCGGGCACATCGGTGGAGGAGGCCTGGCGGACGACCCACGAGCCGAGCCGCTGCAGTGTCTTCTTCAACGGCGAGAAGTGCTCGATGCCGGTGACCTCGCGGTCGCCGACGACCATGTCCGCGCGGCCTTCGAGGATCGGCCCCACCAGCTTGACGACGTCCGGGCCGTAGTACTGGTTGTCCGCGTCGGTGTTGACGATCACGTCCGCGCCGAGCTTCAGCGCCGTGTCGATCCCCGCCTGGAAGCCGGCCGCGAGGCCCTTGTTGTTGGTCAGCCTCACGAGGTGGTCGACGCCATGCGCCCGGGCGACCGCGATCGTCTGGTCGGTCGAGCCGTCGTCGATCACGAGCCACTCCACGCGATCGAAGCCGGCGACCTCGCGGGGCAGGTCGGCGAGCGTCCTCGGAAGCTGGTCCGCCTCGTTGAAGCAGGGGATCTGGATGATGAGCTTCATGGCCGTCGATTTGCCTAGACTTGGCTCCCGGCAGTATCCCAAAGCGCAGTCACGGTCTTGGCACCGGGCATCCGGCCCGCCCGCCCGGCCTCGGCGCCGGCTCGGGTGCGGCCCAGGCTAGATGGAGAGCGCGATATCCACCCGGCGCGCGCCGGGCTCGATCAGGCTCGCGGCGCTGCGCGGCCGCCCCCTGAAGGGCTGGGCGGCGATCGGCCTTGCCGTGCTGTGCGCGGGTGCCCTGGCCGGCTACCTCGCGTTCCCCACATACCCCACCTACGACTCCTTCTACGCGCTGCTGTGGGGCCGCGACCTCTTGCATCTGCACCTGCCCGACTTCCGTGTCTACCGCGGTCCCACCGAGCATCCGCTGGCGATCTTCTTCGGGATGATCTGCTCGATCTTCGGCGACGGCGGCGCGCGGCTGATGGTGCTCGGCTCGATCGCCTCGTTCGTGGCCGCCGTCGCCGGTCTCTACCGGCTCGGCCGGCTCTGCTTCGGGCCCGTCGTCGGGGTGCTCGCGGCGCTGCTCCTGCTGAGTCGCTTCTTCGTCGAGAACCTCTCCGCGCAGGGCTACCTGGACATCTCCTACGTCGCCCTCGTCGTGTGGGCGATCGTGCTGGAGGTCGAACGTCCGCGGCGCGGCGCCCCCGTGTTCGTGGCGCTCGCAGCCGCCGGACTGCTGCGGCCCGACGCGTGGGTTCTCAGCGGCGTCTACTGGCTGTGGTGCTGGCGCGGCGCCGGTAATCGCACGCGCCTGCGCAACCTCGCCCTGGCGGCCAGCGCGCCTGTGATCTGGGTGGCGCTCGACGCGATCGTCACGGGGAACCCGTTGTACTCGCTGACCGCCACGGCCGGACTGGCGCAGGAACTGGAACGCACGCAGGGCGCCTCGGCGGTCGTCAGCGCGCTGTGGACCTTCACGGAACGGATCGACAAGCTCCCCGTGATGCTCGGAGCGCTCGCGGGAATCCCGCTCGCGATCTGGATGGCGCCGCGGCGGGCGGCGGTGCCGCTCGTCTCGATCGTTCTGCTGTACCTCGTGTTCCTCGCCGAGGGCGCCGCCGGGGCCTCGGTGATCGATCGCTACCTGCTGGGCGGGGCGACGGTTCTGCTGCTGTTCTGCGCTGTCTTCCTGGGCGGCTGGTCGATGCTCGTGCCCGGCTCGTGGGCGCGGCGCGTGTGGATCGCCGGCGCCGTCGTCCTGGTCGCCTACGGAGCGGGTGCCGCGGCCACGACCGTGAGCCTCTCGAGCCTCCGCAACACGCTCGCCTACCACGAGGAATTCCACACCGGGCTGGCCGCCGCGCTGCGCGATCCACGTGTCGCGGCCGAGATCCGGCGCTGCCGCCTCGTCTCTCTGCCCAACAACAAGCTGATCCCCGACGCGCGCTGGATACTCGACACCGTCGGACAGCACGAGATCGTCGCCCGTTCGCAGGCACGCGCGGACGTCGGCCGCGGATCGCACACGCTCGAGCATCGCATCCGCGCCGGGAGCGTTGCCGTCTACCCGTTGGGCAGCGCGATCTTCTTCGAGGCGATCGTCGACGTCGGCGACGACCCGCGCGACCAGATCCCGCTGCGAGGCTTCAGCCACATCTTCGCGAACCGCTACTACGCGGTCTATGGCAACTGCTGAGACGCCCCGGGGAGATGCGGTAAAGGCGTCGCCGATGGGGGCGGCGCGCGACGGCGAGCCGGAACGCGACAGCACCCGCCGGTGGATCTGGGCGGGGCTCGGCCTCGTGCTCGCCGGCGCGCTCGTCCTGCGGCTGTGGGGGGTCCGCCAGGGGCTGCCCTACGCCTACAACGCCGACGAGGCCGACCATTTCGTGCCGCACGCGATCGCGATGTTCAGGGAAGGGACGCTGAACCCCCACTACTTCGCCAACCCGCCCGGCTTCACCTACGTCCTGCACTTCCTGTTCTGGGCTTCCTACGGAGGTGCACGGGGCGCGGTCCATGCCTACAGCCACGACCCGGCGGGCGTCTACACGCTGGCGCGGGTCGCCGCGGCGGCGCTCGGGACGATCGCGGTGTGGCTGCTGTACCTGACGGGCGCAAGACTGCTCGGCCGTGCGGTCGGGCTGCTCGCGGCGGCGATCGCCTCGGTCGCCTTCCTGCCCGTCTTCTACTCGCACCTCGCCCTCAACGACGTGCCCACGCTCGCGCCCCTGACGCTGTCGCTGCTGGGCAGCGCGGGGGTGCTCCGCAAAGGGCGCTTGCGCGATCACCTGATCGCCGGGATCGGACTCGGGCTGGCCTGCGCCACCAAGTACACGGCGGGGATCGTGCTCGTCCCGTATCTCTTCGCGGCGGTCAGTCGCGCGCTCGACGGAGGCCCGGAGGAGCGTCGCAGGACGCTGCTCGGAGCGGTGGGGCTCGCCGGCTCCGCGCTTGTCGCGTTCCTGCTCGCCAATCCCTATGCGTTGCTCGACTATTCGGGCTTCCATCGCGGACTCGTCCACCAGTCCTCGCAGGCCGCCGAATCGCAGGGCAAGCTCGGCGCGCCGAAACAGGGGGGACTCCTCTACTACCTCTGGTCTCTGACCTGGGGTCTCGGCTGGGTCCCGGCGCTCGCGGCGCTGGCCGGAGCGGTGACGATCTGGCGCTCGCATCGACGGCTCGGCCTGCTGCTCGTGCCCGCGCCGCTGCTGTACCTCGTGTTCATGGGCACCCAGGGCCGCTACTTCGGTCGCTGGCTGATGCCGATCTTGCCGATCCTCTGCCTGCTCGCAGCTTTCGCGGGGGCGCAGGCGATCGGCGCGCTGCAGCGCCTGCTCTTGCGGCGCCGCCCGGGCCGCTCCGGCGTCGCGCTCCCGGCGGCCGGGCTCCGCGCCGCCGTGCCAGGCCTGCTCGCGTTGCTCGCCGTGCTCGCGCTGACCGGCCAGGGGCTCGCCTACAGCGTGCACTCGGGCACCGTGCTGTCGCGCACCGACACCCGAACCCAGACGCGCGACTGGATGCTCCTCAACATCCCGCGCGGGGCGAACGTCGTGGTCGAGCCGGTGTCCCCCGACCAGTGGGCACGCGAACCCCCCGGACGGCCGGCCGGCTGCGCCGCGGCCGCCCTCGGGTCCAACTACCGCTGGTGCAAGTGGCCCTCGCTGTTCACCTACATCGACTCGAGCGGAGCACTCGACGTCGCCGCCCACCACGAAGTCGGGATCGAGAACTATGTGCGCACGCTTTCGCCCGCGCTGCTCGGCTACTACCGCCGTCGCGGCTTCTGCTGGGTCGTGTCGGCCTCGACGGAGACAGGCCGCGCGTTCGCAGATCCGCGAGCGGTTCCGCAGGCCGTCGCCTATTACGAGGCGCTGCGGCGCGAAGCCACCGTCGCGTACCGCGCCTCCCCCTACATCCCCGGCAGCGGACCGGTCGCTTTCAACTTCGACTGGAGCTTCGATTACTACCCCCGGGCCTACCGGAGACCGGGCCCGGCGATGACGGTGTACAGGCTCCACGGCGGCCGCTGCGCGGCCTGATGGACTGTCCGGCAGACCTCTATCCTCACTGCAGAGATGGCGATCTGCACCGACACCGACAAGCTGCACCTGCAGCGCGCCGTGGAGCTCGCCGAACAGGGCCTCGGGGCGGTCAAGCCGAACCCGGTCGTCGGCGCCGTCGTCGCCCGCGACGGCGAGGTGCTCGGCGAGGGTTGGCACCAGCGCTATGGCGGGGCCCACGCGGAGGTCAACGCGATCGAGGCCTGCGGCCTCGCAGACCTCGAGGGAGCCACTCTGTACGTCTCGCTCGAACCCTGCTGCCACGAGGGGAAGACGCCGCCCTGTACGGACGCGATCCTGCAGGCCGGGATTCGCCGCGTGGTGGTCGCCTCGGACGACCCGACGGAGAAGGCCTCGGGACGCGGCCTGGGGATCCTCCGCGACGAGGGCGTCGAGGTGATCGTCGCGGACGGCGAGGTTGCGACTGCCGCGAGGCTGCTGAACCAGGCGTTTCGCAAGCACGCTCGCGTCGGCCGTCCGTGGGTGCTGTTCAAGTCGGCGATGACGCTCGACGGCAAGGTCGCAACCCGCACGGGGGACTCGCAGTGGATCAGCGGCGAGCCGAGCCGAGACCTCGCACATCGCTGGCGGGCGTCGCTCGACGCCGTAGTCGTCGGCATCGGCACGGCGCTGGCCGACGACCCTCAGCTCACGGCCCGACCCAGCGGCATCCTCGCCGAGCCCGGCCTGCAGCCGCGCCGCGTCGTGTTCGACTCACTCGCGCGGCTTCCCACGACCTCCCAGCTCGTGACCCATGCCGCGGAGATACCGCTCACCGTGGTCGTCTCTCGCGCCGCCGCCCGCGGCGACACCGACGCGCTGGAAGCGGCGGGCGTCCACGTACTCGTGGCCACGGGCGAGAACGAGCCGGCGCGGATCCGCTCGGCGCTCGACCAGCTCGGCGCCTTGGGCGTCACCTCGATCCTGCTCGAGGGCGGCCCGCACCTGGCCGGATCGTTCCTCGACGCCGGCGAGGTCGACGAAGTCAGGCTGTTCCTCGCGCCGCTGCTGTTCGGCGGCAGCGCCGCGCGCGATCCGCTCGAGGGCGAAGGGGTGGAGCGCATCGCCGAGGCAGTGAAGGCGCTGACGATGAGCTGCGAATCGATCGGCGAGGACCTGCTGATCACGGCGCGCCTGCGAGAGTGGTGAGCGACAGATGCCGGGGCTGAGATGTTCACGGGGCTGATCGCCGACCTCGGGCGGGTCGTGGAGCTCGACGCAGGCGCGGGCGGCGCGCAGCTGCGGATCGCAACGGCGCTGGCGGGTGAGGTGAAGGAGGGCGACTCCGTCGCCGTCAACGGCGTGTGCCTGACCGCCACGCTGGTGGACGGCGAGGGCTTTCGCACCGAGGCGATGCCCGAGACGCTGGAGCGTTCCTCGCTGGCTTCGCTCGCCGCGGGCGACGCTGTGAACCTCGAGTTGGCCCTGCGGGCGGCGGATCGCCTCGGCGGTCATCTCGTCCAGGGTCATGTCGACGGCACCGGCACGGTGATCGCCGTGCAGCCCGAGGGGATCTCCCGCGTCGTGGAGATCGAGGCGGACCCCGAGCTGACGCGTTACCTCGTCGAGAAGGGATCGGTCGCAGTCGACGGCGTCAGCCTGACGGTCAGCGCGCTCGGCGAGGGGAGCTTCTCGGTGTCGCTGATACCCGAGACGCTGACCCGCACCACACTTGGCGCGATCGCGCCCGGGGCGAAGGTCAACATCGAGGTCGACGTGCTCGCGAAGCACGTCGAGCGACTGATGGGAGCACGTATATGAGCACCGCGCGGGCCCGTTCGGCCTTCTCGACGATCGAGGAGGCGATCGAGGACATCCGGCAGGGCAAGATGGTCGTCGTCTGCGATGACGAAGATCGAGAGAACGAGGGCGACCTGACGATGGCCGCCCAGTTCGCGACGCCCGAGGCGGTCAACTTCATGGCCAAGGAGGGACGGGGGCTGATCTGCCTGTCGCTTACGCCGGAGCGCTGCGACGAGCTCGGCCTCGACCTGATGGCGGCGAAGAACGAGTCTCCGTTCGAGACCCCGTTCACGGTCACGGTCGAGGCCCGGGACGGCGTCACGACCGGCATCTCCGCCCACGACCGGGCGCACACCATCCAGGTCGCCGTCGACCCCGAGAGCCGACCCCGCGACCTCGTCCAGCCCGGCCACATCTTCCCCCTGAAGAGCCGTTCCGGCGGGGTGCTCGAGCGCGCCGGCCAGACCGAGGCGGCGGTTGACCTGGCGCGCCTCGCCGGGCTCAACCCGGCCGGGGTGATCTGCGAGGTGATGAACGACGACGGCACGATGGCGCGCGTTCCCGAACTGGCCGAGTACTGCACGCGCCACGGGCTGAAGATGGTCACGGTGGCCGACCTGATCGCCTACCGCCGCCGCCACGACAAGCTCGTCGAACGCGTCGTCGCGACCGCGCTGCCCACGACCTTCGGCGATTTCGAGGCGGTCGGCTACCGCTCGCTGATCGACGACAAGCACCATGTGGCGCTCGTCAAGGGCGACGTGGCCGGCCAATCAGACGTGCTGGTCCGGGTGCACTCCGAGTGCCTCACCGGAGACGTGTTCCACTCGCTGCGCTGCGACTGCGGCGAGCAGCTCGAATCCGCGCTGTCGATGATCGACCGCGAAGGCCAGGGGGTGCTGCTGTACCTCTCCCAGGAGGGCCGGGGGATCGGCCTGCTCAACAAGCTGCGCGCCTACCGGCTCCAGGAGGAGGGCCTCGACACGGTCGAAGCGAACGAGCGGCTGGGGCTTCCGGCGGACCTCCGCGAGTACGGGATCGGCGCGCAGATCCTCGTCGACCTCGGTCTCAGCTCGATCAGGATCCTCACGAACAACCCCAAGAAGATCCGCGGCCTCGAGGGCTACGGGCTGTCCGTCGCCGGTCAGATCCCGATCGAGCACGCGCCCAACGAGCACAACGAGTCCTACTTGCGCACGAAGGCGCAGCGGATGGGCCACACCCTCCACCACCAGGGGCTCAACCTCGACGCCGAACTGCTTCGCGGCCCCGCCCACGCGGACCGGGAGACGCAGCAGGCCGACGAAGATCACGGCGAGCGCCCGCGGTGAGCGACGGCTACGCGATTGTGGTCGCCCGCTTCTACGGGGAGCTGGCCGAACGGCTCCTCGCCGGGGCGCGCGCCGCCTTTGCCGAGCGGGGCGTCGAGCGCTTGGAGGTGCTCGACGTGCCCGGCGCCTACGAGCTGCCGATCGCGGCCTCCTACGCCGCCCGCTCGGGCCGCTTCGCGGGTGTCGCGTGCATCGGTGCCGTGATCCGGGGGGAGACCGACCACTATGACTTCGTCTGCGCCGAGGCGGCCCGGGGAATCATGGACGTCTCACTGCAGACCGGCGTCCCCTGCGCGTTCGGCGTCCTCACCTGCGCCACGATGGAGCAGGCGCTGGCTCGTTCCGGTGGCGACAAGCGCGACCAGGGCCGCAACGCAGCAGAGGCCGTGATGGCGATGGCGGCGCTGCGGGAGCAGCTCGCGAGCGGCTAGACTCCCCGGCATGGCCAAGGTTTGCCACAGCTGCGGCAAGGGCCCGTCGTTCGGCCAGAGCCGCAGCCATTCGATGGTCGCGACCAAGCGGCGCTTCGACCCGAACCTCCAGAAGGTGCGGATCATGGACGGAAAGACGCCGCGCCGCGCCTACGTCTGCACTCGCTGTCTCAAAGCCGGCAAGGTCACCAAGGCCCTGTAGCGCCGATAGCCGGCGCCATACTGCGTCCTTACCCCGAGGGCACGATGCGGTCGCTCGTGTGCGAAGCACACTTCGCTCCCTGCGTCCTTGTCTGGCTTGGCTCTCGGCTCTACAGCCGCGTCACTGGGCTTCATTGCGCGCTCCGATGTATGCCCGGGCTCCGGCGCGGCAGCCGGCGAGCGTCTTCCCGGTCGGCACATCTCGCGCGGGCGAGTCGGCTTCTTCTCTCTCCTCCTTCTTCTTCTTTCTTCTCCTTCTCTCTTTCTTCTTCTTCTTCTTCCTCCTCCTCCTCCGCCGCGAGGTAAAGGTCGGGTGAAGGTGATAGACGTGTCGGCGTGACGGATACGAATCTGGCCCGTTTCAGGGCCGCCGTGGCCGGTGCGCTTGCCCACCTCGAATCGCGTCGCCAGGAGGTCAACGATCTCAACGTGTTCCCCGTCGCCGACGGCGACACGGGCGACAACATGGCCCTCACCCTACGTGCGGTGCTCGACGAGCTCGACCGCCTGCAGGCCAGCGACGGAGGGCGGACGATCGATGAGATCGGCCGTGAGGAGATCGTGCAATCGGTGGCGCGTGCCGCCCTGCTCGGAGCCCGGGGCAACTCCGGCGTGATCCTCTCCCAGCTGATCCGCGGCGCCGCCGAGGAGCTCGTCTCTCGACCCGGCCAGCTGATCGACGCGACCTTGATCGGCGCGGCCCTCGCGAACGCGGCGGACCGCGCCTACGCATCGGTGCGCGAACCCGCCGAGGGCACGATCCTGACGGTCGCCCGCGAGATGGCACATCAGATCGCCACCGACGTGGCGCACACCGCCGAGAACCCTCGGCTGGCCCCCGGCACGGACGCGAGCGAGCAGGACACCGCGATCGCGGCGGCCCTGGCGAGCGCCGTCAGCGCCGGTCAGGACTCGGTCAAGCGCAGCCCCGAGATGCTCGCGGCGCTTCGCGAAGCGGGTGTGGTCGACGCCGGCGGCTACGGGCTGACGATCATGTTCGCCGGCTTCGTGGCGGCGTTGCGTGGGGAGGAGCCGCCCGACCTCGACCACCATGCCCCGGCACGGGTCACGCACCCCCAGCACAGCTCGAGCACCTATCGCTTCTGCACCAACTTCGCCGTAACCGGCAGCGGTCTGAACCCGGCCAGCTTCATCGAGCCGCTCGAGATGCTGGGCGACTCGGTGCTCGTCGTCGGCGATGAAAAGACGTTGAAGGTGCACCTGCACACCGACACGCCGGAGCTCGCCACGAAGCTGTTCGACGAGGCCGGCGAGGTGTCCCGGCTCGACATCGCGGACATGCGCGTCCAGGTCGCCGAGCGCGACGTGCGGCTCGGCGCCGCGGTCGCGGTTCAGTCAGTTCCGGGCGGGGAGCTAGCCGGGGGAGAGGCCGGTGAGCAGCCGAAGGCGCCGTTCCGGCCCGCGCCGACGGGAGGCGAGCCGGCTCGCTGCAGTGCCGTGGCGGTCGTCAGCGGCGAGGGGCTCACGGAGATGTTCCACGAGCTCGGGGTGCACACGATCGACGGCGGACCGACGCTCAATCCCTCGACCTATGACCTGCTCGCGGCGATCCACGATGTGCCCACCGAGGAGGTGGTGGTGCTCCCCAACAGTGCGAACGTGATCCTCGCAGCCGAGCACGCTGCGCAGCTGTCCGAGAAGCAGGTGCTCGTCGCGCCCACGACCGACCAGCAGGCGGGGCTGGCCGCGGCCGTGGCGCTGGCGCCGGACCGCTCCGTCGAGCAGAACGCCCAGGCGCTGACGGAGGCGCTCTCGAGGGTCCGCACGGGAGCCGTCGCGCCGGCCGCCCGCGACGATCCCCAGGGGCGCTTCAAGACCGGCGAGGCCGTGGGCTTCGTCGAAGAGGAGATCATCGCCTGGGGCGAGCCGCTCGCGACCCTGCAGACCGTCCTCGGCGCGCTGAGCGCGCCCGGGGAGGACGGCTATCTGCCGGAGCTGATCAGCGTGCTGGCCGGCGAGGAGACGCCGATCGGGCTCGGCGAGCTCGACGTGAGCACGGTCGGCATCGAGCTCGAGCTGCGTTACGGCGGTCAGCCTGCCTACTGGTGGATACTCGCCGCCGAGTGAGCGGCACCTACGAAGCATCCTCGTGGCCCCGCGGGCGGCCACCGATACGACCGCCGCGCCGATCATGATGGCCGCGCGATGGCGGCGAGAGCACCACAGAGGCCGGCGCCGGCCGCCGCGATGAGCACCCCGGGCGCGCCGGGCCCCTTCGCCTTCGCCTCCGCCGAGCCGCTCGCGGCGCGCCAGCTCCGCGATGCGCCCCTCCGCTGGCCGCGTCCCTCGCGCCTGGCCGAGCCGCTGAAGGCACCGTCGAAGCGCGCCGCCGCAGGCCTCCGCAGGCTCGGGCTCGAGAACGTCGGCGACCTGCTCGCGCACCTGCCCAGCGACAGCCGCGAGGCGCGCACCGTGGCCGGGCTGCGAGCCGGCGAGCCGGCGACGGTCACGGTCGAGGTTCGAACGATCCGGGCGCGGCCCGTGCGGCGCCGCCGGATGCGCCCGCTCGTCGAGGCGAGCGTGTTCGACGCGAGCGGCTCGATGCGCGCGACGTTCTTCAATCAGCCCTGGCTGGTCGATCGCTACCCAGCCGGCACAAGGCTGCTGCTGCACGGCAAGCCGGATGCGCGCGGCGGCTTCGGCGTCTCCCACCATGCTCCCGTCGCTCAGGAGATCGGCGCTGCCGACGAGGGTCCGGCGGCGGCCGGCGGCTCGGTCGCCCACTATCCCGCCGCCGACGGGATCACCTCGACGGAGCTGCTCACGCTCGTGCAGGGCGCGCGCGAGGCGCTGCACGACGTGCCCGAGTTCCTCGCCGCGGCCACCCGGGTTGCCGAGGGGCTGCCCGACCGGGGCGCCGCGCTCGCGGCGATGCACTTCCCGCGCGGGCCGCGCGACCCGCAGGCCGGGCGGCGGCGGCTGGCCTTCGACGATCTGCTCCTGACACAGCTCGTGTTCCTGCGTCGCCGCGCAGAGCGCCACGCGCGTGAGGGGGCGTACGCGCTCTCCGAGCCGCCCGCGCTGACCGCGCGCTGGCTCGAGCACGAGCTGCCCTTCGCTCCGACCGGCGACCAGCTCCGCGCGATCGAGACGATCGGCTCCGACCTCGCGCGGACGCGGCCGATGCAGCGCCTGTTGATGGGCGAGGTCGGCAGCGGCAAGACAGTCGTCGCCCTGCACGCGATGCTGCGAGCCGCCGAGCATGGCCACCAGGCGGCGATGATGGCGCCGACGGAGACGCTCGCCGAGCAGCACTTCGCGACGATTCAGAAGCTGCTCGGTGGCGAGCAGGCACGGATCGCGTTGCTGACCGGCTCGACGCCCGCGGCGCGCCGACGCGACGTGCTCGCCAAGCTCGCCAGCGGCGAGCTGTCGATCGTCGTCGGCACCCATGCGCTGATCGAGCCGGACGTCGCGTTCGCTTCGCTGGCCGTGACCGTGATCGACGAGCAGCACCGCTTCGGGGTGCGCCAGCGCGAAGCGCTCGGCGAGCGCGATCCGGCCCATCCGGCGCACACCCTCCATATGACGGCCACGCCGATCCCGCGCACGCAGTCGCTGGCCCGCTACGGCGACCTCGACACGAGCACGCTGCGCGAGCTGCCGAGCGGGCGCCGGCCCGTGACGACGCGGCTCGTCGTCGGCGAGGACGAGCGCGCCGCCGCCTACGAGCACCTGCGCGAGCAGCTGCGCGCCGGACGCCAGGCCTACGTCGTCTGCCCGTTGATCGAGGAGTCGGACGATGGTGAGGCGTCGGTCGAGGAGACCTCCGGGGCGCAGCGGACGGCGCTGCGGGCGGCTACCGCCGAGCTCGTCCGCCTGCGTGAGGGCGAGCTCGCGGGCTTCGAGCTCGAGCTGCTGCACGGCGGCATGCGGCCGGCGGAGAAGCAAGCTGCGATGGCGGCCTTTGCGGACGGCCGGGCGCAGGTGCTGATCGCCACGACCGTGATCGAGGTCGGCGTCGACGTGCCGAACGCCACCGTGATGCTGGTCGAGAACGGCGAGCGCTTCGGGCTCTCCCAGCTTCACCAGCTGCGCGGTCGCGTCGGGCGCGGCGAGCATGCCGCGAGTTGCTTCGTCGTCGGGCATCCCGGCGCGCCGCGGCTGCGTGCGCTCGTCGAGCACGCCGACGGCTTCCGGCTCGCAGAGATCGACCTCGAACTGCGCAGCGAGGGCGACCTGCTCGGCACCCGCCAGTCCGGGCTCGGCCAGTTCACGGTCGCACGGCTGCCCGAGGACGCAGCGCTGCTCGAGCGGGCCCGCGCCCGGGCCGAGGCGATCATGGCCTCCGATCCGCTGCTCGAGGCTGCCGAGCACGCCCTGCTCGCCGACGAGCTGCGCCGGCGGCACGACGGGGCCGCGGAGGCGCCGATCCCGGGCTGAGGCAGGCCGCCCCGCAACGGTGCGCTGCGGCCGCGGCCTGATAGCAATTGCTATCAGGGGCCGTATGTGGAGGACCCCACAGGCGCGGGCCGCTGTTCACCGAGCTGAGGGCCTGAGCGCGCGCGGGAACGCCGCGGCCTGGCTCGCGGGCTACGCCGCGGCTACGGTGGCGCCGTGCGGGTGATCGCGGGAACCCATGGCGGCAGGCGCCTGAAGGCGCCGCCCGGGCGCACCACGAGACCCACGTCCGATCGCGTCCGCGAGGCGCTCTTCTCGATGCTCGGCGGGCTCGACGGGGAGCGCGTGCTCGACCTCTTTGCGGGCACCGGTGCGCTCGGCATCGAGGCGCTCTCGCGGGGGGCCGCGAGGGCCGTGTTCGTCGAGCGCGACGCCCGCGCAGCGGCCGTGCTGAGCGAGAACCTCGAGGCGCTGGCAATCGGCACCGACCGTGCAGAGCTGAGGCGCGGCGAGGCGCTCGCGGCGCTCCGCGCCGCGGCCGAACGCGATGAGCTCTACGATCTCGTCCTGATCGACCCACCCTACGGCGAGGCCGCGAGGCTGGGGTCAGAGCTCGTGGCGCTGCTCGCCCCGCTGCTCGCCTCCGATGCGCGCGTCGTGACCGAGAGCGACCGCCGCGCGCCGCTCGGCCTCGAGCTCCCGATCGCCACCGAACGCCGCTACGGCGACACTTCCATCACAATCTCCAAGCCATGGCCCGATCCGAGCGCTCGATAGCTGTCTGCCCCGGCAGCTATGACCCAGTGACGAACGGGCACCTCGACGTGATCCGGCGAACCGCCGCGCTCTATGACGAAGTGTGGGTCGCGGTCGTGAATCGCTCGGTGCGAAAGAGCTCGGCGGTCTTCGACATCGCCGACCGAGTCGGCTTCATCGAGCGCGCAGTCGCCGGCCTCGACAACGTCAAGGTCGAGCCGTTTTCGACCCTGGTCGTGGAGTTCGCCCAGGAAAAGGGCGCCCGCGCGATCGTCAAGGGGCTGCGCGCGATCTCGGACTTCGAGTACGAGCTCGAGATGAACCAGCTCAACCGCCGGCAGAACCCGGACGTCGAGTCCGTCTACCTGATGGCGAGCCCGCAGTACAGTTTCCTGTCATCCAGCGGCGTGAAGGAGCTGGCCACATTCGGGGGGAAGATCGACGATCTCGTCCCCGAGGAGGTAGCTCAGCGCTTGCAGGAACAGATGGAACGCTGACGAACACATGCGATACGCGGGCTGGAAGCCCCGCGGAGGTGCCCAACAGATGGATGTCCTGGTTCTCATAGACAAGCTCGACGACTTGGTGCACAACGCCAAGCCCGTGCCGCTGACCGATCAGGTGCGCGTCGACAAGGAGGAGATCTACGACATCCTCGACCAGATGCGCGCGACGATCCCCGAGGAGATCAAGCAGGCGCGCTGGATCGTCAAGGAGCGCCAGGAGATGCTCGCGGAGGCCAAGAAGGAGGCCGAGCGCATCATCAAGGACGCGCGCGAGCGCCAAGAGCGGCTCGTCGGCGATGAGGAGGTCACCAAGCAGGCCGAGCGTGCCGCCGAGGACATCGTCGAGGACGCCCGGGCGCGAGAGCGCGAGATCCGCCTCGGCGCCGAGGACTACGCCGACGAGATCCTGAACACGCTCGAGGTCAACCTCTCGAAGTTCATCGCTGCCGTGCAGCGCGGCCGCGAGCGCCTCCAGGGCAAGGACGAGCCCGCCGAGGTCGGCTGAGCGGCCGCGCCGGCCGTTGATGGCTGAGCCCGGCCGCCTATGGGTACTGTCAGCGCGTGGATCTGAACGCAGCCAGGGAGAGGTTGAGCGTCGCAAAGGCTCTGCTGGACACCGGCATGGCCGCGCCGACACGTCCCGACAAGGCGGTGCGCTCACTGGCCGCGCTCCACCGTTGGGGGCCGACGCCCGCCGCCGCCTACACCGGAGCGGCGATCCGCTACCCGGAACGGCTTGCGATCGCCGATGAACGTGGCGCGATCACCTTCGAGGAGGTCCATTCGCGCACCAACGCACTGGCCAGGGAGCTCGCCGGGGCGGGCATCTCCGAAGGTGACGGCGTGGCGATCATGTGCCGCAACCACCGCGGTTTCATCGAGTCGACGGTGGCCTGCTCGAAGCTCGGCGCCACCGCCCTGTACCTGAACACCGCGTTCGCGCGGCCGCAGATCACGGATGTGCTCGGCCGTGAGGATGCGGCGGCGGTGATCTACGACGAGGACTTCGCCGATCTCGTCGCCGAAGGTGCCGCGGGGCGCAAGCGCTTCGTCGCCTGGAGCGCCTCAGAGTCGCGTCCCCAAGGCCCCGGCGAGGATCCGCGGCTCGAGGACATGATTGCCCGCGGGGACGACTCCAACCTCGACCCGCCCGCCGAGCGGGGGAGCGTCGTGATCCTGACCTCCGGCACGACCGGGACCCCGAAGGGGGCCGCGCGCAAGCAGCCCGACTCGATCGGGCCGGCGGCTGCCCTGTTCTCGAAGATCCCGCTACGGGCCCGTCAGACGACGATGATCGCCGCGCCGATGTTCCACTCCTGGGGCTTCGCCCATTTCACGCTCGCGCTGCCGCTCGCCTCGACGCTGGTGCTGCGCCGCCGCTTCGATCCCGAGGAGACGCTGCGCGCGACCGCACAGATGCGCGCCACCACGCTGGCGGTGGTGCCGGTGATGCTCCAGCGCATCATGGAGCTGGGCGAGGAGACGATCGGCCGCTATGACCTCAGCGCGCTCCGCATCATCGCGCTGAGCGGATCGGCGCTGCCGGGCGAACTCGCGACCCGCGCGATGGACACCTTCGGCGATGTGCTCTACAACCTCTACGGCTCCACCGAGGTGGCATGGGCGACGATCGCCACGCCAGCCGACCTGCGGGCCGCCCCGGGCACGGCCGGGCGCCCGCCGATCGGCACGGTCGTGAGGCTGCTCGACGAGTCCGGCCGCGAGGTTCCGCGCGGTGAGTCCGGACGGATCTTCGTCGGCAACGAGATGATGTTCGACGGCTACACGGGCGGCGGCGGCAAGGAGATCATCGACGGCCTGATGAGCACCGGTGACGTCGGCCACCTCGATTCCGAGGGGCGGCTCTTCGTCGATGGCCGCGACGACGAAATGATCGTCTCCGGCGGCGAGAACGTGTTCCCGCGCGAGGTCGAGGATCTGCTCTCAGACCACGCCGAGATCGAGGAGGCGGCCGTGATCGGCGTCGCCGACGAGGAGTTCGGCCAGCGCCTGAAGGCGTTCGTCGTACCGCGCAACGGCACGGAGCTCGACGAAGCTGCGATCAAGGACTACGTGAAGCAGAACCTGGCCCGCTACAAGGTGCCCCGCGAGGTCGTGTTCCTGGGAGAGCTGCCCCGCAACGCGACCGGCAAGGTCCTCAAGCGCGAGCTCGCCTAGCGCGCAGTCCGTCCCGCCGGATCGCGGCCGCCCGTCGCTAGCCTGGGATCCATGCCCCCCGTCGCCGCCGAGCTCGACCTCGCCGCGCTGCGGCTGACGCCGGGAGAGGGGCGGCGCCTGGAGCTCGAGGTGCCGGTCGACGGCCTGACGCTGGGCGGCGAGCGCTACGAGGCAGACCCGCCGATCGTTCCCGTGAAACTCGAGATCTCCCGCATGACCGGCGGCGGCTACGCGCTGCACCTGCGCTCCACCGCTTCGCTCGCGGGGCCGTGCATGCGCTGCCTGAAGCCGGCGGCGCCGGTCGTCGAGGTCGACGCTCGCGAGGTCGACAGGCCGAGCGAAGGCGAGGAGCTGCAGAGCCCTTACGTCAGCGATGAGCAGCTCGACCTCGCCGCCTGGGCGCGCGACGCGATCGCCCTCGGCGGGCCCGCCAAGGTGCTCTGCCGCGAGGACTGCGCAGGCCTCTGCACGGTGTGCGCGGCGGACCTCAACGAGGCGGGGCCCGATCACCATCACGAGGCCGCCCCGGATCCTCGCTGGGAGAAGCTGCGGGAGCTGAAGCTCGAATAGCTCGCAGGGCCGGTCTTCCTGCGGGGCCTTGCTACCCTTCTGGGCCGCGATGGCCGTCCCCAAGAAAAAGCAGTCGCACAGCCGCACCGCCAAGCGCCGGGCTCAGCACAAGATCTCCCCGCCCGGGCTGAACTCGTGCCCGCACTGCCACAGCCCGCGCCGCCCGCATCGGGTGTGCCCCGTGTGCGGCACGTACGCGGGCCGCGAGATCGTCGCGCCCGCCTCTCACGGGCACGACCACGATCACGACCACGACTAGCGGACGACCGACAGCGCAGGACCCCGGCCGCCGGGCCTCAGCACCGGGGGCGAGACGGCCGGCGAGCGGTGATGCAGGCGGTTCGGGCCCGGTCGTCGCGGTGGACGCCAACGGGGCAGACCTCGGGCCCGCCGAGGTCGCGGCCGGCGCCGCGATCGCCGCAGCCCAAGGTGCGCGAGTGCTGCTGTTCGGACCGGCCGAGGAGCTCGGAGAGCCGGTGCCCGGGGTGGAGATCGTCGATGCGCCCGTATCGATCGCGAAGGTTGCGGACCCGGTCAGCGCCGCCCGCGTCACCAAGGACGCCTCGATCGTGATGGCCACTCGAGCCGTAGCCGAAGGGCGCGCCGAGGCGCTCGTCTGCGCCGGCGGCACGGGCGCCGCGCTCGCCGCGGGTACCTTCAACATCAAACGCGACCGCGGCATCTACCGCCCGGCCCTGGCGCTCCCGCTGCCCGTGCCCGGCCATCCGGTGACGCTGCTCGACGTCGGAGCGAGCGCCGAGGCGCGCCGCGAGCATCTCGTGCAGTTCGCCTTCATGGGCGCCGCGCTGGCACGCATCGTGCTCGGCGTCGCGCGGCCCCGGGTGGGCCTGCTCTCGAACGGGGAGGAGGCGGCCCGCGGCGGCCCGCTGGTGGTGGAGACCGGAGCCGAGCTGCGCGAGCGCGCAGCCGGCGCCGGCGAGTGGTTCGAGTTCGTAGGGAATGTCGAGGGCGGCGACCTCGTCAACGGCCGCGCCGATGTCGTCGTCACGGACGGCTTCACCGGGAACATCACCCTGAAGGTTCTCGAGGGCACCTCGCAGCGGATCCTCGGCGCGATCCGCGAAGCCGCGACCTCCTCGAGTCGCGGCAAGCTCGGCGGCCTGTTGCTGAAAGGGTCGCTCGGCGGCCTCCGCGCCGCGATCGACCCGGAGGGAGTCGGCGGCGCCTACCTGCTCGGGCTACGGCGGCTCGGCGTCGTGCCACATGGGCGCTTCAGCCGCAACGGCTTCGCGCAGGCGATCCTGCGGGCGCGGCTCGGCGCCAGCGAGGACATCGTCGGGCAGACCCACGCCGCGCTGGCGGCCGCGGGGGCCCTGAGGCAGCCGCCTGCGTCCGCGCATGACGCTAGGTTGCGGCGATGAGCTCCCTGAATCGCGAGCAGGTCCTGGTGCTGATCCGCGAGCACCTCGCCGACGAGCTCGACCTCGACTCCGCGGCGATCATCGAGACGACCCGTTTCAAGGAGGATCTCGAGGCCGACTCGCTCGATCTGTACACGCTCGTACAGGAGCTCGAGGACACCTATGGAGTGGCGATGTCCGACGAGCAGGCAGCGCGGATCCTGACGGTGGGGGCGGCTGTCGACTTCGTGCTCGCCAACGACCCCACGGGCGATGCCGAGCACGCATAGCGACGGAGACGACGATGCTGCTGGCCGAACTCCTGGACGAGCTGCCGGAGGATCTGGCGCGCCAGGTCTTCACGCACGCCTCGTGGAGCGAGCGCCGCGGGGACTCCTACACCCGTCTTGCCTTCCTCGGCGACAGCGTCCTCGCACTGGCCGTGACGACCTACCTGTACCCGCGCCTGGAGGCCGAGCGCTTCGGCGCGGGACGTCTCACCAAGATCCGCGCCCAGGCCGTCTCGGGCGTGTCCTGCAGAGCCGTGGCGGAACGACTGGCGCTGCCCGAGCGGCTGCGCGCGGCGGCGCCGGCGGGTGTGCGGGAGAGCGCCGCGGCGCTCGTCGGCACCGAGCGGGTGCTCGCCTCGGTGATCGAGGCGGTGATCGGCGCCTGCTACCTGAACACGGGCTACGAGCGCACGGCGGTAGCCGTCGTGGAGGCCTTCGCGCCGGAGATCGAGGACGCCCTGAGCAACCCTGTGGACTTCAAGTCGGCGCTTCAGGAGCTGCTCGCCCGGCGCGGCGCGGAGGTCGACTACGAGGTCGCCGGCGAGGAGGGTCCGCCGCACGAGCGCGTCTACTCGGTGATCGCGCTGGTCGACGGAGAGGAGCTCGGACGTGGCCGGGGCCGCAGCAAGAAGCACGCGGAGCAGGAGGCTGCACGGATGGCCGTCGAGCGGCTGACACCCCATTACGGGGCGCAGGCGAGCGAGTGAGGGGCGCGTGAGCCGGTGCGGCTGAAGTCCCTCACCCTGAACGGCTTCAAGTCGTTTCCCGATCGCACGCGCCTGGAGTTCGGTCCCGGCGTGAGCGTCGTCGTCGGCCCCAACGGCTCGGGCAAGTCGAACGTGACCGACGCGGTGCTGTGGGCGATGGGCGAGCAATCGCCGCTGGCCGTGCGCGGGCAGTCGATGCAGGACGTGATCTTCGGCGGCGGCCGCGGAGTGCAGGCGCGGAGCGCCGCCGAGGTCGAGATCGTGCTCGACAACTCCGACGGGACGATCGACGTGCCGCTCAGCGAGATCTCGATCGTGCGCCGGCTCGAGCGTGGCGGCGAAGGCGGCTACCGCCTCAACGGCGCCCGCTGCCGACTCACGGACGTGCTCGAGGTGCTGTCGGACACCGGCTTGGGCAAGGAGACCCATTCGGTCATCTCGCAGGGCAGAGTCGAGGCGATCGTGACGTCCAAGCCACGCGACCGGCGCCTGCTGATCGAGGAGGCCGCCGGCCTTGGCAAGCACCGCAAGCGCCGGCGCCGCGCGCAGCTGAAGCTCGAACGCACCCAGGAGAACCTCGACCGGGCGCTCGACATCGAGCGCGAGGCACGCACCCGGCTGCGACCCCTGAAGCGACAGGCCGAAGCGGCGGAGCTGCACGAGCGACTCGAGCGCCAGATCCTCGAAGCCCGCTGGGAGCTGCTGGGGGATCTGCTGCGGGCACGGCGTGTGGAGCTCGCGGCGGCCGAGGAGAGCGTGCTCGCGGCGCGATCGGAGCGGAGCTCGATCGAGTCGTCTCTCGAGCAGGTGGTGGCACGGCGCGGCGAGGCGGAGCGCGCCCTGGCCGAGCGGGGCGAGCGCCGAGATGCGCTCTCGGGTCGGCTGTATGAGGCCCGCTCCGCTCGCGACCGGCTGGCGCTTCGCGCCGAGCAGGTGGGCGCCGACGCGGAGCGGCTCGCGCGGCGGATCGAGCGCGTCGAGGCCGAGCTCGCGGAACTGGCGGCGGACGGGGAGCGGGAGGACGGTGGCCTCCAGCTCCCGGACGGCGGACGGCTCGCTGCGCTCGAGGCCGAGCTGGCCGAGATCGAGGCGCGCCGCTCCGAGCAGGTCGAAGAGGAGCTGGCGGGATTGGAGCGCGAGCTGACGGCGCAGCGGGAGGCCCTGACGACCGCTCAGGAGGTCCTCTGGCGAGCCACGGAGGGGCGCGAGCAGGCCGACGCGGCGGCGGCCCAGGCGCGCGACGCGCTGAGCGCCGCGGAGCGGGACGTCCACCTGACCCGGGCCGAGTCGGCCCGTGTGGGCGGCGAGCTGGCCGCCGCGAACCAGTTCCTGCGCAGCCATCCCGGGGTCTCCGACCACGGCTCCCGCCCCCTGAGCTCCGAGCTGCGGGTCGCCGACGGCTATGAGCTCGCGCTCGCTGCGGCCCTCGGCGGCCGGCTCGATGCGTCGCTGGTCGAGGACGTGCCCGGGGCTGAGGCGGTGCTCGACCGGGCCGGCCCGGAGGGTGGCAGCGCGCTGCTCGCGAAACCCGCTGCGAGGGCCGACTTGGGCGAGGACCGCGCGGACGCGCCGCCCGCGCCCGGCGCGAGGCGGCTCACGGAGCTGCTGAGCGGTCCCCCCGAGGTGCTCGCGCTGGCGGGCAGGCTGCTGGCCGGTGCCTGGGTCGTCGAGCGGCTCGAGGAGCTTCCCCGCGACTTCGCGGGCATCGCCGCGACGAGGAGCGGCCGGGTGTGGTTCGCTCGCTCCGGCGAGATCCGCCAGCTCAGCGAGGGGGGCACCGAGCTGCTGCTGGCGCGGCGCAACCAGCGCGAGCGCCTCGTCGCGGAGGTCGAGCAGGCGGTGCAGGCCGAGGTCGTCGCGAAGGCGGCGGGAGAGCGAGCGCTGGAGGGCGTGCGGGCGGCCGAAGCGTCACGTGCCGGTGCCGAGGACGCGCTGCGCGAGGCCCAGCGGGTGGTCACGGAGGCGGGCGAGGCGGTGCGTCGATCGGAGTGGCTCATCGAGCGTCGCCGCGCGGCGCCGGCGGAGGGCGCCCTGGCGGTGCGCAAGGCCGAGATCGAGGGCGAGCTGGCAGCGGAGCGCCGTCAGGCCGAGCAGCTCGCCGCCCAGCTGCGGGCCCGCCGTGAGCGCCGGCTGCGGCTGCGTGCCCAGCGCGAGGCCGACCTCGCGGCGGCGCCGCTCGCCGAGCGGCTGTCGGCGGCGATCGCGGCCGCAACCGAGGCGATCGAGGCGCGACTAGAGGTGCTCGGGGCCGAGCTCGCCGAGGATCGTCGCGCGGGCGAGGAGATGGCGAGCAGGCTGCGCGAGTGCGCCGCCGAGGAGGCCGGCATCCAGACGTCGCTGCGGGCCGCCGGCGAGGCCGTGACGGAGACAGAGGTCGCGGCCCAGCGGCTGCGCGACCAGGCCGCCGAGGCCGAGCTCGAGAGCGCCGCGGTCGCCGAGCGCCTCGGCCTACCGGACGTGGCCCGGGACGGCGCTGAGCACGCGGCGGACGCCCACGGCGAGGTAGGCACGCAACGCGGGGCCCCGCCGGGCGAGGGCGAACCGCCGCTCGAGGGCGAAGCGCCGCTCGAGCCGCTGGAGCCCGAGCGCCGGCGCGAGCTGGAGGAGCGAGTGCAGCGGCTGACACGCCGCCGCGAGCAGCTCGGCCCGGTCAACCCGCTCGCCCAGGACGAGTACGCCGAGGCCGTCGAGTACGTCGAGGAGCTGGAGCGGCAGCGCTCGGACCTCGAGACGGCGCTGCGCGAGCTGCGCACGCTGATCAAGGAGACCGACCGGCAGATCGAGGAGACCTTCGAGCAGACCTTCCAGGCGGCGGCGCGGAACTTCGAGGAGCTCGTGCAGGACGTCTTCCCGGGAGGCACCGGCCGCCTGCGGCTGGTCGAGGACGAGCTGCTGCCGCGGCCGGTGCTCGGCGGACAGCCGCTGCCGAGGGCCGAGGAGGGCGAGGCGGCGATCGAAGCTGCGGCGGAGGCCGAGGCGCAGGCCGAGGATCCCGCCGAGGAGCAGCTCCCCGGCGTGGAGATCGAGATCACGCCTGCCGGCAAGTCGAGCAAGCGCCTGACGCTGCTGTCCGGAGGCGAGAAGTCGATGACGGCGCTGGCCTTCCTGTTCGCGGTGTTCCTCGCACGCCCGTGCCCCTTCTACATCCTCGATGAGGTCGAGGCGGCGCTCGACGACCTCAACCTCGATCGCTTCCTGGCGCTGCTGCGGCGCTATGCGGGCCGCGCGCAGTTCATCGTGATCACCCACCAGAAGCGCACGATGGAGGCCGCCGACTGGCTGTTCGGCGTCTCGATGGGCGGCGACGGCGTCTCGAAGGTGCTCTCGCGGCGGCTCCCGGGAGAGGAGCCCCAGGAAGCGTCCTTCGCCGCGTCGCGCCGCCGTGGCGCGAGACTGGAGCGAAGTGTTCATCACCGGCGAGGACCGCGAGGCCCCCGCCGAGCCGGTCGTGGAGCGACGCCGGGGCCTGCCTGTGCCCCGACATGGGGTGTTCCGGCGATTGCGGGAGTCGATGGGCAAGACGCGAGCGGCGCTCGGCTCCGAGATCCAGGCGACGCTGTTCTCGACGCTCGACGCCGAGAGCTGGGAACGCCTGGAGGAGGCGCTGATCATGGCCGACGTCGGCGCGACCACGACGGCCTCCGTCGTCGGCACGCTGGAGGCCGAGTCCTCCGCTGGCACGCTGGAGGGCGGCGAGCAGCTCTCCGAGCGCCTGATCGCCCTGCTCGCGGAGACGGCCGGCGCGGGGGAGTGGCGGATCGACGTGCGGGCCAAGCCGACCGTGATCATGGCCGTCGGGGTCAACGGCACCGGCAAGACGACGACGATCGGCAAGCTCGCGTGGCACCTGCGCCACGAGCTCGGCGCGAGTGTGCTGCTCGGCGCGGCCGACACCTTCCGGGCGGCCGCCACCGAGCAGCTGCAGGGATGGGCCGAGCGGGCCGGAGCCGAGATCGTCACCGGCGAGGAGGGCTCCGACCCGGGAGCCGTGGCCTTCGAGGCTGTCGCGCAGGCCCGTGCGCGCGGCATCGACGTGGTGATCATCGACACCGCCGGACGGCTGCATACGCAGGATGACCTGATGGAGGAGCTGGCGAAGGTGCGCCGTGTGATCGCCCGGCAGCTCGAGGGGGCGCCCCACGAGACGCTGTTGACGCTCGATGCCACCACCGGCCAGAACGGGCTGCGCCAGGCGAGCCAGTTCGCCGAGTCCGCAGGGGTGACCGGCGTGGTGTTGACGAAGCTCGACGGCACGGCTCGCGGCGGCATCGCGCTGGCGATCGCGCGCGAGCTCGGGCTGCCCGTGAAGCTGATCGGGATCGGCGAGTCGGTCGAGGATCTGCGACCGTTCGACCCCGACGACTTTGCGCGAGCGCTGATCGCCGACAGCTAACCTCCAATTATGTGGATTCTCTGGCTCCTCGCGGCGGCCGTCTTCGGAGTGGGGGAGATGCATCAGGGCGGCTTCTACCTGCTGCCCTTCGCGTTCGGAGCCGCCCTCGCGGCGGTTGTCAGCCTGCTCGGCGTCGGGGCGGTGCTCAGCGCGGTCCTGTTCGTGGCCACCTCGGCTGTCGTCTTCGGAGCGCTGCGGCCGGTCGCGAAGCGCCACCGGCGCCTGCCGCCGCCGCTCCGCACCGGCGCGGCGGCGCTCGTCGGGCGGCGGGCGATGGTGCTCGAGCGAATCGCCAACGACGAGGGCGTGGGCTGCGTGCGGATCGAGGGCGGCGAGGTGTGGACGGCACGCAGTTACTCCGAGGACGAGGTGATCGAGGCGGGGGACCGCGTCGAGGTGGTGGAGATCCGCGGCGCGACTGCCCTCGTGATGCATTGAGCTGCAGGGATAGGCTGTGAGCAGCGCCAACCGAGAAAGGAACCGGTCCAGATGGCAGCGTTGATCGTGATCGTCGTGGTCGTACTGTTCGCACTGTTCGTCGCGTTCCGCTCGATCCGCGTGATCCCGCAGGCGCGCGCCGGCGTCGTCGAGCGACTCGGCCGCTACAGCCGCACGCTCGACCCGGGACTGACGATCGTGACGCCGTTCATCGACCGGGTCCGCCCCCTCGTCGACCTCCGCGAGCAGGTCGTCAACTTCTCTCCCCAGTCGGTGATCACCGAAGACAATGTCGTCGTCGGCATCGAGACGGTCCTGTACTTCACGATCACCGACCCGCGCTCCGCGACCTATGAAATCGCCAGCCCGTTGCAGGCGATCGAGCAGCTGACCGTGACGACGCTGCGAAATGTGATCGGAGGACTGACGCTCGAGGCGACGCTGACCGCCCGCGAGAACGTCAACACGGAGCTCCGCGTGGTGCTCGACGAGGCCACGGGCAAGTGGGGGATCCGCATCAACCGCGTCGAGATCAAGTCGGTCGACCCGCCGCCGGACATCCGCAGCGCGATGGAGAAGCAGATGCGAGCCGAGCGCGACCGGCGCGCCGCGATCCTCACCGCGGAAGGCGAGAAGCAGGCCGCGATCCTGACCGCGGAAGGCGCCAAGCAGGGCGCCGTGCTGCGCGCGGAGGGCGAGAAGGAAGCGGCGATCCTGAGCGCGGAAGGCGAAGCGAAGGCGATCGACACGGTCTTCACGGCGATCCACGAGGGCCACCCCGACCACGAGCTGCTGAGCTACGAATACCTGAAGATGCTGCCGCAGCTGGCCGAAGGTGACGCCAACAAGGTGTTCGTCGTGCCCTCCGAGTTCGCAAACGCCTTCGGGGGCCTCGGCGACGCGCTGCGGGGCCGGCTCGGGGGTCCGGGCAACGGACCGCCCGGCAAGCCACCGCGCGCAGTCGAGCCACCCTCGCCCGAGAAGACCTGAGCCTCTCGCGGTGCGCGCCCGGCAGGACCCGGGCTGAGGACTGCGAGAATCAGCTAGATGTTCGACTCCCTCTCGGAGAAACTCCAGTCCACGCTCGGCGAGGTTCGCCAGCGTGGGAGCCTCAGCGAGCAGGACGTCGACGCGGCGATGCGGGAGATCCGCCTCGCGCTGCTCGAGGCCGACGTGAACTTCAAGGTCGTGCGCGAGTTCACCTCCCACGTGAAGGCACGGTGCCTCGACGAGGAGCTGGTCGGCAAGCTGAACCCCGGCCAGCAGGTCGTGAAGATCGTCGGCGAAGAGCTGACCGAATTGATGGGAGGCCCGCCCACCCCCGGTTCGCCCGGCGGCGGTGAGGAGGCCGGGCTGAAGTTCTCCTCGAGTCCGCCGACGGTGGTGTTGATGGCGGGGCTGCAGGGCTCGGGCAAGACGACGGCGACGGCGAAGCTCGCGCGCTATCTGCGCGAGCAGCATTCCTCCTCGGTGGCCGTCGCCGCCTGCGATGTCTATCGCCCGGCAGCGGTCGAGCAGCTCGTCAAGGTCGGTACCCAGGCCGGCGCCACGGTCTACGAGCGGGGCACCGATCTCGATCCCGTCGAGATCGCCAAGTGGGCGCTCGATCGCGCTCGGGAGGACGGCAAGGACGTGCTGATCGTCGACACCAGCGGGCGCCTGCACGTCGACCGCGAGCTGATGGACGAGCTCGTGAGGATTCGCGACGCGGTGCAGCCGCAGGACGTGCTGCTCGTGCTCGACGCGATGACCGGCCAGGATGCCGTCAACGTCGCCGAGAGCTTCTCCGAGGCGGTGCAATTCGACGGCGTCGTGCTGAGCAAGCTCGACGGCGATGCCCGCGGCGGCGCGGCCCTGTCGGTCAAAGCTGTGACCGGCAAGCCGATCCTGTTCGCCTCGACCGGCGAGAAGCTCGATCAGTTCGAACGCTTCCACGCCGACCGGATCGCCCAGCGGATCCTCGGCATGGGCGATGTGATGAGCCTGATCGAGAAGGCCGAGAAGGAGTTCGACGAAGCCGACGCCCAGGCGATGGAACGGAAGCTGCGCAAGAACGAATTCGGCCTCGACGATTTCCTCGACCAGCTCCGGATGGTCCGCAAAATGGGTCCCCTGACGTCGGTCCTCGGCATGATCCCCGGGTTTGCCGGCCAGCAGCTCTCGAACATGAAGGTCGACGAACGGGAGCTCGACCGGATCCAGGCGATCGTGCTGTCGATGACGCCGAAGGAGCGCCGCCGCCCCGAGATCATCAACGGATCGCGGCGGCTGCGAATCGCACGGGGGTCGGGGACGAACGTCCAGCAGGTCAACCGCCTGATCAAGCAGTTCGGCCAGATGCGCAAGGTGATGCGCCAGGTGGGACGCGGCAAGATGCCCGACATCGGCGCGTTGATGCGAGACGCTTCGCGCTGACCATTTGTCGTCCGCCCCAGCGTGGCCCGTCCGTCGCGCCCGGCACATACCGTCTAAGCTCTCCGCCGGGGCCAAAGCGGCCCGAGGACCTGTTGGCAGCAGAGAGGAAACCGTGGCAGTCAGGTTGAGGCTCACGAGAGTGGGCGGCAAGAAGGACCCGATATGGCGGGTGGTCGTAGCCGACCAGCGCTCGCCGCGCGACGGCCGCGTGATCGAGACGATCGGCCACTACAACGCGCAGACCGACCCCTCGACGATCGTGATCGACGAGGAGCGCGCCCGCAGCTGGCTCGCGCGAGGCGCCCAGCCCTCGGGCACGGTCCGCAAGCTGCTGCACATCCAGGGGATCGAGACCCCGACCGGGTAGCGGCCCGCTCGCAGCAGCCGAGATGCCCGCCGAGAACCCCAAGCGGCTCCTCGAATACCTGGCGGAAGGCCTTGTCGACGATCCCGAGGCCGTGACGGTCGAGCAGTTCGAGGAGGATGACGGCACGGTCGTCCTCGAGTTGTGCGTGGGCGCCGACGACTACGGCCGCGTGATCGGGCGGGGCGGACGGACCGCTCACGCGTTGCGCGCCGTCGTCAAAGCCGCGGCAGCCGGGGAGGACCGCCACGTGCTCGTCGACATCGTCGATTGACCGCCGGCGGGGAGGACCGTGCGGCGCCGGGCGCCACGCCGGCGGTGCTCTCGGCGGGGCGTGTCGGCCGCGCCCACGGGCTCGATGGGAGCTTCTACGTGACGCGGCCCAAACCGAGGCTGCTCACGGAGGGTGCGACGGTCGCGATCGGCGAGCGCCGGCTGCGGATCGTCCGCCGTGCGGGAACCGACGGGCAGCCGATCGTGCGCCTGGAGGGAGTCTCCGGACGTGCGGCCGCCGAGGAGCTGCGCGGCCTCGAGCTGACCGTCGCCGCCCAGCAGGCGCCCGCCCTCGGCGAGGATGAATGGTGGGCACACGAATTGGAGGGCTGTGAGGTGCGCGACGGCGAGCGCCTGCTCGGCACGGTCACGCGGCTGATCGAGCTGCCCTCCTGCGAGGCGCTCGAGGTGAGGCCGCCCGAGGGAGGCGAGGCACTGCTCGTGCCGATGGTTCGCGACGCGATCAAGGCGATCGAGCCTGCGCGCCGGCGGGTCGAGGTGGACAGCTCCTTCCTGGGTCTGGAGGGAGAGTGAGGATCGACGTCTTCACGCTGTTCCCCGAGTGGTTTCAGTGGCTGTCCTCACAGCGCCACATCGCCAATGCGATCGCGGCGGGCTCGTCGATCGAGTGCGTCGACTTCCGTAGCTACACGCAGCTCTCGGGAGGGCAGGTCGACGACACGCCCTTCGGCGGCGGGGCCGGGATGGTGCTGCGGGTGGACGTCCTCGACAGCGCGATACGCGGTTACTACGGCGTCGACCCGGTCGAGCTGCGCCAACGGCGGCGGGTGATCGCGCTCGCACCGGGTGGCCGGCTGCTCGACGAGGCGCTCGTCGCGGAGCTCGCCAGCGAGCCCGAGTTGACGTTGCTGTGCGGGCGCTATGAGGGCTTCGACGAGCGCATCCTCGAGCACTTCGCCTCCGATGTCGTCTCGATCGGCCGTTACGTGTTGAGCGGCGGGGAGCCCGCGGCGATGGTGATCTGCGATGCGGTGATGCGCAAGCTGCCGGGAGCGCTCGGCGACGAGCGATCGGTCGAGGAGGAGTCCTTCAGCCAGGCGCTCGAGGGGAATCCCGAGTACCCGCATTACACTCGCCCTGCCGAGTACCGTGGCTGGAACGTGCCCGAGGTGCTGCTCTCCGGTCACCATTCCCAGATCGAGACCTGGCGGCGCGAACGCAGCCGCGAACGGGGCGGGCGCCCGCCGCGCGAGGACGGCGGCTGAGGCAGCCGGCCGCGACGGCGTGCGGGCGCGGTCCGCTACCATTGCACTCCGCGCGGGGCTGAGACCCGGGACGGTCCCCGAGCAGCACGCGCGTCCCTCCGAAATGAGCAGCGTCATCGCAACAATCGAGCGCGCCCAACTGCGCCGCGTACCGAGCTTCGCGCCCGGTGACCGAGTCAAGGTCCACTTCCAGGTGATCGAGGGCCAGCGGCGCCGCGTGCAGGTCTTCGAGGGGGTCGTCATCAAGCGCCAGGGGCACGGCGCCCGTGAGACGTTCACGGTCCGCAAGCAGTCCTTCGGCGTCGGTGTCGAGCGGATGTTCCCGCTGCACTCGCCCAAGATCGAGAGGATCGAGCTGGCCGCCCGGGGCGACGTCCGGCGCGCGAAGCTCTATTACCTGCGCGACCGCGTGGGCAAGCGCGCGCGCGTTCGCGAGCGCCGCTACGCGGGACCGGAGGAGGCGATCGAGCCGGGCCTGCTGCACGTGCAGGAGGCGACCGACGCCGAGGGCACGACGGCCGAGGAGACAGTCGGCGAGGTTGCTGCGGATATCCCACAGGAGGGCGCAGCGGAGCAGGCACAGGGCGCGACGGACCAGTCCGAGGCGCCCGCCGAGCAGCAGGAGGAGCACCCCGCGACGGGGCAAGAGCAGGGGGGAGCGGCCACGGCCGCCGAGGCGAGCACAGCGGAGACCGGTTCGGAGACGGATGCGTCCGAGCCGTCGGCTGAGGCGGACGATCCCTCCCCCGATGCCGGCGACGGTGATGTGGGCAGCCACCCACCCGCATCCGCCGGCGACCAGCCGGCGTGAAATTCGGCCGCAAAGGGTCGAAATCGACGGTCAACTCGGTGGTCGAGTTGGTTGTCATCATCGCCGTCGCGCTCGGCCTCGCGCTGCTGATACAGGCCATCATCATCAAGCCCTACCGGATCCCGAGCGGCTCGATGGAACCGACGCTCAAGATCGGCCAGCGCGTGCTCGTGAACCGCATCGGCATGGACTTCAGTGACCCGCACGTCGGCGAGATCGTGGTGTTCCATCCGCCCAAGGGAGCGGAGCAGGAGGAGTGCGGCCCCAGTGCGCACGTCGTCCGGCTCGGAGGCGCCGCATGCGAAGCGCCGATCCCGACGAAGGAAGGCGGCACCAACTTCATCAAGCGAATCGTCGGGGGCCCCGGGGACGAAATCTACATCCGTGAAGGCCACGTCTTCAGGAAGGCCGGCGGCAAGGGGGAATTCGTCCGCGAGAGGGACGGCTATACACGCCCCTGTGGCTCGAGCCAGGAGTGCAACTTCCCCACGGCGATCAGGGTTCCGCCCGGCCACTGGTTCATGATGGGCGACAACCGTGGCGAATCCGACGACAGCAGGTTCTGGGGACCCGTCCCCACCGGATGGATCATCGGCGGCGCCGTCTTCACCTACTGGCCTCCCGACCGGATCGGCTTCCTCTAGCCCGGCGGAGACGGCCGTGAGCGAGCCCACCGCGACGGCCAGCAGGGGAGCGAGCTCGAGCGCCGGCGCCTCGGCGCGCAGCCGGCGCCGGGCCAGGCGCCGAGGCAGCGGCAGGCGGCTGTTCGCGTTTGACCGGCGACTCGGCTACCGGCTCGTCGCCGGGGCCGACGAGGCCGGACGGGGCTGTCTCGCCGGGCCGCTGGTGGCGGCGGCCGTGTTGTTCGACTATGAGGCCCTGACGACGCGGGAGCTGCGGCTGCTGAGCGCGCTGAACGACTCCAAGCAGCACACCCCTGAGGCTCGTGAGGCTCTCTATCCGCTGGTGATGCGCGCAGCGGCCAACGTCGTGGTCGTGTCGCGCTGTGTGCGGGGGATCGACGCCCGCGGGCTGCACAAGACGAACCTGGCGGCGCTGCGCGACGCGGCGAGGGGCGTCACGGAAGGGGTTCGGGGCGAGGTGATCTGCCTGCTCGACGGCTTCTCGGTCAAAGACTTCGGCCGCCCCCAGCGGGCGATCGTGGACGGCGACGCGACGAGCGCTGCGATCGCCGCCGCCTCGATCGTCGCGAAGGTCTCGCGTGACCGCTTCATGCATCACGCCGACAGCGCGCACCCCGGCTGGAGCTTCGCCGAGCACGTCGGCTACTCGACCCCGTCCCACCGCGACGCAATCCAGCGTCAGGGTGTCTCGCCGCTGCACCGCATGTCCTTCCAGTCGCTGGCCTACCAGCAGCTGGCGCTGTAGCGGCGC
>WNFI01198179.1_pt1 | contig 31869 bp, 24 predicted proteins | sample 5400471 | NCBI WGS metagenome assembly WNFI01 (sample SAMN13153348, study PRJNA577476) | soil metagenome | isolation source: 100 cm saprolite on Douglas fir-dominated hillslope | place: USA:California | collected 2013-09-17 | reverse complement strand
CATAATCGAATGGCTCAGAGGCCGGTGGCATCTTCTTTTTCATCTTACTGTGTTTAAAGTTAAGAATTTAACTCTTGACACAGTTCATTTTACACTCTCGTTTTTTTATATGGAGAGAGCTATATCTCTCCTCACCTTATGGCTATTATGTCCCATATTCCGATACTAATATTTCGTCTTTGCAATAGCATCCATGATATTCAATGGTTTGACAACGTCGCCAATAGTACTGTTAATATCATCCAATTTTTGTTTGCCCCAAAACGGATGCGTGAGCACATATTTATTCTTATTGGTAGCGATCACATGATAGCCATCAATAAAATCTCTTTTTCCTGACAACTTGCTCTCCAGCGTTTTCAGTAGAAAATCCTCGAGATAGCGCTGCCAGTGTGCTTCGGAAAAATCTAGCGTTGCCTGTTCATTCTTAGCTAAAGCAGCCACATCCAGTGCCATTCTCCAATTGAGAAAGCTGTGATGTTGCTGATTATAATAATCCCTAAGACAATCATAACAGGAAGATCCGCATCTGGCAGCATGCCCGGGCTCCATCAATATCTCTTTATAGGTTCGACCATCTGGCGAAAGAAAATGAATAAAAATCTCTTCAGCAATATCCCGATCAGTACTTCCGTTTAAATAATTGCAATAGCCGGCCCCATTATCGGCTTTTTCAACAATATACGCCTCCGGTTTGCCAGAATATGGCGCGACCCTGAAACCGACATCAAATTCATTGGTTTCAATGTCCAGTCTGTCACAGATTGCTTTACGGATGAGAAAGGCCCACGACAGAAAAGATGCTCGGTGATAAGGATTTAAGCCATCTAGTTGATATAATTTAGATTCCTTATTGATGGACAACGTGATTACGCCAGTATGACGCGAAGAAACAAGTGCATAATCATCCTCATGAAGCAGGCTTATTCTTCTGGACAGGAGGTCGCCAACTACCCAACGCTCACTGTTGCGGATCTGCCCCAGCCGGAACATATTACCTTGGTTATCATTAATCTGGTGGACGATACCGTCCGAAGGTACTTGATTCGATTTCATGCAAAGATTAAAGAGTAGAACTTCATGTAAAAGATTGGAATCTGGGTCCAGGGTTACCAGTCCTGTTCTTGGAGACCAGTCAAACCTTCCTTCGAAATCTCTTACGGGTGCCTCAAAATCAACGCAAAACCCCAGTGGAGAACAAGCCTTGATCGTTTGCAAGGGGTGGCCGCAAACCCTGCATACCTGACCATCCGTCACGTTAGAATAAATAGTTCGGCAATTAATGTTCATACATTTTTGCAAACCATGTTCAAGTACTCCCCTTCCATCTGACTCCCGGGGAATGAACCCTTCTCCCGGCACATATGAAAGCAGTCCTACCGGCACCAGGACTTTTTTGTCCTTAATCACTTCACTTCCCGGCGCGAATTCAGAAATAGCAATATCCAGATCTCGGTTAATGGCATTCTCAGGTGGCAATCTGGTAGCTTCCTTTTCATATAGGAAACGAATTTTCGTCGGAAAGCCAAACATCGGCAAATGCCCCGCATTCGCAAGTCTTTCACTTAAAGCTAATTGGTCATAGTCACGAGTATTATTTACTACTGCATCAATAGAAGAAATAAGCGTGTCTCGTAATTTCTGATAAATGTCGGCTTCGGTATCGGCGATAAACGTGCCCTTTCTTAAATATCCTATAATTCCCTTTATCTCGGGTTCATGATCGATAATCCAGTCTTGAACATTCTTTCGATAGTTGGGCCATTTATGATATTTTCCAAATTCGCCATGTATACTATCGGTAATTTCATCATCAAAAAGTTCAAAACTATTAAAAGCGAGTTTAAGTACCTGTTTGTTCAATACCCGCATTAGTATTTCAACACGTTCGAGATCAAGATAAGGATCTACTGGAGTGCTGGAAACCATCCGTTTGGACTGCACATAATGCGTTTGATCATGGCTATTTCCCCTGGCGACGCACAGCGCAAGCGAAAATGGTTTACCCCTCCTTCCGGCCCTACCGACACGTTGTTGATAATTGAAACGTTGTGGCGGGACATTACCCATCATTACGGCAGACAGAGAGCCTATATCAACTCCCGCCTCCATCGTAGTAGTAACACTCAAAAGATCTATCTCCTCTACCTTCTGAACCTCATTTTCTGTAACACGTCCCTGAAAAAGCCGTTGTCTTCTTCGTGCATCCTCTTTGTCCGTCTGTCCGGTCAATTCTTCACAATGAAGGCGAAAGGGATCGATAAAGCGTGAAAGGTATGCGAGATAGACATAATAGTTTTCAAGATTCTCAAGATCATTTTTCGACAGGTTATCCGGGCTTGCCAACGGCCTGGTGCAATTACTGCAAATACCTGCGCTGGGATGGAGATGTGGCGTACTACAGGTACTGCATTTCCATACCCTGTCACCTACACAGGCCGGAACAAACACCAGGCCCCTGCCGGTCAATAAAATGGATGTCTTTGAAGTAATAATACGATTGCCTACAAGAAAATCAAGCACCGTGTCCCGAATAGCATCGGGCATTTTCCACAAACTGAATCCAAAAACCTTTCGGGCATATCTCCACATCTTAATCGGAAAACCGTCCGCCTGATTTCTATAGTAACCTTCAATACGCCATGATTCACCTAGGATGCGTATGGAAGTGTTGATAAATTCCTTAATCCTTGGGTCCGGATGCTGGGCTTCAGTTTCGATCCTACCCTGCACCAGGGATTCTAGGGATCTTTTGTTGTGGGCAAAAAATGTCACTAGGATCTCCTTTCGTGCAGCTACCATGATTTTTCGCTGCAGCTCCAGATCCAGCGCGCCTTCATGAAGCAGAGTTAATTCAGATTTTGAAAAATCAAAGCTTTTTGTCCAGCCCTCATTAATCGTGGGTTGGGGACCGCCTGGATTCATGCCAAGATCAAACAGCTTATTAATAACGTCCGATTCAATACGCTCAACCCTAACTACGTTTTTCGACTGGAGAAATGCATTAATTTCAGCAACATGCTCAGTTTCTCCGAATGTCCAATAGTTTTCTATTAGTTCGGTGATGGATCTATAAGCCGGGCTCGATTTAAGTTGTTTGTACGTTGCAATTTCAGCCATGCTCATGGATTTAATATCTTCAAAGCGCTTTCTAATAATATCCTTTTCGCCGGATCTTAGCTCCAGGCTGTTGAGCAAGACGGCCCTGAAAGTATCCCTGTAATGATCCAATTCAATACCAGCGGATAGTTTTGCCGCCGCAGATCTGCTATCCGAAAAAAGCACCAGTTTAGCATCTTCCGCTTTTCCAGAAAATCGTTTCATGGCGTACATCAACGAGTCGGCCATCAATTGATTGACCTTTTGGATACCGGTGTAATGCCGCTGAATTGGGGTAAGGCTACCCGAATTGCTTTCGCTATAGTCACAGTTGTAGCAATGGTGCGGGAACTGTTGGGCATAATCCTTATCAGGTACATATATAAGCATCTTACCAATGGTGGTTTTGCGAAAAGAGCCATCGTTAATATCTAAACTACAGGCTTTCCATTGCTTTTCGGCTTTATCCTCTGATGGATATATCGTATGAAAACGGTTGACATCCTGGAAGACATCTTTTTCAATAGAAAGAAAGCGCCCATCGTCTTCTATTTTTTCCCAGCCGCCCAGGTATATTTCGCCGCATTGTCTGCAAACCACCAGTTCAAGTACAATGCATCCACAACGACACATCGCTTGCGGGCTTCTATACAACTTGCCAATTGTCCTTTCCGCGAAGCGGTACGTTTCAGGTACCTCACTGCACTGTGGGTTGGCACACGCCCAAAGCCCTTCGATGTTCCGGAAAAAATAATGCGCCCTGACCGGTTGAAGACTGTCTCCTTTCTCATTCTTTAGCTGACCAAGACCTATCAATAGGCCTTCTAGACCTGCCATCGCAGACGGATCATCTCCGAAAATGGACTCGGCGATAACCCTGCTTTCCATTGCAATGGTAGCGACAGCTTGCAGGCGGCCTATTATTCCGTCCTTTTCAAACAGCGCAGAAATCTCTGACTCAGATAGACTGTTTTGTTTAATGCTGTGGTATTGCTTCGCATCCAGTAATGGAAATTCGGCAGTCGAAGTCTTCTTATCATCACCGATGATCGTGAACTTTTGATCATAACTGTCTTCCGAGAATCCAAAAAAACCCGTTAGAAATTTTCGTGAACGTTTTGTAGGTTGCATAGAGGCGCTCGAACAGAGAAACTGAACCTGCGGCGAATCCGCGGTAAGGCCGAGGCGTAGCAAAAGCATTCTAATCAAATAGGCCACCTCAGTCCCGGCCGTACCGCGGTAAGAATGCAATTCATCTACAACTAGGTGAAATACATTCGCCGGATCTGCCTGTAACCAAGCGCGTGTCAAATCAAAGATATCGTTTTCGAGCTCGCGCATCAACATAATATTGAGCATCGAGTAGTTGGTAACAAGAATATCCGGCGGCGTATCCTGCATAGTCCATCGATCCCAATATTCGGCATGCACACCAACGTCCATGTTAGGAATATCATAGAGATAGTCCGGGTCCTTTTTTTGACTTGCGAACCGCTTGGCTGCGGACCAATCGGTGGAAAGACTCTTCAGGTGTGCCTTGCGCTGGTTTTTATTTGCGTCATTTCTGCGTCCACTCACCGGTGTATGCCCCGTGTATCTGCCAAAAGTAATTCGCTGACCATCGAACTGCCGATCAAGAAACTCAATCACTTCCGAATTACTTAAACCTTTTCTAAGCCTTCGCATTTGATCCTCCGCTAGGGCATTCAGGGGATAGAGAATTAGACCTCGGACTGCAGGTAATTTCGTCGTTTGCCGGCTCCCTTTCTCTTTAAACACATTGTGCAATAGGGGGAATAAAAAGCATTCAGTTTTACCAGAGCCAGTACCTGTGGTAGCAACAATATGCTTTCGGTTTACAATCGCCTCTTCCATTGCCTTATACTGATGTGCATATATTTTGCTTTCCTCGCCATCTCTGTCGGGGAACAATCCCTTTCTTGCGAAATCCGCGAACTGTGGGTCGAGATTCAATTTCCGGCATGCTTCCCCAAGCGTGCAATACTCATCATATTTTCGAACCAGCTCTATGATGGGCTCTTTGCAGATCGTATCTTTCTCCTTCAACAGCGCTTTTCTTTCTTCTTCCAGTGGTTTGTATTTAAAGGGGATACCTGTGTCTATGTATTTTAAATAGATGCTTCGTAATTCTTGCCAGACTGCAAAGGGGTTATTCATTTTATTTGAATTGCGTTGTGAAAAAATTTATTAAATACTGCGAATTCCTTTTTGGTCATGTAATACTTCCGAAGCGTGATGTCGACATGAATATTATCTGAAAGTAACGTGTTGATGGAAAGAAGGCGCTCTAAAGCGACGGGAAAAAAATGTGTTTGTATGACAAGCAACTGCTTTTCTTTGATGTAATAAATACCCAGTTCCTTATTGTTCTGTATACGGCTCCAAAGAACGGCAAGTGAAAATCCATCCAATTGCTGTCTGCGCGCGGGCACGGATTTCCACTTCCCGTTTGGCAACCTGATAACTTTTGCAGAAAAATGTTTTTCCGATTTTTTATACAAACCGCAAGCGGTCAAGGGCCTATCAGCTTGCACCCACATAGAGCGCTCGTTAAACTGAAAGTAGCCCGAGGGGTCGAAAATTTCTTCTTGGCTCCAGGAGTCTATTAGCTTTCCTAAGGGTGGAATGAGTGTTAATTGTTTAAGTAAGTTAAAAGGTGTTAATGTGAGCCCCAATATTCTACAAGCGTCAATCACCTTCGGCGAACCTCTGTATAGCGAAATGCCTGGCACTGGCTGACCAAGGCGAATTTCCTGAAGTATTTCGTTCATGGCGGAGGAAGAGTGACAAACCAAGACTTTTTCACTGTGAGAAATTGCGGCGGCAGGTGACACACGGAATCGGTTATCGCCATAATACTCAATTACGCCCCATCTAAGAAGGGGATAAAAAACATCATACATTGCATACCTGCTGTCATCGTTCCTTTCAGGTTTTGCCAGAGCTCTTTTACAGATCCGCTCAATAGTTTGATAAGAGCGGAATTTATCCGCTTCAAAATAAAAGGATTGCAGGATTCCTTTGATTATGTCCGGAGGAGCAATCATGAAAAATAGGAATTCATTGAAGGAATAGCGAATTCAGCGGAATGATTGAGCAGGACTTGTACTGGTAGGAAACGGTCGTCTTTTTCAATTTCACTGTTTACATGTGAAAACACTGGCATAGCCCCCCAATGCTTAAAACTGTTTATTAACAACGGAACACCAAATCCGGGCTCCTCGCCTTTTTCAATGGGAATACCGAAAATCCACAGATTCTCTGGCCACGGGGTTTGAAGACCGGGCAGGGTTTTACGTAAACCAACAATTAAATCCAGTAATGGCCTTGCGTAACATTCGATAGGCGCCATGTTAATGTCTTCCAGCAAAAGAAAATGAATAATCTCTGGATTATCATGCGCAGATTGCCAAATTTCGGATAACCCGTTGTCATAAAATGACTCAAACTTGAGCCAATCTGCTTCAACCTGCTGAATAAACAATTTACAATTATTGGAATATAGCGCAATCAAACGAACAAGCAGGGGATTAGTACAGAGTACAGCCCTTTTATCTCTTAACTGAAAAAGTGCCTTTCTGCTTTCCATGAAGCCCAGATCTTCTTGTTCTAACAAACCTTCATAGCGCTTGATAAATGCAGGGAGATCCCCAAAGGGAGTGCCTTTTTTTTCGAACTGCTGTAGCTCAAAAGTCACCAAGGACTTTTGTGCGATCGGTACTGAAAGCACCGGCAGACCGACGTCCGAGACGGAAGTTGCAATCTTAATATCAGCTATCAGGCGATCTTTGTTGACCTGAACAAAGTCGACGTCTTTTGACAAATTGTTTTTTTGAATCGACAGCCTTTCAATTTCCTGTCTTAAAGCTACGGCTTCTGAGGATAATTGACTGCATTCGGCCTGTAGAGCAGATAACTTTTCTTCAAGTGGGATCTTTTCCGTCGCAATCAGCTCCGCTCTTATCTCCAGTAATGAGTTGGAAAAAATTTGCTGAAAAGAAGGGGAATTTTCAGACAACAATTCCAATTCCTGACGTGTCAACAGTAAGCTGTCTGTTAGCTTGACAACTCTGCTCAATTTTGCCTTATCAAGACTTCCATTGTCCAACCGATCAAGTAGTTGGGGTAGTTGCTGCACATCCATAGGATACTGCAATGTTTTTATGTATTTTTTAAACCAAATTGCTAGATGAGTGTTAGTACTGCAATCAATTCTTTGCTCAACTTCTGTAGGTCTTTCTAGGAGATACTGTTTATCCCCAATGCTAACCACAGGGGGCGAAGCCTGGTAACGATTGATATCTGGTTCTTTTGCAGAAACAACCTCATTGCCAGAGAGCTTAAATGGTCCATATAAAAAGGAAGAATTCTGAATATAAAAATTATCCGTGGCTTCTGTAATATAGGCTTTCAATCTGGCCTGATCTACCGCCAGTGGATTGTCTAGTATATCATCCTTTATAGAGAAGACCTCCATTCCCGTCATCTTAATGCGCGATGTGGAATCCAGCCTGATTTCATCCAGGCCGTTTCGATTCTCAACCGGCAGCGTTGAAAACTCCAGCAGATCACCAATTACATACTCTTCTTTCGAAAATAGGTTAAAAGCAATTACATAGCCAGCCGGAGGAAATTCTTCCCTAATGTCATTTTCATCATATGTAAAAACACTTCCTTTTTTAAAGGCCAAAATCTTGATACGAGCATTGTCTTCCCCGCGCCTCATCTCAATTACTCCTTTAACGTTGGGCTGTCTTTTTATATGCATAGGTCAGAGTTGCTAAAGTGAAATTTTGGGCCATGTCTGAGGCAGTAACTTTCCTTCCTAGATTGGCGTTTATCCAAGCCCTTACAGGATGTTGTGTAGGCTCCTGTAATGGATACAACCTGCATCCTTCTAGTTTTGGATTATCGCTTATGGTCATTTTACTAAAATCCCATCCGAGTGAAAGGGAGGCCTCGTCTGTGTAGGCGTCTGTTGAAACAAGAGAAAAACAATGGTCACGATAATTGGCCGTACGCACCTTATAATCTCCTGGGAGTGCTGTGTGTGGATCGTAATTCACTGGCCTGCTTTCAAATAAAACGGTAAATTTTTCGCAATAGTTAATCTGCGGACCAAACCCTGCTAGGAATAAATTGCCCCGACTCAGTTTAATACCACCGATTAACGATACTGGATTTATACTATAACAATAAGCCGCCAGCGGATGTGATTTAATAAATGCGGAAATGTGATAGCGAAACAATGTTTGATTGAGTGCAATGGGGAATTTAGCCAAGGAGTGCAGCTCTAAATAGTGATATTCTCTGGGTTTTAACCTGCGGTCAACCAGCAGATAAGCCGTTGTATGAAGACACAAAAACCTGGAGTATTCATATTCTTCTTCATAATCCGGAATAGGGTTAAAAAGCATTATTCCGTTGTAGAAATAGTGGCAATCCGAGAGCGTAAAAAGTTTATGTGAAGGGACCAATGCTCGTTTGGAGTAAAATGCTGGTTGGCTTTCAGTCATCAATAGAACCAGCCTACTGGCTTCATAGTTGATCACTTTGGGGAGCTTAGGCGCTTTTTGACTGGGCAAACATCGCCTTTGCACTACTTCGCCCGACCACGACTGAAAGAAATTGAACAGTTGTTCATAGCACCGTTCACGTTTTAGGGGGTCACTCAAAAGCTGCTCCGCGCGTTCCGAAATGGTTCTTGGAATCCATTCTTTCAATGAGTCATAAAAAAAAACAAAGGGGATATTTTCCCCGGCTATAAAATGTTCCGCAAAAAAAACGGTAAAGTCTTTCAAGTCCTCTGTTTTTAGCAGCAGTTGAGACAGCGGATATTGTACGTAGCGACCATTACCTTGTTTACGTGCCGGTATCTCCAGCTCCATCCCAAACCGCTCTGACAGGAATTGCTTAGCATCATACCAGATTTTCTCCTGGACAATATCCTCGCCAACGGGCATTTTAAACAATCGCTGGAAGTCAACGTTCGGCCCCATTAAAGCTTGCAACCGATAGATATAAGCACGTTCAGTAACGTTATTGGCTTCTTCCATCTGGGTTGCCGCAAAGCACTGCAGGGCAATCAATCCAAAATATTGTGGTATAGCACTGTTCCCCTTGGTCAGCACCGTCCAGTCATCCTTTAAGAGCTCGAAGTTGCTGGGGTGTTGGGAACCGATTAAAGACGCAAATTCTGTCTGGTCAAGAGAAAAAGAGCAGAATTTTGTTGTTGCCCTCTGTGTATAAAATACAAGGGCTCTAGTATTGAAATCGCTATAGTTCATATGTTATGGCGCAGCAGAGATTGCTCAAATTACAAGGACAGGGAACGTCTCGTCAATTTAATCTAGCTCAACAAACCCTGTTAGTCCAAAGAAATTCAATCATTACGTATTTAATTGTTTAGGGCTAAAAAGGTCCGAAAATGATTTAAATATAAGCTATTTTCCATTATCCGCTAATATTCATGGAGTTAAAAAAGGCTTGCAACCGCTACCATTGGCTGATACTGCGTGGCCTTGAAATTCTTTATAACCATTTCAAGCGACAGGTGTAATGAGTATTGAACTATGGGAAAATAGTCATAGCAAGGTTGTCAGAACGATTGAAATCGCGACCCCAAAGATCTTTGATACGTGACTCCGAATATATTTCGGGGAGGGCAAACGGGTGCCTTTTCCCCTGCATTAGAATATCAATCCACCTTGGGAAGGGTACTTTCCTCAGGTAAGACTATATAAATGTACAAAGCCTGTCTGCAATTGTCAACCCGTTAAAACACCCTTTCTGATTAAAATGAAAATGGGTGTTTTTCACCTATCGGGGACAAAAATATGTACGGTATAAGGTAGCTAGCAGGGCTGGCCACCGATAACGAACGATGGTCGGCTCTTCTATCGGCGTAACCACTGGTTATTAAACCATCGCCTTTTTAAGGTCTGCCATTGCCGCTGACGACAAGGAGCCTTTAAAATTAGAGTTCTGGACAAATAAGGTGTAGCGCTGTATACCGGATTCGTTCGCCGTTAAGGAAAGGAGATGACCGTCCTCCAGCAAGAATGGTGTCTGGTTGGCACCGATGATTTCGGTATATAATACTAGCCCGATAATATGCGTAAATGGCAGTAGTGCTGAAGTGAAGGAATCAATAGCTGCCGGTAAATCGTTGCTTAAATCCATAAAGTACAAAAACTGTATTGGGAAATAGAGCAGACCGCATTGATCAGGGTGTATTTGTATTGCCTCGTCTTTAATGCGACCTCTGCCGACAAGACGATAGGTATCTTTAAATTCAACGGGTAAGCCCTGGAATCTCCGTTGCACCTTGTGCTGTGCGCACCACTGGTCCAATGCTTGAATTGAGCCAGCGTCAGCAAATGCTATGGACAGATACTCATCGCTATAACTGGCGATGTGCTTATTTTCATAGACTTCATCCTTCAGCTTTTTTATTGTTTCGATAACCATATTTTCTACAGCCCGATCTGCAATGTACTGGTGCAATTGGCCGGCACAAGGATAGTCATAGCCATAAAAGGTCATGACATTTCTAAGGCGCCGATATTGCTCCCAGGCCAAGCTTCTTTTCTCACTTTCATTTAATTTGGAAAGCTCTACGAATACCAGTTCACCGGTCGGTTCATGGCGTAGGCGGATGTCTGGATTTTTTTGCCCCTGCACTTCTTCCAGAAAATAGACTGAAAAGCCTTGGAGAATATGTCGGCGCGCAATTTCCAGGAAAGGAAAACCCTCGTTGGTAGCTCTTTTTGAGGTTATCTTGCTTATTAACACAGGATAATTGGTGTCGGTAATTTTTAGTTGCCGCAATAATTCGACGAGTTTAACCAAGTCCACGACCTGTCCTTCCCCTACACCCCGGAGCATCGACAAAACGGGATGATTCCGCCCACAATTATTAAAAAAGCCTTTGCCCAATTCGGCTTTCAAAAAGCCCACGGCCTGCTTCCAGTCCTGCTTTAAAGTAGGTGATAGCTGCATGTCCTGTTCAATAAATTGATAGACCATATCCCATCCAAAGACGGAAGAAAGAAGGGGGTATAATTTCTCTGGCAAAGGCAGTCAGTTTTGTGAAATGGAAAATACGCAATTTCTGTCATTTATTGACCCTAAACTGCCGGTGGCCAACTATTGTATGCAGCGCTTTCCAGCCAGCAAACGGCAGAGGATTCACCCTGTACCGTGCCAACATGCTATTTGAGTATAAACTTTTGGTGGAGCCGGTGGAGGCAGTCTACTAGATTGATAAAATGAAATCCCGCCACAAAATTATAATAATATTTGCCGATAGAAAGAGCCAGGAGAAGTAGGAGAATGGGGAAATCGAGCTTCTCGGGGATACATCATTGCCCCGTTCATGGATGAATAATGATCCTCTGCTGAATGGTTCTAAATAGTTGATCCCCGGGAGAAGCCCGGCAATGATGTATCGCCGAGAAGCGCCAAAGCCGGTACAGGAGCCCGGCTATATTCTCCCGCCGCCCGGCTGCGGCTGCTTATACTGGACCCCGCGCCTTTCAATTCGGGTCGCACTGCGACCCGAATCTATGCGGTAAATATTACCGCCCTAAACCCTTCTTCTTTTTCTTCTTCTTGTATGTGCCTGTCAGCTCGTAGGGTACTCCGCCCTCTGTTTCAATATGCATTAATAAAGCCCCCAATATGGGAGATACCCACTGGTTATTTTGGGGAGCGGGTGCGGCTGGTTTCTGGGAGTTACCCCGGATGAGGATGGCTTTCTTCCGGGCCTCCAAAGAAAGCGCCGGTTTAGTTTCCTGGCTTTGCCGTTGGGAAGCAAGTGTCTTTTGCAAGCTGCCCAGGGAGAATTTCCGGTCGATTTGGCTACCCTTGAAACGATCCTTCCCGATCCTGAAGCTGATTCCTTGAAGTTCCTGGGTTTGTCCTTTATACTTGTATTGGGTATGGATACCTTGCGCGATCAATCGCTTTTCCAGGTCGGGCAGGCTTTGGCAATGTGGTAAACTGTCTATGATGGCCTGATAAATCTTGTACCGGTTGACCTCTGACTGGCTGAGTGCTTCCAGGTGGGTTTTGTCCAGGTGCTTGCCTTCTGCCGGGATAAGGTCGTACTTCCGGGTTAACCTTTGGGCGACCTTTTTTCCTCGCAGACCGATCCAGCCGTCTTTGATTGGCTTGCCGTCGTTGTCTACCATATTAGCCAGGATATGCAGGTGCAAATGCGCCCTGTCGGTATGTTTTACGATGGCGTATTGCGTATTGACGATACCCAGTTCCTCCAGGTATTCGCGGGCGATCTGTATCATGGTTTCATCACTGGGTTTTTCTCCAGGATAGAAACTCAGGGCCGCATGAAAACAAGCCTTTTGTTTGGAAGGACGATGCTCACTTTGTGCGATAAAATCCTCGGCCATCAGTTTGTAGTCATATCCCCTTACATCCAGGTAATCCAGCACCTCCGCTCCCGGTTTCTTGGAAACATAACGGCCAGCGTGGTAAAAAGAATGGCCGGGAAATACATTACTCACCATGCTGTAGCTTATTTAAAAGGCCATGAACTTGCTGCAGGCAGCTTTCTGACAGAAGGCGAATGCTGGCAATCCCTTCCGTATTAGCGAGCTTTGTCATTTGGTTAAGGTTATTCGCCATACCCACCAACTGCCGGGTAGAATGCCTTTCTTCCTCCGTTTGCCGGGCTATTACCTTGCCGTAAATAGCGGCCGGTCGGATAAATTCTGAAATATTCATCCCTGCTTTGCCAGCTTTCTGCTGAAGAATATAATGTTCCAACTCGCTAAACCGGACGGTAACTCGTAGCTCTCTTTTGAGTTTTTTCGGGGGTCTTCCCCCTTTCTTTTTTTTCATTCGCACTGTTTCCATATTTCACTTTTTTAGACTGTTTTTCTGCCGGCCCAAAGGCCGGCCCCTTTTTGCGACCAACGGGAGCAAAAAGCGAGCGTTGTTGGAGGACTTTTCGTCCGACAACAACACCGCTCGCCCTAAAAACTTCGAAGCCTCTTACGACTGGAAACCCCCTACGGGTCACCTTTTCTTGTAAATACCTCTTCTTTAATTTTCGGAATGTATCTATGACTTCTCTTCTCTGCAAATACCGGTTTTATCGTCCAGGATCTTGCGTAAAAATCTTCGGACTGCTCAATCCGTGCTTGCGGATATTGGTCTTTAAGTCCATCCATAATTGGATATTATAATCGGCTAATTCCATCAGTTCGTCCGGGTTCAACTTATGCGGATTGGATACATTCGCCGGGGTTTTACTCTCCGGTTGTTCCTCGATGCAGGAAAAAATATTCGGAGCATAGCCTTCTCCGATTTCTAATGACTTGCCAATAGCTATGCGATTGCCAAATAATTTGATCTGCTTGCCACTGCTTAAAAACAGGATCCTCCTTTTAAACTCTGCCATAACGCCTCCTTTTTAGAATATTAAATAAATGGGATTGTTGTTCGTTGGTTTTATGGGACTTAGGATCATAAATGGCAGGCTTACGCCTTTTTTCATAAAATGCTGGGGAAAAGAAATGTCGGTCACCCTGGTTTTGAAACTGGCGGCAATAGCTGCTGAATGTCCTGCCAAAGAAAATAGACCCTGGACCGGACCTTGAAGGGTTTTAGCTTCCCATGCCGGACCCAATCGTAGATGGTGGGTTTTGTGACATGGAACAGGGCGCATACCTCGGCAATCTTATACAGAGGTTTATAGGTCAGGCCGGGTGTTTCATAGGTCGGGGATACCGGCCTTTGTTTGTCGACCTGGCTGACTTCCTCCTGGATGATCTGCCGGATGGATTGCCAGAACTGTTCCGGTTCGTACGGGAACAGCATCGGGGTAACCGGGTTACCATTGCTAACTGATTCTTTCATCGCTTTTCGTTTTTATACCTGCAACATACCGTTTCAGGCAGCCGAAAAGAAGCTAACTATACTTAATCTGACCTTGTAGCAGGAAAAATGGAGAAAATGGTGGGGTAGGGGAGTATTCTCCCTTCTCGAACCATCGCGGAAGGATAATAACTATTGAGGTCGTGGGCTAAGATGGCCTATTCTGGGGCATGAAAAAAGCCATTGAGGTAAACAATGGCTCTAGTAAATTATGGTCAGGATTGGTTTATTTCCTGAGTATTTTTGCCTCCAGGTCTTTTAATAACTGCACTCCTGCCGGAAAATGAAGTTCCTCAAAAAACTGGTAAGCTTCGCCGAACCGATTTTCAATTTCCGTCCGTTTCCGGTCCGTCCAATTTTTGCGCTGGCTGGAATGACCCATAATCAATTCCAGGTTCCCCTTTAAACTGCCCCGGTCAACGCCGTATAATTTCACCAATAACCCGGCGTATTGTTCAGAAGGTTGTAAAGAATTGATACTGCTGGTTTTATCAAAAACATAAATTACCAGGGCAAGGGCCAGATTGGATAATTGGAGCTGCCGGCATTTCTCCAGGTGCTCCAATTGTTTCCGCTCGTAGGATTCCTTAGCCGTTTCCAACTTGGGCAGGAAGTGAGAACTGAAACCAGGCCAGTAATTAAATAACAGCAAAACCAGGAAGCTGAATATTCCGGCCAGGAGAATGACCACAAGATAACCAGGGGAGAAATTCCGGTATAGCAAGCTTGTTAGCAGTACCGGAAAGAGTAACATCCATAAAAAATGTTGAAATACGTTACTAAACCAATACTGGGCAATCATCTTTTGCCGGGTGGCGTTCGTACTCCATTGTGGAATTTCTATCTGGTGTTGGGCATGTGTGGCAGCGAAAACCGTACTTATGTAGCTGCTTTCCAGCGGCAGGTCAAATGTCATAAAGGACCGCCAATGCTTCACTTTATCTTTCATCGCTCTGTTTTTTATGGTTCCTAATGAATATAGGAAAAAAAAGAGCGGATTCCAAGGCCATTAGGGGATATTAACAAATTGTAAATAAAAATATGTTCGGCTAAGTCCTGGAACCAGGCCTTATAACTATCTGCCTGAATCTATTTCTGAGTTCTCTCATCCTCTCCATTAATACAAAAAAAGTGGGGGGCTCTCCAGCCATCATTTTTCTCATTTCTATATAGTCTTCTTCCCAGGGTTTAATAAGATTGTCTTGTGGGATGAAATCGATTGTGTTCGGCAGATGTGAATTGTAATCTATGCCAGCTATCTTATTGAATGTTGAACGATGTGAAACTATCGTTTGATATAAATCGCTTCTGTTAATTGCTATTGAACCATAGTCTGTATCCATGATCATATGTAAGTCATAAAAATGCCGTGACATTCGATAAGTTTTTATCTTTTCCGGTGGTTTTGACAACTCTTCATGTAACAAAAATGCCTTTTCCAAGAAGGTTCTTTCGGGTTTGACAGTTGGAATCTGAAAGGGGCTTAAGTAGAATGAAGAACCGCTTGAATACTCGTCGATTATTGAACTGATTTGTATATTCGAATATGGTTCTTTAAGAGAGCGAGCTGTAACTTCTAGTTCGACCTGATCTTTAATGTAAAGAACAGGCGCGATTATTGGGTTATACAGTATGATTAGTTTCGCAGGGTCTGTTTCAGAGGACTTCGCTTCTTCTGGTACGATTGAAAACTCCCCCGCCGGTACACCCAATGATAGCATCTCAATTTCCAATGCATCCTTCAGCTTGGTAGTGGTAAACGCAAGGGATAATTTTTTCAATCTTTTAATTGAACTGGGGTTAATCTCTCCTTCGAATCCAACGATCTCCTTATCTATTGCTACATCGATATCTTCTGAAAAGCGATTTATCAAATGCCAACATTTACTCAATGATGTGCCGCCCTTAAATAGGAGATTTTCGGAATAAGTGGTGTTGAAAAGAGCCTTTAATACAATTGTTACCCACCAGTCCTTTTCAATGGCTTTAGCAGGAAATCCTGAGTTAATTTCAACATTATTTATCACAGCACGTCTTTGATCTACTGTTAGTGCTAACCACGGTATCGTCATTTGGAAGAAGGATTTTGAATTAATGGTCTAAGCAGCTTTTTAATCCAAAGGGGTGCCAGAGACATATCGTGTTCTATGTTACTAGGCAATTCCTTATTAAGAAGATCCGCTATCCGGGTAATTATATCGTTGTTCACATTTTTAGGTCCAAGGTCTTTAAGTGCCAGAACAATCAAACTGCTCAGTTTACCTTTGTAATGCATTTGTCGGGGACTTGTTCTTTTAAATTGTACTATACTTTTCCCGATGTGCAATACCTTAGGGTTTCCGTCTGTTAAATATATCTGTTTTAATGGCACCTGGTTAGAAAGACCTAGTTGATTCAACGCCGTTGCCCCGGTTGGCAGGATTTTCACTTTGTCACGTTCAGCTATTTTATAAACTAAGTCATCAACTGAAGGAAGAATTTTACCAATTACCGGGTCGATTTTTGGCGAATAATATATCCCATGGGTGATTCTTTCTAATTTTCCTGCTTTTACCAGACGCCCCAAGGCGGTTATTACGCCGCTATAGCTTTCCAGTTCGTTGAAGTCTTCAGCTATAATCAAGCTGCCCGGGCTTTTTTCAACCTGATTCTTAATACGGTTATAGATCGACCCTCGCATCTTTTTGCTACAAATTTATAAATAATTATTAGCAAATAAATAATTATTTAGTTATAAATAATTAAATAATATATAGCAGGAAGTGATATAAGCGTCAGTATATCAATGATATGTAAATTGTGCTGCCCGTAGAATATCCGATTAAAAATAGCGATCCTTTCCGGGAGCCCTCAATAGCCTCCAGAATCTTACTATGGGTGGAATGTGTCATTACTTATTACCTTTTTGTCACAAAAACAATAAGCAAATGTCACAAAAATGATACAAAGATGTGACAAGGAATAGGTGGAAAAGTGACAGAAGGACCAGTAGATTGGATGGAACAGATGCAAGATAAATAAAATTATTTCTATTGTAGAGAAGAATTTATCTGTATTACAATCAGAACGTGCATTTGTAATCTTGTTAGGTTTATTTGCAAAAACATAACAAACAATAGGCTAATACCCCGAGCATGTTAATGAATGTGTCCTTGCAGAGCGTCCGGATAGTAATTCAATACCTTCCCATTTATTGCATCTATTTCGAGGAATTCGACTTCCCTGCTTATTTCATCGTTGTAGCCTTTGTACTCTGAGATAATATTGGTCACTGTCCATAGATAAAGTTTCCGGTAAGAATCATATGTAAGTGCCGCATCCAATGGCTTTATTCCTTTCTTTACGAATTTGGCTTTTGCCATTTGTAGGACATCTGTTTCTACTAGGAAATTGTTTTCCTTCCTATTCCAAATAAATTGAGGGATATATGAGGTTTCAATAGGCTGCTGCAAGTGTAAATATTGATCAAAAACCACGCTGGTTGTAACATGGGGGTTAAATAGGGCGAGGTAAAAGTTATATCTAACGGAAATAACGTGTAGTTTTCCGTTGGTCCGCTTTGTTTTTGTCAGATACTTTATTTTTGCTTGGTGGAAGATGGTTTTAGTTTCAAAATAGGAGGTGGAGTCGAGCAGGAAATATGCTTTAAAGATATCTTTGCCAACCGAAGCGGTGAGTAGACTATCCGCTTTTTTGATGATACCGTCAGTAGAATAGCGTTGCCCAAGCAAAAGAGCCGAAATAGAACATGCTAATACAAGAAGAAGCATTTTTTTCATACAATTTTGTAGTATGATGCTAAATTTATGAATTTTACATAAAGGGTTCGATTGAACTTTCTGGAAGGATCGTAGGTGATACCCCTTTTGGTGTAAACTGATCAAAAGGAAAGAGGAACTATAGGGTCTCATACGGCTAGGGGGTACACTTTTGGAGTAATTGTATTCCGGACTTCATTTTTGATGCGTTTTGATTTCTTAGTTCATTTTCGCTCCTTTGAGTATAAAATAAAAATCGCCATTCTGGTTATTCCTTGTCTTAAAATAGTTGATGCGGGGGATAGTCGGGGAACTTCCCCGTAGGTCATGTTCAATTTCTGAGTATAGCACAAAGTCCGGGGTAAAATAATATTTATTCTTGCTTAGCGCATTTTCGGTTAAATACCGCGTAATAGCAGGAATAAATTGATTGTCGACCGATACTTCCTCAACCCCGCCTGCGGATATGACCTTAACGCTCTTTAGGTCATAGGAGCGTTGTTCATCAAAAGTCGGTTCAATTCCATGGTCGCCCATGAACGCGGCACTGTAGCAAGAGTTCGATAAAATCAAAATATGTTGGGCATTACATTTTCCCAGCCAGTTTCTGACCTGGTCGCTCGAAACGTAATCATCTTCCTTGTCTACATTAATAGGTATCCAATAACCGACTGGGTTAGTGTCGTCATTATTATAGCTGCCATGCCCGGAAAATGCGATGAGCAGGTTATCACCATCGGTCATCCTGGCCGCTGTGTTTTGGATAGCAGTAGAAATCGTATCCCGTGTAACATTTTGCAATATTTGAACGGCTGAATGGTCGAATTGGTAATATTTTTCGAGTACATCAGCCAGTTTTTTCGAATCATTGAGACAATTCGGTATAGGGACCCTGGGAGGCTTTACATAATCCGTACAGGCAAAGATAAGGGCATAGAATTTGGGTTTAAATTTGGGCAGGATCTCCGGGTGATAGTCTCTTTTCATATTCCCCGACTGACCACTTTGTTTGACAAAATAAGTCCTGGTGGCGATCATCCCGCTCTTGCTCGTTACCGCCATGCGCAGCATATACCGCGGTTCATCGGATTGGTAGATGAAAAATCCATTGGACTGGAACTTTACCTCGGCATCGTTGATAAAAATGCTGGCAATACCGGCATTTGACCTTGCCTGCCCTTCAATAATGTTACCGCCGTTCGCCAGTGTCAGGGTATCACCGTCGGGTTCCGGGTTCAGGATCTCAATTTTGAGCGGGGTGATATCTTGCCGGGCAACCAGCTCGTTAACCGTAACTGATCTGACCTGGAAATAGTCGCTGAAATTTTTCTTGACATTATTTTCCAGGAAGATCGTGTGGTAACTATTAACAGCATCGAATTTATAATCGAGTTGCTTCTCATCCAGTTTGCACAACAGGCGCTTGTCTTTGAAAAAATAATACTCAGCGTCTACGATAGCCATCCTGTAATCATGGAACTGGCCGTCCGGGGTATCGTCAAGGGTAATGGCCGGCGTGAAGTTTGGGCCATCCTGGACGCCGATGGATATTTTTCCACTGACTTCAATTTGTTGGGTAGTGGGGTTTAGTTTAGCGGTAAGGCATTGGGCCAGGTAGACGCCTCTGACCTGGTCTTGATCGGGGGAATAGCCTTCGAAAACAATAGCCCTGCTAAGGTTTGCGCCGCTACTCCCGGTATTTGTTAAAAACCAGCGCTGGTCCAACTTACAATTGACGGTGATGAGAAATTTCTTCATGGACGGGGCAGCAGTAAAATGCACCGGGAACCAATTGTCCTCATGTACAAAAATAAAATTCTCTTTAATTTCTGCGTCAATGGTTCTCCCGGTTTTGAAGATACTATTGCCTTCAAAGCGCGTGTTGGTCAGTTGCATACCGACAATATGATCCTTCACCAAATCTGTATCATTTTGGCACTTGGCCGCAGCAGCCGAAAAAAGCAACCAGGTGCACAGGAACATTTTTTTCATGGTCGTGCCGTGTTAAGTTTAGCGTATATTTTTGAGAATGAACGTTGAAAACTGACCATGCAGGGCATTCCCAGGACCTGGTAGACGGTGAAATAGCATTGATTCATTAAAGAATCCCGGGGCAGGCCCGGGCTTTTTAATTTCCCGATCATCAGGGCCGTTAGTCTGTCCATTTTCCCCGTGGTATCCAGTACCGGGTGAATGTCGGCAAGCGCTTTTGCATGGGTTCCACCATCATAAGCGAGGATATAATGGGTGCTGTCGGGATGATTGGCAAAATATTCCGCTTTTAAAAATAGGGTGTCTTTGTCCGTTGAAAGATCGATTTTTTGAGACTCTTTACCTGGTTCCGTTATTTGCAGGTAAAAAATACCGCTCGCGGGGTAGGCATTTTGGTTAAAAAGGTATGGATTGATTGTTTGCAAAAGTAAATAGCTGGAATACCTGGAATCGGGGTGAAGATCGTATGCCAGGACAGCAGTACCGGATTGACCGAACATGTTCCCTTTTGTAAGTTTCAATTGCACCGACCCCAACATTGCTTCGACCCAAACATTTCCTTCTTGTTTTGCCCGGGCAGAAAGATTTAACTGACAATTTCCTTTATGGGGAATAAATACAAAAAGCTTATCGTCCTTGGAATCATAGGTGAGCGGTTCTGCGGCAGGAATATTCGTGCCATCTTTGACCACAATATTATTTTTTTGTTTGATCACGCCCGTATGGTGAAGCACATAGTACTGCTGCGAAAAAACAATTTCTTGTACACTCAATAGCAGGGCGAGCGTGACTACGTATTTCATTGGTTTTCTTTATATTTTTTAAAACGGAAGTAGTTAATGAACGAAAAGATGGGTGCAGCGACGATAAATTCAACGCTGATGCCAAATACCAGGATGGAAACCGCCGACAGCAACAGCAATACTACGGTATAAGAGATCAACTTATTCAGCCATTCCAGGATTTCTTTTGAAAAAATGAGCCATTTCGGCAAGGTGACAGTTGGCAAACTTTCATACCAGGAATAATAGCTCAAAACGGTAAACACTACGATCATCAACAGGACCCAGGAAAACCGAATGATATGTTGCCCGGAGGCGATGGTCAGGTAAGTATTGGCCAGCACAAACACACCGCTCATCTCTTCCGCCGGCGTAGCATTGATTTGCGAAAAATTGCCGATGAAAATATTTTTTTGATGAAAATAACTCTTTATACTGTCGGGATTGCCTTGCAGGTACGACAGTAGTTCAGCCAGGTCTTCGCATTCCGCACCGGCCTTTTGGGCGGATTCGCAATCCTTTATAAAATAGCCGGGCCAAATAAAGTTAAAGTAAGGCTGACGACCTTTAAGCAGGATACCGTGCCAGAGACGATAACGGGTGCTGTCATTTTTAGTCAGCATGGCAAGTGGAAGCGAGGGGACGGCTGTATCTTTTCGCATCAGTTCGATTTTATCGATCTTTTCCCCATAAGTGTCGTAACTGGCCCAGGCATACCTTGCATGAATAACTGGTGGAATGATGCCTGTCGGCTTTCTGACCAGTGGAACGCAAATAAAAGGCAGTTTATTAATAGCAGCCTGCAGACTATCCCTTTCGCCTTTCCCGAACAGCAGCGGATCCGACAGGTCCAGGTCTAGCGCAATGGAACAAGTGGTATCGCCTGAGGCGATAATGTGATTAAATAATCTGATCAGATCTCTTCGGTTGGCCACCACGGAGCTCACCTGGTCATTTTGAAACAATTGCAAGTCGGTCGATGTATTAATCAGCATAATATTGCCGGCATCAGGCGTGATTTGAAGTACATTGGAGCGGACCCAGCTCAGTTTTTTATAAAATTCTTCTTCTGGTTTGATCGTGAAAGCACTGATTGCAAAACAAAAGCATGCAAGAAAAATGACTGTTCCTATGAGCAAACTGACGAAAAGTTTCTTAAACATGGCTGGATATGGTAATGTTTATGTATTCAATATTAATTTATAATTTATTCTATTGAGTTTTCCTAAAAATTTATTCGAATGTTTATTCACGTTGACTTTATAGGATCTTAAAACTCAAAAAAAAGAAAAAAATCTTCCAGAAAATCTTTGTAAACGATCAGGTGGAAGATCGCCTAAAGACAGGCTGTTTAATTTGTATGGCTTTTAGACAGAAAAGTTAGTAAATGGAAGTAAACAAAGTGTTAACTTAATCTACCCGGTTAGACATTATTGCCTAATCGTAAGATAGTTTTGAGGGCTACACCAAGGTAAGTAGCAGCATTTTTCTCCACCCAAAGTCCCTATTTAGCGGAATGAACGATCAATCCGGCGATAAGTCCACCGGCAACCCCACCGATGAGGGTTTGCCACCACCAATTCTTTCTCCTGTCTTGCAAGATGGCTTCTCTTGCCTGCATAACTCCTTCATTTACCTGCTTGGTTACCGCTGCCGTTTGTTGTCCGATATCGGTTCTTGTAATGGTGAATTCCCCGGGCAGGAGATCCGTTGTTCGGCTAATGTGCTTTGCATCATCCACTGCTCGCTCATAATGGATCAGATTATCCATCGTCGCCATTAGCACCGACCGGCTCTGGCACATATAATAATAAGCGTTTAAGAATCCGCCGGCGTAAAACACATCGATACCTTCCGTCGCTTGGGACATATATCGTAATTCTTCGCTTATCGAGGTAAGGCTATACTTATAGTCATCCAATTCCGTATGGGTGAAATAATAGAAATAGGAAGTATCGCTGGTGTTTTCTTCCACCGGGCATCCAGTAAAATTGCCAAGATAAAACGGGTTTTTATTCAGTTTGTCGTTGTATATTTTTATCAACGTGTCGGCTCTTGCGGCGCTTTTTTTCAATTCGGTGATTGCTTTTGGAGATGAGGGTTGATTCTGCCAGTTGCGAAAGAAACTATCCAATGGCAGCAGCGCAGTTGTATTGAGTGTCTCGATGTAACCATACATCGTCTTTATATCACCACTCAACTTAACCCTATGGCAGGGATCATTGTAGCCACAGGTATCTTGTCCATCCGCCACTAACAGCATACCGGACCAGAATAAGAAAAGGATGAATTTCTTCATATATATTTATTTTCCAAATACCCGTTGGTGAATGCGACTCACCTTTTTCCCTATGGAATCCAAACTGTCCATCAGTCGATGATATTTCAGGGAATCATTCTGAATATAAATACTATCGATTCGAATCGTCCTGGTAATATTCGTCGACGTATCATTACCATGTCCATGATTGTCGCCGCCGCCCGATCCACCGCCACGATCATTCATTACCGAATTGTCGGCGAGGGTATTGTTATAGAACACCTGCTTGGTGTTGATATCGGCATCCTTGACGGGTTTGAATAAAGGAACCAGCAGCCAGACAATGATCGACAGATACAGCCATAACCCACCCGAAAGATCACTGATCTCCTTCTTACTGTCTTCTGCCGCAACCAAAAATTCCTTTACAAACGGATCCCCTACCGTCGTTTTGTCCTTAAATTCCTTCACCTTTTCATTTTGCAATCGCTGACAGATATTCAGGAAGATATACAGCGAAGCCACGATGAATAAAAGACTGATCAGCAGGATCAACCCCTTGGCCTGTACGCTTCTCAACTGTAAACCCAGCTGGATCCTGGATTGCTTGTCTGCCTCCCTGGCAAGGCCGTTAAGCAGGTTACCAAGCAATTTCCCATAATTCAAAGGATTCTTGCTTGTATCAGCCGGCGCCGAAACATCCCTGAATGTCGGGACTTGACTCGCCAGGAGCTTGATCGAATCGTCTACTACCTCATTCCTACGGTCTTTCAGCTTTTTGTCCAAAAGATCCATTCCCGAATGGATCGTACAAAGCGTTTCAGCGTATTGCTTAAGCCGGTCATCTGGCACGACGCGAACCGTATCGTGCGTAGTTTGGGTAGCCAGGTAATATCCACCACTATCGACAGCGACAAGCGTATCGCATAAATGCCTGAAATGAGCACTATCCAGAAAGTCGGCGAGGGAGTCATACCTGTCAATGAGGGTATCTCTCAGATCCAGCAGGGCAAATCCGCGCTTTCCCGCATCAAAAGCGGATTTTTCATTACCCGCATATGCGCTTTTTTCTTTATCGTGATGCCAATGGCAGACATACAAAAAGCCGAGTAAAAAGAGCACAACAAAAAAAACAACCGTCACCAGGCTCATTTGCTGATAGTGTTTGGTAATCTTTCGACTCTCGTCTGTAGGGTTAGGATACTGGAAGCGGATGCGCTGATAAGTTGCGAACATATAGAACCAAAGAAATGCGCCGCAGGACAGGCAGTAAGAGCACAGCAGTACAATACAAAGCCAGTACGGCACGGAAAGTCGAAAAGTAAGCAGGGTCATTATCAGTTGAAACGAAATAAAGCTGGATAAGGCAACCAGGAACCCATAATTGATCCGGTCAACCTGGCCAGGTTCGTTGAAAGGATAAAGATATTTTATGAGGATCTTCCAGTTAAAATACAGCCACATCAAGAGACAAACGGGAATAATAAGAAAATAGACGACGGTAAAGATCCAGTAAGCCCTCCCATATCGAATGTCCAACGAATCGTGGATATAACCCCAAATTTGCGGCGCAAGCAACTGGAAGGAAGCCACCCCGATGATCGCACTCCAGGCCAATCCTTTCAGATTGCCGAGAAGACTATCTCCACTTTCCCGCATGACGGTTTTATTTTAAGATGATACAGCCAAGATAAAAGTCATTTTTTGTCCATACCACCGTTAAAACACCCTTTTTGGCCTTAAGTAAACGATATGGGTGTTTTCACGGTAGGCAGCGCAGATAAGTCTTCCTATTTTCATCGCGATAAACTCTATACCATTTAACATAACTGCGCTGTATGTTTGGTTCACCCCTACTGGACGTAGTCATTGGCCTGACTTATATCTTCCTGATCTATAGTTTGATGGCCACTTCGGTTAAAGAAGCCATTGCAACGAGCTTCGGCCTCCGGTCGGGTATGCTGAAGCAGGGAATCGCCGTCGGAATGCTCTCCAATACGTCGAATGACATCCGATGGAAGAGTATCCTCTTGGGAATTCTGAACTTTTTAAAGGAGATCATTTATAGAATAGGGTTCTGGCCCGCGAAAAAAGAGTGGAAAAAAAACCTGGGTGATAAGTTTTTCGATCATCCGCTGATCCGGAACTATGGATCCAGCCGGATCTACCCCACCCCCTCCTATATCCCCAAAGACAATTTTTCCACGGTTCTCATCGATATCCTCAAGGGGGAATTCCGGGACAAGTTGGAGTTTATCGCGCTCTACTACTGTAAGATCGACAAACCGACTTGCAAGGACATGGACACCGTGGCTGACCAGGTGAACAAGCTCAACGCCTTGTCAGATATCCTAAAAATAAAGGAAGTACTGGAATTCTACGCGCGAAAATACCAGGAGGAAACGCCAGCCAGAACCCTTACTGGAAGTATACCCAGCTATATTACTCCAGGAACTACAAAACTCTTTATAATCGACCTTGACACCTTGAAGATTCTCCAGGTGCATCTGCGCGAGAGCTTCTTTAATATGGATGATTTTCGGAAAGGGTTGGAAGATTGGTTTGAGTACAGCATGAACAGGGTATCTGGCTGGTATAAACGACAGGCTCAATTCATCCTCTTTGGCCTTGGCCTTATGACCGCCGTACTCTTCAATGTAGATGTTCTCCAAACCGCCAAAATACTTTCCAGGGATAAGGATGCCAGGGACCAGATGGTGCAGCTGGCCGGAAAGAGCCTTGATAATTTTAAAAACGATCCTCGTGTTCAACAGGCCGTCGACAAAAAACAACAAGGTGACCTGGATAAACTTTTCAAAGAATACCAGGACAGAGCGGGTGCAGCCAATGCTATCCTGAGCAAAGACGCCATCACCCCCACGAGTATCCTGACCGGTGGATGGAAGGATTTCGGTCTCAGCGTGGATAGTGCCCGGGTCTCCCAGGAATATGCGAAGGAGTTGTCCAAAATCGAAACCGACCTCCATAATAAGACCCCGGCTATGACAGCAGATACGCTGCATAGAAAGGCACTGGAACAACTCTATGACGATAAGTATATCCGTCTGAAAGGAGCCTATGTCTGGTCTCAATTATGGCTGGGTAATAAGTTTCTCAGCTTGCTGATCTTAGCCTTCGGAATTTCTCTGGGTGCACCATTCTGGTTCGACTTGCTGAGCAAATTGATGCAGATCCGGGGCGCAGGGAAGAAGGAAGATGGAGGAGATACCCCGGGAAAAACCGGGACCGGCCGGCCAGTCAGTACACCAGCGCCTATTACCATCAACACAGCCAAATCCGGAGAGGAGGCCGTCGGTTAATTATGCGATTAATCGTAACAGTACCTGCATTAAAGAAAAGAAAATGGGTTCCCGCTTCTTTCGAGGAAGATAATGTCGTAGGGACCGTACAAAAAGGTTTTACCTTTTATGGCGAAGAGGTGGAATTTGCCCCTACGGCTACCTTGGGGAAATGGTACCGGGACAGAGATGGGTACTGCTATTGGAGCGGGGGATTGGCCGTAGAGGCAGACCCTACTTAAGTCTCTTAAACCATCATTACGAAATCCTGAATAATACATGGCTACCTACCAGGTCACAGCAACCAAACTAAATAAGAGAAAGTCTCCTGTCCAGGACTTCTCCAATAAATCCAATCTGGCCGGGACCGTGCAGAAGGGCTTCCAATTCCAGAGTCAGGGGCAGATCACGAACAGTCTGGGGACCTGGATGCAGGACCAGGACGGATACTACTATTGGGGAGGAGGACTGACGATGTTGGCTGCCGATGCTTCGACGCCTACTCCGGCCCCGTCTTCGGTAATCACCCCTCCCGCTCCCGCCAATTTCCAGGGTTGGATGACCAGCCTGAACCTGCCCCAGATATGGCAGATCGCCACCGGCCAGGGGGTGGGAGTAGCCGTCGTCGATACAGGCATCGTCTTTAATAATTCCGACCTACCTTATAGCCAGAATAAGCAGTATACCTATGCACCAAGCGTCTCCCTGCTGGACGGTAATGGCCACGGAACCAATTGTGCCGGGCTGATCGGAGCGAAGAACAGGAACGGTAATTTTATCGGGGTTGCCCCGGATTGTAATCTGTATATCTGTAAAATAGCGGAACAAAAATTTTTCGACAACGATACGGATGTTTCCAGATATGTTGATGTGATCAACTGGTGCGCTAAGCAGGACGAGATTCAGATCATCTCGATCAGCTGGGGAAATAAGATCCCGGATCCGACTATCATCCAAAACATACAGACAGCCATCGATAATGCCATCTCGCAGAAAAAGATTGTCGTTTGTTCTATCGGCGATGCTTCGAACTTAAATGACCCTTCACTCAGATATCCGGCCTGTCTGCAAAATACGATTGCAATCGGATCCATCCCCGTTCAGGATGCAGTTATCCCATTCATCAACCCTTTCCTGCAAGTATCCACGGAAGGGGCAAATATCCTTTCCTATGGCATTGATTTTGACAGCGCTCATGAAGCCGGCACCAGTCAGTCCAATGCTATCGTAGCCGGCATTGTAGCCTTGATCATTCAAAAAATTAAGGGTGCATTCACCTATAAGCAAATTTTGGATACCCTTACTAATGCTTCCAGACAACAGCGATGTACCATTGGTAAAGACAGTGCTACTCTCTCCGTGCTAGATGGAGACCTATTATTACAATTCTTTAAATCGTAAATTTATGACCGGAAAATTACTCCTTGTTCTGACATTATGCCTGAATGTTAGCTTCCTACAGGCCCAATCTACCTCGCTACGTGTCCCCTATTACGATGCTCTCTTTCTTAAGGCGTACTGCGATAAAAATGGAGGAAAATTCCCCACTGGATCGTTCGACAGAGACTTGATCAATTACTATTTTAAAACGGACACTATTAAGATCCTGGATTCAATTGATGCTATCGTAAAATTGAATCCCTTCCTTAAACCGCTCTATCTGGACGGAGGTGCTCAGGGAGCAACCCTTGTCGGTTCGGCACTCGGACAGGCAAGCAGCCTCAATGTTACCAACTTCGCGGATGGAGTAGCCAAATTTCTGGTGGAAAGGGCAAAGGAAGAATTGTTCATCGCTTTCATCCAGAAGTTCCAGAATGCTGTCGACACCAAATATTATGAATTGAATGTGCTGTTTCCCAATACAGTGACCCTGATGAAGAATGTAGAATCGGCGGAATTCTCAAACATTCTCAACACGCTTAGAGAGGCCTTCGATAAGGACCTTACCAATCTCCTGGGCAATATCATCAACTTGAATGATTCGTTGCATACAGATACGGTTCACTATAAGAATAATGATCTGGCGGATAAGATCCAGGCTGTATTCGATAAACCGCAGGGAAAAGTCTTCCTCGCCGCAGTGGCAATCGCCAATGGTTTTGTCACCAATCAAAAAGTGCCCGACGTATTCCAAACCGTAGCAGGGAAATACATCTTGGGCAGTTATCCTGATGACAAGTTCAGGAATGCCTTGCAACTATTCAATATCCTCAGTTATAGTATCCGGAATAACAGCAATGGCAAGAGCTACGTGTCGCTGTCCGATTTTCAAAATCTGTGGACCGGAGGATCAGTCGCAGGGCAGATCTATCTCGGGTTGATGTACCAGCAGATAAAAAATGCCGGTCTGCCCTACCTCCAAAACGCGGTATTTTCATCGCTCCAGACAGATCGAACCGGCCTCCTGAACTATATGGGCTCTCTGGTCAGTCAAAGTATGCAGGTGGATACCGCAATCAATAATCTGCTGACGGCCAAACGAAAAGGAGAAAAGGATTTTTCTACATATTGGGCGGCTATTTTTGAATCCGCCAACCAGTTTCTGGCTGCGGCTACAAATATCAAATCTATCGACCCTTCCCTCAGTTTTCCCAAGAATCTCGATAGTATATTCTCCTATAGCAGTAAGGCGCTGGACATTGCCCATGATATCGCCGTCAAAAACTATAATGCGGCTGTCGTAGGAACCCTGAATGAAATGGTGGTAATAATTGGCAACAAGGATCCCAAGCTGACAGAGGTTCTCAAAAATTTTGTCAAGTACTACTCTTTTGCGGCCAATGTCGTAAGTGCCAAAAACTCGGATGATGTCAAAAACGCCCTGGAGGCGGTGGCCTTACCTGCCGGCAGCTATTCCATCAAAAGAACATCCCGGTTCAACTTATCGATCAATGGCTATCTGGGTGGGTATTTCGGCAGTGAATATCTTCCGGCTCTCAAGACACAACGAAGTTCCTTCTCTTATGGGCTCTCTGCACCCGTTGGTTTAGCCATGAGCTGGGGGAAGATAGGCAAGAAAAATAAAGGCAACAGCTTCACCGTTTTTGTTCCGCTGATAGATGTAGGCGCTCTTGCCGCGTATAGGACACAGAATGATAGCAGCAGCTATTCATCGCAGGTCACCTTGCAAAATATCATAGCGCCGGGGCTCTTTCTCTATTGGGGTTTTTCCAAATGTCCTCTCTCTTTAGGAGTCGGAGGCCAGTTGGGCCCTCAACTGCGATCGATCAGCGCACAAAGTATCAATGTCGACAAAAATTATTATTTCCGTTTTGGTGTCAACCTGGTGGTCGATATTCCTTTCTTTAACCTGGATACACGTAAAAATTGATTTCGGATTTTTATTAAAAGGCACTCCTATGCTTTTTACTGACAATTTGCCACATGATAGCCGGCACCTGGCATATCCAGGGGAAGGTTCTATTTTGTAGAAGGGGGATAAGCTTTGGGATGTGGCGCATTCTCTGTTCGGGCGGGGATTCGAACGGCACCATTCATGGGAAAGGTACCTGGACCGCCACCAGACGGTCCGATCCCATCCTTATCTATGACGGCATCCGCTTTTCCTGGATTCTCTTCCCTTTCCCGGCAACGATACAGTCGAATCGATTGCTGCAGCAAAAGTGGCCAATTTCTAGGGTTCCGAAAAAGGAAAGAAAGGGACCGATACTACCTGTTCCCGGAACTTGCATACCGTTCGCACCCTGAACGATGTCTCTTGGCTGGAGATCATCCTTGTGATCCTGAAAGTATTATTACTGGTCCTGCCCGCACTGGGATCTTTATTATTGTTTCCATAGTTTTAAGCTAAGAATATTCAAAAATGAATAAAAAAGAGAGACAGAATGAAAACCTATTATTTGGGTAATGGTGGCTATAGCATTAGTGCTGCTCCTCTTGAAAAAGGGCAGTGACCTGCAGAATTTTTTCGGTAGAGCTTCGGCTATAGTTAAAAACCTGATAGTCAAATGGTTGCAAAATTATTGCGCGGCAGAGTAAAAAAGTTTCTTTTGGCATAACAGGAAAGGCACTAATAATAGGCAAAAATGGTATTATTTTATTCAAAATTGTATATAATTTTCAAATTGATTATAAATAATGATCCAATACCTTAAAATAAGGAATTTTGGCCCAATCAAAAATGAGATAGAAATCAATTTTGAAGCGGTGGAGCAAATGGAGCCGGATGCTTACGAGGTAGGAATGCCTGACGGAAGAAAATTACTGAAACTTGCTTATATCTATGGTGCGAATGGTTCAGGTAAAACTACAGTGCTGAAGGCCTTTGAATTTTTGAGAAACCTGTTATTAAACCCCATTAATAACAAAACAGGAGAATTGAATTATGAACCTTTTCTATTCTGCGAAGCGCCTTATACAGAACCTTCCTTTTTTGAAATGGCATTTTATGCGGACGGAATCCGCTATATCTACGAATTGAATTTTGCCAAGCATTCCATTCTGAATGAAAAGATGGTGTTTTATCACAGCGCTAAACCAACGGAATTGTATTCCAGGATAACCAATGCTGAAAAGCGATTAACTAAAATACAATTTGGCAGCAAGATCAAAATCCCGGTCAGGGAAAAAGATTTATTAGAAAGTAATACATTACATAACAACACTGTATTTGGGGCGTATGCCAAAACGAATGTAGATATTCCGGAATTGGAGAAACTTAATAAGTGGTTCAGTACTTTCTTGCTGGGAATGGTAACCTCTACCATGGGTTTAACGGAACTAACGGCTTCACAGATTGAAACGAACCCGGGAGTCAATAAATGGATTAATAGCTATTTAAATAAAGCAGATAAGCAGATTAAAGAAGTTAATGTTCAGGGTTTTGCTAACCGAATCGGTCTGCCGTCAGATGAAACAAAATATGGAGGCCCCGACCCTCGAAAGATTGACTTTGTGCATGATATAGGGGACGGTAAAAAATATATAGTACCCATTCTGAAAGAAGGCAATGGTATGATACGCTATTTCGGACTTGGCGGGCCATTATATGAACTTATTCATGGGCAGTGCATGCTTTGCATTGACGATTTGGAAACTTCACTACATCCTGACTTGATGAAGTTTTTCCTTCAAATGTTTTTAATGAATGCTTCAGCTTCACAAATGCTTATTACAACGCACAACGTTGCGTTAATGGAGCACCTGGATTTTATTCGGAAAGATGCCTTATGGTTTTGCGAAAAGGAAAATAATGGTGCCGTAAATGTTTATTCCGCTGCAGATTTTGACAGTACGTCGTACGAAAGGACGCCAGTCTAATCAACGCATATAAGTCCGGTAGACTGGGTGCAAAACCTAATTTGGGATCTCCCTACTTGGCGGAGAATTAGCCTGGATGAATGATCAAAAAAATGTCACAAAAATGATACAAAAACGTGACAAAAATTTGATAAAAATGTGACAGAAAAGATCTGCTGAAAATAAATGACAAACATAATAATCTAAATTATTATTACCTTCGTAAAGACAGATTTACCTGAGTAGAAACCGGTAAGAAATCCCCCAGTTCTTCATCATAGATCGACAAACTGATCGACAAAGTAATTACCCTCCTGAATCTCAGCAGCCGAAAGTAATCCAATCCGGGTCACCTAGACCGCATGACGACCCGGGATGCCATGAAAACAGGTGCGATCATTTTTTTATTATTTTCTCTATCCAATCTCTTGTTGCATGAACGAGCAAAGGCATTGTATCCTGTTTGCCGGCTTTAAACATATGATTAGCTCCTTCTA
>WNFI01702906.1_pt4 | contig 31879 bp, 31 predicted proteins | sample 5400471 | NCBI WGS metagenome assembly WNFI01 (sample SAMN13153348, study PRJNA577476) | soil metagenome | isolation source: 100 cm saprolite on Douglas fir-dominated hillslope | place: USA:California | collected 2013-09-17 | reverse complement strand
CGCGGCGGCCATCGACAGGTCGGTGGAGATCGTCTGCAGCGCCGGGTTCGCCCCGGCCAGGCGGTCCCAGGGCCGGTGCGCGACCGCCCCGGGCCGGTCCGCGCCCTGACAGTGCACGGTGAGGTTCACCAGGCCGGCGAGCGCGCGGGCCAGGTACTCGACGTGCACGCCGGCGCCGCCGTAGACGTCCGGCGGGTACTCCCTGGTCAGCAGCGCCACATTGAGCCGGCCCCGAGGGGTGGCGGCGACAGTGCTGGCTGAGGTCACGGCTTGTCTCCCACTCGCCTCCGCGGCGCCTTTTGCCCCTTCGGCTCGCTCACGGCGGGACCAGCTGGCCCTTGCCGACCACGGTAATGCCGCCCGGCGACACGGTGAACCCGCGCGCCCGGTCGCGGTCCTTGTCCACGCCGACCTGGGCGCCCTCGGGAACCTCCACGTTCTTGTCCAGGATCACGTTCTCGACCACGGCGCGGCGGCCGACGCGGGTGTTGTCCAGCAGAACAGCCCGTTCCACGCGGGCCCAGCTGTTGACGCGGACCCCGGGCGAGAGCACGGAGCTGCGGACCAGCCCGCCGGAGACGACTACGCCGTTGCTGACCACGCTGTTGATCGCGCGGCCGACCCGGTCGCCGTCGTCATGCACGAACTTGGCTGGCGGCAGGGATGGCACGGAGGTGAGGATCGGCCACCGGTCGTTGTACAGGTTGAACACCGGGTGCAGCGCGCACAGGTCCATATGCGCGTCGAAGTAGGAGTCCAGCGTCCCCACGTCGCGCCAGTACCCGGCATCACGGGGCTCCGCGCCCGGCACCTCGTTGCCCAGGAAGTCATAGACCTCGGCGAGGCGCTCCCGCACCAGCATCGGGATGATGTCCCGGCCCATGTCGTGCCGGCTTTCGCCGTCGATGGCGTCCTTGCGCAGCGCGTCGACGAGCACGTCGCTGGTGAAGACGTAATTGCCCATCGAGGCGAAGGCCTCGTCCTCATGGCCGGGGCGGGCCGGCGGGTCGGCCGGCTTCTCCAGGAACGCCGCGACCGTGCGTCCGTCCTGGCCGGTCTGGATGACCCCGAACGCCGTGGCGTCCAGCCGCGGCACCGGGAGGGCAGCCACAGTGACGCCGGTGCCGGAGGAGACATGCTGGTCGATCATCTGCATCGCGTCCATCCGGAACACGTGATCGGCGCCGAAGACGGCGACGATCTCCGGCTTTTCGTCATAGATCAGGTTCAGCGACTGGTAGATCGCATCCGCGGACCCGGTGTACCAGTGCGGGCCGCGCCGCTGCTGCGCGGGCACCGGCGTCACATAGTTGCCGAGCAGGCTGCTCATCCGCCAGGTGGTGCTGATATGCCGGTCCAGGCTGTGACTCTTGTACTGGGTGAGGACGGCGATCCGCAGGATGCCGGAGTTGACCAGGTTCGACAGGGCGAAGTCCACCAGCCGGTAGAGGCCGCCGAACGGCACCGCGGGCTTGGCCCGGTCCGCTGTGAGCGGCGCCAGGCGCGTCCCCGCGCCGCCCGCCAGAACGATGCCCAGGATCCGCCGCCCGGCCATTTGCCCACCTCCCCGGCCGACCTGCCTGCCTGTTCCCATCCTGGCGCGCCGACGGCCGGATGGGTATGGCTCGGGCCGCCGAACTCGGGGAGTGGCCGGGTATCAGCCGCGCCGCGGGCCGCTTGTCAGTCCGCGGGCTCGGCCGGCTCGCTGATCCGGGTCGTGGCGCGGGTCGCGAGCAGCCGGGCGATGTGGACGCCCGCGCCGATCACAATGCCCCAGGCGAGCGCCTCGCCGAGCCCGACCTGCGGGTCCTCGGGGTGCTCGGGCGGCTCCTTGCCCGTGATCCGCTTCCAGGCGAAATGGAGCACCTTCCGCGCCGCGAAGGCCGCGGCCAAGCCGGCCAAGCCGGTGAGCACCCGGTTGCCGCCAGCGGCCCGCTTTCCTGACATCCGAGATCCTTCCTCCAGGCGGTCTGCCGATCATCCCACGGCGGTCCCGCCGGTGCGGGCCTGCGGCCGTGATCTTTCGATGGCGGCGGCTAGTTCCGCTGGCCGCCTGGTGCCCAGCAGCCAGTACGGCCGTTGCTGGTGTTCCCCGGTGACCTCGATGTACACGGCGAGCTTCAGGTACGGCCTGATCAGCATGAGGGCCGATGGGTCCGCGCGCGGGCCGCGCAGCGCCCGGGCCTGGGCCTCGTCGAGCGCAGCCACCTCCCCGGCCAGGGCCAGCGGCAGCGTGACGGATCCGGCGCGCAGCTCGCCGTCGGATACCTCGATCGTGGCATGGCCCCAGATCAGCAGCGCCGCAGCGCATCCCCCGCAGAACACGGCATAGGCCGCGATGGCCACGATCAGGCCGAATCCCGCCCAGGCCGTGCTGGCGAAGATGATGGCCGACGCCTCGCCGAGCACCCACCATGCGGTCGGCGCGCCGAGCCGTTCGATGTAGCTGCGCATCAGTCCACGGTAGTTGGTTACATGGAGGACATGACTGGCCGGTGGGCGTGGCGTGGTAACAGGCGCGGCGAAGCGGACAACCCCGCCCCAAGAGCCCATGGCGGCGCCGCGGCAGGCGACAGCGCGGAAGCTGACGGGCGCTTTGACCGCCACGGTGAAACGGGCGAGCCCCGCCGCGTGACGGGCGGGCCGCACGACGGTACGGGCGGGCCCCGAGGCGGAGCAGGCGGGCCGCACGACGGAGCCGGCGAGACGGCCAACGGGACCGCCGGCGGTGTGCGGACTCCGGCTGACCCGCCGCTCCAGCGGGAGCCGCCGGTGCCTGCTCTCCTGCAGCGGGCGGCGGCCTGGTCGTGGCGCCTGCTGCTGGTCGGCCTCCTGGTCTACGTGGCGTTCCGGGTGGCCAGCGCGCTTCGCCTGGTGGTGCTGCCGTGCTTCGCGGCCCTCCTGCTGACCGCCCTGCTGCAGCCGCTGTCCGCACGGCTGCGCCGGACCGGGATGCCCCCGCTCGCGGCGACGTGGTGCACTGTCCTGACTGTCGCCGTGGTGCTGGCCGGGCTCAGCACCCTGGCGGCCAACCGGGTGAGCGCCGACTACCCGAGGCTCCAGACAGAGGTGAAGCACACCACCCGTCAGGTGCAGGCCTCCCTGGCCGGGCCGCCGTTCCACATCAATAGCGCGCGGATTGGACAGTACTCCAACCAGCTTGCCCACTTCCTCTCCCAGCACAAATCGCTGATCGCGGGCACAGTGGTCACCGGCGGGAAGATCGCCGTCGAGCTGGTGACCGGCCTTATCCTGACGTTCTTCGTCATGTTCTTCCTGCTCAAGGATGGTGAGCGGATCTGGGCCTGGCTGGTCAGGAGGCTGTCGCCCGAGGCCAGGCAGCGGGCGGACAACGCGGGAGGGGCGGCCTGGACGGCGCTGGTCAACTACATGCGGGGCACCACGGCGATTGCGGCCATCCACGCCGTGGTTATCGGCCTGGCGCTGTTCATCCTGGGCGTCCCGCTCCTGGTGCCGTTGACAATCCTGGTGTTCCTGGCCGCTTATGTGCCGCTGGTCGGGATACTCGTGGCCGGGGCTCTCGCCTTTCTGGTGACCCTCGGCACTAAGGGCTGGATCGCGGCGGTGATCCTGCTCGCCGTCTTCGTGGTGGAGGGTCAGGTAGAAGGTCATCTGCTGCAGCCGCTGGTGATGGGCCGGATCGTGCGGCTGCACCCGCTCGCGATCATCCTGGTCCTGGCCGTCGGGGGGATCGTCGCCGGAATCGCGGGAGCCATCGTCGCGGTCCCGGCCGCGGCTGCGATCTTGCACGCGTCGCCGTATCTGCGGCGGGAGCGGCCGGCGCCGCCAGGCGGCACCTAGCCGCCTGGCCGCGGACGTCGGAAGGTTGGCGCGGGATGCGCGAACAATCGCCCGGTCAGCGGTAAGGTCACCTCCGTGAACCAGCCCCTGCTCGACGAGGAAGATCAGGCCCACCCGCAGGATGGTGACCCATGCCGCCCATGACTTCCGAACCCGACGGCGTCGGCGTCCTCATCCAGCGGCTGGATCCTGGCCTTCCGCTGCCCCAGCGAGCCCATCCCGGCGATGCCGGCGCCGACCTGCGCGCCGCCGCGGACGTGGAACTCGCCCCGGGGCAGCGGGCCGTCGTGCCCACCGGGGTCGCCATCGCCCTGCCCGATGGCTACGCCGCTTTCGTGCATCCGCGGTCCGGGCTCGCGGCGCGGCACGGCGTCACGATCGTGAATGCGCCGGGCACGGTGGATGCCGGGTACCGTGGCGAGATCAGGGTGACCCTGCTCAACACAGATGCCGACAGCCCGGTGCGCTTCCGGCGCGGGGACCGGATCGCCCAGCTGGTGGTCCAGCGGGTGGAACGTCCGGTCTTCCACGAGGTCGAGACACTGCCGGGCTCGGCACGGGGGGACGGCGGGTTCGGGTCGACCGGAGGCCATGCCGCGACGAGCCAGATGGCCGGCTTAGGACGAGATTCCGTAAGGAAGTGAGGAGCGTGCGGGGTGTTCCGACGGCGGCGCCGCGAGAGGGCGGAGCGGCCCGGATCTGACTCCGGCACCGCCCAGGATGATCCGGAGTTCTACGGCGACCTGGATGAGCTGGAGGAGGACGAGAGCGACTACGACGACGGCCCGGATGACGACCCGGAGCCGGACCTGGCCGGACCGGTGATGCCAGGCCGCGAGCCGGGTCGTCACCGCGTCACTGATCACGCAGCTCAGGGGTCGGGGCCGTGGGACGGGGCGGGGAGCTTCCCGCCCCGTGAACGGCTGGACTTCGGCAGCCTGCTCGTCCCGGTGCGGGAGGGCCTCGACGTCCAGGTCAACATGGCCGAGGACACGGGCGTCTGGATTACGGTGGTTCGCGGCGACAACGCCCTCCAGCTGCAGGCCTTTGCCGCCCCCAAGACCAGCGGGCTGTGGGACGAGGTGCGCCAGGAGATCGCCGAGGAGGTGGCGAAGTCGGGTGGCGACAGCCAGCAGGCGCAGGGCCCGTTCGGCGCCGAGCTGCGCGCCCGGGTCAGGCCCAGCGGGGAGGGGCGCCGCCAGCAGCTGGAGCCGGTCCGCTTCATGGGCGTCGACGGCCCGCGCTGGTTCCTGAGGGGCGTGATCAGCGGCCCGGCCGCTCGCCGCCCGGAGCTGGCCAGGCCATTCGAGGAGCTGTTCGCTGACGTCGTGGTGGTGCGGGGCGACCATCCGGCGCCGCCCAGGGACCTGCTGGAGATCCGGCTGCCCGAGGAAGCGCGCCGGGCGCTCGAGGATCAGCTCGGGCAGGAGTCCGAGGGCCCGGCCCTCCCCAACCCGTTCGAGCGCGGCCCCGAGATCACCGAGACCCGGTAACGGGACGGGGCGGTCGCTCATCCGCCCCCGGCGAGCAGCGTTCCGAGTTCCTGCTCGACGTCCTCGCTGGTGACGAACAGCAACTCGTCGCCGCCCTCCAGGGGATCGTCGCTGTTCGGCACGATCACCCGCCCGTCGCGCAGGATGGCGACCAGCGCGGTGTCGGCCGGCCACTCGATCCCGCCAATCCGCTGCCCGGCCAGCGGCGCGTCCGCGGGCATGGTCAGCTCGACCAGGCTGGCCTCGCTCTGCCGGAACGTCATCAGCCGGACCAGGTCGCCGACGCTGACGGCCTCCTCGACCAGGGCCGAGAGCAGCCTCGGCGTGGACACGGCGACGTCGACCCCCCACGACTCGTTGAACAGCCACTCGTTGTTCGGATGATTGATCCGCGCCACGACGCGCGGCACCCCGTACTCTGTCTTGGCCAGCAGCGAAACCACCAGGTTGACCTTGTCGTCCCCGGTCGCGGCGATCACCACGTTGCAGCGCTCCAGCGACGCGCCGTCGAGCGAGCTGATCTCGCACGCGTCGGCGAGCAGCCACTCCGCGCTGGGCACGTTGTACACCTTGATCTTCTTCGGGTCCTTGTCGATGAGCAGCACCTCGTGCCCGTTGCCGAGCAGTTCCTTGGCAATGGACCGGCCGACCGAGCCCGCTCCGGCGATGGCTACGCGCATCAGTGACCTCCCTTTCCCGGCGCCGTCGGCCGGGCGAACGCGCCAGCGGTCCGGCCCAAGTCGCGCTCCTCGGCGACCACGTGCAGCACGTCGCCCTCCTGGAGGACCGTGCTGGGACCGGGCACCATCGCCTCCCCGAGCCTGGAGATGAAAGCGATCCTGGCCCGGGCCGACTCCTCGAGCGCCGTCACCTTCTCTCCGAGCCAGTGATCGGAATACGCCACCTCGGCGAGCACGACCGCGCCGGTCGGGTCGCGCCAGAGCGGCTCCGCTCCCTCGGGCAGCAGCTTGCGCAGCATCTGATCGGCGGTCCAGCGCACGGTGGCCACGGTCGGGATGCCGAGCCGCTGGTAAACCTCGGCCCGGCGCGGGTCGTAGATCCGCGCCACGACTCGTTCTACCCCGAATGACTCCCTGACGACCCGCGCGGAGATCACGTTGGAGTTGTCGCCGCTGCTCACCGCCGCGAACGCGTCGGCATGTTCGATACCGGCCTCGATCAGGACGTCGCGGTCGAAGCCGATGCCGGTGATCCTGCTGCCCTTGAAGCTCGCGGTGAGCTTGCGGAACGCGTCGGGGTCCTGGTCGATCACGGCGACCGAGTGGTCCTGGTCCTCCAGAATATGGGCGATCGTCGAGCCGACGCGCCCGCACCCCATGATCACGATGTGCACGGCCTTCCTTCCCGCGAGATTGCTGCCCGATCACGGTATTACCTGCTGCCACGGTGGTGCTACCCGGTGACTGCCCCAGCCCGCCGGGCGGCGCAGCGGGCGTTCCGGGGGTCGTCTCCGGGCCAGCACAGCGGGGGTTCCGGGGGTCGTCCCCCGGGCCAGCACAGCGGGGGTTCCGGGGGTCGTCCCCCGGGCTAGCACAGCGGGGGTTCCGGGGGTCGTCCCCCGGGCTAGCACAGAGCCACGGGATCATGGGTGCGTGACCCCATCCGCGCAGGACCTGCCCGAGGCGGGTGACCTGCTCGAGCTCAGCGTCGGCGAGGCCGTGCACGGCGGCTGGTGCGTGGCCAGAACGGATCCGGGCCCCGCTCAGCCCGATGCCTCCGCTCCGACTGCCGGCCCCGCTCGGCCCGGCCCCGTGATCTTCGTCCGGCATGCGCTGCCCGGAGAGCGGGTCCGAGCCGTCATCACCCAGACCACGTCCCGATTCGCGCGGGCCGATGCGACGGCTATCCTGGACGCATCGGCCGACCGGGTGCGGCCGCTCTGCTCGCATGCGCATCCAGGAGGCTGCGGCGGCTGCGACTGGCAGCACGCTAGCCTGCCCGCCCAGCGCTTGCTGAAGGCCGCGGTCGTCCGCCAGCAGTTGCGGCGCATCGCCAGCATCGAGCGAGATGTCACCGTCGAGCCGGTGCCCGGCGACGAGGCCGGGCTCGGCTGGCGGACGCGGGTAAAGTTCGCCGTCGGCCCCGATGGCGTCGCGGGACTGCGCAGGCACCGGTCGCACGACGTCATGGAGATCGGCGTATGCCCGATCGCGCATCCGCTGGTCACCGGGGTGGGGGTGACCGGGCGGACCTGGCCGGGAGCCGCCTCGGTGGAGGTCGCCGCCGCGTCCGGATCCGGCGAGCGGGCAGTGATCGTAACGGGGGCCGCACCCGGGCCGGAGACTCGGGCCGTGCCGGAGATCGCGGCCGAGACCGTTCTGCGCGGGCGCACGGCCGTGCGCGGCCGCGGCTACCTGCGTCAGCGCGCCGCCGGGCGGGACTGGCGGGTCAGCGCGGCCGGGTTCTGGCAGGTGCATCCGGGCGCGGCTGACACGCTCGCGGCCGCCGTGCTCGACGCACTGCGCCCGGAGCGCGGGAACGTGGCCCTGGACCTGTACTGCGGGGCTGGGCTGTTCGCCGGCGTCCTGGCCGACGCCGTCGGTCCCACCGGCGCGGTGATCGCCGTCGAGGCCGACGCCGCGGCGGTACGCGACGCGCGGCACAACCTGCGCGCGACGCCGTGGGCGCGGGTCCACCGGGGCGACGCGGCGGCGGTGCTGGCCAGAAACGGCCTGTCGGGTGCCTCGCTTGCCGTCCTGGACCCGCCCAGATCGGGGGTCGCCCGGCCGGTCATCGACCTGCTGTCAGCGCGGTCCTCCGCGGACGCGGCAGCTCGGCCCGCGGGCGCGGCACCTCGCGCCGACGCAGCGGGGCGGGTCGGCCGGATCGCGTACGTGTCCTGCGACCCGGCGACCCTGGCCCGCGACATCGCCGTGTTCGGCGCATCGGGATGGAGCCTCGAAGCATTGCGCGCCTTCGACGCGTTCCCGATGACGCACCACGTGGAGTGCCTGGCCACGCTCACGCGCAGCTCTTAGGCCTGGCCTGGGCCGACGCTCACCTGGACGTGGTCGATGCCGCCCGCGCCGCGTACGACGGCCGGGCCCGCCGTCTCGACGAGCACCCCTGGCCGCCTGCACGCACCCTGGCGAAGCCCAGCAGCAACATCAGCCCCACAAGCAACGGCTCAAGACCGGACCAGGGATAGCGGTTTAGAAGTGTCGCGCGATCGCGCGACACTTCTAAACCGCTGCCTTATCAATTGCCGTTCTGTGGATATTCGGGGCCGTTGTCCACAGATCTGATATCGGGTTGTCGGCCAGGCGGGGCCGTTATGAACGCTGGACGCATGACGCGGGAACTGCACGGAGAAGTTGAGAGGCTGCTCGGCCACCAGGCCGGAGTGATCACCCGGGCCCAGGCGCTGGCAGCCGGAATGACCCGAGATGCCATTTATGCCAGGCTCCGTACCGAGCGCTGGCAGCGGATTCATGCCGGGGTGTACGCGGCCTACAGCGGCCCGGTGACCCGTGAGTCCCTGATGCGGGCCGCGGTCCTGGGCGCGAGGCATGGCGGCGTGCTATGCCATCAGACTGCAGCTGAGCTCCACGGGCTGCTTGAGGCCAGGAAAGGCGCGGCAATCCACGTCATGGTCCCAAGAGGGCACGCCGTCGCGCCGATGAAGGGTGTAGCTCTCCATTACTCGAAGCGCGTCGGCGTCGCGCGTCATCCCGCGTTGGAGCCACCACGGACGCGGCTTGAGGATACGGTTCTCGATCTCGCTGAGGCAGAGGCCACGGCAACCGGGGCGGTCAGCTGGATTCTGACTGCGTGCGCCAGTCGCCGGACCAAACCAGACCGGCTGCTGCGGGCGATGGAGTCCCGGCCGCGGGTGCGCCGACGAAAGATCTTGCTCGCGGCGCTTGGCGATGCCCGGATTGGCGTCGAGTCCATCCTGGAGCACGGTTACCTGTACCGCGTGGAGCGGCCGCACGGACTTCCGGAAGGATCCAGGCAGCGCCGGACGCGAGTCGGCGGGACCTCGAGGTACGAAGACGTTCGCTACGAGGAGTATGGAGTGATCGTCGAGCTGGATGGCCAGGCAGCACACCCTGCAGGCGAGCGCTGGCAAGACGTCCGCCGCGACAACGTGAGCGCCATGAATGGGTGGATCACTCTTCGCTACTCCTACGCGGACGTGATGGAGCGTCCCTGCGAGATTGCTGACGAGATCGCCCGCACGCTCCGCGAGCGCGGCTACACGGGTGGCGCGCACCGCTGCGGTCCCTCCTGTGCCCCGGGCGATCAGACGGTGCTGGCCGATGCGGCCAAGACGGCTAGAGCCGGCCGGACCCACGGCGCCGGCCGCCGTTCGCCGGTCCAGGCGTCCTCCGCGGCCCGCCGGTTCGCCCAGGATCGGAACGACCGGACACGCCATGCCGGGATATAAGCCAACATGGGACCCATGCAACTGCGAATCTTCACCGAGCCACAGCAGGGTGCAGCCTACGAGACCCTGCTTCGGGTGGCCAAGGCGTCGGAGGATCTCGGCTTCGACGCCTTCTTCCGGTCGGATCACTACCTGAAGTTCGGCGATGTCAGCGGCCTGCCCGGCCCGACGGATGCCTGGACCACCCTGGCCGGCCTGGCCCGCGAGACCTCGCGGATCCGGCTCGGCACGCTGGTGAGCGCCTCGACGTTCCGTTATCCCGGACCGCTGGCGATCACTGTCGCACAGGTCGATCAGATGAGCGGCGGGCGGGTGGAGCTCGGTCTCGGGGCAGGCTGGTACGGGGCAGAGCACGCCGCCTACGGCATCCCGTTCCCTGCCTTGGGCGAGCGCTTCGCCCGGTACGAGGAGCAACTCGAGGTGATCACCGGCCTCTGGGATGTTCCGGACGGCGGCACCTTCTCGTTCAGCGGCAAGTACTTCACGGTGGTCGACTCGCCGGCGTTGCCGAAGCCGCTGCAGCGACCGCGGCCCCCGGTGATCATCGGGGGGAGCGGGCCGCGCAGGACGCCCCGCCTCGCCGCGAGGTTCGCCGACGAGTACAACTTCCCCTTCGGCGGGCTTGATGACACTGCGGCGGCGTACGGCCGGGTCCGGGAGGCCTGCGCCGCGGCCGGGCGGCACGAGACATCGATGATCTACTCGGCCGCGCAGACGGTGTGCTGCGGCCGGTCACAGGCCGAGCTGGACCGGCGGGCGAGGGTGATCGGCAGGAAGCCGGACGAGCTTCGGGACACCGCTCTGGTAGGCACGCCGGACGAGGTGGCCAGGAAGATCGAGAAGTTCGCGGAGATCGGGGCCGAGCACATCTACCTGCAAGTGCTCGACCTGCAAGACCTTGATCACCTCGAGCTCATCGCCGCGGAGGTGCTGCCGCGCTTCTGAGTTAACGGGCCAGCCACTCCCGATAGGCGGTCTTGGCGATGACGGCGCCGTCCTTGGCAATGAGGGCGTCGCCCGAGGCGGAGGCGAACATGCCAGCGCCTTGGTCGGTGACGACGCTGCGATGGTCACCATGGGCGGCGAGGGTGATCTTGCCCAGCTCGTCGAGCGCGAAGACCTCGGGGCCGGCGATGTTGCGGGTGCCCTGCAGCGGGGTGCCCGTGCTGACGTCGGCCACGGCCTGGGCGACGTCGGCCGAGGCGATGGGCTGGACGAGCGTGGCGGGCAGGCGGACGGTGTTCTCGTCGGCGGCTGAGGACAACACCGCGTCGATGAACTCGAAGAACTGCGTGGCGCGGACGATCGAGTACGGCACGGGGCCAGCCTTGAGGATGTCCTCCTGCAGCACCTTGGCGCGGTAGTAGACCAGGCCTGGCACCTGGTCGGCGCCCACGATCGAGAGGATGACGGCGTGGCCGACGCCGGCGGCGTTGGCGGCCGTGAGCAGGGTGTCCATCGTCTCCTGGAAGAACGCGGGCGAGGCGTCGTCGAAGGTCGGCGAGTTCGTCAGGTTGACCACGACGTTGGCCCCCTTCAGCGCCTCGGGCAGGCCCCGGCCGCTGAGCAGGTCCAGACCGGTGGACGAAGAGTGCGGCACCGCCTCGTGCCCGCTCGCGTTCAGGATCTTGACTACCTGCGATCCGATGAGCCCGGTCCCACCGATGACAGCGATCTTCATTTCTATGACCCTCCTTTGCTCTCGGATATGCATGTCCGAGCCTTGAGTACGAAGGGGGGCGTGGAGCTGAGGTCGCGATCAGCTTGTGCGCGGGGCCCGGCGGTTCTTACGCCGGACGAGCTCTTCCTCGTCCACGAACGTGAGCATGGGCTTGCCTGGTTCGCAGAGCATGATGACGGTGAAACGCACCGACATGTCGCCGCGGTTGTTGCCGTCCTGATAGTGAATGACGTCGCCACCCGGCTCCCAGAACGCCTCGCCAGCCCGGACGACACGCGCCGGCTCACCCTCGAGCTCGAACACCATCTCGCCCTCGAGCACATAGCCGAAGGCCGGTCCGGAGTGCCGATGCGGAGGGTTGCCAGGATCGCCCGGTGGGAACTCGACCACGATGGTCATCGCGTGCGCGCCCGCCGGGATGAACGGAGGCTCCGCCTCCTGCACAACGGTGATCGCCGACTGCGACGCGTTCGATCGTGGCTTCTGCCCGGCGGTCGTCGACTCGACGTCCGGCATGGAACCCACCCCCCCAAGACAGGTCACCCGCGCGGGTTGTAACACCCCGCCTTCGACTCTATGGCCCACCGCCGGGCATGACCGCCCGCCCCCCCAAGTCTCAGGAAGAGGCCAGTGACGCCATGACCGAGGCCAGCCCGGAGATCAGCCGCCATCGAGTCAATGCGGCCGACACCGGTCTCCGGGCAGACCGGCAGACGGATGCGGCGTACATCGTCGCGGCCGCCGTCGGGCTGCTGGCCGGGCCGGACCGCGACGGCCTGGTGACGGTGCACGTTCTGGCAGAGAGCGACCCGCAGCCACGATCACCAGTTGCCGGACGAGCAGCGCGCCCGGCGTCGCTGCGGGCATTGGTTCGCGGGCTAGGCATCAACGGCGGCCGGGAATACCGCACGCCCCGGATAGATATTTCCGCCAGTTTCCGGCGTGGCTTACAACTTGGCGGCGTCCTGGGGAGTGTCAGGTGTGTTCCCGCGTGGCATTACGTCGTCGGCGGCGAGGTAGGCGTGGCCCCGCAGGGGCAGGTCTTTGAGGAACCAGGTGAGGGCGAAGGCAAGCAGGGAGATGGGCGCGCCGATCAGGAATACGGAGTGGAGTGAGTCGCTGAACGCCAGCACGTAGCCGTGGTGGATGGCCGGTGGCAGCGCGTCGAGCTGGGCGGGGCTGGCGGAGATGTTGCTGCTGTGAACGGCCCGCAGTGCGGACGGTGGAAGGTATTTCGGCAGGTTGGCGGCGAGGCGGCTGTTGAAGATCGCGCCGAAGACGGCGACGCCGAACGCGCCGCCGATTGAGCGGAAGAACGTGGAGGAGGAGGTTGCTGTGCCGAGCTGGACTTGGGGGACGGCGTTCTGTACGGCGACGACGAGGACCTGCATAACGCAGCCGATGCCCAGGCCGAGGACGACCATGTAGATCGATGAGATAACCAGGGGGGTCGACGGCGTCAGGAGCGAGAATAGGAATAGCCCGATGGACATCACCGCGGTGCCGATGACCGGGAAGATCTTGTATCTGCCCCATTTGGTCACCAGCCGCCCACTGATCGTGAACGTGACGAGCATCCCGCAGACCAGCGGCAGCAGCTGCAGCCCTGAGCTCGTTGGCGTGGCGGCGTGAACGGTCTGGAGGTAGAGCGGGATGTAGATGATCGCGCCGAACATCACGAAGCCGACGATGAACCCGACCGAGTTCGACACAGTGAACACTGAGTTCCGGAATAGCCCGGGCGGAATGACCGGCTCGGCGGCGCGCACCTCTGCCCAGCAGAACAGGGCAACGAGTACGACCGCGGCCGCCGCGAGCGAGATGATCGGCGCAGAGCCCCAGGCATAGGTCGTGCCACCCCAGGTGGTGAGCAGGATGATCATGGTGACCCCTGCGCCCAGCAGGGCAGTTCCCAGAAAGTCGATGGCGTGATGGGTGCGCTGGCGCGGCAGCTGGAGCACCACCGCGATGACGGCGAGCGCGACGGCGCCGACCGGCAGGTTGACGTAGAAGACCCACCGCCAGCTCAGGTGCTGGGTGATGAAGCCCCCGGCAAGAGGGCCGATGACACTGGAGAGGCCGAAGACCGCGCCGAAGTAACCCATGTAGCGGCCGCGCTGGCGGGGGCTGACGATGTCGCCGATGATCGCCTGGGCGCCGACCATCAGCCCGCCGGCGCCGATCCCCTGCAGCGCCCGGAATCCGATCAGCTCGGCCATGTCCTGCGACAGCCCCGACAGCGCCGACCCGATGAGGAAGATCACGATCGCCGCCTGGAAGAGCTTCTTCCGGCCGTAGAGGTCACCGAGCTTGCCCCACAGCGGGGTCGAGATCGTCGCGGTGAGAATGTAGGCGGTCACCACCCAGGACAGGTGGTTCAGGCCATGCAGATCGCCCGCGATCGTCGGCAGCGCCGTGGCGACGATCGTCTGGTCGAGCGCCGCCAGAAACATGCCGAGCATGAGCGCCCCGAGGATCACCAGGATCCTGTGATGCTCTGCCTTGCTGATCTCCCCGGTCTCAGTGACGGCCAGAGAACCGGGACTATCAGGCATCACGTTCCCCCAGGTGCCGGCCGATGCCGCTGGTGAGCTGGTGAAGCAGGCGCGGCCCGGTCCTTCTGAACCTACTTGCCGGCCGGTTAGCACTCACCAGACTAAAAGGCTAGGCTTTAGCTGACCGGCCGTCAAGTAGGTACCGCCAGCCTGGCTGGCTGGTCTGGCATGACCTGGCGATGAGGAGGGCGGGCCGGGATGCGCACCGGGCCAGGAGCCGCCCGGGCGGCCAGTGCGCGCAGGCAGGCGCCATTGCCAAAGCCAGCACCCGCTGGCCCGACCGGCGCGCGGCCTCACATGCATGACCAGGGAACTGCTCGTGGTCGCCTCGACCACAGATAGCTGGAACGCCCCGGCCAGCCTGGCCGCCTACCCCCCGCCGAATCGCTCGCCCTCAGCGCCTCACCGCGCAGAAATGTCCGTTCGGAACGCACCTGCGGCAGGCATGAAGACTCGAACTGCCGCCCATATCGGGCGGCAAGCGCGGTTTCCCCCGACGGGCCAATGCTGCGCCGCACGGCAGCGGTCCGAAGAACAATAAGGTCATGCCCGATCTTGACCCAGCATCCGTCATCGAGGCAGTCGCCGGCGACCAGCGGCTGCTGGCATTCATCGGCAGCGGCATGATCGAGACCATGCCCGCCAGGCGCTCTCGGCGGCGCCTGCTGCTCGACAAAATCGCCCAGGCCTTCGAGCCGGGGGTGCGCTATTCAGAGCGCCGCGTGAGCCTGTTCCTGCGCGCCATCTATCCCGACTACGCCGCGCTGCGGCGGTATCTCGTGGATGAGGGATTGTTGTCCCGGGCCGATGGTGAGTACTGGCGCAGCGGCGGGACTGTGCTCCCGTCACCCGAGCCTGAGGCCAGGGCTTAGGCTGCCGGACCACGCAGAACATCCTGTCTGCATAGCCTGAGCGGCACTCGCACTTCTTTCAGGTGATCGCAGGGCCCAGGCGTGCGGAATGGCTGGCCAGCGCGAGCAGCCGCAGTTCGCGGGCGCGCTGTACGGCGGCGGAACGGTCGCGGACCTGGAGCTTGGCGAAGATGTTGTGGACGTGAGTGTTGACGGTGTTCAGCGAGACGAACAGTTCGCCGGCGATCTGCGGCCAGGACAGGTTGGTCGGCAGGTAGCGCAGCACCCGCAGCTCGCCCGGGCTGAGCTGCCCGGCGGGCGGCGCCGGATACGGGTGGCGGGCCGGGGTGATGAGCCGTGGCAGCACGTCGAGGATGTCGGTGCGGAGCGCGGCGTGCCCCCGGTGTGGTGCGGCGGCAGTGCTTCCAGTAGGTCCCATGTGCTGGTCATCGCGAACGGCAGGACCAGCCGGTCAGTCTTGGCCAGGGACAGCGCGCGCTCGGCGGCCTGGTTCGCCGCGCGCTGGTCGCCGAGCTCACGGTGGGCGAGCCCGGCCAGCAGCTGGGCTGCCACGATGGTGACGTACCCGATGACCGGCGCTGTGCCGTCCAGGACTTCGCGCACCGCGCGCAGGGCGGCGGCCGACTCTCGCGCTGCACGGGAGCAGGCGCTGGCGATCGATCCCGTCCTGCGCTGCCCCGGTCTACGCCGCCCGAATCACTGTGATCCGGTGACGACCTTTCACCTGCCCGGCGGCAAGCCTGAGTCCGTCCCGAAGGCTCGCAGCCCTGGAGAATCTATGGAGAAGAACCAGTTCCGGCTGACTGTGAACGGCGCCGAGCGCAGCGTGACCTGCGAGCCGGATACGCCATTGCTCGACGCGCTCCGCCATGACCTGGGCTTGGCCGGGCCGAAGTTCGGCTGCGGGACGGGGCTGTGCGGAGCGTGTTTCGTGCTCATCGAGGGTCGCGCCCGCGCGTCTTGCGACCTGCCGGTGTCGGCTGTTGGCGGCCCGGTCACCACGGTGGAGGGGCTGGCGGCCGGCGGCCGGCTCCATCCCGTCCAGCAGGCGTTCGTCGACGAGCAGGCCGCCCAGTGCGGCTACTGCACTTCGGGCATGGTGATGGCCGCGGTCGGCCTGCTGCGCGACCGTCCCGCCCCGACCGAGCAGGAGGTGCGGGAGGCTCTGGACGGCAATCTGTGCCGCTGCGGAACGCACGGCAGGATCATCCGCGCGGTGCAGAAGGCAGCCGGGCGGATGCCGGGTGGGCGGGCGGTGGTCCCGCGGCCACCCGCCGCCGAGGTTCTGCTCAGCCAGGTTCCCGCTGGGGGCACCCAGCCCGTAGAGGGCCCGGTGCTCGCGCCGCCGTCCGTATCACCTAGGACGCTTGTCGCCGAGTCCGGCGTGCCGACCGGCGTCTCCCCGCTCCCCGCGGACCTGGCGGCCAACCCGGTGCTGGCCCGGTGGCTGGATTTCAGCCGGGACGGGGAGGTCACGGTCCGGACCGGCAAGGTGGAGTACGGGCAGGGCATCTGGACCGCGCTGGCGCAGGTAGCCGCGGAGGAACTCCAGGTCGCGCTGGCCCGGGTGCGGGTGGCTCCGGTGTCCACCAGCACCAGCCCGGACGAGGGAGTCACGGCGGGCAGCCTGTCGGTCCAGGACTCCGGCTCGGCGCTCCGGCAGGCGTGTGCGCAAGCCCGTGACCTGCTGCTGGACGCCGCTGCGGCTAGGCTCGGGCTCGCCCATGCGGAACTAGCGGTGGCCGACGGGCAGATCCGGGCCGCTGACCGTCCGACCGGGCTGAGCTACTGGACGCTGGCGCAGCCGGGAATGCTGGACCGGCCCGCCGATGACCCGGTGCCGTCCCGGCCGCCGGGTGAGTGGTCGGTGGCCGGGCGCAGTGCCCCGCGGCTGGACTTCCCGGACAAGGTGACCGGGCGTCCGCGGTTCCTGCACGATCTGGTCCTGCCGGGAATGGCTTACGGCCTGGTGGTGCGGCCGCCCGCGCGGGCGGCCGACCTGACCGGACTCGCCGGCCTGGACCTCGGCCCCGAGACCGTGCTGGTGCGAGACGGCTCGTTCCTCGGCGTGGTGGCCGAGACCGACCGTGCCGCGCGGCTGGCCGCCGGGCGGGTGGCCCGCGCGGCGCAATGGCAGACGACCCCGTCGCTGCCCGACCCCGACGACCTGCGCACGTTCCTGCTGTCGGCGCCGTCGCAGGAGGAGACGGTGGTGGACCAGCCGGCCGCGGATGCCGCGGGCACCGCTACCCGCACGCTGACCGCCGAGTTCACCCGGCCGTTCCTGGCCCACGCGTCGGTGGCGCCCAGCTGCGCTATCGCCCGCTGGGACCGCGGCTCCGTCACCGTGTGGAGCCACAGTCAGGGCATCTTCCTGCTGCGCGACGCGATCGCAGCCGGGCTGGGCCTGGACGCCGCGCAGGTGACGGTGCATTACGTGGAGGGCGCGGGGGTCTACGGGCAGAACGGCGCGGACGACGTGGCCATGGACACGGTGCTGCTGGCGCGGGCGGTCCCCGGCCGGCCGGTGCGGGTGCAGTGGACCCGCGAGGACGAGATGTGCTGGTCGCCGCTGGGGTCGGCCATGCTCGCGCGGCTCTCGGCCAGCCTCGACGCCGGCGGCAAGATCGCGACCTGGCGGCAGGACGTGTGGAGTAACGGCTTCATGGGCCGTCCCACCATGGGCGGGGACCCGCGCCTGCTCGCCCTGACCCACCTGGCGGGGGGGCGCCCGATGCCGCCGGCGCCCGACCTCCAGCCGGCCAACTGGATGGGCGCCTCGCGCAACGCGGTACCGGGCTACAACATCCCCAGCATGCAGGTCACCCGGCACCGGCTGCTGGACATGCCGATCAGGACATCCTCGCTGCGGGCGCTCGGCGCGCACCTCAACGTGTACGCGATCGAGTCCTTCATGGACGAGCTGGCCGCCGCGGCCGGCGCCGACCCGGTGCGATTCCGGCTCGCCCACCTCACCGACCCCCGGGCCCGGCAGGTCCTCACCCAGGCCGCGGGCATGGCCGGGTGGGACACTCGGGTGCGCCGCGATGGCACCGGGTACGGGGTCGGAGTGGCCCGTTACAGCGGAGTCGCGGGGTACTGCGCCGCCGTGGCGGAGGTCCAGGCGGACACCGACATCCGGGTGCGCCGGCTGTGGCTCGCGGTGGATGTGGGCCGGGTCATCAATCCGGACGGGGTGATCAACCAGGTCGAAGGCGGCACCGTGCAGAGCGCAAGCTGGACGCTGCGCGAGCACGTCCGGTTTGACCGGGAGAGGATCACTTCGGCGGGCTGGGACAGCTACCCGATCCTCCGGTTCGCCGACACCCCGGAGGTCATGGTGCGCGTTATGGACGCGCCTGGCGAGGCCGAGGTCGGCGCGGGCGAGGTCGCCCAGGGACCCGTCGCCGGTGCCATCGGCAACGCGGTCGCCGACGCGGTCGGGGTGCGCGTCCGCGACCTGCCGCTTACCCGTGAACGCGTCGCCCGGACGATCGAGGAGAGCTGACCTCATGAGGATTGATGTACACGCGCACTACTGGACCGAGGATTATCTCGATGTGCTGGTGGATCTCGGCCAGGCCGGCGCGGTCATGGCGCGCGGCATCGGGGCCGGCGGCGGCGCCGAGCTGGAGGCCCGGTTGCGCCTGATGGACCGGGCGGGGGTCGAGATGCAGGTGCTGTCCGCCTGTCCGCAGCTGCCCTACGGCGAGGACGGGAAGAAGGCGGTCGCGGCGGCCAGGTTCGTCAACGACCAGTACGCCGAACTGGTCCAGCGCCACCGGGACCGCTTTCGCGCCTTCGCCGCCCTGCCGATGCCTCATATCGACGAGTCTGTCGGCGAGATGCGCCGGGCTCTTGACGAGCTGGGCATGGCCGGGATAGCTATGAACACCACCGTGCTCGGGCGCGCGCTGGTCGACCCCGACTATGAGCCGATCTTCGCCGAGCTGAACAGCACGGACGCAGTGCTGTATCTGCACCCGGCCGGCAACAGCGCCTGCTCGCCGCTGATCGGTGAATACCACCTGACCTGGATGGTCGGCGCGCCAGTCGAGGACACGATCTCGGTCATGCACCTGATCACGCACGGCTTCCCGGCCCGCTATCCGAAAATCAAGATCATCAATTCGCACCTCGGCGGAGCGCTGCCGATGCTGCTGCAGCGAGCCGACGACCAGTATGCCTGGGAGGCACCGGAGACGCCGGAGCCGCCCAGCATGGCCGCGCGCCGGATGTGGTACGACACTGTCGGGCACGGGCACGTCCCCGCCCTGCGGTGCGCGATCGACTCATTCGGCGCGGACCGGCTCCTCCTCGGAACCGACTTCCCCTACGAAAACGGGGACATCTTCGTGCGCGCGGTCGATTACATAAACGACCCCCAGATCGACACGCGCGCCGCCCGGGCGATCCTCGACCAGAACGCCACCGCCTTGCTGGGCACCGGATAAGGCTGCTGAACACCCTGTTCGCCGGCGCGGTCACCTCCTACCTCACCGCGAACCTCGCCTCGGCCCGGCTGATCGGCCGTCAGGCCCTGGCCGGGCTGGCGCTGGCCCACGGCTACGACACCGCGTTCTGGTGGATCGCCGGCATCTTCGCGGCGGCGCGGTCATCGGCGGCGCCCAGCTCCGCAACGGGCCGCTGGGCCAGACCGGCACGCCATCCCAAGCCGCTGGCGAGGTGACAACTGCACAAACCGAGGCGGGCCCCGCTCTTCCGAGTGATGCCGTGACCCCAGACTTGGTCTAGCCGTAGGGCTCAACGACGCCCAGCCGTACCAGTGCTCACCTGCCAGCAGGCTCAGCGACCATCCTCGCCAAACAAGAACACCGGGCCAGGAGGTTCAACCGGTGGCCAGGTCATCGCTCAGCGCGACGTGGCGCGCTGAGCCAGGGCTCAGCGTCCAGCCGCCCACGGGTCGTAGTCCACCTCGAGCGCCTCCTGGGGCGGCCGCTCCGCCTCGGGCACGTTGCGCAGGTTGAGGCGGATCCGGGTCCAGGTCGAGGAGCGCCCGCGCATCGCGTCCACCAGGACGTCGGCGGGCTCGAGGCGCGACCAGGCCCGCGGATGGCGCTGCTTCCACCGGTCCAGGCCCTGCATGGCCTCGTCCTTGGTGGCGGCCCTGGCCACCTCGATCAGCGGCATGGACGGGCGGCGACGGCCAGCGGGCCCGCTGGACCTTCCCGGGGCAGGCGGGGGAGGCACGGCGGCTGACGCCGCCGGCGCGCGCCGCTTGGAGGGCTGGACCCTGGGCGGCTCGCCCGCCTGCTTGTCGAAATGGGGCGGCCAGGGCGCGTCGGCCAGCCCGGCCGCGGCATCCCGGGCGGCCAGCTCGAGCAGCGGCTGCAACGAGCCAGCCGCGGAATCTATGCCCTCCCCGACATCGCCCAGCCGCGCATAACGGCCGGGGACGGTGTCGATGGTGAAGTCCTCCAGCCTGCACTCCGGAACCTCGTCCCAGGCCAGTGGCATCGACACCCGTGCATCGGGCGTGGGCCTGACCGAGTAGGCGGACGCGACCGTGCGGTCCTTGGCGTTCTGGTTGTAGTCCACGAAGACGCCGTGGCGTTCCTCCTTCCACCATCGGGAGGTCGCGTCCTGCGGCGCGCGCCGCTCGATCTCCCGCGCCAGCGCGACCGCGGCGCTGCGGACCTCGGTAAAGGTCCAGCGGGGCTCGATCCTGGCGTAGACGTGCATCCCGCGGGAGCCCGAGGTCTTCGGCCACCCGGTCAGCCCGAAGTCCGCGAGCACCTCCCGGGCGACCAGCGCCACCCGGATGATCTGCGCCCAGGCCACCCCGGGCACCGGGTCGAGGTCGACCCGCAGCTCGTCGGGATGATCAAGGTCATCGGCGCGCACCGGGTGGGGGTTGAGGTCGATGCAGCCGAGATTGACGACCCAGACGAGCCCCGCCGCGTCCCGGACCACGACCTCCTCGGCCGTCCGCCCGGACGGGAAGCTCAGCTCGACCGTCTCGATCCAGTCCGGCCGTGACGACGGCGCGCGCTTCTGGAAGAACGCCTCGCCTTCAGCGCCGTTGACGAAGCGCTTCAGGACCATGGGCCGCCCGGCGACCCCGCGCAGCGCGCCGTCGGCCACGCTCAGGTAATACCGGACGAGGTCCAGCTTCGTGTGCCCGGTCCGCGGGAAGTAGATCTTGCCCGGGTTGCTGACCGGCACTGCGCGCCCGGCGACCTCGATGATCTCCTTGCGTTCCGGCATGTCAGAACGATAACCGGCCATCGCACCGGGCCTGGCCGCACGGACCCGGAACGCCCGGATCCTCGACGCCCGGATCCTGGACGCGGCCGGAGTACTCAGCCCCGGATCCGGAGTCCTGTGCTGCGCTCCTGACAAGCTCGACGCGCGCGTTGCGGCCGACTGCCGTGGCCGCGATCACGGCGACAGCCGCCGCGCCGGACAGCGGGCTCACCCGCTCGCCCAGCAGCACCACGGACCAGCCGAGCGTCAGCGCGGGCTGGGCCAGCTGCAGCCGGCCCACCCGGGCGACGCCACCGCGCGCCATGCCCGCATACCAGGCGAAGAAGCCCAGGCACATGGAGACCAGGCTGACGTAGGCCAGCCCGACGACAGCCCCCGCCGTCACGTGCCGCGGCGGGGCGGCGACCGCGGCAGCCAGCGTGACGGGCACGGTCACCGGCAGGGCCAGGATCACCGTCCAGCAGATCACCCGCCAGCCGCCGTATTCCCGGGCCAGCGCGCCGCCTTCCGCGTACCCGAGCCCGGCCACCGCGATCGCGACCAGCAGCAGGACATCGGCACCCCGGATCCTCCCGGCGCCCTGGGTCACCGCGAAGCCGATGACCACGGCGAGTCCGAGCCCCAGCGCGGCCCAGTACGCCGGGCGCGGCCGCTCCCCGCCGCGCAGCACCGCCATTCCGGCCGTTGCGGCGGGAATCAGCCCGGTCAAAACCGCGCCGTGCACGCTGCTCACGTCGCGCAGCGCGATCGCGGACAGCAGGCCGAAACCGACGCCGACGCAGGCAGCCACGATGAGCATCCTGCGCAGTGCCGCGCGCGGCACGATCAGGGGCTGTCGCCGGGCCGCCAGGACGATGACCGCCAGCACGGCCGCGGGGACGGCCCGGCCGACGCCCACCACCAGCGGACTGAACGATGCCTCCGCGGCACGCGTGGCCGGGAACGTGACGCTGAAGCACAGCACCCCGAGTGCCCCGAGCAGCATCGGTGACGCTTCCCCGCGTACCACGGAAGTGCTTCTATTAGATCTCATGAAGAATGATAGCAGCGCACCGTCCGCTACTGCCGTGATCGAGGCGCTCGTCACCTCACTGCCCGCGGACAGCAGGCTCCCGTCGTACCGGGAGCTGCAGCGCCGCTACCGGCTCAGCCCGGCGACGGTGCAGCGGATGCTGGCGGACCTGGGCCGGCGCGGGCTCGTGGTGACCCGGCCGGGCAGCGGGACCTTCACCGCCGCCGCCCGGCGCACCGCCGCCCCGGCCCTGGACGTGTCCTGGCAGACCCTCGCCCTTGGCTCCAGGTCCGGGCTCGGCTCCGACCTGGAGCGCCTGATCGAGCCACCGCCACCGGACGCGCTCCCGCTGGCCAGCGGCTTCCTGGATGAGTCGTTGCAGCCGCTGGGGCTGCTCGGCGCGGCCGCGTCCCGCGCCGCGCGCAGGCCGCAGGGCTGGAGCCGTCTGCCGTCGCAGGGCCTGCCCGAGCTGCGCAGCCACCTCGCCGCCGAGACCGGCACCGCCATGACCGCGCAGAACGTCCTGATCACCCCCGGCGGTCAGGCGGCCCTGTCGGCGGTGTTCCGGCACCTGTGCGCGCCGGGCGACCCGGTGATCGTCGAGTCGCCGACGTACCTGGGGGCGCTGGCCGCGGCCCGCGCGGCAGGTCTGGTACTGGTTCCGGTTCCGGGCGACGCCGGCGGAGTGCTGCCGGACGCCCTGGCCGACGCGCTCGCCCGCACCGGAGCCAGGCTCGCCTACGTGCAGCCGAGGTACTCCAACCCGGCCGGCTCGGTGCTCGCCGCGGAACGGCGGGCCGCCGTGGTGGCCGCGGCCGCGCGCCGCGGTGCGTTCCTCGTGGAGGATGACTGGGCCCGGGACCTGGATCTCGGGCCACCCTCCCCGCCGCCGCTGGCCACCGTCGACGACCACGGGCACGTGATCTACCTCCGGTCGCTGTCCAAGCCTGTGGCCGCGGGCCTGAGGGTGGCGGGACTGGCCGCCCGCGGGCCGGTGCTGACCAGGCTGCGCCGCGGCCGGATCAGCGACGACCTGTTCGTCGCGCCGATCTTGCAGCAGGTCGCGCTGGACGTGCTGACCGCCGCGGGCTGGAGCCGGCACCTGGGCGGCGTCCGGCGGGCGCTGCGGGAGCGGCGCGACGCGCTGGTCGCCGCGATACGCGAGCTGCTGCCGGACTGCGAGCTCGCGGCCGCTCCCGGCGGCGGCCTGCATCTGTGGCTGCGATTGCCGGATCGCTGCGCCGACGCGGACATCGCCGAGGCCTGCGCCGTTCGGCACCTGGCCGTGAGCCCCGGCCGGGCTTACTTCGCGGGCGAGCCACCCGCGCCCTATCTGCGGCTCAGCTACGCGGCCACGGAGCCGCCCGGGCTGATCCGCGGCGTCGAGATCCTCGCCGAGGTGATCGGTGCCGGGTAGCTGCACGCCGGGTAGGCGCTGCGAGAAGCTGCGCACCTCCTGTGACATGCTGGACACGATGGTATCGGAGCATTCGCCGAGCGGCCACGCCGGCACTTTTCGAAGCACTATCGCACAGGCTACAAGGGGAGAATATGGCGACGCGTCCACCGCTTCCGCCGTTCACTCGTGATACCGCTATCGAGAAAGCCCGCCTGGCAGAAGACGCCTGGAACACCCGCGACCCGGAAAGGGTGGCCCAAGGCTACACGCTAGACTGCCATTGGAGGAACCGCGCGGAGATCGTGAACGGGCGCGACGAGATCATCGCTTTTCTCACGCGTAAATGGACGAGAGAGCTGGACTACCGGCTCATCAAAGAACCCTGGGCCTTCGGCGGAAACCGGATCGCCGTGCGCTTTGGCTATGAATCTCACGATGACTCCGGGAACTGGTTCCGCTCGTACGGCAATGAGAACTGGGAATTCAACGAACAAGGGCTGATGGTCGTGAGACACGCGTCCATCAACGATCTCCCCATCAAGGAGTCAGAGCGCACATACCACTGGCCGCTGGGGCGTCGCCCGGATGACCATCCGGGACTGAGCGATCTCGGTTTCTGAAGGGCCGCGCTCGAGCAGTCTAGGCGGTCAGCTGCGCAGGTCGTCGATGATGGCGGTGACGTCGCGCAGGGTGGCGCGCAGGACCGGGATCCGGGAGGCGGCCACGAGTCGCCCCATCACGGGCACGACCGCGTCGATCAGCCGGTAGGTCCGGATGCAGCCGGGCGAGGTGTCGTGCACCCAGTACAGGATGACGCCCATCGAGGCCAGCCAGAGTAGCTCGGGCAGCCGGCCGCGCAGGTCGGCGCCCATTCGCGCGTTCGAGCCGTCGGCCACTTGGCGGTAAAGCGCGATGGACGCGTCCCGCGCCGGGCTCGACTGCTTGCTGAACGGGCTCAGCGGGCTGGTCGGCTCCGCCGCGTGCTTGTAGAAGGTGGCGGCGAACGCGTGGTAGGGAGCCAGAACGTCGATCAGCGCGTGCAGCGTCCCGCCCAGCCGGGCGGTGAAGTCGCTCTCGCGCTCCAGGACCACGCGGCTGGCGGCGAGGTGCTCGGCATGACTGCGCGTGTAGAACTCCTGGATCAGCTCTTCCTTGGAGGCGAAGTAGTAGTAGGCGTTGCCGGTGGACACCCCCGCCCGCTGCGCGATCGCCCGCATCGTGGTCGCCTCGTACCCGCGGGAACGGAACAGTTCCAGGGCCGCCTCGGTGATGGCGGTCCTGGTCTGCTCGGCTCGCGGCGTGAGTGCGGGGTCGGCCACACCGGTCACTCTAGGGCGTCCCCCTGGCGCACCAGCAGGTCCCGCGCCTGGGCCCGGCCGCGGAACCTGGCGAACACCGCGAGGTTCGCGAAGTGCAGTGCCCCGAGGACCAGCAGCACCTCTCCGATCTTGACCGAGAGCAGCTGCAATCCCTGCCGGGCGCTGTCGATGTTCCCAGACGTCCGCATGGTCAGCGTTACGAAACCAAAGTTGAGCAGGTAGAAGCCGACCACGAGCAGCCGGTTGACGGCATCGGCGAGGCCGCCGTTCCCGTCGAACACCTCGAGCAGGAACGTCCGGCCGCTGCGCGCCAGGGCCCAGCCGACGCCGACCGTGAGCCCGATGCTGATCAGCAGGTATATGAAGTAGGTGAGGACGACGTTCATGACCCCTCCCTGGGGGTTGCGGAGTCTTCTTGAACACGTTCAAGTCTCCGCTGCGCAGGGCGCCAGGTCCATGCGAGCGTGATGTGATTTTGAACACGTTCAACAGTCGGGCCCTCACACGCCGGGTGTGCCGCGGGGGCGGGCACCGGGACGGGCGGGGTGAGCGGTCGGATGCGCGGCGCGGCGCGGCGCGCCCAGGAGGAACCCCAGGCCAGGCTGGGGGTCGGCAACGCCGCGGGGTTCAGGAACGCCGGCGGGTTTTCGAGATCCAGGGCACCAAGCGGCGCGGCCGCGTCCCGCCGACCGCTCGCCCGGTGCCTCGCGGCCGCCTACGGCAGGCGGGTAGGCAGGCCGAACGCGGGGAACAGGCGGGCATCGACGAAGTTGTGGTGCCCTACGATCCGGTCGCCGGAGATCTCGATGACCTGGATCGCGAACGGCTGGTGCCCGCCGCGGGCGTCCCGGCGGTAGGAGCCGAACGCGGCGCAGCCATTTGCCGCGGTCGGCACCAGGCGCGAGTCACGGCATGCGCTGCCCAGGCCCAGGAACCACCGGCTCATCTCGGCCGGCCCGCGCAGCCAGAAGTCGTACGGCGGCATCGACATGACCGCTTCGTCGTGGAGGAGTGACACCAGCGAGGAGATGTCGTAACGCTCGAAGGCGTCCACGTAGCGGGCGAGGAGCTCCCGCTGGTCTCCGGCCACCACGTTCGCGACAGGCGCGTCGGCGTCGCGAGCCGACAGGGTGGCGCGGGCCCGCTGTAGCGCGCTGTTGACCGACGCCACGCTGGTCCCGAGCAGCTCGGCCACCTCGGCCGCCTGCCAGCGCAGTACCTCGCGCAGGATCAGCACCGCCCGCTGCCGGGCCGGGAGGTACTGGAGCGCGGTGACGAAGGCGAGGCGGACGGTCTCTCTCGACTCCGCCAGCTCGGCCGGGTCGCCGTCGCCGACCAGGACCCGGGCGTCCGGGACGGGCTGCACCCAGGCATGCTCGGGGAGCGTCGCGCCGGTGAACGAGTCGGTCGTCCAGGCTGGCCCCATGTCCATCGGCCGGGCCCGGCGCTGGCGGCCACGCAGCATGTCCAGGCACACGTTGGTGGCGATGCGGTACAGCCACGAGCGCATGGCCGACCTGCCCTCGAAGCTGTCGATGCCCCGCCAGGCGCGGACCATCGCCTCCTGCACGGCGTCATCGGCGTCGAACACGGAGCCGAGCATCCGGTAGCAGTAGCCGGTCAGCTCCCGGCGGTACTGCTCCAAGTCCTGCGCGAGGTCCTGGCTGTCATCGATGGCGTCAGAGCGGATGGTCATGTCCCGAACCTACCGTGGACCACCGACAAAAGCCCCTGAGCCGCCGGGTAGCGAGGTGCCCACCACCACGTTGCCGTCGGCGCTGCGAGCGGCTCCCGGCCCGGGGCTCACGCGCCGGCGGGCAGGCCGGCCAGGGCCGCCTCGATTACGCTCTCGGGGAGTTCGAGGTCCTTCAGCTCGCTCGCCACGTAGTCGCCGTAAGCGGTGAGGTCGAGCAGGCCGTGACCGCACAGCGCGGTCAGGATGACCTTCTCCTCGCCGGTCTCCTTGCAGCGCAGTGCCTCCTCGATGGCGGCGGCCACCGCGTGCGTCGGCTCTGGCGCCGGCACGATCCCCTCGGTCCTGGCGAACCGCAGCCCGGCCGCGAAGCACTCCGACTGCGGCTTGGCCACGGCCTCGATCAGGCCGAGCTCGTAGATGTGCGACAGCAGCGGCGACATGCCGTGGTACCTGAGCCCGCCGGCGTGGATCGGGTCGGGAATGAACTCGTGCCCGAGCGTGTGCATCTTGAGCAGGGGAGTGAACCCGGCGGTGTCGCCGAAATCGTAGGCGTAGATGCCGCGGGTAAACGACGGGCAGGCGGCCGGCTCGACCGCCCGGAGCACCGGGTTCATCCGGCCGGCGAGCTTCTCGCGCAGGAACGGGAACGCCAGGCCGCCGAAGTTGGACCCGCCGCCGGTGCAGCCGACGATCACATCCGGCGTGTCGCCCGCGAGCGCCAGCTGCTTGATCGCCTCCTCGCCGATGATCGTCTGATGGAGCAGAACGTGATTGAGCACGCTGCCGAGTGAGTACCTGGCGGCCGGGTCGCCGCCCGCAACCTCCACGGCCTCGCTGATCGCGATGCCCAGGCTGCCGGTGGAGTCGGGGTGGTCGGCCAGCACCGCCCGCCCCGCCGAGGTGAGCTCGGACGGGCTCGGGTGGACGGTTGCCCCGTAGGTCTCCATCAGCAGCTTGCGGTACGGCTTCTGGTCGTAGGAGGCGCGGACCATCCACACCTCGAGATCGAGGCCGAACAGCGCGGACGCGAACGCCAGTGCGCTGCCCCACTGGCCTGCGCCGGTCTCGGTGGTCAGCTTGGTCACGCCCTCGGCGGCGTTGTAGTAGGCCTGCGGCACCGCGGTGTTCGGCTTGTGCGAGCCTGCCGGGCTGCCGCCCTCGTACTTGTAGTAGATCCGGGCCGGGGTGCCGAGATCCTTCTCAAGCCGGCGGGCCCGGAACAGGGGAGTAGGCCGCCACAGCCGGTAGACGTCGAGCACATCATCCGGAATCGTGATGTGCCGCTCCGCCGACACCTCCTGCGCGATGAGCGCCCCCGGGAACAGCGGCGCGAGATCGTCGGGCCCGACCGGCTGGCGGGTACCCGGATGGAGCGGCGGCGGTGGCGGCGACGGGAGGTCGGCTATGACGTTGTACCACTGCCGGGGCATCTCGGATTCCTGCAGAACGTACTTGACCTGGCGGTTCATGGTGTAACCCCCCCGGTGGTTCCGGAAGCGTCGGAGCAGATGACCGCAACGGTATCGGAGAGCACGTTGTGGCAGGAAGTGCCCAGCGCGCCGGAACGGCGGTGGCTCAGCGCGGGTTGTCCGGCCAGGGGGACGCAGAACGTTCGGGAGACTGGGCTCGCTCGGGGGCCGTGGCCCGTTCGGGAGGCTGGGCCTGGGCGGGCCAGTGAGCCTGGGTGGGGGCGTCAGCCTGGGCGGGCGCCCTGGGACCCTGCGGCTGCTCTTGGCCGACGAGCGGAGGCCGGGTAGCGCGGATCGCCCCGCCGATCGCGATCACGAGCGCCGCCAGCCAGCCCGCGCCGGTCCAGCCCAGCAGCAGCGACAGCACGGCGATCGGGCCCTGGTGCGGCAGCTTGTACAGCGCGGCAATGATCAGGGGCAGGAACCAGGCGGTCAGCAGCGCGATGATGAGCAGGGCCCGCATTGCCGTATTCTCCCATCCGTTGCGTGTGAGTTGGCTCTGGTGAGCGTGCTCACGCCGCCACCCTTTCCGGGTGGTTCACGCGGTTCACCGCGGCGCGCCGCATGGGGGCGGTCTTACCGTCGCTCGCCGCCTCCGTCACTCCTGCGCTCCATCGCTTAATTAAGCCGCCAACTGCTAACAACCCGCCAATGATCGAGCAGGCCGACCGGAATTGTCCGCACCTGGGAGCCTAGCCCGTGGCTATTCACTGGTCCATGACCCGACCAGCGCGCCGGCCCGGTCGTCGCACGGCCTGGCCGCGGCCGGGGCGACGGCATGGCGCGGCGGAACATGCGTTCTGTATTTGCGCGTTACAGCGGATGGCGAAGGATCGAGCCCGAATACCGGAGGACTCTCATGCGCGTGGACATCTGGAGTGACATCGTCTGCCCCATGGTGCTACATCGGCGAGCGCCGTTTCGCGCGCGGCCTGGCGGGCTTCGAGCATCGTGACGAGGTCGAGGTGGTCCAGGCGCTCGAGGACGGCAGCTGCGGTGACGCCGTCCGGGCCGACGAGGACGAGGCGAGGGCGCTGGGCATAACGGGGGTGCCGTTCTACGTGGTCGACGGGAAGTACGGCATCTCGGGTGCTCAGCCCGCCGAGGCGTTCACGCAGGCCATGCAGCAGGTGTGGGCATGCTGAGCTGTCGCGGGACCGGCGCGTGCGGCTGCACGGCCGGCCGCCATTTGTTCATGGCGATTATTTCGGGCAGCGGCCGGCCAGAGGACCCCGATGGCTTGGGCGGGCGGCCATTGCAGATCGGTTGCGACGCTGTGCGCTGCATGCGATGGTTGGGCCGTGAGGTCAGGCTCGGCGGCTTCGGGACGCATGCGTTTGGCCATGGGCCTGACGATCGTCGGCGCGGTGATGCTGATCACCGGTCTGTTGATGGTCTTCGTCAGCGAGGTTCTGCGGCTGAAGTCTGACCACATCGGGCCGGGACTCTTGCGCACGGGCGAGCTCCTCGCGGCTGGCGGGCTGGGGATCGGCGTTGTCCTGCTCGGCGCGCTGACGATCGGCCGGGCCGACCGCGGCCGCGCCGACCGCGGTCGCGCCGACCGCGGCCGCGCCGACCGCCGTGGGCCTGGCAGGCGTCGCCGGGCAGCCGGCGCCAGGACCGGCCCGCGACGCGAACCAGCCGGGGAATGGCGCAGCCCGCTGCCGACGGCAGGAGCCGGGCTCCTTCCGCAACGCGTCCTGCCGTCATGGCAGGAGCCGGTCGACGAGGGCCCGCCCGGGTCCGACGACTACGCGGATGAGGGCTGGCAGCCGTACCTGGACGACGGCTGGAATCCCGGCCCTGTCCAGGCACGGAGTCCCGGCGGCGAGGATGACTGGGATCGCGGCGGTGACGCGGACTGGCGTCCCGGCGGCGAGGATGACTGGGATCGCGGCGATGACGCGGACTGGCGTCCCGGCGGCGAGGATGACTGGGATCGCGCCGGGCCCACGGGCGTCACGGCCTGGCTGTCCGACGACCTGGGCAGGCGCGATGGGAACGGCCATGAGCCCAGCCCCGCGACCGGACCCCGGCACCGCTACAAGAGCGGCCCGCGGCACAGATACCTGAACGCCCCGGGGCCTGGGTACCTGACCGGTCCGCAGCCCGCGTACGCAGCTGGCCCGGAACCCGAGCAGATGAGCGGCCAGGCGCCGCCGTACGCGAGTGATCCGGACGCCGAGCACGTGGCTGGCCCGGAGGCCGGCTACTTAGCTGCTGCGGCCGGTCCGGCGCCGGGGCGGGCAGCATCGCCACGCTTCGCCAGCGCGGCAGGAACGGCGTATCCGGAGGCCGCAGGCTCGGAGGCCTCGGAACTCGACGGACCTCGGGAAGACGACGATACCTCGCCGATCCCGGTGATCCGCGGCACGGACCGACTCGCATCGGCGCCTCGCCCGAGTGAGCCCGTCCCCGCGCCGAAGCCGTTCTCGGTGTGGGAGCCGGCCCCGAAGCCGAGTCCGGAGCGCGGCCGCGGCAGTCCCTCGGATGAGGTCTACCGGCCCGTACACGCCGAGCCGCCGTCCTCGGACACGCAAGAGAAGATAGAACAGATTAAGGATCTCTACCTGACCGCCGAGGCGATCGGGGAAGAGGCGGTCGGCAAGCACTTCGAGCAGCTGCGCCAGCGGCAGCAGTCACTGATCCGCGAGTTCTTCGACAAGGCCGGCCTGGGATCGAAAGGCACACCGGAGCCGCTCGGCGATGACCCGGCGCAGAGCGGCGCGTCGCTGCCGGGCTGAGCGAGCAGTCGCGCCGCCGGGTGGTCCCGGGGCGGATGCCGTCAGCCTCGCGCGCCCCACATCAGCCGGAATCCTGCAATCAGCCGGTCCGCCGCTGCCTGGCTGATCTCGACCAGATCGGCGCCCACCGCGCCGTACTCCCACTCGACAATCGCCGAGTCTGGTTCCCAGGTAAGGTCGCGGCGCAGGGCCTCGTCGACCGGACCAGCAGCCACGAACCTGCGGCGGGCCAGACCTGAGGGCGTCTGCGCGGTTCGCCCGGCCCCCACTATGGCGTAGTACCGAACGTCGGCCACGCTTCTACGGGCTTTCCTTGCGGTAGTCCGGGATGGCCGCACACCTCGGCGGCACGGGAACCGCGGCCGAGATCTCCGCCAGACGGGCCCGAAGCCGCACCCGCTCCGCAGGCAGCGTTGCCGGGTCCATGATCTCCTGGCAAGCGGTGTGAGCGCGCTGCTTAGCATCCCAGCTCGACGCCGTGTGGAATTGCACTTCGAAAACTATGTCGTGCGCAGGGTCTCGCCAGCGGGTATTGATGCCTTTGTACTCGGGGTTCCGCCAGCTGTTCCTTCTGACCTCCAGCTCGAACCCCTGGCCTTTGAGCCTGCTGTGGACTTGCAGAGTGGCGTCGGCATAATAGTCGGCGTCGAAGATGTAGGCGTACCGGATGCCATCGTGCACTTCGTGCACGAGTTCCTCCGCCGACTTGTCGGGGTGCCGCTGGATCAGGTCGGCGAGCCCTTCCTTGAAGAGGTCGGCGGACTTCAGCGCGTAGTTCTCGGTGTCTGGCAGCAGTTGCCCGCGCCCGAGCTGAGCCTCAAGGCGGCGCATCGCGGGCGTCAGGCCGCTGTGACCATAGCTGCCGAACACGTTCCGTCCCTCGGCCGTGCGATAGCGACCCAGCGCCTCGTCAGCGATCTGGCACTCGTCCGGAGCGAGGTACCTGCCGTTCCACTCCCAGGACCCATCCAGGCCCGATCGAGGCTCGTCGGTCACGCGGTTTCGCGCCGCGTCGACCGCCGCGTGGCCGTCGGTCTCGATCGCCGGCTCCGGTTCTGCCCACTCTGGCTTGGCCGCGCCCTCGTGGTTGGTTGAGCCGTCCCGATCATTGGCTGAGCGGTCCCAGTCGGGTGTAGTGCCCCACTGGGCGGTTGGGTTCCACTCGGTGGTCCGGTTCC